>Ga0209253_10000620_pt1 | contig 30766 bp, 32 predicted proteins | sample FrelakmetBRP12BR_FD_187145 | JGI IMG/M metagenome (GOLD analysis project Ga0209253, IMG submission 187145) | Freshwater lake sediment microbial communities from the University of Notre Dame, USA, for methane emissions studies - BRP12 BR (SPAdes)... | ecosystem: Environmental > Aquatic >... | reverse complement strand
CCCGCCGTCACCCTGCACAGCGAGAGGCGGTCCGCGTTGGGATGCCGGGCGACCTCCAGCACCTCGCCGACCACCACGCGCGCGAGTCCCGCGTGGAGCGGCTCCACCGCGTCCACCGTGGCGCCCAGCATGTCCAGCCGGTCGCGCACCTCGGCGGCGTCGAGGCGCGTGCCGAGCAGGTCCGAGAGCCAGCGGAGCGAGGCGTTCACCGCCCCTCCACGAACTGCGCGTGCAGCCGCACGTCGGCGTCGTAGAGCATCCGGATGTCGGAGAGGCCGTAGCGCTGCATCGCCATGCGGCCCGGACCCATCCCGAAGGCGTAGCCGGTGTAGCGCTCAGCGTCCACGCCGCAGGCCTCGAAGACCGCCGGGTCCACCATCCCGGCCCCCATGATCTCCGACCAGCCGGTGCCCTTGCAGACCGGGCAGCCGGCCCCGTGGCAGATCTGGCACTCCACATCCACCTCGGCCGAGGGCTCGGTGAACGGGAAGAACGACGGGCGGAAGCGCACCTTCACGCCTGGCGCGAAGAAGCGGCGGGCGAAGTAGCCGATGGCGGCCTTGAGGTCCACGAAGCTCACGCCCTCGTCCACGACCAGGCCTTCGACCTGCGCGAAGACCGGGGCGTGCGAGGCGTCCCAGGGATCGCGGCGGTAGCAGAGTCCCGGGATGGTGACGCGGATCGGCGGCTGGTAGGCCTCCATCGTGCGCACCTGCACCGGCGAGGTGTGCGTCCTGAGCAGCGTGCCGGGACCCAGGTACATCGTGTCGTGGAGGTCCATCGCCGGGTGGCCCGGCGGGAAGTTGAGCGCGGTGAAGTTGTAGCGCTCCGTCTCGGCTTCGGGACCGGTGACGCGGGTGAACCCGAGCTCACGGAAGATGTCGCAGATCTCGTCCACCACCCGCGTGACCGGGTGGACGGCACCGAGGAAGGACCGCCGCGAGGGCATGGTGAGGTCGACGCCGGCCGACCGCTCGCGGGCGGCGAGCGCCGCCTCCGCCGCGTCGAGCAGTGCCTCGAGGGCGGCCTTCGTCTCGTTGGCCGCCTGCCCCACGACCTTCCGCGCCTCGATGTCGAGGCTCGGGAGGTCGCGCAGTATGCCGGTCACACGCCCGGCTTTGCGGCCCAGGAAGTCGGTCCTGAGCCTCGAGAGGAGGTCGCGCTCGGTGGCGGAGCGAACACTCGCTTCCGCCTCCGCTTTGAGGGCGGCGAGCGCGGCGAGCAGGTCCGCCGTCGCGCCGCTCACCGGCTAGCCCTGGCTCTTGGCCAGCTCCGTGAGCTTGGAGAACGCCGCTGGGTCCCGCACCGCGAGGTCGGCCAGCACCTTGCGGTTGATCTCGACACCGGCCTTCTTGAGCCCGTTCATCAGCCGGTTGTACGAGAGGTCGTGCTCACGGGCCGCGGCGTTGATGCGCGTGATCCACAGGCGGCGGAACTGCCGCTTCTTCTGCTTGCGGTCCCGGTAGGCGTAGGCCCACCCGCGCTCGACCGTCTCCTTCGCCGCTTTCCACAGCTTGCTGCGGCCACCGCGGTACCCCTTCGCGGCCTCCATGATCTTCTTCTTGCGCGCGAGGCGCACCACGTTGCTCTTGACGCGTGGCATCGTGCCCTCCTAGGTCGTGAGCAGGCCGGTGATGCGCCGCTCATCGGCGTGCGCGGCCAGCGTCGCCTTGCGGAGGCCCCGCTTCCGCTTGGCGGTCTTCTTCGTCAGGATGTGGCTCTTGAACGCCTTGCGGCGGCGCACGTGCCCCCGCCCGGTCAGGCTGAAGCGCTTGGCCGCGGCCTTCTTGGTCTTCTTCTTCACTGCTCAGCTCCCATCCGGCGGGCCCGGCCAGAGCGGCGGCCCGCCTACGCTCATTTCGGTGTCATCAGCATCGTCATGTTCCGGCCCTCGAGCTTGGCATCCTGCTCGAGCTTGCCGACGTCAACCAGCGCCGTCGCCACGCGGTCGAGCACGTCCCTGCCCAGCTCGGGGTGGGCCATCTGCCGGCCCCGGAACATCATGGTGACCTTGACCTTGTTGCCCTCCGACAGGAACTCGCGCACGTGCCGGCACTTGAACTCGAAATCGTGCTCGTCGATCCCGGGACGGAACTTGATCTCCTTCATCTGCACCGTGTGCTGCTTCTTCTTCGCCGCCCGCGCCGCCTTGGCCTGCTCGAACTTGAACTTGCCGTAGTCCATGATCCGGACCACCGGAGGCCGCGCCGTCGGCGCCACTTCGACCAAGTCCAGCCCTTTGGCCTCGGCCTGCGAGAGAGCCTCGTCCACGGCCATGATGCCGAGCTGCCCGCCGTCCTGGTCGATGACCCGCACCGGGCTGATGCGGATCATGCGGTTCACACGCACACGGTTCTTCTGATCTTCACGCGGTTTTTCGAGAATGGCTGTGCCTCTCAGGTTCGGGTGCACCAAACGCAGCGGACTCCGGGAACCTCCGGAGTCCGCGTACGGCGTACCCCCGCACGGTGCGGGAGTCGCTGTTCCGAGAACCCTGAACGCCACCCGCAAAGGGGGCCGGAGGGTGAGGAGCCGGGCTCCTACTTCGTTGTCGGCCTTGAAGCTAGGCGGCCAGTCAGGAGGTGTCAACCTGGCCGAGGAAAGGTGTGGCGCGCCCCGCCCCTCACGCTACAGGCGTCGGCACCGGGGAATACCCGTTCTCGCCGTCGGTCGCCAGCCGCGCGCGCGCCACGGCCGGATCATGCTCGAACACCAGCTGCCACTCCTCTCGCGCGGCCCGCGCCAGCAACACCCTCTTCGTGGCCAGCGTGACCAGCGGCTCGAGGTCGTAGCCCATGATCCAGGCCGCCGGAAGGTGCGCCGCGGTGGGCACGATGTCGCCCAGGAAGATGGCCGCCTCGCCGGCGTCGCGGACCACGATCGACTGGTGGAACGGCACGTGGCCGGGCGAGGGCAGCAGCAGGACGCCCGGCAGGATCTCCAGCTCGCCGTCCACAAGGCGGAGGCGTCCCGACGCCGCCACCGGGGCGAAGTTGGGCGGAAGGTAGCTCGCCTGCGTCCGCTCGTTGGGGTGCGCGGCGAAGTCCAGCTCGCGGCGCTGCATCACGTATGAGGCTCCGGGGAACGCCAGCGCCACCGAGCCGTCGCTCTGGCGGAAGGTGTTGCCGCCGGCGTGGTCGAAGTGCAGGTGCGTGTTGACCACCCAACGCACGTCGCCGGGCCGGTAGCCCGCGGCCGCGAGCGCGTCCTCCAGCCGGGTCGGGCCGGCCGTCCCCGAGTTATCCACCCCGTAGATGTCGAGGAACTTCTCGTTCTCCTTGTTGCCGATGCCGGTGTCCACGAGCACGAGGCCGTCAGGGTGCTCCACCAGGAGGCAGCGCAGCGCGAGCGGGATGCGGTTCCGCGCGTCGGGGGCGATGCGGCGCTCCCACAGCGGCTTCGGCACGACGCCGAACATCGCGCCGCCGTCGAGACGCTGTAGCCCGGCGTCGAGCGTCCAGCAGACGAGCCGGCCGACGGTGAACCGGGTGGCGAGCGGGGTGGTCACAGCGCGCTGAGCTCCTGCCAGGAGGCGATGCCACGCTCCGCCGCGCGGTCCAGCAATCGGCGCAGGACCTCGGCGGTGGCGAGAGCGTCGCCCGCCGCGCGGTGGCGGCGGTCGGTAGTGATGCCGAACCAGCGGATCACGCTGTCGAGGTTCCTCCGCGCCAGCTCGGGCACGAGCACCCGGGACAGCCGCACGGTGCACAGGAGCGGCGGCCGGAAGACGACGTCGGCGGCGCGCTCCAACTCCGCGCGCAGGAACGAGAGGTCGAACCGGGCGTTGTGGGCGACGAAGACGCGCCCCGCAAGCGCGGCCAGTACCCGGCCCGCCACGTCCTCGAACCGCGGCGCCCCTTCGACCGTCGCGTCGCTGATGCCCGTCAGCGCGGTGATGCGCGGCGGGATCGGGCAATCGGGGTCGATGAGCGACTCGAAGGCGACGGTGCTGCTCCCGCCGTCCACGTGCACCACCGCGATCTCCGTCACCCGGTCACCGCCCCGCGCGCGCATCCCCGTCGTCTCCACGTCCACCACCGCGTAGGGCAGCTCGCCGATCGCGAGGCCGCCGAGCGACGGCTCCGGGCGCACAGCCCAGCTCCCGTCGACGTCGAAGGTGAACCGCGGATCGGCGCCGAGCAGCGCCAGGGCCAGCCGTTCGGCGACCACCCGGTTGGCGCGAGGCAGCCCGAGCACCTCGTGCGCGATGTCGAGCGGGGGCCGTGGCCCGTCGCGGAGATAGAGCAGCGCGCGCTCGGCGAGGGTCCGCACGGCCCGGCGGCTAGCGGGCCGGCGGGGCGTCGCGGCGCACCGGCATCGTCATGCAGCGGGGCCCGCCGCCGCCGCGCACCAGCTCTCCGCCGTCGATCGTGATCACCGCGTGGTCGGCGTCGTCCACCTTGCGGTCGCCGTTCAGGAAGTCCTTGGCCGGCACGATGGCGAAGCCCGCCTTCTGCATCTCGCGCATCGTGGCCTCGTTGCGGGCGTAGCCGACCACGATCCCCGGGCGCACCGAGAAGAAGTTGCAGCCGGAGGCCCACTGCTCCCTCTCCTGGTCGGCGCGGCCCGTGCCGCCACAGAAGATCGGCTCCAGGGGGTGGCCTACGGTGTTGAACGCCGCGAAGAGGTTCGGCATCTCCCGCACGGAGACCTGCCCCTTCTTCCGGTGGAGCACCGCGAGCCGCCCCGGCCCGACGAAGTGCGGCGGATACACGACGCATTGCTCGCGGTCCACCTGCGTGAAGATCATGTCGAGGTGGATCGCCGTCGGGTCCTTGGGCATCACCACCACGATGACGTGCTTCACCCCGCAGTGCTCGAAGAGCAGGTCGGTGAGATGGTCCAGCGCGGCCGGCGAGCTGCGCTCCGAGAAGCCGAGCACCACGAGATCGGGCCGGAGCGGGTGCACGTCCCCGCCCTCCAGCGTGTAGTTGACCCGCTTCTCCTCCGAGCCGTCGTAGAGGACGCCGGCGTTCTCGAAGGACGGGTGGTAGCGGAACAGCGCCGAGACCAGCAGCTCCTCCGTCCACCGCACGCCGTAGCGCATCGAGCCGATCACGGCATGCTCGCCGATGACCATCCCCACGTCGCGCGTGAAGAACAGGTTCGGGAGCGGCGGCAGCAGGTAGCCCGTCTCGTTGAGCGCCGCAGCGATGGGGCCCGCTTCCTCCTGCAGGCCCGTGACCAGCACGTTCACGAGCGCCTTCACGGGCAGCTCGGCGAGCCGCTGGGCCAGCACATTCGAGGGCACCACGTCCAGCGTCCGCGCCACCAGGAGGTCGCGCACCTCCCGCTTCGCCACGGTCTGCTCCAGCGCCGTGCGCATCTCGACCACCTCGGCGAACCGCTTCAGCACCGCCACCATCCGGCGGTGCTGCCGCTGGGCCAGGTCCAGGTCGATGATGTCGTCGTAGAGGTAGTCCTCGCGCGTGCCGGGCGTGACGCCGAGCAGCTCCGCACCCGGCGTGTGCACCAGCACCGACCTCAGCGCCCCGATCTCCGAGGTCACGTGGACGCGCATCACCGGTCTCCATTCCGAAGCGCGAAGGCGAGCCCGTCGAGCTCCAGCGCGAGGTTGACGTGCTTCACCGAGACGCCCGCGGGCACCGCGAGGTGCACGGGCGCGAAGTTGAGGAGAGCCCGTACGCCCGCCTTCACCAGGCGGTCGGCCACCAACTGCGCCTCCGCCGGCGGCACGCCGATGACGCCGACGTCCGCCGGCTGGGCCGCGAGGTCGGCCTCGAGTGCAGCACCCTCGCGCACCGTGAGCCCGTCGAGCGCCGCGCCCACCTTCGCCGGGTCCGTGTCGTAGACCGCGGCGATCTCGAAGCCGCGATCGCGAAACCCCTCGAAGTGGGCGAGCGCCGCACCGAGCCGACCGCCGCCCACCAGCACCACCCGGTACGAACGGCCCAGCCCCAGGATCTCCCGCAGATGCTCGGCGAGTTCCCGGACGGGGTAGCCCACTCCGCGGCGCCCGAACGAGCCGAAGAACGAAAGGTCCTTCCGGACCTGGGCGGGCGTGGCTCCGCCCGCCTCGGCCAGCACCCGCGATGACACCGTCGGCCTCCCCGCCTCGGCGCACATCTCGAGGAAGTGCAGGTACAGCGACAGCCGGCGGATGGTGGAGGGTGCGACGTGCTTCACTCCGAAGCCTTGTGAACGATTTCACAAAGCTAGAGTGCAGCCAGCCCCCGGGCAAGGGCGTGGAACTGGCTCGCGGAGAGCACTTCCGGCCTGGCTGTCACGTCGGCCCCGACTGCCTCGAGCAACGCCTCCGCATCGGCGCGGGGGATGTGGAGCCGCTCCGACAGCGTGCGGCGGAGTTGCTGGCGGCGGTGCTGGAAGGCGGCCCGGATCAGCGCACGGGTGGCCGCTTCCTCCACTGTGTCGAGCGGCGGCGGATCGTGCGGCGTGAGGCGTACGACGGCCGAGTCCACGCGCGGCGGTGGCCGGAACGCGCCGCGCGGCACGGCGAAGAGCCGCTCCACCTTGGCCACGAGTTGCACGCCCGCCGACAGGGAGCCGTAGATGCGGGAGCCCGGCGGTGCGGCGAGGCGCTCGGCCACCTCGCGCTGCACGAGGAACACCACGCACCGCGGCCTGGGCGGCGTGAGCGCGCGCTCGACGAGCGGCGAGGTGATCTGGTAGGGGATGTTGCCGCAGATGCACTGCGCGACGGGCCACGGCACTCGCAGCGCGTCGCCGTGCACGATCTCGACCGGCGAGTCCGCGACGCTCCGCCTGAGCGCCTCGGCGAGCCGGCCGTCGGCCTCGATGGCCACGACGCGGCGGGCGCGGGAGGCGAGCTGGGCGGTGAGGCTCCCCTTCCCGGGGCCGATCTCCAGTACGGTGTCGCCGGACTCGATGCCCGCCGCGTCCGCGATGCGGCCGAGGATCGAAGGGTCGAAGAGGAAGTGCTGGCCGAGCCGGGCACCCACGCTAGCGGCGCACCAGGAGGAGGGTGCGGTCGTCCTGGACGTCGGACGCGAAGGCGTCCAGCCGCGCGAAGACCGCGTCCACGATCTCCGCGGCGGGCCTCGAGCGCTGGCGGACGACGACCTCGAGGACGCGGCGCTCGCCGAACGCCTCCCCGGCGGCGTTGCGCGCCTCGGAGAGCCCGTCGGTGAAGAGGCAGAGCAGGTCCTTGCCCGTACGCCAGGCGATTTCGGAGCCCACGATCTTGTCGGCGCTCGTCAGGCCGAGCGGCGGCGCCGTGGCCCCGAGGCGGTGGGCGGGTCCCCCGTTGCCCGGGATGAGATAGGCGTACGGGTGGCCTGCGTTGGCGTAGTGCAGCGTGCGGCGCTCCGCATTGATGACGCCGAAGAAGAACGACATCGACATCTCGGCGCGCTCCAGCTCGTCGCCGATGTGGCTGAGGAGGCGTCGCAGCGCCTCCTCCGGCGTGCTGGAGGCCTGCGCGAGGATGGCGGCCGCGGACAGCGTGTGGGCCATCAGGAGCGCGGCGGAGAGACCGTGGCTCGCGACGTCGCCGATCACGATCCCCACCGAGGAGCGGCCGCGCGGGACGACGTCGTAGAAGTCGCCGCTGATCGACTCGGCCGACTGGAACCGCACCGCGACGTCGCCGGCCCTGCTGAGCAGCGAGGCGGGCGGGAGGAGCGCGAGCTGGAGGTCGTGCGCGGTGGCCAGCTCGGCGTTCAGCCGCGCCTGTCTGCGCTCCTCGCCCACGAGGCGCGAATTCTCGATGGCGGCGCCGATCTGGGTCGCGATGGCGGCGATGAGCTTCCGGCTCCCGGCCGGGAAAGCGTCCTCGCCGAGGCGGTCGGTCAGGTTGATGACGCCGACCGGTCGCGACTCGCCGTCGGGGCCCGCGTAGTGGATGGGGGCGGAGAGGAACGCGCGGCCGCGGTAGGTGCGCGGTTCCGCGCGGTCCGGCACCCACGACTCCAGGTCATCGATGCCGATCACCGTCTGGTCGCGGAAGACGCGTGCCGCGATGGAATGCTCGTCCGACACAGGCACGGGAGTCAGCTGCCCGCCCTCGAAACCCCACGCGGCGACCACCCGCAGCGTCTCCCGGTCCGCGTCGTGCACCATGATCGACGCGCGCTGCGCGCCGACGACGTTCGCCACTTCCTTCACGATCGTGCGGGCCGCCTCCTCGAGGTGGACGGTGCGGCCGAGGATCTCCGAGATGGTGTAGAGGAGGTTGATCTCCTCATAGCGGATCGTCAGCTCCGCGGCGGCCGCCGCGCTCTCCCGCTCGCCGGCGAGGGCGCTTCCCACCACCACGGCCGCCGACCGGGCGCGCCGCGCCCGCGTGGCCTCGTCCGAGGAATCGGGGCCGAGCTGGAGCCAGGTGCCCGGGATGCCCGGTACCGGCTCGAGCCACGCCGGGCGCCCATCCGGCAGCGTGATGTTGCGACCCGCGGCGCCGTTCAGCGCCGCGTCGGGCCACCAGGCGCTTTCCTCCGGGCCTGGCGCACGCACCCGACCCGCCTCCGCGCCCCACAGGCGCACGGCGCCGCCGGCCAGGTCCTGCAGCGCCTCGAGCAGTACGTCGGGGCGGCTCAGTCCCGCCGCAGGATCATGCAGATGGAGTTCCCCGTGGCGTTGAAGCGAACTTCGTCCACCATGTTGCGGATCAGGAAGAGGCCGCGCCCGGTCGGCAGCATGCGCGCCTCGGGCAGCGTCGGATCCGGCAGGAAGCGGTAGTCGAAACCGCCGCCCTCGTCGGTGACCTCGAGGTGCACCGCGTGGCGGCCGAAGAGGACGCGGACCGCGACGCCCTTCGTCTCGTCCTGGGCGTTGCCGTAGTAGATCGCGTTGGCGAGGGCCTCGGTCAACGCGAGCCTGAGGTTGAAGCGGACCAGACGGCGATCGATGAAGCTCACCTCGAGGTGGCGCGCCACGAGCTCGACGGCCTCCTCGACGAACGCCACGTCGCTCGGTACCCGCAGGAGCAACTCGGCCTCGAGCCCCTCAGCGGCCGGCTCGAAGGCGCGGACATCGGCCCACAGCGCGGGGCGCATGGATGCCGCCTAGAAGGCGGTCAGGGCCTCGTCCGGCGAATCGCTGATTCCGAACAGGGTGTCGAGCTTGGTCAGCTCGAACAGGGTCTTGAGGTCCTCGTTGAGGCCCGCGAGCCGCAGGTCGCCGCCCTGGTCGCGGATCTTCTTCGACAGCGAGACGAGGACGCCGAGACCGGAGGAGTCGATGTAGCCGGTGCGGCTGAAATCGACCAGGAACTTGCGGTCGCCCGCCTCGAGGGCGTCGAGGATCCGCTGCTTGAGTTCCTGGCGGTTGCCGACGATGAGCTGGCCGTCCACCGCGACGACCACCACGCCGTTGCTCTCTTTGCGCACGCTGAAAGTCATGTTTCGTCTCCGGCCTGCAGGGCCGCTATGGCAGTGACCAGTACGATGTCGTCCGTGGTGGCGCCGCGCGACAGATCGGTGCACGGCCGCCGGAGACCCTGGACGATGGGGCCCAGCGCCACAGCACCGCTGATGCGCTGTACCAGTTTGTACGCAATGTTGCCGCTGTCAAGGTCCGGAAACACCAACACGTTAGCCCGCCCGGCCACCGGGCTGCCGGACGCCTTCCGGGCCGCGACGCCCGGATCGAGCGCGGCGTCCCCCTGCAGCTCGCCGTCCGAGGGCACCGAGGGCAGCCGGTCGCGGAAGCGCTCGAGCGCTTCCCGCACCCGCACGATGCTCTCCCCCTCGGCGCTGCCGCGCGTGGCGTGCGAGAGGAATGCCACCACCGGCTCGTCGCCGACGATGCGGCGCCGGTCCAGCGCCGCCGCCACGGCGATGTCCGCCAGCTGCCCGGCCGTCGGGTACTGCACCACCGCGCAGTCGGCGAAGGTGAGGACGCCGCACGCCGGCGTGACCATGTAGAAGCCGCTGGAGACGGTCGCGATGCCCGGCGCCGGCCCCACCGCCCACAGCGCCGCCCGCACCACCTCTGCGGTCGTGGCGACGGCGCCGGCCACCGAGCAGTCCGCCTCGCCGAGAGCGACGAGGCCCGCGGCGAACCGCAGCGGGTCCGCGGCGAGACGCCGCGCGTCGGCCGTGCCCTGCGCCGCCTGCGGCCTGCGTGCGGCGAGCAGCTCGGCAATGCGGCCGAGCGAGGGGTCGGCGTCCGGGATACGGACCGAGACCCCGGCCGCCTCGCGCACCGCCCACGACGCCGTGGCCTCGGTGCCGATGAGCGTCGGAACGGCGATGCCCTCGTCGGCGAGGCGGCGGGCCGCCTCGCGGACCCGCGGGTCGTCACCCTCCGGAAGGACGGCGCGGCGGGCCGCCGCCCGGGCGCGCTCCAGCAGCGCCTCGGTGAAGGCCCGCCCGGCGCTCACGGCTTCGGGAACTTGGCCCGCAGTGCCTCGGCCACCTTCGGGTGCACCAGCGCGCGAACGTCGCCTCCGAAGCGGGCCACCTCCCGCACGAGCGAGGAGGAGAGGTAGACGTGGTCGAAGGCCGGAGCCAGGAAGACCGTCTCGATCTCCGGCGCCAGCTTCCGGTTCATCAGCGCCATCTGGTATTCGTACTCGAAGTCGCTGACGTAGCGGAGGCCGCGCACCAGCATCGTGCCGCCCACGCGGCGGACGAAATCCACCAGCAGGCCGTCGAAGGAGCGGATCTCGATGCGCGGATCGTCGCCCATCGCCAGCTTGGCCAGCACCACCCGCTCCTCCGCGCTGAAGAGGGGCTCCTTGCCGCCCTGGACCGCGACCGCCACGACGACGTGGTCGGCCAAGTACAGCCCGCGGGCGATGAGGTCCTCATGGCCGCGGGTGATCGGATCGTAGGTGCCTGGGTAGACGGCGATGCGCGTCATGGCGCCTCGAGGAAGGTGACGATGGTGGTGCCGTAGCGGCGATGGTCGCCGGGGCCGACGTCCTCGCGCTCGTGGTGTTCGACCCCGAGAATGCGCGCGAACGGCCGCCGGCGGAAGAGGTCGGCCATCCGGGCCGCGTGGCCGGTGGTGTACGGAGGGTCGGCGAAGGCGACGTCGAAGGCGAGCGGCTCGAGCCGCGCGGCGTAGCGCGGCGCGTCGGCGCGGTGGAGCAGGCAGCCCTGGGCGCCTAGCACCTCGATGTTCCGCGCCAGCGCGTCGAGGTTGGGCTGGAACATCTCGACGAAGTCGCACGAGGCCGCGCCGCGCGAGAGCGCCTCGAGACCCATCGCCCCCGAGCCGGCGAAGAGGTCCAGCACCGCCGCGCCGCTGAGGTGAGGACCGACGATGGCCATCCAGGCCTCGCGCACGAAGTCGGTCGTGGGCCGCGCCCGCTGGTCCCTCGGCGACTCGATGCGCCGGCTGCGCCACGTGCCCGCGATGATGCGCATGGCCTACTCCGCCGCCAGGCCGACGAGCCGGCCTTCCAGCCGGTCCCGGCCCTGCCAGGTGTCGCGTTCCAGCCGGATGGCGGCGCGGAGCGGCCCGCGCGCCGAGCCCACGACCCGTTCGACCTCTTCCCGCGTCCCGAACGCCACGACCTCGAGCGTCGCGGCCCCGTCCGTCAGCGTGAGCCGCACGTGGCGCTCGCCCATCCGGCGGAGGCCGCCTTGGAGCCGCAGGCCTTCGAGACCGAACACGGGACCGGGGTTGCCGACGCCGGTCGGCTCGAGGGCGCGCACCAGGCGCTCCAGGTCTCCGGTGAGGTCGCCCAGGGTGAGCACGGCGTCCACGCGCTGGGTCGGGACGAGGGCATCGATCGCGACCTGCGCGCGGCACGCGGCGTTGAACGCCTCGCGGAACGCGTCGAGCCGGTCGCGGCGGATGGTGAGTCCGGCGGCCATCCGGTGGCCGCCCCATTTCTCGAGGAGCGGCGCACAGCGCGCCAGCGCGGCGTGAAGATCGCAGCCCGGCACCGAGCGTCCCGAGCCCTTGCCCACGTCCCCGGTCAGCGCCACGAGGAAGATGGGGCGCGCGATGCGCTCCTGGACGCGCGACGCCACGATGCCGATCACGCCCGCATGCCACCCCTCGCGCGCCAGCACGACACCGACGTCGCGTGCCGGGTCGTAGTCCGCCTGGAGCACCGCCAGGGCCTCGTCCAGCGTGCGCTGGTCGAGCGCCTGGCGCTCGACGTTCTGCCGGTCGAGCTGGGCCGCGAGGGCCACCGCCTCGCCGGGGTCGTCGGTCAGGAGGAGGCGCACGCCGTCCATCGCGTCGCCGATGCGCCCGGCCGCGTTGAGCCGCGGTCCGAGCGCGAAGCCGAGGTGCCCGGCGCGCAGCGTCTTGCCGGCGAGGCCGGCCTCGGCGCGAAGCGCCGCAAGCCCGATCCAGCGGGTCTCCGTCATCAGCTTGAGCCCGAGCCGGACGATGGCGCGGTTCTCGCCGGTCAGGGGCACGAGGTCGGCGACCGTCGCCAGCGCGACGAGATCGAGCAGGCGCCAGGGGATGCCCTCGGGCAGGTCGAGGGCGGCCGCCAGGGCGAGCGCGAGCTTCCAGGCCAGGCCGGCGCCGCACAGCTCCGGGAACGGATAGCGGCTGTCGGCGCGCCGCGGGTTCACCAGCGCGAGCGCGTCGGGCCACTCGGGACCGGGCAGGTGGTGGTCCACCACGATGACGTCCATCCCCGCCGCGCGCGCCGCACGCACGGCGTCGAGGGCGGTGGTGCCGCAGTCGAGCGCGACGAGGACGCGCGCGCCGGCTTCGACCGCGGCGCGTACGCCCGCCTCGGAGAGGTCGTAGCCGTCGCGGATGCGGTGCGGCACGAACGGCACCGCCGTCGCACCGGCCCGGCGGAGGACCCGCGTGAGGACGGCGGTGGCACATTGACCGTCCACGTCGTAGTCGCCGTGGATGAAGATGGTCTCACCACGGCGGACGGCCGACACGAGCCGCTCGACGGCCGCGGCTATGTCGGGGAGCGACGCGGGATCGTGCAGGTCTTCGCGCCGGGGACGCAGGAAGTGGCGCGCCGCTTCGGGCGAGTCGTATCCCCGCCGCACGAGGAGTCCGGCGAAGGGGAGCGGGGCGTTCAGCTCGCGAGCGAGTCGCGCCGCCGTGTCCGCATCGGGCGCGGGCTCGACCTGCCAGCGACGGCCGAGGACGTCATTCCTCCACATACAGCAGGACGCCGCACCCCTCGCACGCCTCGATGGACTGACCCTGGAGGATGAACTGGCGCCGCTGGAGCGGCACCGCGGTGTTGCAGTGCGCGCAGGCGTCCTGGCGCAGGGGGAAGAGCACCACCGGCGTCCGGCCGCGGCGGATGCGCTCGTAGCGCGCCAGCATGGGCGCCCGCACCTTCTTTGCCGCCTCCGCCCGCGCCTCGACCGCCTGGACCATCCGACCCTCGATCTCGCCGCGCCACGCGGCGAGCGCCGCGCGCGCCTCCGCCTGGTGCGCCACCAGCGCGGCGTGCGCCTTCACCTCGTCCTTCAGCTTCTTCTCGGCCTCGACGACCCAGTCGGCGCCGCGGAGGAGCTCGGCTTCCTCCTTCACGAGCACGCCGCGCGCCATGTCGATCTCGGCCATCAGCGTCGCGGCTTCCTTCGCCCCGCGCACGTACTCGAGCTGCTGCCGCCGCCGCTCCTGCATCTGCTTGTAGCCGGCGATGCGGCTCTCGAGCTCCACGCGCTTCGCCTCGGCGGCCGCGACCCCCTGCTCCGCCGCCGCCAGAGCGAGGATGCGCCCCTCCAGCTCCACGTCGAGAGCCGCCTCCTCCGGCTTCAGTCCGTCGAGTTCCTTGTGCACCGCCGATACCGCCTGGTCGCGCTCCTGCAGCGCGAGCAGGGACTTCAGAGTCTCACGCACACCCGCTCCTTGGTGAACGCCCCGTCAGAACCGCGGTTCGCGCTGCGACCGCAGCGCTTTCGATCGAAATCGTCCGGCCCCGCCCTTGAGCAGGGCCTGCTTCTCCTGGAGCAACGCCGTCTTCTCGCCCTCGCCGGCGATGAACATCAGCCGGTCCAGCTCCGCCAGCCGCTCCCCCCGCGGCCGGTCGTGGATCCACGCCACCGAGTCCACGAACTCCGGCTCCGGGTCGCGCGTGCCCAGCGGCGTGGAGGCGAGCCGCTCCCACAGCGCCGCCGCGTCCGGCGAGGCGGGCCGCGCCGCGCCGCCGAACAGCGCCTCTGCGATCTCGCGATACAGCGGATGCCGGAAGTCCTTCGCCGACACCTCTCCCTTGACCCGCCCGATCCAGCCTGAGTCGAGCAGCATCAGGTGCACGAGCGTGCGCTCGGAGGGGATCTCCTGCGCCGGACGCGCAGCGTGCTCCTCCGCCGCCGGCGCGCCCCGCCCCGGCTCCGCTGCGGACCGGGGCGCCGACCGGGCGTCCATCCGGCCCACTTCCTGCTCGAGCACCGCCTTGGCGACGTTGGTCCGCTCCGACGCCCGCGCGATGTACAGCTCGCGGGTGATGGGGTCGGCCGCCGCGCGGATGGTGGGGAGCAGCCGGTCCAGCGCCGTCCGCCGGCCCTCCAGCGTGCCGAACAACGCCTTCTTCTCCAGCAGCTGGATCTTCCGGTCGAAGACGTCCAGCGCCTGCTCGAGCAGCGCCTGGAACGCCCCGGCGCCCTTCGCGCGCACCAGCGTGTCGGGGTCCTCGCCCGGGGGCAGCGTCACAACGCTCACCGAGGCGCCCTGGCGCAGCAGCTCGTCGCCGGAACGGAAGGTGGCCCTCAGGCCGGGCGTGTCCGCGTCGTACGCGATGGCCACCTGCCGGGTGTAGCGCCGCAGGACGCGCGCCTGCTCGGACGTCAGCGCGGTGCCGAGGGGCGCCACCGCGTTCGCGATGCCGGCGACGTGGAGCCGGATGGCATCGACGTACCCCTCGACGAGGATGGCGAGCGACGCCGTGCGGATCGCGCCGCGGGCCCGGTCGAGGCCGTAGAGGAGGCCGCCTTTGTGGAACAGCGGCGACTCCGGCGAGTTGAGGTACTTGGGCTCGCCCTCGCCGAGCAGCCGGCCGCCGAACCCGACCACGCGCCCGCGCACGTCGGCGATCGGGAAGATGAGCCGCCCGCGGAAGCGGGGCACGACGGAGGCGTCCTCGCGGGCGACGAGCAGCCCGGCCTGCTGCTGGACGCCGTCCTCGATGCCGAGCGCCTTGAGGGCTTCGCGGATCGCCTCGCCGCGGGCCGGTGCGTAGCCGAGCTGGTACTCGTCGCGCGTCGCATCCTCGATGCCGCGCTTCGCGAGGTACCCGCGCGCCGCCGCCGCCTCGTCGCTCTCGCGCAGCTGGCGGGCGAACCAGTCCGCCGCCGCGCCGACGGCGGAGTACAGCGGCTCGTTCGGGTCTGGGCCGGTGACGCGCTCCTCGGGTACCACGATGCCGACCTTGCCGGCGATCTCGCGCACGGCGGTCGGGTAGTCGAGGCCGAACTTCTTCATGAAGAAGGTGAAGACGTCGCCCGACTCGTGGCACACGAAGCAGTGGTACATCTGCTTCTTCGGGACCACTGAGAAGTTGCGGTGCGTGCCGCCGTGGAAGGGGCACGGTCCGCGGAAGTCGGAGCCCGTGCGTTTCAGCTCCACGTGCTCGCCGATCAGAGTCACGAGGTCCGCGGCATCGCGGATCTGCTCGATGAGGTCGGGGGAGATCACGCGCCCTGCCCCGCCGGGACGAGGTCCGCGGCAGCCACCCGCACGCGCCGGCCGCGCACGCGGATGTAGGCTCGGCCGTCCCCGACGCTCTCCAGCTCACCCTCCAGCCCCAGCGACGGCACGCGGACGCGGTCGCCCGGCGCGAGCGGCGACGCGCGAGCCGCGAGGTCCCCGGCGCCGACGGCGGGCTGCGCCCACGGGCCCGCCGCCACCTCGTCCGCCGCCGCGTGCGCCATCGCGTCCTCGAGTGCGCGCCGGGCCTCGCGGTACTTCTCCTCTCTCACGACCGCGATGGCCCGCTCCAGCTCGGCGCGCGCCTCGCGGAGGTACTCACGTGTGGCGTGCTTCGCCGCGTGCTCGACCTCCTTCTCGCGGGCGCGGACCAGCTGCTCGCCCTCCGCCAGCCGGCGCCGCACCTCGGCCAGCGCCGCGGCCTCACCCTCGAGATCCGCCGCGCGGGCGTCAGCGTCGCCCTCACGCTGCGTCAGCTCGCGGTCGCGCTTCTCCAGGCTCGCGAGCTGCGCGTCGAGTGATCGGTCGGCCTCCGGCATCCGCGCCTCGGCGTCGGCAAGCACCCCGGCGTCGAGGCCCAGGTTCCGGGCGATGGCCAGCGCGTACGACCGGCCGGGTGTCCCCATCAGGAACCGGTAGGTCGGCGTCAGTGTCACCGCGTCGAACTGGAGCGAGGAGTTGACGATGCCGCGCTCCGTCTCCGCCAGCCGCTTCAGGGTGCCGAGGTGCGTGGTGGCGACGGTGAGCGCACCGCGGGCCGTGAGCGCCCGCAGGACCGCGGCGGCCAGCGCGCCGCCTTCGGCCGGGTCGGTGCCCGAGCCCACTTCATCGAGCAGCACCAGCGAGCCCTCGTCGGCGCCTTCGAGGATGGTGCGCAGGGCCGCGACGTGCGCGCTGAAGGTCGAGAGGCTCTCCTGGATGCTCTGCCGGTCGCCGATGTCGGCGAAGAGCGCCGTAAAGACCGGCAGCACCGTGCCCTCACCCACGGGAGGGATCACGCCGCTCTGGGCCAGCGCCGCGACCAGGCCCACGGCCTTCACCAGCACCGTCTTGCCCCCGGTGTTCGGACCGGAGACGAGCACCGTGCGGTCGCCGGGCGCGAGATCGACGTCGAACGGGACCACCGGCGCGCCCGAGGCGAAGAGCAGCGGGTGCGCGGCGCGCCGCAGCAGGAGGTGCACCTCCGGAGGTTCGCCGACCCTGGGGCGACACGCGCCGCGGACCAGCGCGTACCGCGCCTTGGCGCAGGTGCCGTCCAGCACGACCAGCTGGGCGAAGGCGGTCTGCAGTCCGTCGGCGTGCTCCCGCAACGCGCCGGTGAGCCGCCGCAGGACTCGGTGCACCTCGCGGGCCTCTGCCGCCACCACCTCGCGCAGCTGGTTGCCCAGCTCGATCGCCTCGGTGGGCTCGACGAAGAGGGTGGCGTGGGTCGCCGACTCGTCGTGCACGATGCCGGCGACGCGCGAGCGCGCATCGCGCCGGACGGGGATCACGTAGCGCCCGCCCCGGAGCGTGACCTCCGCATCGGCCGTGCGGTGGCGCTCGTCGATCCCGGCGAGGATCGCCGTCAGGCGGGCGACCAGCCTGGCGCGCACCTCGCGCACCTCACGCCGCGCGCGGGCCAGGGCCGGAGAAGCGCCGTCCTTCACCTGGCCGTCCGGCTCCAGCGCCGCTTCGAGTGAGTCCTCCAGCTCCCGCGGCAACGGGGGAGCGCTGAGCGCCTGCAGCCGCGGCGCCTCGCGCGTCGCGCGATTCACGCGGCCGAACGAGAGCCGGGCCGCGGTCAGCAGCTGTCCCAGCGCGACGAGTTCCGCTCCGTCGAGGACGGAGCCGTCGAGGCGGAGGCGGCCCACGATGGTCGCGACGCCGGGGAACGGCTCGGGACGGAGGTCATCCTTGGCGGAGAAGCGCGCCGCGACCTCGGCGACCAGCGCCAGCTCCTCGTCCACCCAGAACGCGTCGGCCCGCGGGCGCAGGGCGCGGACCCACGAGGCCCCGAGGGCGGTGACGGCGTGTTCTGCTACGGACTCGAGGGCGGCGTGGAACTCGATGGCGGCGAGCGCGGACTCCGCAAACGCCACTTTCATACCCGCAACGCCGATTCGTCGCGGGCGAGTCGTTGGTGGAGGAGTGTTCGAGCTTGGTCCGGGTCCCTGCGCGCCGTGCAGCCGGCGGCGCGGATCTGCTCGGCCAGGCTAATGCTGCTCACTGCGGGGGCGGCGGGTCTTGCGGCGGGCAGCGTTCATCTTCCGCTTCTTGCGCTCGCTCGGCTTCTCGTAGTGCCGATGCTTGCGGAGATCGGAGAGGATGCCCGCCTTTTCGCACTTCTTCTTGAAGCGCTTCAGCGCCCGCTCGAAGTTCTCATCCGCGTGGATGATGACTTCCGGCATCTGCGACCTGACCTTGGAGCGTGGGTCCCTGATTGCCCGCCAAACGTGAGATTATAGCCCACTTCCGGCGTGCCGACAAGCGGCCGGCCCGCCCCGTACTGGCCACTTCTCCCCTGGCACTTCCGGTCAGCCCGGCGGCCACTCCATCGCCCGCCCGCCCAGCACGTGCAGGTGCAGGTGAGGCACGGACTGCCCCGCCTCCGCGTTGGTGTTCACGACCACCCGGTAGCCGCGGGTCTCGACCTTCTCCAGCTTCGCCACCTCGCGGGCCGCGAGCAGGAGGTCCCCGAGGAACGAGCCGTCGGTCACGTCGTTGAGCGACTCGACGTGCGCGGTGGGGATGACGAGCACGTGGGTCGGCGCCTGCGGGCTGAGGTCCCGGATGGCCACCACCGTCGGAGTGCGGTAAACGACGGTCGCGGGGATCTCGCCCAGAGCGATCCGACAGAACAGGCAGGACTCGCTCACGCCGCTCCTCCTCTCACGTGTCTTCGCCGCCGCGCAGGCGCGCGGCGGCGCTGATGGCCAGGCACGCGACGGCTGCCGTCTCGAACCGCAGCGTCGCCCGGCCCAGCGCGACGGGCGCGAACCCCGCCGCGCGGAACGCGGCGATCTCCTGATCGCTGAAGCCACCCTCGGGCCCCACGGCCCACTGGACCGGATCGCCCTCGCGGATGCGCGGCACCGGCCCGCCCTCCACGTGCGCGAGGAGCCGCACCGCCCCGCGCACCGGGGTCCGCAGGGCCTCGGCGAGCGCGACCGGCGCCACGACCGCGGGGACCCATGCGCCGCCGCACTGTTTGAGCGCTTCCCGGGCGCGACGCGCGGCCTTGTCGACGTGCGTCGCCTGGAAGCGGGAGGACACCGCGACGGAACGCTCGGTCACGAGCGGAACGATCTTCGTGGCACCGAGTTCCGTCGCCTTCTCCACCAGCATCAGGAAGCGCTCGCGGTCGCCGGCCCCGACCAGCAGCTCGGTGCGCGGGGGCGCGGCGACCATCGTGGTCGCCACGACGTGCGCCGCGAGGACCTGCCGCTCGATGGACACCCGGGCGGTCGCCACGCCGCCCCTCCCATCCACGAGCCGGATGGCCGTTCCCTCCTCCACGCGGCGCACCCGCAGGTGGTGCGCCTCCTCTTCCTCGAGGATCACGACCGAGCCGGCGAGGAACGGCCCCCGCGCGGTGGCTGTGGCGACCGGCGAGGAGACGCGGACCGTCATACGCCGAGCGCCCCGCGCATCCGGTCCCAGAAGCTCCGCCCGACCCGGCCAGCCGACGGTTCGCCTTCGACCGCGGCGAGTGCGCGGAAGACCCCCTCCATCTCGGGCGTCAGCCGCTCGGGGGTCCACACCACGACCCGGACGTGGAGATCGCCCTTGGTGCCGGCGCCGAGGTGCGGCACGCCGCGGCCTTTGAGGCGGATCACCGCCCCGGTCTGCGTGCCGGGCGGGACCTTCACGATCTCGTCGCCGTAAGGCGTCGGCACGGTCACCTCGGCGCCGAGGGCGGCCTGCGAGAACGAGACCGGCAGGTCGTAGACCAGATCGTCGCCGTGCCGCTCGAAGCGGTCATCGTCCTCGACCTCGAGCATCACGATGAGGTCGCCGGCCGGCCCGCCGCGCGGCCCCGCGTGCCCCTGGCCGCGGAGAGTGATGTAGTTCTGCGAGGAAACACCGGGAGGCACGTCCACGCCTACGGTGCGGTCCACGCGCGTCCGACCGTCGCCCCGGCAGATCTCGCACGGGTCGGTGATGATGCGGCCCTCGCCCGCGCAGGTGGGGCACGGCGACACCGACACGAACTGCCCGAAGATGGACCGCTGCGCCCGCCGCACCTCGCCGCTGCCGCCGCACTTCCGGCAGGGGGTCGCGCCCTTCCCCCGCTTGGCGCCCGAACCGCCGCAGGTCTCGCACGGCACCTGCACCCGGTACTTGAGCTGCTTCTTCGTGCCCTTGGCGACGTCCTCGAGCTTCAGCGAGACGGACGCGCGGAGATCGTTGCCGTGGCGGTCCGCCGCCGCGCTCCGCCGGCCGCCGAAGATCTCCTCGAACCCGCCGAAGCCGCCGAAGTCGCGCATGAAGATGTTGAGCGCTTCGGAGATGTCGAACGGGTGGAAGCCCGCCTGCTGGCCCGCCGCACCGCGGAGCCCCGCCTCCCCGTAGCGGTCGTAGAGCTGCCGCTTCGCGGGATCGCGGAGCACCTCGTAGGCCTCGGTGATCTCCTTGAACTTGGCCTCCGCGGCCCGGTCCCCGTTGTTGCGGTCGGGGTGGTGCTGCATCGCGAGCTTGCGGTAGGACTTCTTGATCGCGGCGTCGTCCGCACCGCGGGGGACGCCAAGGACGTCGTAGTAGTCGCTCATCGCAGGAGGTCGCTCACCATCCGCGAGGTGTGCTCGACGAGCGCGAGGACCTTCTCGTATGGCATCCGGGTGGGGCCGATGACGCCGATGACACCGGACAGCGGCCCGGCCCGGTACGGCGACGTGACCAGGGAGAGTCGCGACAGCTGCTCGGCCTGGTTCTCCCCGCCGATCGTGACCGTTATGCCCAGTGCCCGCGTCCCCTCGGCGAGGACGTGGCGCAGTTGCGCGCGCTGTTCGGTTAGGGCGAGGAGCTCGCGCAGCCGCTCGCCGCTCTGGAACTCCGGCTGCTCGGCGAGAGCACTGGTCCGCCCCAGCAGCACGTCCCCCTCCGCAGAGGGCACGTCGAAGATCTGCTCGCCCGTGGCGACGAAGATGTCGAGCAGCTCGTGCTCGGACGGGGTGCCCGCCGCGTCGCGCAGGCGCTCGCGCAGCGTCTGCCGTATCTCCCGGAGCGTCAGCCCTGCCAGGCGGTCGTTGAGGATCGCGGCGATCGTCGCGACGGCCTGCGGATGGATGGCGCCGGGGACCTCGACGAAGATCGTGCGCACCAGCCCGCTGCGGAGCGTGAGCACGAGCATCATCCGCTCGGCCGAGACGGTGAGCAGCTCCAGCCGCTCCAGGATGGCGTTCTCGAACGTCGGCGCCACGGCGACGCCGAGTTCCTGGGTCAGCACGCTGAGCATCTGGGCGGCCCGGCGCAGAATGGCGCCGATCGCGGAGCCTTCCGCGGTGAGCTCCTCGCGGAGCGCGGCCTCCTGCTCCGGTGTGGGCAGCGAGATGGCCATCAGGGAGTCGACGTAGAGCCGGTAGGCGCGGTCGGTGGGCACCCGCCCCGCCGATGTGTGCGGGTGGAAGAGCAGGCCCATCTCCTCCAGGTCGCTCATCGCGTTCCGCACGGTGGCCGCCGACACGCCGAGCTTGAAGCGCCGGGCGATGCTGCGGCTCCCTACGGGTTCCGCCGTCTCGACGTAGCTCTGGACGACCGCCTCGAGGATCTGGCGCTCGCGTTCGCTCAACTTCTCGTGAGGCATAGGCAAGATGAAGTCCTACCGCAATTTAGAGGGCCGCTGCCAACTCGTCCAGCCGCAACCACCCGCGGGGCGTCAGGCGGAGACGCATGCGGTCCACCGCGTCCGCCGGTGCGCCGCCAGGCTCGACCTCCGCCCAGCCAGCAGCGACCCAGGCACTCACCGTGGCCGCCAGGCCCCCAGGCAAGGGGTCGGGCAGCTCGATCCCGTCCGCCGTCCGAAGGCCAAGGTAGAGCGTTTCGAGACGCGCCTGCTCCGGGCGGAGGATCTCCCGGCCGGCCACGGGAGACTCGCCGCGCTCGAGCCGCCTCCGCCAGCTCGAGTACGCGGCCTCGTTCCACCAGCGCGTCGAGCCATCGAAGCTGTGGGCCGAGGGCCCGAGGCCGAGGTAGGGGGCGAGACGCCAGTACGCGCGGTTGTGCACGGCCTCGAAGCCGGGTCGGGCGGCGTTGGAGACCTCATACAGCCGATAGCCGTCGGCCGCCAGCCGTCCGAGGGTCCGAAGATACTCGTCTTCGTAACGGGCTTCGGGTGCGGCAGCGATCTCGCCGCGCGCGGCACTGCGGCCGAGGGGCGTCTGCGGCTCGACGGTCAGGCCGTAGAGGGAGACGTGCTCCGGCTCCAGGGCGAGGACGCGGTCGAGGTCGGTGTCGAGGTCGCGGCCGAGCGATCCGGGGAGGGCGAAGATGAGGTCCAGCGAGATGTTGGAGAAGCCGGCGCGGCGCGCGTGCGCCACGGCCTGGCCGATGGCCGCTGCGTCGTGGGTGCGGTGCATCCAGGCCAGCACGCGTTCGTCGAAGCTCTGCGCCCCGAGGGAGAGACGGCTCACGCCGGCGCGCACCCAGGCCTGCGCCGCGTCGGGAGTGACGTCGTCGGGGTTGGCCTCGATGGTGCACTCGGCGAGGCCGGTGCCGACGCGGAGCATCTTTGTGATGCCCGCGATGCCCTCACCGCCGAGCAGGGATGGCGTGCCGCCGCCGAGGTACAGCGTGGTGATCGCGTCGGCCGCCGGTCGCACGCGTCCCCACTCGCGACCGAGCGCGGCGAGGTATTCCGCGATGGGCACCGTCCGCCGGACGGCGATGCTGAAGTCGCAGTAGACGCAGCGCCGCCGGCAGAAGGGGACGTGGATGTAGATGTGCCGCGCGGTCACGACGCGAGGCGGAACTGCTTTCCGGGGAGCTGCGTCACGAGGCCCTTTATCTCGAGCGACGAGAGGGCGGCGAGGAGGGTCCCGTGGGCGAGCCCCGCCCGCTCGGCGATGCGGTCCACGTGGACGGGGTCGGGCGTGACGAGGTCGAAGACGGTGGCTTCGGCGGCGGCGAATTCGCCAAAGGCCTCGAGTGCGTCGGCGTCGAGGGCTGGGCGCGACGACGCCTGCTCGCCGTTGGCCCCGGCGGCCCTACGGCGGTCGGACGGCACGCACGGCGCCCGCCTCGGGCCGGCGGAGCGGACCGGCTCGCACGCTCCGGGCTTCGCCCCCACACCCCCGCCACGCGAGCGAGCTCCGCCGGGCTCGCCCGGCACCGCTCCCGGGTAGGCCTCGAGTTGCGCTGCACCACAATCCCATGCAAGGCCGAACTGACCGAGCAGGTCGGCCGGCGACAGATAGGGCGTCGCCATGTCCCAGATCAGCCTGTTCGGGCCCGCGGCGACGGGCTCGTCGATGCGTCCCGGCACCGCCAGCACCGGCTTGTTGAGCCGCAGCATCCACCACGCGGTGTTGTTGGTCCCTCCGGCCTGTTGGCCCTCCACCACGAGCAGGCACTTGGCGAGGGCCGCGATCAACCGGTTGCGCGCCGGGAACGACCACTGGGTCGGCCGGGTGCCGGGCGGCAGCTCGCTGAGCAAGAGGCCGTGCGCGGGGATGGTCTCAAGCAAGTCGAGGTTCTGACGCGGGTACGCGACGTCGAAGCCGGAGCCGAGGACCGCGACGGTCCGCCCGCCGGCGTCGAGTGCGCCGCGGTGCGCACGACCGTCGAGGCCCCGTGCGAGTCCGCTGACGACCACGATCCCGGCACGCGCCGCCTCGCGCGCCGCCTCGTACGCGATCTTGATGCCGTAGTTCGTCGGCTGCCGGCTCCCGACGATGGCGGCGATGGGTTGATCGAGCACCGACAAGTCGCCGCGTGCATAGAGCACCTTCGGCGGCTCCTCGAGGGCCAACAACGACTTGGGGAAAGGTGGGTCGTCGGGGGTGAGGACCCACTCTCTCACCGCTGCGCTCCCGACGCTGGGCGAGCCCGTCACGGATCGAGCGGCAGTGCAGGCGCCTCTGCCTCGGCGCGCTCATCGACCAGCCGCCGCCAGAGCGCCTCCTGGAACTCGTCGAGGCCGCGGTGGGAAACGCTCGAGATCACGAATTGCGCGAACGCGCCCGGCGTCTCGGGCAGATCGGGTACCTCGTCGTCCGGCAGCAGGTCGGCCTTGGTGAACGCCACGCAGTGCGGCTTGGCGGCGAGCACCGGCGAGAACCGCTCGGCCTCCTCGCGCAGCATCGCGTGGGACGCCGCCAGGTCGGGCGTGTCGAGCGGCACCATCAGCACGAGGATGCGCGTGCGTTCCACGTGCCTGAGGAACTGCAGGCCCAGCCCCTTGCCGGCGTGTGCGCCCTCGATGATGCCGGGGATGTCGGCGATCACGAAGGTGCGGTGGCGCGAGAGCGGAACGACGCCGAGGTTGGGCTCGAGGGTGGTGAACGGGTACGCCGCGATCTTGGGGCGCGCCGCCGTCACCGTGGCGAGGAGCGTGCTCTTGCCGGCGTTCGGCTCGCCGAGCAACCCGACGTCGGCGATGAGCTTCAGCGTCAGCCTGATGCGGCGCTGCTGGCCTTCCTCACCCGGCTGGAACTCGTGGGGCGCCTGGTGCGTCGGCGTGGCGAAGTGCTGGTTGCCGCGGCCGCCGCGGCCGGCCTTTGCGACCAGGAGGCGGTCCCCTGCCTTGACGACCTCGCCGAGGTACTCGCCGCTGTCGGCGTCCCGGACCTCGGTGCCGAGCGGCACGGGAAGATCGATGTCCTCCGCCGACTTGCCGGTCTCCTGGTTGGGGCCACCGTGGGCCCCGTCCTTCGCGATCCAGCGCCTGTGGTAGGTGTAGTCGAGGAGCGTCCAGAGCTGCGCATCGCCGAGGACGTGGATGCTGCCGCCCCGGCCGCCGTCGCCACCGGACGGGCCACCCTTCGGCACGAACTTCTCGCGCCGGAACGCGCACATCCCCGAGCCGCCATGCCCAGCGCGCACCTCCACGGCGACTTCGTCGATGAACACCGGTCAGTCGTGCGTGAGCGAGTTGCGGAGCTCGCGCCAGAGCTGGCCCGCCACGGCGAGCCGGGCCTCGGACAGCCCCTCTCGCGCCGCGAGGGCGATCAGCGAGTCCGCCGCTTCGGGCGCCGCTCCCGCGTTGACCGCGCCCTTGAGGTGCGAGAGCAACTGGCGCGGGGCGTCCTGCGGGATGAGCATCGCGACGGCGCACAGCTCGCGGCGTGCGAGATCGAGGCCGGGGCGGCTCACCGTCTTGCCGTAGCCGTCCACGATCATCCAGGTGTCGAGGGCGGGGTGCAGGGCGCGCACGTTGTGGCGGAGGCGCTCGTAGTGCTGGCCGTAGATGATCCGGCAGGTCGCCTCGCCGCGCGCGAGCCACTCGCGCCATCCCTCGTACTGGGAAGGCTCCCCGCCCTCCGCGTGGGCGGGCTCGATGCGGCGGAAGACGCCCACGGCGACGAGGGCGCGCGGGTAGCCGACGAACAGCACGCTCGAGAGGATGAGCTCTTCGAGCCAGATGGCCGGCGTGCCTGCGGCGCGCGCGTTGCGCATCCGTTCCTCGAGGACCGCCTCGGGGAGGTCGAAGATGCCCAGCGCGACACGCAGCAGGCCCCGGGTCTCGGCGTCCATGGTGATCACAGTACCTCCTGGCACTACGTCGCCGGCACCCGTGTGTTGCGGTGCGGCATCATTTCTTGGCGCGCAGTGGAATGTGGGCCTCCATCCGGCCGACCACCATTCCACGCGTGTTGCGGACCGCCGGGGTGCGCCAGTCATCGCTGACCGGCGCCACGCCCGGCGCGAGCTGGTCCAGCACGGCGAGCAGCGCCGGCCCCGAGCTCTGGAAGTCGCCGTCCTCGACCTTCACGGTCACGCCGAGCCGCAGCTCCGGCAGGGCGGCGCTGTAGACGCCCTCCGCACCGACCTTCGCCACGACCCTGCCGCCGCTGGCGGCGAGGAGTTCCGTGCACAGGCGCGCCTGGCCGGCGATGAGGAACGGGTCCGCGGTGACAGCCCGGACGAGCCGGTCGGCAGCCGCCTCGCGCGCTTCGCTCCCGGGGCCGCTGAGGCGCCTGGCACCGAGTCGCGCGTAGGCCAGGGCCATCGCGCGGATAGGCAGGGCGAAACAGACCACACCGCAGCCGTCGACGGCCAGGCCGATGCTGCGCTCGGGGGCGCCGGCCCAGCGGGCGACCTCCTCGAGGCAGCGCTGCTGCACGGGGTGTCCGATCTCCGCGTACCGCGCCGTCGGCCATCCCTCGTAGCGCGCCAGCGCCAGCATCCCCGCGTGCTTGCCGGAGCAGTTGCTGTGGAGTCGCGTCGGGTGTTCACCGCGCTCGGCCATCGCGCGGGCGACGGGCTCGGCGAGCGACGGATGCGGCCCGCAGGCGAGGTGGTCGGAGCGGCAGTCCGCCTTCTGCAGGAGCGACGCCGCGATCGCGACGTGCCGCGGCTCTCCGTTGTGCGACGCGCAGGCCAGGCCGAGTTCCTCGTCCGTGATGCCGAAGGCAGCGGCCGCGCCGTCGGTGACGAGGGGGATGGCCTGGAAGAACTTGGCGGCGGAGCGCCAGAAGGTGACCAGGTCGGGGTCACCGGCGTGCGCGACGAGGGCGCCATCGGCGTCCGTCACGGCGACGGAGACACGGTGGCGCGACTCGACGATGTCGCCGCGGAGGACGTCGATGGAGGAGGTCATCGGAGGTGAAAGCTAACGACCCGGACGGGTCGGGGCGCCAAGCATCGTCAGCGCCACGCCGGCCAGCACGACGATGCCGCCGCCGAGCGCCCAGGGCGACGGGGCTTCGGCGATGGCCGGCAGGCCCCAGGCGATGACCGTGGCCCCGACCGGCTCGGCGAGCATCCCGACGTTCACCGTGTAGGCCGGCAGGTACCGCAGGGCGTAGTTGAAGCCGGTGTGCCCGACCAGCATCGGGCCCGCTGCGAGGGCGGCGAAGATGGCCCAGTCGGACAGCGCATACGGCTGGAACGCCTCACCGCGCAGCGCCGCCCAGCCGAGCAGGACGGCGGCCGAGACGGCGTAGACCGGCGTCACGTAGGCGACGAGGCCAAGGCTGGCGCGGAGGCGCCGGCCGATGACGAAGTAGGCCGCGCCGAAGATGGCGCCGGCGAGGGCCAGGGCGTCCCCGAGGAGCGCGCCGGGCGCGCCGACGCGCGCGTCGCCGAGAGCGATGACGGACGCGCCAAGGACGGCGAGCAGGATGCCGGCGGCCTGGAGGCGCGTCGGGCCCTCGTGCAGGAAGAGGTGCGACAGGACCCACGCGAAGACCGGCGAGAGCGAGACGAGGACCGCGGAGGCAGCCACGCTCGTGAGGCGCAGCGACGTGATCCACGTGGCGAAGTGCAGTGCGAGCGCGACGCCCGCCAGCACGGCGACCCAGCGCGCCCGGCTGCCGAGCGCACGCCAGTCGACGCGGTGGCGGCTCTGCGCGAAGAAGGGCGCGAGGAAGAGGGACGCGAACGTCAGGCGCCACGCCGCGATTGCGAGCGGCGGCGCCGTGGAGAGCCGGATGAGGGGCGCGGCCCAGGAGATCGCGAGCACGGCGGCGAGGAGGACGAGGGAGGGGTGGGGGCGGCGCACCTCGCCAATATACGTTTGCGCCTGCACAGGCCGCAGGACCGCAGTGCCAGGTAGCGGGCAGAGGCGCCAAGACTTGACACACGCGCCAGCAGAGCCATCATCGGCTCTGTGGACTGCGACGCAATCATCATAGGATCCGGAGTCGTCGGGCTCGCCTGCGCGCAGGCGCTCGCCGAGCGCGGGCACGAGGTCGTGGTGCTCGAACGCCACGAGCGCTTCGGCGTCGAGACCAGCAGCCGCAACAGCGAGGTCGTCCACGCCGGGATCTACTACCCGCCGGGCAGCCTGAAGGCGGCACTCTGCGCCCGCGGCAACCGGAGCCTCTATGCGTGGTGCGATGCGCACGGGGTGTCCTCTCGCCGCCTCGGCAAACTGATCGTCGCGACGCGATCCGAGGAAGAGCGGAAGCTCCAGGAGATCCTCGCGCAGGCCGAGGCCAACGGCGTCACGTCGCTGGAGCCGCTCACCCCGGCCGAGGCGCGCCTCCTGGAACCGCACGTGCGCTGCACCGCTGCGCTCTGGTCGCCCGACACGGGCATCGTGGACTCGCACGCCCTGATGGCGAGCCTGCTGGCCGACGCGGGATCTCACGGAGCGACGGTGGCCTGGCGGCACACGGTCTCGGCTGCGGGACCGATCGCCGGCGGCCATCGGGTCGTCGCAGTGGGGCCCGAGAGGGAGGAGGCGGTGCTGGAGGCCCGCTGGGTGGTGAATGCGGCGGGGCTCGATGCCGACACGGTCGCGGCGGCGGCCGGCTTCGATGTGGATGGTTGCGGCTACCGCCAGCACTTCGCCCGCGGCCACTACTTCCGCGTCCAGGCGCGCAAACAGCACCTGGCCAGCCACCTCATCTACCCCACACCGCTCGAAGCGGGCCTCGGCATCCACGTGACGCTGGACCTCTCAGGCGGGGTGCGCCTCGGTCCCGATGTGCAGTACCTGCCTGACCGGAAGCAGGAGTACGTCGTCCCGGACGCGCTGCGCGGGACCTTCGTCTCCGCCGTGTCGCGTTACCTGGACGGGCTCGATCCCGACGATCTCTCGCCGGACCAATCCGGGATACGCCCGAAGCTGCAGGGCCCGGGCGAGGGGTTCCGCGACTTCGTGATCCGCGAGGAGTCGGATCGTGGTCATCCCGGCTGGGTCAACCTTGTGGGCATCGAGTCCCCCGGGCTAACCTGTTGCCTGGAGATCGGTACGCTGGTGGCCCACACGCTGGAGGGCACGACGTGATCACGCGCGACCGCATCAGCGCCATCGTCAACGGGATGCCGCAGCGGCGCGTCGTCGTCGTGGGCGATGCGATGCTCGACATCTACCTCGTCGGCGACGTGGACCGCATCTCGCCCGAGGCGCCCGTCCCGGTGGTCACGGTCCACGAGCGGCGCCACGCACTCGGGGGCGCCGGGAACGTGGCGGCCAACGTGGCGGCCATCGGCGCGCACGTCACACTGGTCGCGGCGATCGGGGACGACCGGCGCGCCGAGTACCTGCGCACGGAACTCGCCACCGCGGGCATCGCCGACGACGCCCTCCTCACGGTCACCGACCGGCCGACGACTTCGAAGACGCGCGTGGTGGCGCGAGGCCAGCAGCTCCTGCGCTTCGACGAGGAAGAGGACGTGGCCCTCGACGGCGGCGCGCAGGACTCGCTGATCGCCGCGGTCCGGCGCGCCCTCGCCAACGCCGATGCCGTCCTCATCGAGGACTACAACAAGGGCGTGCTGACGCCGACGGTCATCGAGACGGTCCTCGACATCGCGAAGACGCGGGGCATCCCCTCGGTGGTGGACCCCAAGTTCCGCAACTTCTTCGCCTATCGCGGCGCGACGGTGTTCAAGCCCAATCGCCGGGAGCTCGAGGCGGCGCTCGGCGCCGCGGTGGACCTCGAGCACGCCGACGCCCTGCCCCAGGCGATGGAGCGGCTCGATGTCCAGAACCTGCTGCTGACGCTCGGGCCGCACGGGATGGTGCTCATCGGGCGAGACGGCACGTGGACCCGCATCCCGACCGTGGCGCGCGAGGTGTACGACGTGAGCGGCGCCGGCGACACCGTGACGGCGTGGACGGGCACGGCCCTCGCCGCCGGTGCGTCGGTGCGCGAGGCCGCCGAGCTGGCCAACTACGCGGCGGGCATCGAAGTCGGGAAGTCGGGTGTCGCGGTGGTCACGCGCGAGGAGGTGCTCGACCTCTACGAGCGGCACTTCGACCAGGCGGGCATGTTCCGGCGCGGGGGGGTGCTCTGAGGTCTTGCCCCTCCGCCACCCGCTCCACCTAGGGCTGCGCGCGACGTGCCCCGCCAACCGTCCTGGCTGACGTCGCTCCGGGAAGCCGCCACCCGGCGCGGGTGGCGCGACGTCGGCTGGTCGTTCGGCGGCACCGCCTTACAGGTGGTGATCGGCCTGGCGACGACGACCATCCTCGCTCGCACGCTCGGCCCGGCGAACTTCGGGGTCCTGAACGTGGCCTTGGCGCTGGTCTTCATCGTCAGCGGCCTTTCGGACGCAGGATCGTCCGCCGCATTGATCCGGCTCGGCAGCCCCGAGGTGATGAGCGGGCGCGGAGTCGGGTCGCTGCACTGGGCGTTCCTCAGCCTGCGCCTCCTGCTCGCGCTCGCCCTCGGCGTGCTGCTCGTGGCCGCTGGGCGGTGGCTCGTCCCCTCGCTCCAACTGCCGGCGGGCCTGGCGTGGCTGGCGCTCGCGTCCGCCGCGGCCGGGATCGCCCTGACGTCCGGCGCCCACTACACGACCATCCTGCAGGTCATCCGGGAGCAGCGGCTCATCAGCTTGCTGCGCGGCGCGGCAGGTCTGATCCGCCTCGGGGTGCTCGCGGTCCTGGCGGCGGTCGGCGCGCTGCGACTCGTCCCGGCCCTCGGCGTGGCGTATGGCGCGGTGCTCCTCGAGTCCGGGATGTACGCCATCGGCGCGCATCGAACTGCGAGGCTCGGGCCGCCACGGCTGCGCTTGCCGGAGCGCGACTGGCTCCGCTTCTTCGGGTGGGCGAGCGCGCCCGCCATCGCGTACGCGACGATCGGACAGACGGACACGCTGCTCCTCGCGGCCCTCGGCGGCCAGGTGGAGACGGGGCTCTGGAACGCGGCGGCGCGAGTGGCGTCCGTGATCACGATGGGGGCCGGCGCGGTCTGGGCGGTCACGTTTCCATACGTGTCCGGCATCGTGCATCGCGAACAGTTGGACCGCTATCTGCGTGGCGCGCTGCGCGCGATGCTCCTTGTGGCGCTCGTCCTTCCGGTGGCGTGGCTGGCGGCACCGGCGCTGAACAGCCTGTTCTTCGGAGCGGCTTACGCACGCGCGAGCGAGGTCCTCCGCTGGCTCCTGGTCGCCAACAGCCTGGGCGCCTGCGCCATGCTGCTTCTACCCATCGCGTACTACTTCAGGAGAGAGCGCCTGGTCGCCCTGCTCGCAGGGCTGATGTTCGTAGTCAACCTCGGCGGCGACGTCGTGCTGATCCCGCGCTTCGGCGCGGTCGGGTGCGCCGCAGCGACGTGCGTGATGCACGGGCTCAACCTCGCGGTGCTGTTCCGCGCCGCGTGGGGGAAGAGCCCGGCCGAGGCGGCCCGGCAGG
>Ga0209253_10000619_pt1 | contig 30840 bp, 42 predicted proteins | sample FrelakmetBRP12BR_FD_187145 | JGI IMG/M metagenome (GOLD analysis project Ga0209253, IMG submission 187145) | Freshwater lake sediment microbial communities from the University of Notre Dame, USA, for methane emissions studies - BRP12 BR (SPAdes)... | ecosystem: Environmental > Aquatic >... | reverse complement strand
GAAGAGGCGAGGGTGTTGGGCGAGGAAGCCCGTCGAAGACTGAGCGGGCACGGTTTCTCGACCGGAGGGAGAGAAGAGCGAAGGATGAGTCGGAGCGAGCTTCCTCGCTGGGGAAACGAGCGGGCTGACGAACCCAAACCCGAGCCTTGACGGGGGGAACCGACGGGATTGGTTCCCTGGGGTGCGGGGGCAGGGGCCGGCTTCATCCCGCCCGCCTCTTTGATTTTTGGGCCGCAACGCGTTATGCTATACCACGTCAAAAATAGTTATGAATGAAGAAAAAATAGAGGAACTCGCGGACATTTTGCGCGGCAGGCCGCGTATCGCCGTGCTCACAGGCGCCGGAATCTCCGCCGAATCCGGGATTCCCACATTCCGCGGCCAGGACGGGCTGTGGAGACAATTTCGGGCCGAGGAACTGGCGACGCCCGAAGCCTTTCGCCGCGACCCCCACCTTGTCTGGGAATGGTATGATTGGCGGCGGGGAATCATCGCCGCGCGGGAACCGCACGCCGGGCATTTCGTCCTTGCCCGCTGGGAGCGCATTTTTCCTGATTTCGTCCTGATCACACAGAACGTGGACGGTTTGCACAGAAAGGCCGGCTCAAAAAATATCCTCGAGCTCCACGGGAATATTTGGCAAGTCCGCTGCACTAAGGAAGGCACGATCACAGAGGACTATGTTACTCCGCTCAAGGAGATGCCTCCGGTGTGTCCCTCTTGCGGCGCGCTTCTCAGGCCGAATGTGGTCTGGTTTGGCGAAATGCTTCCCCAAGAGACGATAGAGAAAGCCTTTGCCTCGGCGGCCCTCTGTGAACTGATGTTCGTCATCGGGACTTCGGCCTTCGTGCAACCGGCGGCCTCACTCCCGCTCACGGCGGGAGAACGGGGAGCCAGAATCGTCGAGATCAATCCCAACCCCACTCCCTTGAGCCACAGCGCCGACTATTGTTTTGAGGCTAAGGCAGGCGAAATCCTCCCCCTGCTCGATGCCCGGTTAAATAAAATCGCCAGCGGGTGAAAGGAAAACAAGAGCGATGAAGTACGCCTATTTCGACGCCTCGGCCGGGTTGAGCGGTGATATGATCCTCGGAGCTCTTCTTGACCTCGGTGCCTCGCGGACACTTTTTCGGAAAAAGATGGCCGAGCTTCGGCTGCCGGTGGACATTGGTATCAACGAAGCAAAAAGAGCCTCGCTCCGGGGCCTCAAGGTCGACATCAAAGTGAGAAAAGGGAAAGAATCCCGCCCGCGCCGCTGGCGGGATATCGAGATGCTCATCCGGAGAAGCACCTTCCAGGACTCGGTCAAGGCCAAGGCCCTGGCCGTTTTCAAAACGCTCTTTCAAGCTGAAGCCGAAGTCCACGGCAAAACGTTCGCGGGTGTGCACCTCCACGAAGCCGGGGCGGACGACGCTATCGCAGATATCCTGGGAAGCTGCTATCTGGCGGAAATCCTGGACATCGGCCGCGTCTATTGCTCCCCCTTGAACGTGGGCCGGGGCTGGGTCACGACTTCCCACGGAGTCCTTCCCGTACCTCCTCCGGCCGTGGCGGAAATACTCAAAAAGGCGCCCGTTTATTCCGCCTGGGCAGAGGACGAGCTTGTGACCCCTACCGGCGCAGCCATTATTGCCACCTGGACCTGTCAATTCGTTTCCTTCCCGGAAATTCGGTATGAGAAAATCGGCTGCGGCGCCGGACGCCGTGATTTTGAAAACTTCCCCAATATCCTGAGGGTTTTCTACGGCGAGGAAAAGGACCTTCAACCGGAGAAGGCCATTTACGAGATCGAGGCCAATATCGATGACTCAAGCCCTCAGCTCCTGGCCCATTTCATGGAACGCGCCCTGGCGCTCGGAGCTCTCGACGCCTTCCTGACGCCCGTGGTGATGAAAAAAGGCCGGCTGGCCACGAAATTGACCCTGTTGGCGGATACTGCTAAAATGGATGGACTTATAGAAGCTGTATTTAAGGAAACAAGCTCGATCGGCGTCAGGTACTTTCCCGTTGGAAGAAGAGTGCTCGGGAGAAGATTCGCCCGGGTCAAAGTCCTGGGAGAGCCAATCGGTATTAAGATCGCAACCATGGGTGCGGACGAATCCAATGCCCAGCCTGAATTCTCCGATTGTGTGAAAGCCGCAGAGAAAAAAGGCCTGCCGGTCAAGGTGATTCACGAGCTTGCCCTCCAGGAATATTACAAGACAGGGCTGAAAAAGAGATAGGGAGCATGAAGAAAAACATGGACCTGAAAAAAATCGAAAAGGGGGTCAGGCTCATCCTCGAAGGAGTGGATGAAGAACCGAAGCGGCCCGGGCTTAAGGGCACGCCCCAGAGGGTCGCCCGCATGTTCTCTGAAATCCTGGGGGGCACAGGCGAGGACCCGGCCAGGCACTTCAGGATGATCCAGAATGAGAAGCACGACGAGATGGTCATCATCAAAAATATCCCTCTCTATTCAATGTGCGAGCACCACCTCCTTCCGTTTGCGGGCGTGGCCCATGTTGCCTACATTCCCAAGGGAGGAAGAATCGTCGGGCTGAGCAAGATCGCCCGGGTCGTGGATATCCTGTCCCGCCGGCTTCAAGTGCAGGAACGGTTAACCAAACAGATCGCCGACCTCCTCGACGCCCACCTCAAACCGCTTGGCGTGATGGTTGTGCTCGAAGCCGAGCACATGTGCATGTCGATGAGAGGGGCCAAGAAACCAAAGTCCCTGACCGTGACATCCGCTGTCAGGGGCTCGTTCAGAACGCACGGCGCCACGCGGGCGGAAGCGATGATGCTGATCAGAGGAGGGCTCGGCAGTGGCAAAGAAGCCTAACGAGACGTTCTACATTACAACGCCCATCTATTATGTGAATGACATCCCGCACATTGGGCATGCCTACACAACCATAATCGCTGACGCTCTGGCCCGGTTCAACAGGCTAAGGGGGAAGGATGTTTACTTCCTGACGGGAACGGATGAACACGGGCAGAAGATCGAAAAAGCGGCGGCAGAAAAAGGCCTCAGCCCGCTGGAGCTCGCGAACAAGGTCGTCGGCCGCATCAAGGACCTCTGGAAGGCCCTCAATATCTCCAATGATTTTTTCATCCGCACGACAGAGCCTTTTCACGAGAAGGGTGTCCAGAAGATCTTCCTCAAGCTCAAAGAAAATGGCGACATATACAAGGGCACGTACCAAGGCTGGTACTGCGTCTCCGACGAAAACTTTCTCCCCGAGGACGTGACTCTCGAAGCCGAGGGCTGCAAAATCTGCCCCGACTGCGGCAAGAAATGCGTCCTTGTGTCCGAAGACTGCTACTTCTTCAGACTGTCCCGCTATCAAGAACCGCTTCTTCAGTTCTATTCGCAAAATCCCGAATTCGTGCGGCCGGCCAGCCGGATGAACGAGGTGGTCAGTTTCGTCCGCCAGGGACTCAAGGATTTGAGCATCACCCGGACAACGGTCAAATGGGGCATCCCCGTTCCCGATGACCCCCAGCACACAATCTATGTCTGGTTCGATGCCCTACACAACTACCTCACGGGCGCAGGCTACGACTGGGATCTCGGGCGGTTCCAAAAATTCTGGCCCGCCACCATCCATCTCATCGGCAAAGATATCCTCCGCTTCCATGCCATTTTTTGGCCGGCGTTCCTCTTCGCGGCAGGATTCCCTCTTCCGAAAACTGTCTACGGACACGGATGGTGGCTGCGGGACGAGGCCAAGATGTCCAAATCTAAGGGAAATGTCCTTGATCCCTATTTGATCCTGAAGATGTTCGGCCCCGATCCGCTCCGTTATTTCCTGCTCCGGGAAATTCCCATCGGGCTCGACGGGAACTTCTCCCACGAGGGTTTCCTCCATCGGGTCAACTCCGACCTGGCCAACGACCTGGGCAATCTCGTCCACCGAACCCTGACTATGATCCAGGGCTATTTCGGGGGGATGATCGAAGCCGGAGAGCCTGAGCAGGAAAAAGACAAGGCTGTCCGCGAGGCCTTCGAAGCGCTCAAAGAAAAAGTGGCGGGTTTCTATGAGGATTACGCCCTGAGCCGGGCCTTGGAAGAGGTTTGGGCTTACATCAACTCGGTGAACAAGTACCTCGCGGATAATGAGCCCTGGAAGCTGGCCGAAGACACGGGCAAGAAGAAAAGGCTGGCCAGGATCCTGTACCAAACGGCGGCGGCCATCCGCGGCATCAGCTATCTTCTCTATCCGGTCATGCCTGAATCCGGCGGAAAGATCTGGAGCTATCTCGGGGAGGACAGAGTGATCGAAGAGGTGACGTTTGCCACCTTCCGGTTTGAGGACTACCAGACGGGCCAGCATATCCAGAAGCCGAAGCCTCTGTTTCCCCGGGTCATACTGGAGGATTTCTTAAAAGAAGAGGCCTCGCCGGCCGCCTCAGAGAAGAAGGAGGAAAAGATGGACATCGTGACCTTTGATGAATTCAAAAAAATGGACCTCAGAGTCGGGGAGATCCTCAAAGCGGAGAGGGTCCCGGGAACGGACAAGCTGCTGAAGATCGAGGTGAACATCGGAACCGAAAAAAGAACGATGGTTGCGGGAATTGGAGATACGTACTCTGCTGATGAGCTCGTGGGCAAAAAGCTCGTCGTCATCGTCAACCTGAAGCCGGCTGTGATCCGGGGCATAGAATCGCAAGCCATGCTCCTTGCCGCTGAGGTCGGGGGGAAGGCGGTCATTCCGTTTTTTGACCGGGACGTCTCGGCCGGGGCCAAGGTCAAGTAAGGTACTGGCTGAGCCTTGACCTCGGGATCGCGCCGTCACGGACAAGCACAGGTTTCCGAGAAGTCAGGTCGACGACCGTAGAAGGCAAGAGCCCGGCCGCCCGACCGCCGTCTATGATCAGGTCCACTTTGTGGCTAAATACGTCGATGACTTTTTCCACGGAAGCGATTTCTCCCTCGCCGGAGATATTGGCGCTGGTGGCTACGAGGGGAGACCCGGCCTGCCTGATGAGCGCCCTCAGCCAGCGAACAGCGGGCAGGCGAATCCCTATGGTCTTCCCGGGCCCGACGAGCTCGGCCGGAAGGACATCTGCGGCCTTGAGAACCATGGTCAGCGGGCCAGGCCAGAATTCAGCGGCGAGAGAGTGGAAAAGAGGCGGAATTTTTGCGCTGATTTTTCGAACCGCGGCGACATCCGCGACCAGGACGGGCAACGCTTTGATGGCCTGTCTTTTTTTGAGTTCGAAGATTCTTTTGACAGCCGGCCGTGAGTAACAATCGGCGCCTAGACCATAAAAAGTGTCCGTAGGATAGACGATGACCCCGCCCCCGGAAAGAACATCGGCGATCGTCCGGATCTTAGATGGCTCAACTTTCTTCGGGGTTATGGTAATTATATGTGTTTTCAAGACCCCTCCTACGGGGCTCAAATCCTCGGCCAAATGCTAACGGGAGAGGGCCAAAATGTCAATTCCGCCTGAACCTGCGTCTCACCCGATTTATGGCCTGACCGCCGAGGTCCAAGGCTAAAAAAGCGACACCTGACCTTTTTTGGACACAGGGGCCCCCTTGGGTCCCCCTGGAACACCCCTCAGATATTTGGCATGGAACTTGCTTCAAAAATGTGCAGAGGAGAAAAGAAATGAAAAAAAGCCTCAGATTGATAGCCATCCTGGTTCTTTTGCTTCCGGGCCTGGGATTTTCTGGCAGCTTTTCCTTCCGCCTCGGGTATATTGTTCCGAACGCCAACAGCGATCTCTGGCAAGTCGAATTTGAGAACATGACCTTCACCAAATCAGATTTCGATTCCGTAGTCCTGGGTTTCTCTTACGAACACTTCCTGAGCAGAGAGCTCAGCCTTGTTTTCGCAATCGATTTCTCTAGTCAAACCGAGACGGGAGTTTACCGGGATTATGTGGGATACAGTTTTGAAGAAGGCGATTTCGCTTTTCCGGCCGATTATGAAGGGGAGTTCGCCATCAGCCATGACTTCGGGGTCTATATGACGCCGGTTCAGCTCTCTTTGAAATTTACGCCGTTTGGCCGGAGGTCCAGCATCATCCCCTATATCGGAGGTGGAGTCTCAATGTACTTCTGGGGCGTCAAACTGTGGGGCGATATCGTCGATTTCGACGATGTCTGGACATATGATACGGGCGATGGCCTGATCGATGTCTACGCCATTAAACCTACCAATGTGACGGAAGACTACCAGATCACTTTTGGATTCCAGGGCTTCGCCGGCATATTGATCCCGTTTGCCAGGCGCGCCGCCCTTGAGGCCGAATTCAAATATTGGTACGGCAAGGGAAACCTCGATCTTTTTGAGGGCTTCCAAGACTTTGACCTGAGTGGATACCAGATTACCCTGGGGATCAGCTACTGGTTCTAATCCTGGAAAGCATTCCGCTGCTCAGGCCAGACCGTATTTGAAGACCATTTCTTGATATCTTCGGGCTTCATTGTCGTTCCCCCTCTTGGCAAATCCTTTGGCCAAAACGCGGCACTTCTTCAGGAGCTCTGCTCTGACAAGTATTTCCTGCCAAGGGGCCAACCCGCGGCCCAGCGCTCCTTCCAGAGCCTGGACCCGAAATCGGTCCATCCCCCAATAGCTATGGGAAATCTGGTCAGCGTGCCCGCCTCGCTTGATGATCAAAGGGGCCGGGATCAAGTAGACCGGATATTTTTGAGCCAACCGGATGCCCAGGTCATAATCCTCGCAGACGGGGAGCGTTTCATCGAAGACGCCGATGGCGTCGAAAACTTCCCTTCGAAAAAGACAGGACGATAGGCTCAAAAGACAGAGCGGCAGGACCTTGTCGAATATCCAGCCGGAATATTTTTGATGTTTCTTGCCCGGGTTGAGGCGGACACCCCGGCGGACCCAGACCTCTTCCGTATAGCAGACCTTGGCTTCAGGGAAGGCCTTGAGGAAGCTCACCTGAGTCCCGGTTTTCTCCCTCTTCCAGAGATCGTCCGAATCCAGGAAGGCGATCAAGTCCCCGCGCGAGAGCTTCAAGCCCAAGTTGCGGGCAGCGCTTACGCCCCGGTGGGGTTGATAATGATAGGCCACGCGGCCAGCAAAAGACGCAATGACTTTCCTGGTATCGTCGCTGGAACCGTCGTCGATGACCAAGAGTTCGAAAGAATGCTCCGGCCCGGCGCGCCCGAAAAAATCCTGCTCCAGCACCGAGGCGACGGCTTCCCTCAAAAAGGAAGCGCGGTTGAAGGTCGGAATGATGACCGTGATCATCGCTGAAGCAGCCGGAAAATAGGGCGGCTTGTCACGGCAGCCGTCCTTGCTCTTCTCTGGAAATCTTGATGGTTTCGTCCTGGGAGAAGACCAGCTTAAAGGCCCCCCAGGTCGAAGAGGCCGGGGCTTTTCCAGTGAACTGACACACGGCAGAATCCTGGTCAAAGACCGCAAAGAGCTCCTTCCCGACTTCAAAAAAATCAAGGATCGCCGGGATGGCAAAGACTTTTTCGCCCTGAGCCTCAATCCTGCTTTCTCCCGGCAAAACGCCCTCAACGACTTTTTTCCCTCCCAGGGAGAGCTGATAATTCAGGTTGTTGAGTGTGACTTCAAAAGCATTCGGATTTCTGCAGCTGAAAGTGAAGACGAAATCGACCCCTCCGACGGTGAGATTTTTCAAAACCAAGGGATGAACGCTCACGGTGAGATCCGCGAAGACCGGGAATTCGCCGGGAAAGGCGAAAGGCGTTTTCTCCTGTCTCTTCCTTTCATCGGAGAACGTCAGCAAGCCGGTGATATAAGAGGTCACAGTTTGACTTCCTTTGATCCCTTTGATTGCCTCGAAGAGAAGCGCATAGGTCACTCTGACCGGAAGAGAAATAAGGGTATCCCCGTTTTTTTCAACCGGGATGGGCTGCTCCAAGGGCGTCCTCAAAGAGAAATAATCCGTGTCCTGGACGACAACCCGATAATCGTATTGCATCAGATAAAACGTCACAGAAGAAGAGTTGGAGACCCTCAAATAGAACACCAGGGTGAGCCCGGAAGAGTCCATGTCCCGGATCTCCTTTTTGTCGAGGCTGACGGAGATGTTTTTTTTTGCCGACCCGGCCAAGCCGCAGGCCAGGGCTAGAATCAGAAATCCAAGCAAAGCCAGCCCTCGCCCGTTTTTCTTGCTCACTATTCGTTCAAATTGCTAGGATACATGAACACAGCCGAAAGGACAAGCCAAAAAAGATTGATGTCAACGCAACGTGAATATGTCCTATTCTTAGCAATATGAATATGTCCTGTTTTCACCTGAGGCCCTGAACTACGGGGCCGCGCCTCCAGGGATGGCAGGAAGGACAAATTGAAGTATCTCGAAATAGCTACTCAAGACATTTCTTAAAGAACTCCACAATTCTCGTATAGCAGACGACTTTGTTGTCGAACCTGGAGACATCATGCCCTTCGTTGTCAAACGTCAGCATCTCGGCGGGGACGCCGTTGGCTTTTAAGGTTTCGAAAACCTCAGTGGATTCAGCCAGCAACACCCGGGGGTCATTTTTCCCCTGAACGATAAGCAATGGGCACTTAATGTTCTGAACATATGTTTTCGGCGAACGCTCGATGAGGAAGTCCCTGTCTTTTTCCGGGTGGCCTAACGTCAAGTAAATTTGGGGGCGCCAAGATTCGGGTAGCCTGTTGATAAAGGCGATGAACTCATAAGGGCCGAACATGTCACAGCCCGCCTTCCAGAGGTCAGGATAGCGTGAAACCAAAGTCAAGGTCATGAACCCGCCGTACGACCTTCCCATGACAGCCCGGCGGCCAGAATCAAGGCGCCGGTCTTTTTCCAGCATCTTCAGGGCTTCCACATGGTCGAGGACGTCCTTCCCTCCCCAATCGCGATCGACTTGCTTCGTATACTTTAGTCCGTAGCCCGTACTGCCCCTCACGTTTGGGACGAAGACCGCAAACCCGTTCAAGGTCAAGTATTGAATGAGGGGCATGGAGAACCAGGTGAAGTCCGGCCTTTCCTGGCTCTGAGGACCGCCGTGGACATAGACGACGATCGGCCGCGGGCCTTTATAACCAAGCTCCGGTGAGGGACGATAGAGGCGGGCCGAAACACGAAGCCCGTCAAAGGAGACGAAGCTCGCGTCTTCTCCGGGCGAAAGATACTTCTGCTCTATGCCCAAAACGCGCTCCCGGGACAGCTGGCGCGGCTCCTGCCCCTGTGAATCTGAGGCCCAGAGATAAAGCTGAGAGGGAGAATCGGCCTTGGAGTGCGAAAGGACATAGGATATGCCCGGCGCTTTTTCTTCCTGTCCCCGGGAATGATTATAGCCCATCAAGACCCCCTGGTCCAGAGGCGGAAGGCCGCACAGGACCCGTTTGACATCAATGCGTCTCTCTCCCTTGGTCTCTTCATACTGGCATTCATAGAGCCAAGAACAGCCGTCAATATTGTATTCGAGAAGAAAAAGGTTGCCCTCGACTTGAGTCAGGTCAACAAGCTCTCCATTGCCCTTATGCTTCAGCCCAGAAATCAGAACCTCGAAGATCATATCCGGCTGGTCAAGGGAGAAATAGCCAATGCTTCCTTCATCACGATGCCAGCGTGTTCTAAAAAGAATGCCCTTTCCATCCGGAGTGAAGTTGCACGTTCCGCAATCCAGGAGCTTGACCTTTGAGCTGAAGGCTCTTTTCTCGAGCGGAACTCCGGAAAAGAGCTTCCTTCCGGCCATACCTTCCCGCCAGATATAGAGCACGTTGTCGCCCTCGGTATAGTAGTCAAGAAGTATCAGTGTTGCATGGTCTTGGCTCATACCTGTGACATAGTTCCCGTAGAGGCTTTTCCCAAGCGAAGTCATATCCAGGGTCGCCAAGTTGACTCTTAGTGTTTCCTGCCCGGGATTCTTGCGGTCATCTCTGGAAAAGTAAGCCATATTCTTTTCTGGATCGCAATAAACACAGATGAGCTGTTCCCCTTTGAAGCGGTCGCCAAAGAGAGGCTTGGGAATTCCTCCCTCGATGGGAATATAACAGGGCTGGTAATTTTCGTTCCCTTCTTTATCGATCATGACCAGGATCTTTCCAAGCTTTCGTAAAACCCGGTAATTCAAGCCCCCCATTAGCTGAGGCCTAGTCAGCGCCAGCCCGGCCGGGAGCAAAGGTTGAGGCAGGCTTCCGTTCTGGTCCATGGCATAGAGGCTCAGCACGCCGCTCATATCGCTCAAGAAAAAGATTTTTCCCCCAGCCATTTGCGGCGAAACTAACATCCTCGCCGAAAGCAAGGATTGAATGGGGAATTGATTGCTCGTGGACTCCTCCATCATCGCCAGTGCCGAGTCATGATACCCCAGAATCAGAGCGGCTGCCAAAATCGCAGGAAGAACCCCATGCTTTTTCATGTTAGCCCTCCGGATCTCCTATTGAGACTTCGTGAAGTGCCCCCAGATCTCTCCTCCCGCGTGGAGAATGGTATCTTCCGCTTCGTCTATGACGATCTCTCTGCGGTTGTTGCACATCCCCCGCTCCGATTCCACCGAGGCTTGCCCGGGGCCGGGGTGTATCTGGACGGTAAATGTCACTTTATCTCCATGCTTGAACTCATAGTAGTCCCACCATTGCTTCGATTCTCCCGGGGAGAGCTTCGAAAACGACCATGTATCAAGATGGTGTCCGTCCCTAAAGAAACTTACGTCGACAACCAAGTTGGGGAGTTCGGCATCACCAATATTCTTGAACGTGATCTCGAGCTTGATCCGATCCCTTGGATTCTCGGCCACCTTCCCAAGCTCCGTGTAGGCGAGGGTTGCTTTCATCACAAATGCCGTTACATCCGGCCGCTGAATTTGCGTCAACGCATCCAGCCGTTTCAACGGCAGTTGCTTCCGAACCTCTTGAGCGGTACGGGCGCTTGAAAGCAGCCCCGTGATTAACAGAACGATTCCCAATCGGGCCAAACTCCGCATGACTCTCCCTCCTTAGACATTCTGGGCCTGCCTTGAGCAATCATTATCGATATGCCAGATAATATCGACGCTCATGATAGCCCCGTTGTGCTGACCGCGTCAAGGATTGCGGGGGGACAACCCAAAAAAATTAATCAGCGAGTCTGCTGTCCACAGAATAGGGAAAAATGATCCCGGCATCGGGCCCGAGTTTTCGATAAGAAAAAAGCAAAGAGTGTGATAAAATATACGGCCGGGTGAATATGGCCGTGGAAAAACTGAAGGTCAAATTCCGAGATAGAGACCTCTTTGTCCGTTTGTTCGGCGAGAACGTCTATGCTGTCGGCGGCTATGTCCGGGACTTGGTCATGGGGACGCTTTCAGAGGAAGTCGACATCCTTATTATCCGCACTCCCCTGGAAGAGATCGTCCCGACAATCAGGAAACACGGGAAGGTCGACCTTGTCGGCAAAAGCTTCGGGATCATCAAGTTTACCAAAGACGGCAAGACCTATGATATCGCGCTGCCGCGAAAAGATGTTCCCAAGGAAAAACCGGCGCGGCGCCACAAAGATTTTCTCATCTCCGCGGACCCGGACCTTCCCCTAGAGAGAGACCTCGAAAGACGCGACTTCCGCTGCAACAGCATGGCCGTGAGGCTGAAGGACGGCGCTCTCGTCGATCCTTTCGATGGCGTGAAGGACACAAAGGCCAGGATCATACGGTTGACTAATGTTCAGGCGTTTCCGGACGACCCCCTTCGCGTGCTCCGGGTGGCCCGCTTTTCCTCCGTCCTGCAGTTCTCCGTCGATCCATCCATCTACGACATCGCCAAGGCGATTGACCTCGGAGGTCTGAGCGTGGAGAGGATCAACGAGGAGATGTTCAAAATTCTGCTCCTCTCCCCTTCTCCTTCTGTCGGCCTGGAAGTGCTTTTCAAAGTCGGGGCCTTGAAACAGCTCTTCCCCGAGCTCTACCGGCTGACGCTTTCCATCCAAGACTCCTTTTTCCATCCGGAGAAAGACGACTTTGGCCACCACAGCGTTTGGCACCACACCAAGCTGACCGTGGACCAGGCCAAGGTCCTGTCCGACCTGATTGGTCTCGACCAGCAGCGGAAGCTCTGCCTTCTTCTGGCCGCCCTCTACCATGACGTCGGCAAGCCGGTCACGGCGCAGTGGGAACACAAGCGCGGACGAATGGTCATCACCAACAGCGGCCATGACCTGGCCAGCGAGCGAATCACCCGAAAAGTCCTGGCCCGGTTCCGGATTTTTTCCTGGAACGGCTACAATCTTAAAAAAATGGTGCCTCTTCTCATCAAATCCCACCACAGGCTCTCGGAATTGTGGCAGAACCGGCGGACTGTGACTAAGAAGGCCTTCAACCGGCTGGCCGCTGATACAAACGGAGAGATTGAGCTCCTGGTCTATCTGGATGCCGCCGACCGGGCCGGCCGGAAAGAAAGGCGGGTCATATCCCTGGACAGGCAAGGAACATGGCTTTTGCGGAAATTTGACCAATTGAACGTCAGCAAGGAGACGATCGCTCCGCTGATCATGGGCCGGGACCTCCTGAAGCTGGGGGTGCCGCCGGGCCCGGCCATGGGCAAGATGCTCAAGAGGCTCTACGAGCTGCAACTGGATAATGCCTTCGAGACGAAAGCGCAGGGACTGAAGGCGGCCCAAAAAATCATTAAGAGGAGAAAGAGATGAAAATCCTGGTCTGCGGAGGAGCAGGCTACATCGGCTCTCATTCCGTTAAAGCCCTCCTTGGCGAAGGGTATGAGGTTGTCGTTTTCGACAATTTCTCCTCCGGCAGAAAAGAACTCCTGGTCGGCGGAGAAGTCATCCGGGCCGATCTTGACGACAAAAAGGATGTCCAGAGAGTCTTTCGCTCGAGAGAAATCGGCGCCGTTCTCCATTTTGCCTCCCTCATCCAAGTTGGAGAATCCTGCGTTCAACCTCAAAAATACTATACCCATAACCTCAGCACCAGCCTGAACCTCTTCGAGGCCATGCTGCAGTCGGGAGCAAATAAGATCATTTTTTCCTCAAGCGCGGCTGTCTACGGAATCCCGCAGCAGACGCCCATTCCAGAATCGCATCCGCTCGTCCCAGCTAATCCTTATGGGCAGACAAAGCTCTTTGTGGAAAGAATCCTCCAGGATTACGACAGGGCCTATGGCCTGAAGTTTATATCTCTCCGTTATTTCAACGCGGCCGGCGCAGACTCCGAAGGGCAGCTGGGGGAGATGCACGACCCTGAGACTCACCTTATCCCCAATATCCTTCTTTATCTTCTCCACAAAAAGCCAGCCTTCGAACTCTATGGAACGGATTTCACCACTCCTGACGGTACAGCGGTCAGAGATTATATCCACGTCACTGACCTTGCCTCCGCCCATGTACTGGCACTTAAGAGGCTTCTCGCCGGGTCGGAGAGCGACTTTATCAACTTGGGCACCAATACAGGCCACTCCGTGCTGGAGGTCATAAGAAAAGTCGAAGATGTCACCGGGATCAAGGTGGCCTACAAGCCCAGGCCGCGCCGGTGGGGCGATGTGCCGGTGCTCCTGGCCTCAAACGACAAGGCCGAACAGATTCTCGGCTGGAAGCCCCGCTTTTCGTCTCTGGAAACGATCATCAAAACCGCCTGGAACTGGCACAAGAAACAGTAGTCAGGGTCTAAAGCATTTCCAATTCTGTCATTGGAACAATAATCTACGGAGGGTGACACGGCCGGGGGCCCCCCCCGACCACCGGAGCGTTTGATGCCTCCAAATTTCTTTTTGCGCGATCAACAGAATGGGCCGCGAGGATGTCGGGGGGAGGCCGTGGCAGGCCCCTATTCCAGAACAAAATGATCACGGAAACGGAAATGCTTGCGCCCGGCTTCGGCGGATTGACTCCCAGCCTTCAAAATGGTATAAAATGCCTTCCGGGAAAATGAAGAAACACGAAAAGAGCCTCGTCTTTCTCTCTCTTCTGCTCGTGCTTTTTGCCTGGTCCTGTTCTTCTTCTAAGATACCCCAAAAGGTCGTGACCGAACCTCCTCCCGCGTCGGATCAGGGAAGGCAACCGCTTGCTCCGCCGGCGCAGGAACAGCCTTTTCCGGAGGAGGCCCCGCCCATCATCCCGGACAAGGAAGAGACCGCTCCGGAAAGCCAGAACCAAGATAAGGAGGCTGAAACCGCCAAAGAAGACCCGGCCGCGCTTTTGGAGGAGGCTCTGGACACCTATCAGAGTGCTCAGGCGGCTTGGGCAAAAGGGGATGCCGATGCGGCTCTCCAGGGTTTGGACGAGTCCTATGGCCTTGTGCTCAAGGCACAGCTGTCTCCGGACTCTCCTCTCCTCCAGGAAAAGAATGACCTCAGACTGCTGATCGCCCAGAAGATCCAGCAGATCTATGCCTCCCGTCTGACCCCAGTGGGAGACAATCACAAGACGATCCCGCTCGAAGAAAACAAAGACGTCCTGGAGGAAATTCGCTCCTACCAAACGAATGAAAGGAGACCGTTTGAGGAAGGCTATCAAAGATCCGGGCTTTATAGAAACATGATCCTTGAAGAGCTGAGGCGAGAGGGCCTTCCTGACGAACTCTCCTGGCTTCCGCTGATTGAAAGCTGGTACAAGATCAAGGCCCTTTCCAAAGCCAGGGCTTTGGGGCTGTGGCAGTTCATTTCCTCTACAGGTTACCGCTTCGGGCTCAAACGCGACCGCTGGGTCGACGAACGAATGGACCCCATCAAATCGACCCAGGCCGCGGTCAGGTATCTGTCTGAACTGCACACCTTTTTTGGAGACTGGACGACTGCGCTGGCCGCCTACAACTGCGGGGAAATCCGTGTCCAAAACGTCATCCGGACCCAGCGAGTCGACTATTTGGACAATTTCTGGGACCTCTATCGCCAGCTTCCTCGTGAAACGGCCCGTTTTGTGCCCAGGTTTATCGCCGCCGCTCTCATCATCAGCAACCCGCAGAAATATGGGTTTAGCCTGCCGGAGCCCGATCCTCCACTCAAGTTCGAAGCGCTCACAGTGAACTATCCCTTCAAACTGAGTGCCTTGGCTGCAGCTCTCGGAGTCGATGCCGCAGAGCTCACCTCTCTCAACCCCGAGCTGCGTTACGATTCGACTCCCACATATGAATACTGTCTGCGCGTCCCCGAAGGATGTGCGGAAAAGGCCAGCCTGGCCGTGAACAATCTCCCTCGCTGGATTCCCCCCGAAGCTCAATACACCTGGCATTATGTCAAAAGGGGCGAAACTCTTTCCACTATCGCCGATCGCTATCACACGACTGCGTCCGCCATCGCCCGGCTGAACGGATTGCGCAGCCTTCACTATATCAAGCCCGGCCAGAAGCTAAAGATTCCAGGACGCGGCGCGGCTGCGGCTCCCCCGGCCGCTAAGATTTCCTTAAAACCAGGCGAGATGGCCGCCTATACCGTCGTGGAAGGCGACACATTATACAGCATCGCCAGGAAGTTTGGGATGAATCTTGATGACTTTTTGCTCTTGAACGGCCTGGCCGCCGAGGCCAAGATCTTCCCCGGACAAGTGGTCCGGGTAGTGCCTAAAAGTTAGCCCCCGAAAACCACAATTTCTTATTTTTTGGGCTTTTTAGCTTCTTTTTCCTTCTTTTTCTTGGCCCTCTTCTTGTATTCCGAACCAACAAGCTCAAGCATCGCCATCTGGGCTCCGTCTCCCGAGCGCAAGCCCAGCTTGACGATCCTGGAATAGCCGCCCGGCCTCTGTCCGAAACGCGGGCCCAATTCATCAAAGAGCTTTGTGGCAACAGCTTCTTTGCGGACGAACGCTACGACCCGGCGGCGGGACGAAAGCGTCCCTTTTTTGGCCAGGGTAATCATTTTTTCGGCCAGGGGTCTTGTTTCCTTAGCCTTGGCCAGAGTGGTCTTGATCCGCTCTTTTTCCAGAAAGGAGGTAACCAGGTTGCGCAACAGCGCTATCCGGTGAGCGGTCGGCCGCCTTAATTTCCTTCCCTTGACCTGGTGCCTCATTCACTGAACTCCTTTCGCTTTTTTTCCTCCTGAAGTTCGTTCTGGATTCTTTCGATCAGCTTGGGATGGAGGTCCAGGTTCAACCCAAGGTTGAGGTTGGCCAGGGTTTCCTTGATTTCGGCCAAAGATTTGCGGCCGAAATTCTTAGTCTTGAGCAGCTCGTCCTCTGTTTTCCGGACGAGCTCATGAATTCTCTCGATCCCGGCCGATTTGAGGCAGTTGCTGGACCGGACTGACAGTTCGAGATGTTCGATCGGCTTTAAAAGCACATCCAACTGAGACAAATAGGGGATTTCCTTCTTGGCGATAATGGGTTCCTTTTCCAATGGCTCATCCACGATATTCAGGAAAATGGTCATATGGTCCCGGAGAATCTTAGCCGAATGCGAAAGAGCCTCTTGAGGAGCGATGGCGCCGGTGGTCCATATCTCCAGGGTGAGGTTTTCGTAGTCAATCCGCTTCCCCACGCGGGCCTGCTCGACCCGGTAGTTGACTTTATTGACCGGAGAATGAGAAGAATCAAGGGGAATGTAGTCCACGCTCAAGTCTTCGTCTAAATTTTGCTCGGCCGAGATGTAGCCCCGTCCGTTCTTGACGACCATTTCGATATCCAGCTTGCCGTCCCGGTCGAGGGAAGCGATGCGGATGTCCTTGTCGAGTATCTCGATATCCCCATCATGAGTGATGTCCGAGGCCTTGGCCTCGGCCGGTCCCTCGATCTTCAAAGTCATTTTCTTCGATTGGTCTCCCTTAAGCTTCAGGGGAATGCTCTTCAAGTTCAAGAGGATATCGGTCACGTCTTCGACTACGCCGGGGATCGTGGAAAACTCATGCAGGACGCCCTGGATGCGAACCGAAGTGATGGCGGCTCCGGTGATGGAAGACAGCAGGATCCGGCGCAGGGCGTTCCCGACGGTCACGGCATAGCCCCGCTCAAACGGCTGCGCTGAGAAGCGGCCGTATTTGTCGGTCAAACTTTCATAATCGCACTCAAGATACTTGGGTCTTTGAAAACCTAACTCTATCATAGGCCCTCCTTTTGAGGCTATCTCTCACTCAATGGTTTTATTTGGAGTAGAGCTCAACAACATAGTGTTCCTCGACGGGAAGAGTGATGTCCTGACGAGTCGGCAGCGAAGCGATTTTTGCGCTCATATTGTCCCAGTCCACGGCGATCCACCCGGGAACCGTTTTGTTCCTGTTTTGGCTGACCATCTCTTTGATGTCCGTGTATTCCGCGGATCGCGGCCGGAAGTTGAGCTGGTCTCCCTCACTGACAAGAAACGAAGGAATCGTCACTTTTCTGCCGTTGACCAAATAGTGTCCATGGGTAATGAGCTGGCGGGCCTGGCTGCGGGAGTGGGCGAACCCCAGAATATAAACCACATTGTCGAGCCTTCTTTCCAGCATGCTCAGGAGATTCTCACCGGTAATGCCTTTTTGGCGTTCCGCCCTCTTGAAGAAAAGCCTGAACTGGCGCTCGGTCATCCCGTAGAACCGTTTGAGCTTCTGCTTCTCCCGGAGCTGAATCCCGTAACCGAGGATTCTTTTTCTCGCCCGGCCGTGCTGCCCGGGGGGGTAGGCGCGCCGTTCCACCGGGCACTTCTCTGAAAGGCACTTATCTCCTTTAAGGAAGAGCTTCGTCCGTTCCACACGACACTGCCGGCAAAGGGGTTGATCATATCTCGACATCTCTTTCTCCTTAAATCGCGGGCTCCCTAAACTCTGCGTCTCCGAGGAACGCGGCAACCATTGTGCGGGATAGGAGTCACATCACGAATGGACTTGATTTCCAGCCCGGAGGTCTGAAGAGCCCGGATCGCCGATTCCCGGCCGGCGCCCGGCCCGGAGATTCGGACGTCCACGTACTTGACGCCGGCATCCCTGGCCTTGGTCGAGACCTCTTTCGCCGCCAACTGAGCGGCAAAGGGCGTTCCCTTGCGGGCGCCTTTGAACCCGGCTGTTCCTGAGCTGGCCCAGCAAATGGTGTTGCCTTCGTGATCCGCTATCGTAATAATCGTATTATTGAAAGTCGACTGAATATGGGCTACGCCGAACCCGACTTCCTTCCTGACCTTTTTTTTCTTGGTTTTTGTCTGCGCCATCTCTTATCCCTCTCTTTTAGCTCGACGCCGGAGCCTTGATCTTCTTGATGGTGTGGCCGCGCGGCCCCTTCCTGGTCCGGGCATTGGTCTTGGTCCTCTGGCCGCGCACGGGCAGCTTCCTTTTATGCCGGATTCCACGATAGCAGCCTATATCGATCAGCCTCTTGATATTCATGCTGACCTCTTTTCTGAGGTCGCCCTCGATCTTCTCTCGCTTCTCGATGATCTGACGGATCTTGTTGACCTCGTCCTCGCTGAGGTTCTTGACCTTTTTCGCTTTGTCGATCTTAGCTTCCTCAAGGATCTTGTTCGATTTGGAACGGCCGATTCCATAGATATACGTCAGACCGACCTCGATGTTCTTCTCCGGGGGAAGCGTGATTCCTGCGATTCTTGCCATTGTTGTCCTCGTTTAGCCTTGTCTCTGTTTATGCCTCGGGTTGATGCAGATGACCCGAACGATTCCTTTGCGCCTGATAATCTTGCAGTTGCGACAGATTTTTTTGACGGATGCTCTTACTTTCATGGCCTTTCCCTTATTTAAACCGGTAGGTGATTCTTCCTTTGGTCAGGTCGTAGGGCGAAAGTTCGACCAGGACCCGATCGCCGGGAAGGATGCGGATAAAATGCTTCCTCATCTTGCCCGAGATGTGAGCCAGGATCCTGTGCTTGTTGGCCAGCTCCACCCTGAACATAGCATTGGGGAGGGTTTCGATGACCGTCCCCTCCGCTTCATAAACGTCTTGCTTAGACATATCGATTCACCCCTGAACTGAAAAGTTGCGGCTCCTCTGCTTCTCTCAGACTCAATATCTCCGCTCCTCGAGCGGTTAAAGCGACCGTATGCTCAAAATGCGCCGAGAGACTTCTGTCCTTGGTCACGGCGGTCCAGCCATCTTCAAGGACTTCTTCCTGCCAATCTCCCAGAGCGATCATCGGTTCGATGGCCAGGGTAAGTCCCTCCCTGATCCTGGCGCCTCGTCCGGGCTGGCCAAAATTGGGCACTTGGGGCTCCTCATGAAGAGAGTGGCCGATGCCATGTCCCACAAACGAGCGGATGACCGAAAACCCCTGAGCTTCCACGTCGGTCTGGATGGCGGACGAGATATCAGAGATACGGTTTCCCTTTTTCATCTTCTCAAGGCCTTTATAGAAAGCTCTTTCAGCGGCCGCGATAAGCTGCTTCGCTTCTGGGCTGACCTCTCCCACGGGAACCGTCACAGCGGCGTCCCCGTAGAAGCCGTCAAAAAGAACTCCAAAATCGAGGCCGATGATATCCCCGTCCTTGAGAAGACGCGAGGAGGGAATACCATGGATAATCACTTCGTTGACAGATGCGCACAAAGACGCGGGATACCCCCGGTATCCTTTGAATGCGGGCACGGCGCCCAGTTCTCGGGTTCTGGCTTCTGCATATTCATCAAGCATCTTTGTCGGGACTCCCGGTTTAGCCATGGCTTTCAGTTCAGCCAAGACCTTGGCCACAATCTGGCTCGCCCGTTTCATGGCGGCAATCTCTGCTTCGGTCTTGTAGATGATCATCCGAGCGCCTTGTTCGCCTCCAATTTGGCCAACTCAGCATCCAGCACATAACTTAGCCGGTTAAAAACGTCCTCCACCGATCCCGAACCATCAATCCGGCGATAGACGTTCTTGGCCTGATAAAATCCCTTGATCTGCTCGCTCCGCTCCCTGTAAACCCGCATGCGTTCTTTGATAACGTCGGGGTCGTCGTCTTTCCTCTGGAACAGCGATCCCCCGCAGGCATCGCACCGCCCTTCGTTCCCGGGAGCCTGGAGTGAAAGGTTATAAATCGTTCCGCAACAAGAGCAAACCCGCCGGCTCTCGAGCCGCCGGACCAGGATGGGGATGTCGATCTCGATCTCGATAGCGATTTCCTGCCGTCCGCCGTCCATCTCCTCAAGGCTTTCGGCCTGGGCGACGTTTCGGGGAAATCCGTCTAAAAGATACCCGTGCCGGCAATCAGGGCTCTTGATTCTCTGTCGAACCAGCTCCTCGACGATATCATCCCTGACCAGACTCCCCTGGTTCATCATGGCCTCCACTTTCCGGCCTATGAGTGTCTGTTTCCGGACGGCTTCCCGGAGAAGGTCTCCCGTGGAGATCTTGGGAAATCCGTATTTCTTCTCGACGAGGTCTCCCTGCGTGCCCTTGCCGCTTCCGGGCGGGCCAAAGAGTATGATCCTCATCCTCTTCTCCCTCGAATACGGCTCCGGCGCATAAACCCATCATAGTGACGCATCACCAGCTGGGCTTCGATCTGCTGCAACGTGTCCATGGCCACACCGACAACAATCAGGATGGATGTGCCGCCGAAATAAAAATCGACGTTTAAGCCCTGGGTGAACCATTTGGGCAAATTGGCCTCTAAAAAGTTGCCGACAAAGGGCAGGGCCTGGACTTTAATTCCGGTGATCAGGAACTCCGGCAGGATGGCGATGGCCGCCAAATAGACGGCTCCGATGAGGGTGATCCGGGAAAGCGTTGTGTCGATAAAATCGGACGTATTCTTCCCCGGCCTGATTCCCGGGATGAATCCGCCATATTTGCGGAGGTTATCGGCGACGTCGACGGGATTGAAGACGATGGAAACATAGAAGTAGGTAAAGAAAATGATGGCCGAGATATAGAGAAGGTTATAAAGCGGCATCCCGATATTGAACTGCCTGGAAATCGTTTGAAAGACCGGAATCTTGATCAGCTGAGCGATCGTCTGGGGAATGGTGATGATGGAGGCGGCGAAGATGATCGGAATAACACCGCCCGTATTGACCCTGAGCGGAAGATGAGTGCTCTGTCCGCCGTAGACTTTCCTCCCGACGACCCGCTTGGCGTAGGACACAGGGATCCGGCGCTGGCCTCTTTCCACGAAGACGATGATCGCCACGACCGCCAGCATCAGGACGACGAGGAAAATGAACCGCAGGGGGTCCATATTTCCTGTCCTGAAGCCCATCACGACGCTCTGGATGCTCCGCGGAAAATCGACCACGATCCCGGCGAAGATGATGAGGGATATCCCGTTTCCGATGCCGCGCTCGGAGATCTGCTCCCCCAGCCACATGATGAAGACCGTGCCCGTCGTCAGGGTCAAGACGGTCAGGAGCTGAAACCCGATGCCCGGATTCGGCACGATCGGAGCACCTCCCGGACTCCGCAGAGCCTGGAGGAAAATGCCGATCCCCGAGCCTTGGATAATGCAGATTACCAGGGTTCCATAACGGGTATACTGGGTAATCTTTTTCCGGCCGAGCTCGCCTTCTTTGGACAGCCTTTCAAGGTAGGGCCAGACGACCTGGAGCAGCTGCAGGATGATGGACGCGCTGATATAGGGCATGATGCCCAGAGCGAATATGGTCATTCGCGACATGCTTCTTCCGGAGAACAAGTCAATGAACCCGAAAATCGTCCCTTTTTGGGTCTGCCAGAATTCCGCCAGGGCCGAGGCGCTGATTCCGGGGTTGGGGATCTGAGCGCCGATCCGATAGACGGCCAGAAGAAGCAGGGTAAAAATGACCCGTTTCCTGAGCTCGGGAATGCTGAAAATGTTCCTGATGCTGTCTAACATTATTCACTTCCGATGACGAGGACCTTGCCTCCCGCTTTTTCTATTTTTTGCCGGGCCGATTGAGAAAACTTGTGGGCGTGTATTTTATGAGATGAAGAGATTTCCCCGCGACCCAGGATCTTGACTTCTGCAGATTCTTTTTTAATGAGCCCTGCTTTGACGAAATCTTTCGGGCCGATTTCCTCCTTGGCTATTTTGGCGATGCGGTCAAGGTTGATTTCCTCATATTCTTTCCTGAAGACGTTGCTGAATCCACGCTTGGGGAGCCGCCGGTGAAGGGGCATCTGGCCGCCTTCAAAACCCTTCATTCGCGAGTATCCCGCGATGGATTTCTGGCCTTTGTGACCCCGCCCCGCTGTCTTCCCCGTTCCGGACCCAGGACCGCGGCCTCTTCTTTTATCCTGTTTCCTCGAGCCTGCCGCTGGACGTAAATTGCTCAGGTTCATTTTTTTTCTACAGCCTCCACCTTCAGCAGATGCTTAATTTTATCGACCATTCCCCGGATCTCCGGGATATCCGGTCGAATGACCTCGGAATTGATCTTCCTCAGGCCCAACCCCTTGGCCACTTCGCGCTGTTGCCGGGGATAGCCGATCAGACTGCGAACCAGCTTGATCCTCAGCTCGCGCTCGCCGGCCTCTTTCTTGACTGGTTTGATCTCCTTTATTGCCATATCCCTTCCTTTGCCTTGCCTCTCTTTTGGGAGATATCCTCAGGGCTCCTGAGGTGCCGCAAAGCCTTGAGAGTGGCGTTGGCCACGCTGAAAGGGTTGTTGCTGCGGATAGACTTAGTCAGGATATCCTTGATCCCGGCCAGCTCGACAATGACTCTGACGGCGCCGCCGGCAATCACACCCGTTCCCTTCGAGGCCGGCCGGAGGACGACCGTGCCCGCGCCGTCTTCGCCTTGAACCAGATGGGGAATCGTCGTCCCCGCCAGAGGCACGCTGATGAGATGTTTCTTGGCACTCTCGACAGCCTTGGCGATCGCCATGGGAACTTCTCTAGCTTTTCCTTTTCCGACGCCGACCATCCCGTTCCCATTGCCCACAGCGGCAAGAGCGGAAAAACTGAGGTTTTTCCCTCCTTTGACCACCTTTGTGACCCTGCGGATGGAAATCACCTGGTCCTTGAGCTCAAGCTCGGGCGTTTCTTCCGCTGCTTTTTTTTTCGATCGTTCCATGTCCACGCTCTCTCCTCCTTTTTCGGCCTCACCCTCTGAGGTCAGAAAACAAGACCTCCCTTCCTCAGAGCATCGGCCAACGTCTTCACCCGGCCATGGTAAGGATAGGTGCCTCTATCAAAGACGATCCTCTCGATTTTTATCTCTTTCAAACGAAGGGCCAAGAGCTTTCCCAGGTTCTCGCTGGCCTCGTTGTTCTTGAAATTCTTGTTTTTCTCTTTGAAGACCTTCTCCAAGGTGCAGGCAGTGGCAAGCACCGCCCCGCTCTCATCGTTGATGGCCTGGACATAGATGTACCGGTTGCTCTTATGAACAAAGACCCTCGGCCTTTCGGCTGTTCCGAAGATTTTCGCCCTGATCCTTTTGCGGACCCTGGCGTTCATTTTTTTCTTCAGCTTGGACTTGTTTTTATGCACCGGCCACCCCCGCCTTCCGTTCCTTCTTGATCAGGCGTTCACCAAGATAACGAACGCCTTTGAGTTTATAGGGGTCGGGCAGACGAACTCTTTTGATCTCTTCGGCAACCTGGCCGACCTGCTGTTTATTGATGCCCTTGACCGTAATGAGGGTGGGCTTTTCGACCACAACCTGGATGCCCGGAGGGATTTTATATAGAATCGGCTTGGAATAGCCCAGGCTGAGCTCCAGGTGATCTTTTTCGAGTTTGGCCCGGTAGCCGACGCCGACGATTTCAAGCTGCTTGGAAAATCCGGTCGTCACGCCGGTGAGAGCGTTCTGAGCCAGGCTCCTGGCCAGGCCATGAAGGGTTCGCAGTTCTTTGGAGTCTTCCGTCCTGGTGAAAATAAGCTTCGCCTCCTCCAATCTCGCCTGGATTCCCGGAAACAAAGGTGATTCCAGCTTCCCCTTGGAGGATTCGAATTCGATCTTGCCCTCAAGGATCGTCACCTTTACGGCCGCAGGCACGTCAATCGCTTTCCGTCCAACTCGTGACATCTTCAGGCTCTCCCTTGTCTCAACATTACCAGATGGTGCACAAGATCTCTCCGCCGATGGCCAGGTCGGCACACGTTTTCCCGGTCATGATTCCCCTGGAGGTCGAAATAATGGCGATGCCCAGCCCATCAAGCACTTTCGGGATGGTGTCTTTCGTGCAGTAGAGGCGGCATCCCGGACGGCTGACGCGGCGGAGTCCGGAGATGACGCTCTGGTTGTCCTCTGTATAACGCAGGGAAATGTTTAAGATTCCCTGTTTATTATCATCAATGACTTTGAAATTCCGGATGTAGCCTTCTTCCTTGAGAACTTTGGCAATTTCCACCTTCAACTTCGAGGAGGGAAGTGTGACCTCTTTTTTCTTGACGGCGATGGCGTTCCTAATCCTCGTGAGGAAATCAGCAATCGGGTCCGATACTTGGCTCATAATCGTATCCTTTCTTCGATTCACCAAGACGCTTTGGTCAGCCCGGGAATTTCACCTTTTAGGGCGAGTTCGCGCAGGCAGAGCCGGCACATGTCGAACTTGCGGTAATTCCCTTTTGGCCGTCCGCAGATCCGGCATCTCCTGTGCTTGCGAATCTCGTACTTGGGCTGGCGCAGCGTTTTGGCTACCATAGATGTTCTTGCCACGTTTTCCTTCCTTTATCTCCGTCCTTAGGCCTCTCGAAAAGGCATCCCCAGTCTTTTCAAAAGGGCGTGGGCCTCGTGATCGTTCCGGGCCGATGTCACGATGGTGATATTCATTCCCCTCGGCCGTTCCACTCTGGTGTAATCGATCTCGGGAAAGACCAGCTGATCTCTCAGGCCCAAGGTGTAGTTGCCGCGGCCGTCAAAGGCTTTGGGAGAAACGCCCTTAAAATCCCTGACGCGCGGGAGCACAATGTTAACCAGCCGGTCGAAGAACTCATACATCCGGCGGCTCCTCAGGGTTGTATAGCAGGCAATCGGCTGTCCTTTGCGCAGTTTAAAAGCCGAGATGGACTTGCGGGCCCTGCCGATGACCGGCCATTGTCCCGCGATCTGGCTGAGCTCCGTCTTGGCGGTGTCGAGCAGCTTGATATTCTGAATGGCATCCCCGGCTCCCATGTTCAGGACGATTTTTTCAAGTCTCGGTACAGCCATCCGGTTGGTGATCCCCAGCTCCTTCTGGAGCTCGGGGACGATCTCGTTTTTGTACTTTTCATAAAGACGGCTCATCGCTTCTTCCTTACTATTGGTTCTCTAAGCTCAATCCACATTTTGGGCAAGCCCGGATTCTGCTTCCATTTTCCAGGACTTTCTTTTTTGTTCGAACGCCCTGGCCGCACTCGGAGCAGAACATCATCACGTTGGCGACGGAGAGAGGGGCTTCCTTTTCCATGATCCCTCCCTGAATATTCCGGCTCCGGTCGGGGCGGATAAATTCTTTGCTGAAATTGATTTTTTCAACAATGACCTTGTTCTTCTCCGGAAGAACCATCAAGACCTTGCCGGTCTTCCCTTTGTCCTTGCCCTTCCGGACCATAACCATGTCTCCCTTTTTCAAGGCAATCTTATTCATCAAAGAACCTCCGGAGCCAAGGAGACGATCTTCATATACTTCTTCTCTCTCAATTCCCTGCCCACGGGCCCGAAAACGCGTGTGCCGACCGGCTCTCCGGCGCGGTCGATGATCACGGCCGCATTGTCATCAAAGCGGATGTAGGAGCCATCCTTGCGCCGGACCTCTTTTCTCGTCCGGACGACAACCGCTCTGACGACATTCCCCTTGGGAATCTTGCTCTCCGGCTCGGCCTCTTTCACGGTGGCAGAAATGATGTCCCCCACGGAGGCCAGCCGGCCGACGCCTCCTCCCTGAGGAGTGATGCACATGATCATCCGGGCCCCCGAATTATCGGCCACTCTGAGCATCGTTCGCATCTGGATCATTCTTTTATCTCTCCCATCTCGGTCTCGATCTCGGCCGAGGAAAGGCCGATGATTTCCAGGACTCGCCACCGTTTTCTTCGGCTGATCGGCCTCGTCTCGATGATCCGGACGATATCGCCCACCTTGCACTTTTCGTACTCGTCATGGGCTAGAAACTTCTTCTGCCGCTTGATGATCTTCTTGTATAAGGGATGCCGGAGCTGCCGTTCGACCTTCACGGTGACGGTTTTTTTCGTCTTTTTCGCGACCACCACACCGATTTTCGTCGTCTTCCTTTTTTGTGGCTTGGCTTCCATTCTCTATTCCTTCCTTCGACTCTTTTCTTGGAGCACGGTCTTGATCCTGGCAATGTCTCTTCTGATATTCCTCAGCTTCATGGCATTCTCCAGCTGTCCCAACGTCTGCTGAAAGCGGAGTTTAAAGAGCTGATCCGCGAGCTCCCTTTCCTTGGTCTGGAGTTCGTCCTCTGACAGTTCTCTGAGTTCTCGCGCTTTCATCTCAGTTCTCGATTCTCTCTCGATATCAAGCGTGTTTTGATCGGCAGCTTGTGGGCCGCCAACCGCATTGCTTCCTTGGCAACATCTTCCGGAACTCCTTCGAGCTCATAGATGATGCGTCCCGGCCGAATCACGTCTACCCAAAACTCCGGGTCTCCTTTTCCCTTGCCCATCCGGACTTCGGTCGGTTTTTTAGTCACGGGTTTCCAGGGGAAAGCCCGGACCCAGAGTTTGCCCCTTCTTTTCATAAAACGGGTGATGGTGATGCGTCCCGCCTCGAGCTGCCTGGCTGTCAACCAGCAAGGCTCGAGGGCTTGAAGCCCGTATTCACCGAAAGAGAGTTCCGCGCCGCGGCTGGCTGTACCCCTCATCCTTCCTCTCTGGCACTTCCGGTACTTGACTTTCTTGGGCATTAACATAGTCAGATCTCCTCGACCTCCGTCGTCTGAGAAGTCATTTTGGCTTTGTCCACATCACCCCTGTATATCCAGACCTTAATGCCGATCTGACCATAAGTGGTGAAAGCCTGGGTGAAGGCGTAGTCGATGTCGGCTTTGAGCGTTTGGAGGGGGAGGCGGCCCTTGAGATACCATTCCGAGCGGGCAATTTCCACTCCGCCCAGTCGGCCCGAGCACATGACCTTGATGCCCTTGGCGCCCATTCTCAAAGCGGACTCGACCGCTTTCCTCATGGCCCGCCGGTAAGCGATTCTCTTTTCGAGTTGCACGGCAATGCCTTCTCCGACAAGCAAACTGTTGAGCTCGGGTTTGTCCACTTCACGGATATCCACATAAACCTCTTTCTGAGCTATTCTTTCCAGGAAATTCTTGAGGCTTTCGATTTCTTTCCCTCCCCGGCCGATGATGATCCCCGGCCGGGCGGTATAAATGATAACGCGGACCTTGGGGCCGACGCGCTCAACGACGATTTCGGAGATTCCCGCATGGAAGTACTTGTCCTTGATCACCTTTCTCATCTTCAGGTCTTCGTGAATCAAACGGCTGTAGTCAGTGCCTTTGGAAAACCACCGCGAAGACCATGTTTTGTTAAACCCTAATCTAAAACCCAGAGGATGCGTTTTTTGCCCCACTGTCCTATCTCCCTTTCCTTTCTTCTAAATAAATATGGATATGGCTGGTCCTCTTGATGATGCGAAAAGCCCTGCCCATGGGAGCAGGCCTGATCCTTTTCATCTGAGGACCCTCATTGACATAGATTTTGGCGATGTAAAGGTGATCCACGTCGATGTTGGGCACTTTCTGCTGCGCGTTGGCGATGGCGGAGCGGAGTACTTTTTCGATGATCTGACTGAGCTTCTTCCTGTTCGAAAAATGAAGGATCGTCAGCGCTTCTCCCACATAGCGGTCGCGGATCAGGTCGGCCACCAGACGGCCTTTCTGGGGCGACATCCTGACGTACCTGGCGGCAGCCCTGGAAACGAAGTTCATCTCTTTCATCTTACTTGCCTATCTTCACCGCCTTGACGGCTCTGGACGAGTGACCTTTGAAGGTTCTAGTTGGAGAAAATTCGCCGAGCTTGTGGCCGACCATGTTCTCGGTGATGAAGACCGGAATGAACTTTCTCCCGTTGTGCACGGCAATCGTAATACCGACCATCTCCGGTATAACGGTGGAGCGGCGCGACCAGGTCTTGATCACCTTCCTTTCCTTGTGGGAACCAGCCTCAGCAATACTCTCCTTCAGATTAGGGTCTAAATAGGGACCTTTGCTTAAAGACCTGCCCATGCTTACTTACTCCTTCTTCGGACAATAAAAACCCGGGTCCTTTTATTTTTTCTTGTTTTGTAGCCCTTGGTCGGAATCCCCTCAGGACTCACGGGATGGCGGCCTCCCTTGGACCTTCCCTCGCCTCCGCCGTGGGGATGGTCGATCGGGTTCATCGCCGTACCCCGGACATGGGGCCTCCAGCCAAGCCAGCGCGTCCTTCCGGCCTTTCCAATCGAAATATTCTGACTATCCAGGTTGCCGACCTGGCCGATCGTCGCCCTGCAATCCAAATGGATCTTCCTGATTTCCGAGGAAGGAAGCCGGACCTGGGCATAATCTCCTTCCTTTGCCAGGATCTGGGCGCCGGAGCCGGCCGATTTGGCGATCTGCCCGCCCCCGTCCTTTTTGAGTTCAATGTTGTGGATGATCGTCCCAAGAGGGATATACCGCAAGGGCATGGCGTTCCCTGGAAGGATATCCACCTGGGCCTCAGAGGAAACAATCGTCTGTCCAACTTTCAGATTCAGGGGTGCCAGGATGTAGCGGCGCTCGCCATCCCGGTATTTTATCAGCGAGATAAAAGCCGAGCGGTTGGGGTCATACTCGACGGTCTCAACAACGCCGGGGATCTCGATCTTATCCCTTCTGAAGTCGATCAGGCGGTACATCCTTTTGTGGCCGCCGCCTCTGTGACGGCTGGCGAGCCGGCCGCGCGAGTCCCTTCCCGCTGACACAGGAAGGTAATCGAGCAAAGGCTTATAGGGAACGCGGCTCGTCAGTTCCTCATAGGTCAATCCTGTCCGGTGGCGTAAGCCCGGTGTTCGCGGTCGGTATGTTTTCATGCCCATTTTAAGCCGCCTCAAAATATTCAATCATTTTTTCCCCTTCTTTGAGCTTCACGTAGGCCTTCTTCCAACTCTTGGTCTGGCCCTGGTTCCGGCCAACTTTGCGCCATTTTCCGGTCTTGTGGTGTGTCCGAACGCTGTCCACTTTGACCTTGAAAAGATGCTCAACCGCCCTTTTGATCTCTGTCTTGGTGGCCTTTATTGCGACCTCGAAGCAGACTTCTCTGTTCTTTTCCTTGAGCCGGGTGCTCTTCTCCGTGATGATCGGCCTCAAAATCACCTGATAGACGTCTTTCATTTTAAATCCTTTCCAGCACCGATTCGAGGGCTCGCTGGGTCAGGACAAGCCACCTGTGCTTCAGGACATCAACGGCTGATAGCAGCTTTGAGTCGATCGCCTTGACATTGGGAATATTCCTGAGCGCGACAAAGAGGTTCCGATTATCCGACTGGTCGACGATCAAGGCGGAATCCAGGTTGAGACTCTGGAGAAGCTTGGCGGCCTCCTTTGTCTTCGGTTCTTTCAGATTGGCCTCAGCCAGGACGACCAGGCGCTTTTCTGAAAACCTCAAAGCCAGAGCCGACTTCAAAGCATTTTTCTTCGCCTGCTTCGGAATCTCATAAGAATAATCCCGGGGCTTGGGACCGTGAATGGTTCCGCCTTTTCGCCACAAAGGGCTGCGGATGCTCCCCGCCCTGGCCCGTCCGGTTCCTTTCTGCCGCCAGGGCTTTCGGTTCGAACCAGACACTTCTCCTCTGGTCTTCGTCGAAGCGGTCCCCCGTCTTTGGGAGGCCTGCCGCTGGACGACCGACTCATAGAGGAGGTGCTCTTTTACCGGATAAGAAAAGACTCTTGCCGGAAGTTCGAACTCACCGGCCGTTTGTCCGCTTACATTGAGCACTTGAACTTTCGCCATTCTTTTCTCTCTTCTGCCCTTTTAGGCTGTCTTGGCCTTAAAGTTATCCTTCTTGATGAGAACGTAGCCGCCTCGTGGACCCGGGATCGCTCCCTTGATCAGGAGGAGGTTGTTTTCCTTGTCCGCCTGGACAACCGTCAGATTCTTGACCGTGATTTTGTCCATGCCCATGTGTCCGCCCATTCTCATTCCCTTCATCACCCGGGAGGGATAAGAAGAAGCGCCGATCGAGCCGGGCGCTCTGTGGAACATCGACCCATGGCTGGCGCGGCCGCCCCGAAAGTGCCAGCGCTTGACTACACCTTGAAAACCCTTGCCCTTGCTCGTGCCGGTCACATGGACCATTTCGCCAGCTTCAAAGATATCAACGAGGACCTGGTCGCCTTCTTTGATCTCAGCCTGGCCAGCGAAACGAAACTCCTGGAGAACCTTGGTCGGGGGCAGGCCCGATTTTTGGAAGTGGCCGACAAGCGCCTTGGCGGGCTTTTTGGCCGGTTTCTCTTCCACAAACCCGAGCTGCACCGCGGAATACCCGTCTTTCTCCAGGGTTTTTTTCTGCACCACAGTGCAGGGTCCGGCCTTGATCACAGTAACGGGGATCACATTCCCCTCGACATCGTAGCTCTGGATCATGCCGACTTTCTTGCCAATCAGCCCTTCAATCATCGTCATTCTCCTCCGGCCCCGAAGGCCTGAATCTCCACGTCAATCCCGGCCGGCAGATCCAGTTTTTGAAGCTCCTCAATCGTCTCATTGTTGTACTCGCTGATATCGATCAGCCTTTTATGGATTCTCATCTCGAAATGCTCTCGAGACTTCTTGTCTACGTGTGGAGAACGAAGGACACAATACCGATGAATCGTCGTGGGAAGCGGAATGGGACCTGAGATCTGTGCTCCGGTCCGCTTGGCTTTGGTCACGATGTCTTTGACCGACTGGTCCAGAAGCCGGTGATCAAATGATTGCAGCCTGATTCTGATTTTTTCCATCTTTCGTTCCTCGGTTCTCCGTCTCTCTCCAACTCAAAATCATTGCGAGGCGCTGTGGGCCAACGCAATCTCACGATTTTCCCCGGGAGATTGCTTTATCACGCTGTTCCTCGCAGCGACCATGTCTCTCTCCCTACTCCAAAATTTCGGTGACAGTGCCGGCGCCGACCGTCCGGCCGCCCTCGCGGATGGCAAAGCGCAAGCCCTTCTCCATCGCCACATCCGTG
>Ga0209253_10000618_pt1 | contig 30869 bp, 28 predicted proteins | sample FrelakmetBRP12BR_FD_187145 | JGI IMG/M metagenome (GOLD analysis project Ga0209253, IMG submission 187145) | Freshwater lake sediment microbial communities from the University of Notre Dame, USA, for methane emissions studies - BRP12 BR (SPAdes)... | ecosystem: Environmental > Aquatic >... | reverse complement strand
GCTCCCTCCGTTCTGGCTGCCTGAGCACCGGCCACAACATCTTCTGCCGCCAGCAGCGGATAGGTCTTAACGTCAGTACTGTAATGGGCTGACTGTGCGCAGAATATGCAGTCTTCAGAGCAGCGGCCGGATTTTGCGTTAACAATGGCACAGAGCTTGATGCAGGAACCCGTGAAATGGTTTCTCAGGACATTTGCATGCGCGGCCAGCATGACGATATCATGTTGGTCATGCAGGGAGACAATTTTTTCCGCATCACGCCGCGTGGCAGCACCGCCGGATACAATGCGCTCTGTCAGGTTCTGTAAAAATGAGTACAATGCTGAAATTTTATTTCTGCTCATAAAGTAACCAGGCAAAAAAAGATGATACATGACACATGAGCTGTCAGCCCTTCTTACATCCGCAACGACACATCGCCGCTCACAATCTCCCGTATGGTGCCGCTCACATCTTCCAGAAGAAGATGGCCGTCATCGGTAATCCCCCGGGCAGTTCCTTCCATGAGGTCCTGTGCCGACGCAATAGTAACTTTTCTGTTCAGTATCATGGAGTGCTGCTCCCAGAGTGTCTTCAGCTCAACAACACTGCCCTGCAGAAGTGTTTCATAGCGGCGATCAAGCTCTTCAAGGAGCTGCTGCAGCAGCGCTCGCCGTGAGATCGTTCGGCCGCATTCGTTCTTGAGCGATGTCGCTATGCCGGCAAGCTCAGGGGCGCTCCTGAATTCGTCATTAACATTAATTCCTATACCGACCACGGCATACTGCACCCGGTCGCGCTCGGCCGCAAATTCGGTGAGAATTCCGCAGACTTTTTTATTCCCGATGTACACATCATTTGGCCACTTTATCTGTGCCGGGAGCTTGCAGACCACCTCTATTGCCCTGACCACTGCCACTGATGCCATCATCGTCAGCCTGAACAGGGAAGAAGGGCCCAGGCCGGGATAAAAAATGATTGAGCATAAAATACTGCTGAACGGGGATGAAACCCACGTCCGATCCATGCGTCCGCGCCCGCCTGTCTGCTCTTCGGCAATAACCAGTGTGCCCTCTGCTGCTCCTTGAGCAGCCATTTCTTTGGCAATCCGGTTGGTTGAATCTGTCTGTGCAAAGTAATGGATTTCCCGCGCTGCGCGCGCGGTCTTCAGCCCTTGTTGTATGAGTGGCGGAACAAGCCGGTCAGGGAGTGCGTTCAGACGGTATCCGTCGGCTGAACTGACAGTAATGGAAACCCCCTGGCGCTGCAGGGATGCAATGAGTGGTACTAATTCTGCCTGCGAGACACCTGCGGACACGGTGAATGTTGCCGCCGGAACAAAACTGCCGCAGTGCTCTAGAAGAATTTCCAGTATCTGTCCCTGCAGTGCAATGTTAGTCACTCTTAGTGTTTCGCAGTGTAATAAAACTTCGTGCGTTGCGGGGTTTGCGGGGCATGGATGGGTCTGCAGACCCATTGCAGGCTTTAACACAGATGCCGCAGATATAGTGCCCGATGTTGGCTTTGGTTTTAAAACCGCGCAGGGTCTCAAAACACCCTTTGTGGTCAAACTGTGCCTGATCGTCCTTTATTGCCCGGGCAGGACAGGCATCAATGCAGACCCGGCAGGTTTCGCAACTGTGCTTCAGGGGAGCATTGGCTGTGAGCGGGTAATTTGTCAGCACGGTCACCAGTCTGACCTGCGCGCCGTACTGGGGATGAACCAGAAGATTGTTCCGGCCCAGCCATCCAAGGCCTGCTGCAATGGCAATGGCTTTGTGGGAAACATGGCCGCATTGTTTTTCCCAGTCAATCACTTGTGATGCGGCAATGGGAAGGGCCAGGTATCCATCCTCCTGTATCCGCTGTGAAAGCAGAAGCGCTGCACGGTCCAGCAGATAGTTAACCTGACGGTAGTGGTGCAAATAGAGGGGGGTGGGCTGGTCCTGGATGTCTTCAAGCACCGGCTGGAGCAGCCTCACACCCAGGGAGACGGCACTGTTCAGGTTCTCCACCGTGGCGCTGTTCAGGTAGCGGAAATCTTTTTTCAGGCCGGTAATATCAGCCACGCCAAAGAGATCCATTCCCAGACTCGAGGCTTCTTTTTTGAGTTGTGCGGTATTTTTCTTTTTTGCTTCCAGATCTTTTGTTTTCATAGCGCCGATGCCTTCCCCTGGATGGTTCTCAGGTTGTTTAGGTTGCCTTCCTGCTTTTTCATATATATCATAAGTATGGAAAGTGCTGCGGGTGTAATACCCGATATTCGTGATGCCTGGCCCAGTGAAGCAGGCCGTATCTGGTGCAGCTTCTGCCGCACCTCGGTTGACAGGCTGGGCACATCATAGAAATTAATATCCTGCGGTATCTGTTTCAGCTCCATGCGCTTAAACTTTTCCACCACCAGCTGCTGCCGCTCTATATAGCCCTCATACTTTACCTGAATTTCCACCTGCTGCAAAGCGCTGTCAGAGACTGCCGGTGCAAGGGATGGCATTTCCTTCACCGCCCGGTAGTCAATCTCCGGCCTCCTGAGCAGCTCCTTGAGCGTTACCGCGTGTCGCAGGGGAGCACTGCCCCACCTGCCCAGCCACTCCTGGATTGCGGGCGCCGGGACAACGTTTGTTTCCGCTATCCGCCTGAGCTCTTCATCCACTTCCTGCTGCTTGTGCTGAAGCTTCATGAAATCAGCTTCTGCCACCAGCCCCAGCCGGTAGCCTTTCCCCCGCAGCCGCAGGTCGGCATTATCTTCGCGCAGCAGCAGCCGGTATTCCGCCCGCGAGGTAAACATGCGGTATGGTTCAGTGGTTCCCCTGGTCACCAGATCATCGATGAGCACCCCGATATAGGCCTCTGCCCGGTCAAGGATAAACGGCTCTGCGCCGGTTACCTGCAAGGCAGCATTGATTCCTGCCATAAGCCCCTGGGCTGCCGCCTCTTCATAACCAGAGGTGCCGTTGATCTGGCCCGCACCATAGAGCCCCGCCACCTGCTTGGTCTCAAGGGAGCGCTTTAACTGCAGAGGATTGATATAATCGTATTCAATGGCGTATCCCGGCCGCATTATTGCGACCGACTCCAGTCCCCGGATGCTCCGCAGCATGCGTATCTGCGTGTCAAGGGGAAGGCTGGTGGCAAGGCCGTTGGGATACACCTCCACGGTATCTCTGCCTTCCGGTTCTATAAATATCTGGTGACGCTGCCGGTCAGGAAACCGCATCACTTTATCTTCAATGGATGGGCAATAACGGGCACCCGTGCCCTTGATCACGCCGGTGTAGAGAGGGGAGCGGTCAAGCCCCTCCCTGATGATGGCATGGGTTTCCTGATTGGTATAGGTTATGTGACAGGGAACCTGGCTCTGGGTAATCTTTTCGGTGGAGAAGGAAAACGGCACCGGGTACTCATCCCCCTCCTGAATTTCCATCACGCTATAATCTATGGTTCTTGCATCGAGACGCGGGGTGGTGCCGGTCTTAAGCCTGCCGATAGTAAATCCGAGCTGTCTCAGGCTTTCTGCCATCCCGAGCGAGGGAGCTTCGCCGAGCCTGCCGGCGGGGAAATTGGCAAGGCCGATATGGATGAGACCATTGAGAAACGTTCCGGTGGTGAGAATCACGGCGTTGGCATAAAAGCGCTCGCCAAGCGCAGTTTCGACTCCCTCCACCTGCCCGTCGTGCACCAGTATTTTCTCAGCAGATGCCTGCTTAATATCAAGGTTTATCGTAGATTCAAGAGCATGTTTCATCCACAGCCGGTACAGCTGCCGGTCAGCCTGCGCGCGGGAAGACCGTACTGCAGGGCCTTTTTTAGTGTTCAAAAGCCGGAACTGAATACCGGTGGCATCAATTGCCCTGCCCATGATACCGCCCAGGGCATCAATCTCTTTTACCAGCTGCCCCTTGGCCAGCCCCCCGATTGCAGGGTTACAGGACATAAACCCTATGGTATCAAGATTCTGGGTCAGGAGCAGCGTGCGGCGGCCCATCCGGGAAGCAGCCACGCATGCCTCGCATCCGGCATGCCCGCCGCCCACCACAATGATGTCATAGTGCTGAGAATGAGAAACCATAAATAATAAATAGTCCGATACAAAGAGCCGCCAGCTATCAGGCTTCAGCTTTATTGAATATTATATGTATCTATTATAATTTGGCTGACAGCTTATTGCTGAAAGCTATTGGCTTGTATTTCAATGTATTGAATACCACAAAAGAAAAATTCCGTAAAGATTTCAAACCATTAATTTCATCATGCTTGCAAAATATTTGCGCTGATATCTTTGACAGATTGATTTTTTTATTCTATAGATAATATTCACTTGACAAATAATGATAATTTAACTATTTTATCTGTTTTTAAAATAAGACATTATAGAACCCCTCATCACCGCAGGGGACAGATGTTACAAGGGAGCAGATTATGTATGCAATTGTCAAAACCGGCGGTAAACAGTATAAAGTTGCTGCTGGAGATGTGCTTACCGTTGAAAAGCTCGCAGGCAGCACTGGTGATACCGTAGTGCTTGAGGAAATCCTCATGGTCAATAACGAGGGAACCGTTGATGTAGGACATCCAACGCTTGCCCAGGCAAAAGTTACTGCTGAAATAATCAGCCAGACCAAAGCAAAAAAGAATATCATCTTCAAATCCAAGCGCAGGAAAGGCTACCAGAAGAAAACCGGCCACCGGCAGCCCATCACCAGAATTAAAATAAAAGAGATTCAAGTCCCCTAAAGTAACTAGTATTATCTATCTGGAGGAACACACTTTGAGATGCTATGAAACCTGTGTCATTGCGCATCCTGAAATGAGCGAAAATGATAGTGAAGCGCTGCTCGGCAAACTGCAAGAGTACGTTACAACTCACAGCGGTACCGTGCTGAAAACAGAAAAGTGGGGGAAAAAGAAGCTTCAGTATACCATCAAAAAGCAGCAGAAGGGCAATTACTTTTTTCTTTGCTTCATGGGCAATCAGCAGATTCTGAATGACATTGACCATGCCCTGCGTTTCAATGAAAACATCCTGCGCTATCAGACGCTGAAAGTTGACAGCGCCGCAGCCCTTGCAGGAGAGGGAACGGCAGCGGAGAAAGCGGAAGAAAAAATTCAATCTGTTGATCAGGAACTGGACAGCGCTCCAGCAGAGGAATAATAAAACATACTATAGCACTACTGCTTCAGGGACCGGTTGTATGGTCACCCTGGAGCGTGTACAGGTGAGGAGGTACCTTTGAGAAAATCGATACCCGTAGAGAAAAATGTTTATCAAAAACGTAAAACATGCCGGTTCTGTTCTGATCAGAATGTGCCGATCTCCCATAAGGACTACCCTGCCCTGCGCTATTTTGTCACCGAGCGCGGCAAGATTATTCCCCGGCGCATATCAGGCACCTGCGCCAGGCACCAGCGAAAAGTAACCAGGGCCATTAAAAAAGCTCGCGTCCTTTGTATTCTGCCTTTTTCTGCGAGCAGTGTCTAACAGCCATTAATAAAAACTAAAAAAACAGCATCCACCATAACAGGTAATAACAGCATGAAAGTCATTCTCACGCAAGATATTGCAGGGATTGGGAACATCGGCGATCTCGTAACCGTTAAAGACGGCTTCGGCAGAAACTATCTCATCCCCGAGGGAAAGGGAATCCAGGCAACATCCCAGAACATCAAAAAGCTGGAACACCAGAAGCGGCAGATACGGGAAAAGCTCAGCAAGACGAAACGCGAAGCAGAAAAGCTGGCTGCCCGCATTGAAGCCGTATCCTGCACGGTTGCGAAAGCAGTCGGAGAGGAAGACAAGCTGTTCGGCTCTGTAACCAGCATGGACATTGAAGCCAGCCTTAAGCTCGAAGGCATTGAAATTGATAGAAAGAGAATAATCCTTCCCGAACCAATTAAAGCTCTGGGAATTTACCAAATCCCTATAAAACTGCATACTGAGGTCACAGCCGCGCTTAAACTGTGGGTGGTCAAGGAATAATCAAAACCTCCACCAACAGAAACCAGACCTCTGGCACCCCGGCTGTCAGCAGATGCAGGCTCCAAACACTATATATAAAAATAGAACAAACAGTAAAAACGCAGCCTGACCTTCTGCACATTGCTCTTCCCCTGAAATAAACATGGCACCCCAGCATACCTCGAAACTGCCTCCGCAAAATAATGAAGCCGAACAATCAGTAATCGGAGCCATTCTCATCGAAAACGAGGCACTCCTCAAGTCGATTGAGATCATACGCCCGGAAGATTTTTACCGTGAATCCCATCGGCTCATTTTTCAGTCCATGATTGAGCTCTTTGAAAAAAATGAGCCAGCCGACCTCATTACCCTCACCGAGCACCTGCGCAACAAAAATAAACTGGAGGAGGTCGGCGGCGCTTCCTATCTGACCACCCTGTGTGACCAGATCCCAACCGCGGCAAACATCGAATACTATGCAAAAATAGTCAAAGAAAAGGCGGTTCTCCGGCGCCTCATCTATTGTGCAACCGAAATAGCAACCCGCGGCTACTCGAATCAGGACGAAGTTGGCGAGTTGCTGGACTTTGCCGAAAAAAGCATCTTTGATATCTCCGAAGATCAAATTAAGTCTTCTGTCTATCCGCTCAAGGAAATACTAAAAGCAAGCTTTAAAACCATTGAAAAACTTTATAATAAAAAAGAGCTTATTACCGGTGTAGCAACCGGATTCACCGAGCTTGACCAGATCACATCAGGTTTCCAGCCTTCAGACCTTATAATCATAGCCGGCAGGCCCAGCATGGGAAAAACGGCCTTTTGCTTAAATATCGCGCAAAATGCCGCTTATGAGTCAAAAATTCCCATCGTTATCTTTTCCCTGGAAATGTCAAAAGAGCAGCTTGCCCTGCGCATGCTCTGCTCAGAAGCACGGGTCGATGCACACAAAATGAGAAGCGGTTTTTTAACTGAATCCGACTGGCCAAAGCTTACCCGGGGAGCAGGGAGACTCTCGGAGACAAAAATTTTTATCGACGATACACCCGGGATGGGAGTGCTTGAAATGCGGGCTAAGGCCCGGAGGCTCAAGTCAGAGCATGGTCTGGGTATGGTGATAGTAGACTATCTGCAACTTATGAGGGGGCGCAGCACTATTGACAGCCGGGAGCAGGAAATATCTGATATCTCACGTTCCCTCAAAGCGCTGGCAAAGGAGCTTAAGCTTCCGGTCATAGCACTATCCCAGCTCAACCGACGAGTTGAAGACCGGGCAGTAAAGAAGCCCCAGCTTGCTGACCTGCGGGAGTCCGGAGCCATTGAACAGGATGCAGATGTGATTCTGTTTCTCTACCGGGATGAGGTTTATAACCCTGATTCGCAAGACAAGGGCTCTGCCGAAATCATTATTGGCAAGCAGCGTAACGGTCCCACCGGAGAAATTCGCCTGGCCTTTATAGACCGCTACACCCGGTTTGAAAATTATACATCCAGAGAAAGTGAAGTTTAGTCGTTACGATATTCCTTCCCTGACAGCACGAGCACATTAAAACGCAAAAATATCTCCACGGCCATTGACTTCCCGCCGGATGATTATTATATTTACTGAGAAATAAATATAACTGAATATGTGAAACACTGGATTAAATATTTTTAATTATAATTTAACAATAATACAGGTACTGAAGAACAAGGAGGTAGAACATGGCAAAAGCGATTGGGATTGATCTTGGCACTACAAATTCGGTGGTGGCTGTTATGGAAGGCGGAGAGCCGACAGTGATAATTAATGAGGAGGGAAGCCGCCTGACACCGTCTGTAGTAGCATTTACCAAAGACGGGGAAATACTGGTCGGACAGGTGGCCAAGCGGCAGGCAATAACGAATCCGGAAAATACCATCTATTCCATAAAACGGTTTATGGGGCGCAGGTATGAGGAAGTTAATGAAGAGATGAAAATGGTTCCGTATAAAGTAGTGAAGGGACCAAATGGTGATGCACGGGTTGAGATCCAGGGCAAATTGTATACACCCCCGGAAATATCGGCAAAGATTTTACAAAAATTGAAAAAAGCGGCTGAAGCATATCTTGGCACTGAAGTACCGGATGCGGTCGTAACCGTCCCTGCTTATTTTAATGACAGCCAGCGTCAGGCCACCAAGGATGCCGGCAAAATCGCCGGGTTGAATGTCCATCGTATTATCAATGAGCCGACGGCATCAGCGCTTGCATACGGACTGGATAAGAAAAAGGATGAGACCATTGCCGTGTATGACTTCGGTGGCGGCACCTTTGATATCTCAATTCTTGAGGTGGGTGACAATGTTATTGAGGTAAAGGCAACCAACGGCGATACCCATCTGGGCGGGGATAATATTGATCAGCGGATTATAGACTGGCTGATTGCAGAATTCAGGAAAGATCAGGGTATTGATTTAAGCAAGGATAAGATGGCGCTCCAGAGGCTGAAGGAAGCGGCAGAAAAAGCAAAAATTGAGCTTTCATCAACGCTTGAGACCGAGATTAACCTGCCTTTCGTGACTGCTGATGCGTCAGGACCCAAACACCTGAACATGAAGCTCTCCCGGTCCAAGTTAGAACAGATGATGGATGATATTATTGAAAGATCCAAAGGACCCTGTATACAGGCTCTCAAAGATGCGGGATTTACTGCAAATAATATTGATGAAGCGATTCTGGTCGGAGGCTCCACCAGAATACCAAAAGTGCAGGAACTGGTAAAAACCCTGTTCGGGAAAGAGCCCCACAAGGGAGTTAATCCCGATGAGGTGGTGGGGCTGGGCGCAGCTGTTCAGGCTGGCGTTCTTTCCGGAGAGGTAAAAAATGTACTGCTGCTTGATGTGACACCCCTGTCGCTGGGCATTGAAACGCTGGGCGGCGTGACCACACGGCTCATTGAGCGCAACACAACCATTCCAACCCGTAAAAGCGAAATCTTCACCACTGCTGCAGACAATCAGACCAGCGTAGAGATACATGTGCTGCAGGGCGAACGGGACATGGCACGTGATAACCGGACTCTGGGCAAATTTCAGCTGGTCGGCATGCCCGCTGCCCCTCGCGGCGTGCCGCAGGTTGAAGTCACCTTTGATATTGATGCCAACGGCATTGTCAATGTTTCGGCAAAAGACCTGGGTACCGGAAAGGAACAGAAGATAACCATTACTGCTTCAAGCGGGTTAAACAGAGATGACATTGATAAGATGGTAAAAGAAGCTGAAGCGCATGCTGAAGAGGATAAGCAAAGACGGGAAGAGATTGAAATACGAAACCAGGCAGATTCTCTGGCTTACAATACGGAAAAAATACTCAGTGAAAACAAGGCGAAACTTTCTGAGCCGGACATTAAAAACATTGAGGATGCCATTAAAGAAACGCGGGAAGCAATGGATTCTGGCAACACCTCCCAGATAAAGGAGAAGATGGAAGCCCTGAACAAGGCATCGCATAAACTCGCAGAAATTATCTATCAGAAAGCTTCAGAAGGTTCTCAATCACCGCCGCCGCCTCCTCCAGGCAGTGGAGCCAAGGCAGGCGGACAGGAAGATGTCGTGGATGCTGAATTTGAAGAAACTAAAAAGTAGCTGTCAGGAATATTTTTCTGCTTGACAAATTCGTGAAAGCCACTACAAAGGGGAAGAGTTCTAAACAGTTCTCTTCCCCTGTTTTTATGGGAAAGATTAACCCTATTCTGAAACCGGCTTCGTTATTTCATCAATGATCAGTGCAATCTTGGGACATGAATTAGATCGGCCTCTTTCCTGGCTGATAAAAAATACGGTTCTTGAGCGGGTGCACCCCACAGCTCTCACGCTCATCGGCTTGCTGGTCAATCTGGTTGCTGCAGCGGCGATTATTGCCGGATACTGGAAAAGTGCGGCCCTGCTTATTTTAGTCGCAGGATTCTTTGATATGCTTGACGGAGCCACAGCCCGCACCCAGCGCAAAACCTCTCACTTCGGGGGCTTTATTGATTCTGTCATTGACCGCTATTCAGACATGTCGCTGCTTATAGCACTGATTATCTTTTATGCACTGCAGGGGAAAATATTTATGGTGAGCCTGTGCTCTATTGCATCACTCGGTACAGTGCTTATTCCCTACACACGGGCAAAGGCTGAGGCGCTGATTCCGGAGTGCAAGGTGGGCCTCATGGAGCGGGCAGAACGGATTCTGCTCCTTGCCGCCGGCACCTTTTTTAACAGCATGGAAATCATCATGTGGCTTATGGCCCTTTTTACTCATCTAACCGTTTTCCACAGAATTTATTATACTTGGAAAGAAACCCAAAAGTTACCTTAGGTTGCTCCGCGCTACAAGGAGCTATCAGCATCCGGGTAATCAGCTGAAAACAGAGCTGCTGCTCACGGTATATTAACCGGCACGCAGCATCCTGATCGGTCAGTGGTGCGGCGGCAGCACCGGGATAGTGTGTGCGTTCTTCTTTGCTCATGTATCGTATAGCAAGCATCTATGCAGGTGTGCAGAACCGTTCAGCACGTTCCCTTTAATGTATAATACGCTCAGTGCATACAGGAGGTATATATGACAGAAGAAAAGGATTCCGGTTTCACGATCAAGGATAAACGAAGTTTTGATGAGCACGGTAACCCTGTCCAGTCTGCTCCAAGCGAAACTAACAACACCGCCACCGAAGATACCAAAACAGCTGCAGAACCAGCGTCAAACATGCAGAACACCCTGCCTCCCGAAATTAATTTTGCATCGTTTGTTCTCTCACTCAGTTCTTCAGCCCTTTATCATTTCGGAGAAATCCCTGACCCGATAACCAACAAAATGCAGCGCAACCTCATAATGGCAAAACAGACTATTGACATTCTCGGCATGCTCAAGGAAAAGACTGCCGGAAATCTGGCCAAGGAGGAAGAAGCGCTGCTCAGCAATTTGCTCTATGATCTCAGAATGCGCTATGTCAGGGAAACCGAAAAAGACAGAATTGCACCATAGGAACACCCGTTGGATGAATTAACTATTCGCTCACCTGCAAAAATAAATTTAACTCTTAGAATCCTGAGAAAAAGAGCTGATGGATACCATGAGCTTCAGACTATCCTGCATAAAATCAGCCTGTATGATGAAATAGAGCTGAGACTATCTTCTCAACCGGGCATAGCAGTTACTATCGATGACCCGACAATCCCCTGCGATGCAAGAAATCTTGCATATCAGGCGGCCCATGCCCTCTTACAGAGCGCGCGCATCTCAACCGGCGTTTCAATTCACATCAGAAAAAAGATACCGGTCGGGGCAGGGTTAGGAGGAGGTAGCAGCAATGCTGCCGCAGTGCTTAAAGGGTTAAACAAACTTCTGGGGTGTAACCTGACCAACAGCTCGTTGAGAAAACTGGGCGTTGCGCTCGGTGCGGACGTTCCTTTTTTTGTTTACTCTAAAAACACTGCCAGGGCCGGCGGCATCGGGGAGCGTCTCAGCCCGGTTACCCTCGCAAGACCTCTTTGGTTTATAGTGCTCTATCCGGGTTTTAGTGTTGCTACCGCATGGGCATACCGGAATTATAAAATATTGACAAATAAGGCAAAACATATTAAGCTTCTTAATTCATTTAGGGATATCCACCAGGTGCTGCCCATTCTGTTTAATGATCTGGAGCAGGTGGTGACAGAACAATATCCTGAAATTCAAAAAATCAAGAATGGCCTCATAAAAGCAGGGGCTTACGGCTCACTAATGAGCGGGAGCGGCTCATCGGTATTCGGGATATTCCCGGACGAGAAACGGGCTCAGAAAGCTCTTTCAAAATTAGCTCTCTCCCCCCATCAAAGGGTTTTTATTGTTCAGAGTGCAGTAGATGAGCACGTGATTGCACCGCTCTCTTAGGAGCTCGTGCTGCGCAATCCACATCAGCAATATAAAATAAAACCCTATATCAGGAAAGGCGCCGTCATTGACTAATTTGAAAATATTTGCGGGAAATTCCAATTTACCCCTGGCTGAAGAGATGTGTCGCTGCTTCAATACATCATTAGGCAAAGCCAAGGTAGGCACGTTCAGTGATGGTGAAATAATGGTAGAGATCCAGGAGAATGTCCGGGGTACGGATGTCTTTATCATCCAGTCCATGTGTGTCCCGGTTAACGATCACCTCATGGAACTCCTGATAATGATTGACGCCATGAAAAGAGCTTCGGCGGAGAGAATTACTGCAACTATTCCCTATTATGGTTATGCCAGACAGGATAGAAAAGTCGCTCCCCGTGTGCCCATATCTGCAAAACTGATTGCTGATCTGCTCACCGCTGCTGGTGCCGACAGAGTGCTGACGATAGATCTGCATGCAGGGCAAATTCAGGGTTTTTTTAATATTCCCGTGGATAACCTGTTTGCTACACCCGTGCTGATTGAGTACCTTCGTGAACAGTACCAGGATGACCTGGTAATCGTGTCTCCTGATGCCGGAGGGGTGGAGCGGGCCCGTGCTATCGCTAAACGCTTGGGAGCTTCCCTGGCGATCATAGATAAACGTCGTGATCGTCCCAATGAGTCTCAGGTTATGAATGTTATTGGCGACATAGTAAATAAAACTACCCTTATTATGGACGATATGGTGGATACGGCGGGAACACTCACCCAGGCAGCGGATGCACTTGCTGAACGCGGTGCAAAGAGTGTATCAGCATGCTGCATTCATCCGGTTCTGTCCGGATCTTCCATTGAAAAGATTAATAAATGCTCTCTGAAAGAACTGGTGGTCACCGATACCATTCCCCTTTGTAACAAGACCCAATATACCAATAAGATTAAAGTCATCTCAGTTGGCAATCTGTTAGCTGAGGCAATAAAAAGAATACATGACAATGATTCTGTAAGCTCACTTTTTATCTAAAACAGAGGATTTTTGGCTGTACCAAAATTAATTCACCCTAATAGTTGCTGGGAGCACGTATGAATGATACCACTGTAATAAAGGCACAGAGCCGTAACAACAAAGGTAAAAATGCAGCGTTCCGTTTGCGCGATCAAGGCTTGATCCCGGCTGTGCTCTATGGGCACAATTTCCCGCCGGTTACGCTCACCATAAGCGCTGCCGAACTCTCTACCATATTGAAACCCGTCGGGCATAGCGCCGGGGAGCATGCTCTGCATAAGCTATCAATAGAGGATCGCAGTGATATCCCGGCCAAGGATATCATGATAAAAGAAATTCAGCGCGATCCCATTACCCACAAGATTCTGCATATTGACTTATATGCAGTCAGGATGGATGAAAAAATAATCGTCCCGGTGCGCGTCAATGTTACGGGAAAAGCCCCCGGGGTGAAAATGGGCGGAATATTGCAGCAGATGCTGCGCGAAATTAAAATCAAGTGCTTCCCCTCTGACATTCCACAGGCTTTTGACGTTGATGTATCCGGTCTGGACATTGGTCAGTCCCTGCACATCTCTGATATCAATATTTCTGCACATCTTGAAATTCATGAGGATCTTTCTGCCCCGGTGGTGGGCGTTATTGCTCCAACAGTAGTAAAAGAGGAAGTGCCGGTAGCGGAAGAGGGTGTACCAACACCCGCGCCTGAAGTAGAGAAAAAACCCGGGGAAGAGATAAAATCAGGGGAAAAGAAAAAATCAGCTTAGCCAGTCAATGAAACAGGGAACAGTATGTGAAACTGATAGGGGGATTGGGGAATCCAGGGGCAGTATATCAAGTAACTCGCCATAATCTTGGCTACCGCGTTCTCGATTACATCGCTCACCAGAATAAGATTCCCTTAAAACAGCAAACAGCGCAGGCCTTAATTGGGCAGGGGACTCTTTGGGACATCCCGGTAGTTCTGGCAAAACCTGCAACCTTTATGAACCTGAGCGGTGAAGCAATAACAGCCCTTGCTCATGACTTCCGGATAGCGCCGTCAAATATAATTATTATTCATGATGATCTTGATCTGAAATTCGGTCAGGTCAAAATCAAAAGCAAAGGTGGCAGCGGCGGTCATCGGGGGATAGAATCCATAATTGACTGTCTTAAAGAAAATTATTTTGTGCGCATCAGAATCGGCATAGGCAGGCCGCCACGTGGAGCAGATGAAACTGCATTTGTATTGCAGTCCTTTTCTGAGGAAGAGGAAAAGAATTTAGATGAAATAATAGTTCGGGCAGGGCAGTGCTTAAAAAGTCTTTTAATTGAAGGACCGGAAAGCGCCATGAATCAGTTTCACAGGAAAATGCCGGACGCCTGACCAGGAGTTAATCCATTTAAAAAAGGGTTGGAACTTTTATAAGCCTCAACCCTTTTTTATGACGACAATTCAGTATATCTAATTTTGATGTTCCGCGATGACCGCAGGCTCTGTTCCCCGTGTATCATTATAACTGTGCAATTCAAACCGGACTATTTTTTCAAGAATGATCTTTTCTCCCTGCTGAACTATATAGTTTTTCGCTTTGCATTGGGGACATTCGTAATAGCTTGATCCATTATTTCTAACAAGGGGAACTCCGTTATTTCCATTAGATTTCTTTTCCCATCCTTCTAAAAAATAGATCTTTTTCAGCAAATAGCCGCATTCAGGATTTTTACATACCAGTCGTTGGGAACCAAGTATCTTTTCTGATGCACCCATTACTTTATTTACACTCCTGTTCTTTTTTATGCCTGGTAGTTAGTTTTTTTATGCCTGGTAGTTAGTTTTTTTATGCCTCTTAGTTAATATAATATACTCAATAATTTTTTATGTCAAGAAATATTTTCGATATTTAATGATTTTGATCTTATTATATAATTAAAATTATGGTATTTAATAATATAATATTTCTATTTATAATTTAAAATATAATAAAATAACATATAATAAATTCTTTATATATATGGGTCTCAGCTTTTGAGCTTTCAAAAGATAGCTTAAACCTGTTTCTTTTTCGCCTCTTTTGATATAGTGTCTGCCAATATAATGACACGTATTAGCAATTCTTTGGGCATAGAGATTTGCAGGAATTTTATCTTGCAGATACTGCTTTTCTAAAACCTTCAGCCGGTACAGGCGACCAGTTAAGCTATCGGTACTCATCCCTTCCGGGTTGTCAACATAGACTGCTAAAGATTTATTTATAAAACCCATAGGATATTGAGCGGCAATACGCAGCCAAAGATCATACTCTTCGCACTCTTTTAATTCTTCATCAAATAAGCCAATATTTTCAAAACACTCTTTTTTAACCATGGCTGCTGAGGTGCGAATGAAATTTGCTTTAAAAAGATCTTCAAGAATCCATCCCGATCTGCCGGGGCGATTTCTTTCTCTGTAGCTACCATCAAGCCGTATTGAAGCGCAGCGCGAAGCTACGAGACCATATTCAGGGTGTTGTTTAAATAATGCAACCTGTTGCGCGGTTTTTTCTGGTACCCAATAATCATCAGAGTCAAGAAACGCTAAGTACTCTCCGTTAGCATTTCTGATGCCTGTATTTCGGGCTTCTGAAATCCCCTTGTTCTCCTGATAAACATACCGCAGTTGGACCTCATAACCTTCAAGCATTATTCTGGTATCATCAGTTGACCCGTCATCAATAACAATTATTTCCAGAGGCTGATACGTTTGCTTCTTAACCGATTGCAAAGCCTTCTGAAGATATGCTGAACGATTGTATGTTGGAATGATAACACTGACTAACGGCGCCATAGTAATTACAATGCTTTTCTTATTCTAAATTGACGTGATGTCCTGATTTTTTTTGTGCTACGAAAAAAACTGTTTCAAGGGCAATTGTTGTACAATAATCATAACACACATTAAACAATGTTGAAAATAGGAACGCAGGTGAATAACGAACTATGATCATTATATCTTGTATCAAGAATCACAACAACTGCTCCGATGTTACATGAAACACTGGTGCTGCTTATTATTATAAAAATATTATTTTTTTGCAAATCCATACACTTTTTGGTATATTCGATACTCATCAAAAAAACTTCGGCAACACTCATCAATGGCTAATCAAAAATCTTTCATAAATGCTATAATGGAATATAGACGGCTTCTTATAATTGCCGTTCAGACTATATTAATACCAATATCATATTGTTTAGCTTTTTTATTACGTTTTGATTTTGAGCTGCCACCCCAGCAAATTGATAACATCCTTAAAACAGCTCCCATTCTTATTGTAGCCCGCTTATTCTTCTTTTATTATTTTGATCTTTTTAGCGGCTGGTGGCGTTATGTCAGCACGGAAGATATTACTAAGATTACCAAGTCAATTTTTTTTAGTTCAATAAGTTTTATCGCCGCAGTGGTCTTTCTGTATAATTTAATTACCTTCCCCCGTTCCATTTTCATTATTGATACACTGCTCATCTTCTTACTGCTGTGCGGTGTCCGCTTTTCTACCAGACTGCTACGCGAGGGATTGGAAACCACTAAGAGCTACAAAATAAAGAAAAATGTGCTCATAGTTGGAGCAGGAAGTGCTGGAGTAACTGTTCTTAATGAAATCCGCCATAGTGAAGATTTGCATCTCAATCCAATAGGATTTGTAGACGACAACAATGCAAAACAGGGATTTAAAATAAAAGGAGTAGAAGTCCTTGGTACCTGTGCTGAAATCCCGAACCTTGCAGCTAAATATAGCATAGATGAACTGCTTATCGCCCTTCCCTCAGCGCCCCTTAAAGATCTTCTGGAAATATGTACTATTTGTGATAAGGCCAATATAAAATATAGAACTCTTCCAAAAATCGGTGACATCCTGACTGGCAAGACCTTTTTCAGCCAGCTGCGGGATGTGCATCCTGATGAACTATTGGGAAGGCCCTCTCTCTCTTTCAAGCGCGAGAGTGACAGAATAATACTGAATAAAGAATTGAACAATACCTGTGTTCTGGTTACCGGAGCCGGGGGATCAATTGGATCCGAGATCTGTCGACAGATCTCGGCCTCTAACCCTAAAACGATCATTCTCTATGAGCGTCACGAAGAAAACCTTTATTTTATAGAGCTTGAGCTGAATAAAAAGTTCCCTCATCTCACTCTTATACCGTGCATAGGGGATATTCTTAACAAAGATAAATTGCAGAATATATTCTCAATCTATGCTCCGGATATCATTTATCATGCTGCAGCTTACAAACACGTGCCTTTAATGGAAAAGGACCCTATAGAAGCGCTAAGAAATAATGTGCTGGGAACAAAAACGCTGGCTGATGTCTGCATTGAAAGAGGCACTAAAAAATTTATTTTTATTTCTACCGATAAGGCCGTCAATCCATCAAGCATCATGGGAACAACCAAACGAATGACCGAGAAATTGCTGCAGACCTATGAAAATAAGCCCACAAAATTCATATCAGTCAGATTCGGTAATGTTATAGGCAGCAGCGGAAGCGTAATTCCGCTGTTCAAGAAGCAGATTGCCGAAGGAGGCCCGCTAACTATTACGCATCCCGAAACAACACGATTTTTAATGACTATTCCAGAGGCGGTGCAGCTGGTTCTTCTCGCAGGATGTATGGGCAGCGGAGGAGATATTTTTCTCCTTGATATGGGAGAACCGATAAAGATTGTCGATTTAGCAAAAAACCTGCTGGAGCTCTCCGGACTGGTGCCATACAAAGATATTAATATCGAATTTATTGGATTAAGAGACGGCGAAAAATTGCATGAAGAACTGTACTGGGAGGGCGAAAACATTACTTCCACCCCTAACAAAAAAATAAGAATGCTTTCCAACTCTCGGTTCAATGCACAGCAGTATAAAATAGACCTAACAAAGCTCGAAAAAGTACTCTCCGGTGCTCCTGAATACGACACGGGACTGTTTGAATTGATGAAAGAAATGGTCCCGGAAGCTTCCATCAGTCCTCCACCTAAAAGCCAGAAACCTTTACTGTAAAAAACATATCTTCTGTTTCACTCGGTAAGAGGCCACCGGGACAGGGCATTCATGGAAAAAGGAAATGCCGCAACCGTTCGTATTCTATACTCCCCTGCTGCAGCTATCATGGCAGCGTTATCAGTACATAAAACTGGTGAAGGAATAAAAACATGCACATTTCCATCAGCTGCTGTATCCCCCATCTTTTCTCTAAGCCGGGAGTTAGAGGCCACTCCCCCCGCCAGCATGACGGTCTGGACCTGATAGTGCGCCGCAGCCCTGAAGGTCTTTTCCACCAGTATATCAACCACAGCATCCTGAAAGCTTGCCACAATATCGCCTATAGCCTCCGGTGAGGGTTTTCCGCCGATGCTCTTCACATAATAAAGAACCGCCGTTTTCAAACCGCTAAAGCTAAAGTCAAAGCTCTCGTCAGCAAGCATGGGACGGGGAAACACTACTGCTTGAGGATTGCCGTGCCGTGCCAGTTTATCAATAACAACACCTCCGGGATAGCCAAGATCTAAAAGCTTTGCTACCTTATCAAACGCTTCTCCTGCTGCATCATCTCGTGTTTTGCCGAGCAGCTTATACCTTCCAAAACCCTCTACCAGATAAAGACTGGTGTGACCGCCTGAGACAACAAGAGCGACGACGGGAAATGCAATATCATGCAGTTCAAGCGATGCAGCACAAATATGGCCCTCCAGATGATTGATACCAATCAGGGGCAGTCTCCTGCAATAGGCAATGGCCTTGGCAGCATTAATGCCAACCAGAAGTGACCCCACCAGCCCTGGCCCCTGAGTGACCGCTATGCCTTCGATGTCATCAAGTGCAACGTGCGCCTGATCCAGAGCCTCTCTGATAACCGGAATAATGTTTTCCATGTGCTGGCGTGACGCTATCTCGGGGACAACGCCACCGTATTTTTTATGTAAATCTACCTGAGAAGCTATTACATTGGAACATATCTGTTTCCCATCACGCACCACAGCAGCAGCTGTTTCGTCGCAGGAGGTCTCAATTCCCAGCATCAGCATATAGGTTTGATCTCAATCTGTTAATAAAACGATAGATCCGCATTAAAAATATAGCATTGCGCCCCTGAGTGCTCTATAAGAGCCGGTATCGTAACTATAGTTAAAAAACTTCAGGAATGCAAACGTTTACCAGGGGCTCTGTTCTGAAATTTAGTTTTGAAACTTTATCTTGACATATACAGTACCCTCATATAATTTTTGAAATTCCTGTATCAAATTCTGATCATAGTTCTATGGAAATTAAAACTGACTTTCTCATTATAGGCAGCGGGATTGCCGGACTGAGCTATGCTTTGAAAGTAAGCCCGTACGGCAGTGTCGCAATTGTCACGAAAAAAAATTCTGTTGAATCCGGCACCAACTATGCTCAGGGCGGCATTGCTGCTGTAATGGCGCCAGAGGATTCATTTGATCTGCATATGCAAGACACGTTTGTTGCAGGTGATGGTCTGTGTCATGAGGACGTTGTAAAGCTGGTTGTTCAGGAAGGGCCTGAACGTATTAATGAGCTTATTAAATGGAAAGTGCCTTTCACCAAGGGCAAGCATCACGGAAAAACTACTTTTGATCTGGGCCGCGAAGGAGGCCACTCAACGCGCCGCATCCTTCATTGTAAGGATTTAACCGGCAGAGAAGTTGAGCGGATACTGCTTAAAAAAGTGGGGGCCGATCCCAACATCCAGATATTTGAGAACCATATCTGCATAGACCTTATCACGTCAAAAAAACTGGGGCTCAAAAATACCGGCACAACAGTATGCTATGGGGTGTATGTCCTTGATAATAACACCGAGAACATAAACACCTTTATTGCAAAGGTAACCGTGCTGGCCACCGGCGGTGCCGGAAAAACCTATCTCTATACCAGCAACCCTGACATAGCTACCGGAGACGGTACCGCCATGGCCTACCGTGCAGGAGCCCGGGTTGCCAATATGGAGTTCATCCAGTTTCATCCCACCTGCCTCTACCATCCGCAGGCAAAAAATTTTCTTATCTCTGAAGCAGTCAGAGGCGAGGGCGGTATTCTGCGGTTAAAAGACGGAACACCCTTCATGGAGAAGTATCATCCGCTTAAGGATCTGGCCCCGCGTGACATCGTGGCCCGGGCAATCGATACGGAACTGAAAAAAAGCGGTGATGAGTGTGTTTATTTGGATATCACCCATCGGCGCTCAAACTTCCTCAAACACCGCTTTCCCAATATTTACGAAAAATGCCTTTCTTTTAATATTAATATGGCAGCCACCCCCATCCCCGTAGTCCCTGCAGCGCATTATATCTGCGGTGGTGTGTTGACCAACAACTATGGGGAGACCAATATCCTGGGGCTGTTTGCCGTCGGTGAAGTTTCCTGCACCGGACTCCACGGCGCAAACCGGCTTGCCAGCAACTCGCTCCTGGAAGCGCTTGTTTATGCGCATCGTGCTGCTCTCAAATCAGTAAAGGAACTCCATGAAAGAAGCTATTATCCGGTGCCCATTCCTCAGTGGGACCCCGGCAATGCCACTGATATTGACGAGTCGGTAGTAATTTCCCACAACTGGGATGAGATCAGACGGCTTATGTGGCATTACGTGGGAATTGTGCGGTCAAATAAGCGGCTGGAGCGTGCACAGCGGAGGATTGAACTCCTAAAGCAGGAGATTACTGATTATTATTGGGATTTTATCATCACCGCAGATCTCATTGAACTGCGAAACATTGCGACAGTAGCAGAGCTGATCGTACGCTGCGCTCGCAAACGCAAAGAGAGCCGCGGCCTGCATTACACCTTGGATTATCCGAATAAAAATGATTCTTCCTGGAAAAAAGATACCATCATTCAACTCAGACCAAAAAAAGAATCCAAGTCCGGGAAACCATCACGTGCCCAATCCGGCAAACGCACCAAACCGTCCCGTTTTTCCCTTTTCTCCACGATAGGAGAAGAATAGATCAGGCCGGCAGGCTGTGCAGAGCCCTGCAACTTCAATATTGCAGTCAGGGATTCCCTGCTGAAGCAGTTGCAGCCTGTTTGCCTCCCAGAGATTTAAAAACAGTTCCCCACCCGACTCCCTGAAGACTGCAGTATAGATCTCAGTTTCTCTTTTAAAAACTCCTGCAACTGCCTCCTGAACGCGATAACAGCAGGGACCAATTGCCGGGCCAATCCCTGCTCTGATGGCTCCGGGGTCAGCGTGATGTCGCAGCACCATTTCCCTGACTGTTACTCCTGCAATGCCGGCAAGCGTGCCCCGCCATCCTGCATGAACCACTGCCACCATCTTCTGTTCAGGTGCAAACAGAATAACCGGTACACAGTCAGCAACGCGCACCATGAGCATACGGCCGGGCTTTTTTGTTGCCAGAGCATCATAACCATGCAAGAGAGGTTCCACGGCAAACGTACTCCTGCCAATGAAAGAATCATCAATCACTGCCAACTGGTTGCCATGAACCTGCTGTGATGCCACCAGTGCGGCAAGGTTAAACCCGAGTGCGCTGCTTACGATTTCATAATTTTTCGCTACCCGTTCAGGCGCATCTCCTGTATCCGCCCCTAAATTAAGCGATGCGTAAGGAGCGCTGCTCGCGCCGCCAGATCTGGTTGAGATGGCATGCGTGAGGTTATTGAATTGCAGCAGATTTTCAAAAAACAAAAAGGGCACCCCGTGCAAATACTTTTCTATCATCGGATAGAGCCCCTGTTTTTCAGATTATTATGTAATGAAATCGCACTACTGCTTTTTTTCAATAGTAACCTGACATTGTGAAGTATTCTGGGTGAGCTTGTTTATTACCGCGTCTCTGAAATGATCCGAAGCAAATAGCATACGCTCAGGAATAGCTGAATTCAACCGGGCCTCGACAGTAATGCCTCCATGAGGGGAGCGGACCGCAACACTATCGCGGCCCTCTATACCCAGGCGTTCTGCATCCAATGGATTGATCTCAATCCATGCCCGGGGTCTCACAGAAAGCGGCCCCGCAGCATAGGTCGAGAGCGTACCGCAGTGGTAGAGAGAAGTCCCGGTTAAAAGCGTGAATGGATAGGCAGGATCTGATAGTATGGTATCCGTGGCATAGCCCGGATCAAAAAACGGTACGCGAGCTGCTTCCATCTTTAACCATGGAGTCCCCTGACCATCTTCTGTTATTGGCCACTGAACGCCATTGCTATTTTTTACTGCACGATGTGCTCCCTTATAATAGGGTACCGCTGCTTCGATCTCCTGAAATATTTCCCAGGCACTGTGGTACGGGAATACATTGTCAAAGCGTTGTGCAAGCTTCTGAATGATCTGCCAGTCAGGAAGCGCATTCCAATACGGCTCTACTGCCCGCTCCATCCATTGAATGCGCCGCTCGCCGCTGGTAACAGAACCTTCCTTTTCAGCCCATGCTGCAGCCGGCAGGACACCGTGTGCAAGCTGTGCGGACTCTGTCATAAAAATGTCCTGCACCAGTAGAAAATCTAATTGTGCGAGCGCCGCTTGTGTTCTTGGTGAGTTTACAAAACTCATCACCGGGTCACATCCCATGAGATAGAGGCCTTTAATCCTGCCGTTCTCAATCGCCTCAACAAGTTTGTCTGCCGCCACTCCAGGCTGCGATGGAATATCTTTTTTCCAGAGCTTTTTTAAAACCTCGCTGTCAGATAGCTCCCGGTATCCGGGCAGCAGGTCTGCCGCAACCCCCATATCACAGAGCCCCTGGAGGTTATTCCTGCCGACAGATAACAAACATCCGCACCCTTCCCTGCCCAGATGTCCTGTCAGAAACATAATATTTACTGCCTGCTCTACAGCGCGCTCACCATTCTTCTGCCTCAGGAGAAAATCACCGCAGATAATAGAGCCGGTCGGGGGAGTTGCTATCTCCCCGGCGGCCTTCTCGATAAGGTGCATTGGCACGCCCGTCTGAGCTGATACCGCCGCCATTGATACAGTAGCAACTGTTTCCTTTAAACGGGCAATATTTTCTTTATTACTATCAAGAAACTGCCTGTTCTCCAGATTGCGCTCTATGATAACCTTTATGATTCCTGTCAGCAGCGCCTGCTCGGTTTGAGGATTATAGCGAAGTTTTGTCGTGGCAAACTCATCAAGCCTGGTGCCCATCGGCGCAGCCACGATAAGGCGCGCGTCATGGTCCCGCGCTGCTTTGATCACTGCTAAAGAAGCGACCGGCATCTCAGCGGCAAAATCTGACCCAACGATACATATTGATTGGGACTGTGCTATCTCGCTAAAGGAATTGGTCGACGCAGGAAAACCAATACCCCGCAGCAGCGGCATGATACCGTTGAGCAGGCTGAAGCGAGCGCTGCTATCCACATTGTTTGACCCCAGCACCGCTCTGAAGAATTTTTGGAAGATATAGTTATCCTCATTGGTGGCATGGGGAGACCCCAAACCTGCGATGCTGTCAGGGCCGTGTTTTTTTATGAGTGCTGTAAAAGAAGCTGCGGCATAATCCAGCGCTTCATCCCAGCAAACCGGCGCAAGCTTGCCCTCCTTTTTTATGAGGGGCGTATGAAGGCGGTCCTGGTGACTGATGAAGCCGTATCCAAAGCTGCCTCTGATGCAGAGGTTGCCGCGGTTGTGCGAAGACGTGTCGTCTGAAGTCACGCGCGCTACCGTATTATTGTGTACATTGAGCTCGATTGCGCATCCGGTGCCGCAGTACGGACATACTGAAGCAGCCTTTTTCAATTCCCAGACCCGCGCTGTATACTTAAAAGGCTTGCTGATAAGCGCACCGACCGGACACACCGAGATACACTGCCCGCAGAATTCACAGTCAAGGGGTTTGCCGGTCACCGTGGCTTTGCGTGTATCATAGCCATGGCTGCTGAATTCCCAGGCGTGCACTCCCTGCACCTCAGTGCAGATGCTTACACAGCGGCCGCACCTGACGCACCGGTCATCATGCTTTTCAATCAGCGGTGAATCATAATCAGTCTTGCCTTGAACCCCTGCTATGGCAAACGGCTGCCCAATTATACCAAACTCATGGCACAAATCCTGGAGCCGGCATTCTCCGGCCTTGTCGCAGACAGGGCATTCCAAAGGATGATTGAGGAGAATATAGTGGAGCGCCTCTTTTCTCAGCTGCTCAAGCTGCGGGGAATTGGTAGTTACGGCTATTCCTTCCTGCACCGGGGTGGTGCAGGACGCCATGGGATCGCGCACGCCGTCAATTTCAACCACGCACAGCCTGCAGGACCCTATGGGATGAAGTTTGGGGTGATAGCAGAGATGCGGAATATAAATACCTGCACGCCGGGCAGCTTCCAGTATCGTGTCATCTGCCGCTGCCGAAAGTGCCGTGTCATTAATCGTCAGGGTAACCATGCGCGACATACTCCCCTGTTACAGGCTGAGCGCCAGTAACGCTACCCGGTAACACCTCAGGCAGCGATCCGCGTCCTTAACCGCTGTTTTCGCCGTAAGCCCCTGGTCAACTTCTTGAAAGCTGTGGATTCTTTCTTCGACCGGAAGGCAGGAAACAGGCGGACGTGGCTGTCCGCCGAGAATCTTTATTATTTCATTTTTATCAAATACTTTCACCGCGCCGGAAAACTTTTCAAGCTTGCGATAGAAGGGAAGCTCCGGCTCTGCACCGCTCAGATATTGGTCTATGGTAAGCGCCGCATCACTTCCTGCAGCAAGTGCCTCAACAAGTGTTGCCGGGCCGGTTACACAATCACCGCCGGAAAACACCCCGGCAAGAGATGTCTTCATGCTCTGCTCATCGACCTTGATAGTTCCCCATTTAGTCACCTCAATGGGCTCCGGCCCGATAAAAAACAGATTGCTGTCCTGGCCGATTGCAGAAATAACAACATCGGCCTCAATGATAAACTCGGAGCCCTCCACCGGGACCGGCCGGCGTCTGCCGCTTGCGTCCGGCTCCCCGAGTTCCATGCGGATACACTCAACAGATTTGACAGCTCCATCTTCGGCAATGAGCCGCGTAGGCAGGGTTAAGTAGTGAAAATCAATCCCCTCTTCTTCAGCTTCCCTGATTTCAACTTCGTCCGCCGGCATTTCTGCCCGCGAGCGCCGGTACAGAAGCCGTACATCTTTAAACCCGAGACGAACTGCCGAGCGAACGCAGTCAATGGCAACATTGCCGCCGCCCACGACAACCAGCCGCTCCCCCAGAGGCACTTCTTTTCCTAAATTAATATTGCGCAGGAATACCACTCCCGGAATGAATCCCCGGTACCCCTTATCCTCCCCGTCAACTCCCATCTTCTTACTCTCGTGTGCGCCCACGCCCAAAAACAGCGCTTTAAAGCCCTGCTCCCTGAGCTGCTGCAGGGTGATATCTTTTCCCACGACCGTGTCATAGATAATAGTGACGCCGCAGCTCTTAACAACATCAATCTCGTAATTCAGAAAATCCCGCGGCAGCCGGTAGTCAGGAATCCCGACTGCTGCCATACCGCCGCCTTCCGGCAGCGCTTCAAAGATGGTTACCTGATGCCCTTTCCGGCCAAGGTAAAACGCTGCAGCAATACCGGCAGGCCCTGCCCCGACGATGGCAACTTTATCGGGCTGTGCTGAAACATCGCGCTTGAACTCACGGGGCTGTCCATGGCCGAATTCATATTCAATAATATAGCGCTTTATAGCCTTAATGCAGATAGACTCATCAAGCAGCAGCCTCCGGCAGCTGAATTCACAGGGCCGCACGCATACTTTGCCGCATACGCCGGGAAGAGCGTTACGCTCGCGCAACAGCTCTGCAGCCTCCTTGAGCTTGCGCTCTTTGACCAGCTCAACATAAGACGGTATATCAAGATGTACCGGGCAGGCATCAGTGCAGGGAGCCGTGAGGTGTGAGAGATACTGCTGCTTTGCGACCCTCGTTTTATTCTTAATAGCATTTAAAAATTCATCTCTGAAATAGCTGATGCCGGCAAGAAGCGGTATGGGCCCGGTCTGCCCGACCTGGCACTTGGAGCTCTTCTGGACATCACGGGCGAGCTGCTCCAGACGAATAAGGTCCGCCTCGGTGCCGCTTCCCTCTGCTATGCGCAGGAGCATGTCGTGGATTATTTTTATTCCCACCCGGCAGGGGTAACACTTGCCGCAGGAGTAGTGCTGGAGGGCTTCAGCATAGGCGCGCGACAGGTCAATAATACTCGCCTGTTCATCAAACAGCGCAAAACCGGCCCAGCCCATGAAGGCGGAAATATTTTTATTCTGTTCAAACGCAGCCGGCAGATTGAAATCAGGCGGAGCTGCCTGCGCTTCAGGAGGCTTTCCCCGGTTATCAATAACACGATCTGCCCAGGTACTGAATATAACCCGTGTCATAGTAGCCATATATTCATTAGTGCACGAACATCAGACGTTAGACAATAGCCCCAGCGCTCAGCAGGAGGTGAGTGTGGGGGCCATAAAATGTTCCGGCTGCTTCAGGAGGAAGCTACCTCAGCGTGCTGATTCCGCGGGTCGCGTACTGTACAGGATGGAGGGTGCCCTGCTAAAAACGTGCTGCCCCGATAAAAGACAGGCTGATTATAATAAATTATTCTCAGACTGCAAGGTATTTTAGCGCTGCGCCGCTGATTTCAGCTGCAGCAGTGTGGAGACAATATCATAGGCTGCGCGGGGGCGGGCAAGGCGCTGGATATTTTTCTTCATGGCAGCCATGCGCGCCGGGTCATCAAGCAGCCGGTCGATCTTGAAAGCAATTGCCGGCAGGTTGTTGCACCGCAGTGCCGCACCCTCCTCAAGCAGGTGATCGGCATTGCGCTCCTCCTGCCCCGGAATTGGATTCACCACCACCATGATGAGGTCCCGCGCCAGCGCTTCAGATGTGGTCAGTCCTCCGGTTTTTCCCACCAGCATGTCAGCGGCTGCCATGTATTCATCCATATCCGTGGTGTAGCCGACCACGCGCACGGTCACCCGATGGCCCGCGGGAACGCGTTCAGCAAGGTTCTCAAGCTTTCGTTTTAATTCTTCGCTTTTGCCGCAGACCGCAACTATCTGCGCCTCGTGCTGCAGGTCCAGCAGCGCGGTAATCAGGTTTTCTACCGGACCCACGCCGAAGCCGCCTGCTGATACGAGGATGGTAGTTTTGTCCTGCCTGAGACCAAACTTAAGACGCATTGCCGCCTTATCTTTACGCCGGGCGAATACCGGGTCAACGGGAATTCCCGAGACGGTTATTCTGTCAGCGGGGATGCCCAGTTTCTCCAGATGCACCCCGGTCTCATCCAGCGCGACAAAATAGCGGTCACAATAACGGGAGAGCCAGTTGGCATGGATATCAAAGTCCGTCACCACAATGGCAAGGTGACAGGTAAGCGTCTTTTTCTCCTTGAGCCAGGAGATCATGTCAGCGGGGGTAAAGTGGGTGCAGACCGCGAGGTCCGGCTGGTATTTATTTATCAGTCGCACCAGCGGCTGCGTATTGAGCATGTCAATTGCCTGCATGAGGCGCTCATTCTTCCACGGCTTGTCCATCACGTCGTAGAACCAGCCGAGCATGTGCGGGGCCTTATTGACCAGGTCGATGTAGGCTTTTGAGGCGATGGCCTTAAAGATTTTGGTCGTATATTCCAGCGCGTCAACATGCTTCACTTCTTCAGCTGCGCCCATTTCCATGAATGCCCGCTCCAGCGCCTGGGCTGCACGGGTATGCCCGGCCCCGGCAGATGCTGACAGGATGAGAACCTTTTTAAACATGTCGTTTAAGACTCCGGCATGAAATAAAGCGGGTACTATCGCTTCAGGTAATACTTCAGCGCTTCCGGTATATAAACTTTCAGATTATTAATCCTGGTTACATCCGAAGGATGGGTGCTCAGGAATTCGGACGGTGCCTGGCCCTGCTGTGAAGCAGCCATGCGCTGCCAGAACCCGAGGGCTAAGCGCGGATCATAACCGGCCATGGCCATAAATATGAGGCCTAAACGGTCTGCTTCTGATTCCTGAACGCGGCTGTAGGGGAGCAGTATTCCAACCTGCGATCCGACGCCGAAAAGCTCATTAAACAGGCCCTGCGTCTGCCCCGGACTCTGGGCCATTGCGGTAGAGAGCGCCACGCCTCCCATCTGCACCAGCAGCTGCTGGCTCATGCGCTCGCTGGAATGGTTGGCCACGGCATGAGCAATCTCATGTCCCATGACCACTGCCAGGCCGCTTTCATCCCGCGTCACGGGCAGGATGCCGGTATAGACGCATACCTTGCCGCCGGGCATGCACCAGGCATTCTTGGCCTTGTCCTGCACCAGGTTGAATTCCCAGGCATAACCGCTGAGACGGGAAGACATCTGCTGCCGGGCAAAAAAAAGTCCCACCGCCCGCTGGATATTTCCTCCCGCCCGCTGCACCATGAATGCTGCCGGCGTGTTTCTCACAACCGGGTGCTTGGACAGAAAATCCCGGTAGGCCTGAAAGCTCATGGTACTGAGCTCCTGGGATGACACCAGGCTGAGCTGGCTCCGGCCGGTGATCGGAACCGTTTCGCAGGAAACAATGAAAAAAAGCGAGCACAATAATAAGAGCATACTTCTTTTCATATATATATAGTCCTTTAAATAGAGAAGGCAGAGCCTATCGCAGCTCTGCCTTCATAAAATTACCGTATTTTTTGAAACTGACTGCTATTAACCCTGCGGCTGATTCTGTCCCGCCTGCTGCGTAGGCTCAATGATTATGTTAACGCGGCGGTTAAGCTGGCGTCCACCTTCGGTTGCGTTGTCTGCAATCGGGTTGGACTCTCCCATGCCAAGAGCAGAGATACGGGCAGTTTGTACGTTTTTAACAACCAGGGCGTTCTTTACTGAATTGGCCCGCTGCTCTGATAACTGCTGATTATAGGATTCTGCTCCCGTGCTGTCAGTATATCCTACTACCCTTATGGTGGTGTCAGGGTATCTATTGAGAATTTGCGCCACGCGGTCAATTTCCCCTGAAGCGTAAGCTGCGGGCTTGATAACGGATGAGTTTGTGTCAAACATCACATCTGATTTAAAGGTGAGGATAAGCGCGTCCTTTTCCCGCCTGACACCCTCCATGATTGCCGCCTGCTCACGGGCCTGTGACTCAGCGAGTGCCTGCTTGAATTCACGCTCCTGCTTGTCCATGTAATGCCCGATGACCCCGCCTGCAAGGCCGCCTACTACTGCGCCTATCGCAGCGCCCTTGCCCCCGCCAATCGCATAGCCGACCCCGGCACCGAGTACCGCGCCCGCCCCGGCACCGATGGTGGTTTTTTTGTTCTCCTGCATGGCCGCACAGCCGGGCAAGATAAGAGCCACAATAAGTAACACCACTACAACCTGTTTCATGATACGCCTCCTCTGATTCTGCTTTTAATGATACCCTCTCAATACGTTATGCGTTTCCCCTTATTTCACTACGTCAGTCGCGCCCTTCATTTTGTCCATTCCCTCCTGCACTTTCCCTTTTCCTTCCTCCATCTTATCCATCGGGTTCTTTCCCTTGTCTTCATCCTTCTTCATCTTTTTTTCTGCTTTCTCATCAATGGCACTGCAAGTTTTATCAGTCAGCATGCCAGCCGGCATTTTCATGTCTTCTTCTTTTTTCTGGAACTCCTTTATGGCATCCCGGGTATCCTTGTCCATTTTACCGGTCACGTCACCCTTGTAATATCCCAGGGTCTTAAGGCCTTCCTGGGCTTTTGATATTTTCTCCGCTTGCTGATTCTCTTTTTCTTCGGCAATCGAGAAACCGGTAAAACTGAGCGCAATGATGACTCCGATGATCAGTGCTAAACATTTTTTGTTCATAACTGCCCCCTTCCCTGATTGAATAAATTTTGTTTAACGAGTTTTGCCATTTAAGCTTATAAAATGGCTCTCTGGTTTTATATTTATAAAGAGTAGTCCATGAAAATCTGTTTGTCAACAATATCTACTATCTGCGCATTTTTTCTTTAATCTCCGGCAAAACCCTGTCAATTACCGCGCGCAGCCGGCCTTTGAACTCATCATCCTGCGTAATCATTTTCACCAGCACCGGGCTTAAGGCGTAATACAGGGTAATTGCCTTCCTGCCTTCTGCTGTTTTGTGCAGCACGCTGTCACGGAAATCCCTGAGCAGCAGAACCTCTTCTGAATTTTCCCCATAGACTGCCTCAACGGGGCACAGGTTCTTTTCCTCGCAGGCATCCCCGACACCGTCCTGGTCTGTGTCCTTCTGGTCAGGATTGGACACGGTCGGGCAATTGTCCCGGTCATCATTGATGCCATCTCCGTCCGTGTCAACACAGGTTACGGTATCCCACTGCCAGGCAGACATGCCTCCCTCCATGGAATACACATGAAGAAAACTCTTGGAATCAAGAAACTCCGCAGCCGTGACGCTGCGATGTCCGCTCTGGCAGACCACAAGGATTTCTCCGTCCGCAGGCAGTTCCTGATACTGTTGCTCCAGCACCTTTGAAATCAGGGGATAATTGACTGCCCCGGCAATGTGGCCGTTCGCGCCGCAGTATTCATTAACTTCTCTGACATCAACGACAGTCAGCGCGCTATTGGTTTCGACCATCTGCTGTGCCTGCTGCGGCGTGACAACCGTATAGGCCAGGGCCTGCGCAGCCATGCCGCCGGACAATAAAAAAAGGAGCGCCAGCAAGGAGCAAAGATATTTTTTCATAGTAATCCTTTCAGATCAACCACAGAGGATGCAGAGAAAATAAATTTTAATAAGCAAAAAGCCGTCAGCTTGCCTTTTCTTTGGGACCCCTGTGGCTCTTTTGTTCATAACAATAAAAAACAGGAACCGTTATTCCCCCGGCTCCTGCCTTTATATATACTGCGTCCCGCTTTTATTTGCAACGAGTGATTCTAAAGCAGCACTCTTTGTCTCCTGCCGGCTGATGCTTCATCCGCTGCCACTTTGCCACCTTGTACTGCTCTCCCAGGCGGCAGTCCATTTCACAGATGATGGCACAGGGGTCAGGCAGCTTGCGCTTCCTGGTTGCTTCAAGATGCGGGCAGCGCTCCAGGTGCTCGTACCAGACCGGCTCGCCGTTCTCTTCCGTCTTTTCA
>Ga0209253_10000617_pt1 | contig 30893 bp, 21 predicted proteins | sample FrelakmetBRP12BR_FD_187145 | JGI IMG/M metagenome (GOLD analysis project Ga0209253, IMG submission 187145) | Freshwater lake sediment microbial communities from the University of Notre Dame, USA, for methane emissions studies - BRP12 BR (SPAdes)... | ecosystem: Environmental > Aquatic >... | reverse complement strand
TGCAGCAGCTGCACCTGCTTTTCCGGGAACGGGCCCGCCTCGGCGCGGCAGACCGAGATCGCACCGACCACGTGGCCTTCGCGCATCATGGGCACCGCCAGATTGGCGCGGAAGCCGGCGAGCCGGGCGGCTTCCTTCGGGCCGTAGCTCGGTTCGGCCAGCACGTCGGCGATCTGCACCGGCATCCGCTCCCGGATCGCGCGCCCGGTGAGCGTCGTACCGTTCGCCTGCGCCGGGAACACGCTGCGCATCGCGTCCTCGGACTCGCGCGAAGCGCCGCGGTATGCCACCAGGTGCACCCACTCGCCGTCGAACCGCGTGACCCCGCTGACCTTGGCCTCGCACAGTGTCCTGGCACGCTCGGCGATGGCCTCGAACACGGGCTGCACGTCGGTCGGCGATTCGCTGATCACCTTGAGCACGTCCGCCGTCGCCGTCTGGCGCTCGAGCGCTTCCTGCGTCTCGTTGAAGAGGTGGGCGTTCTGGATGGCAATGGCAGCCTGGTCTGCGAAGGTCTTGACCAGGCCAAGTTCGGCTTCCGAGAAGAGCCGCGGCGGCGTGCAGATGATGTCGATCGTGCCGATGGCGCGGCCACTCCAGGTCATCGGCGCGTTCACGACGGAGAAGTCGCCGCGCCGGAGCGCGACGTCCGTGATGTAATCCGGCATGTCGCCGGCCGCCAGCACGCTCGGGCGATACAGGACCGACCCCTGCCGGATTGCCATGTCGCTGATCGTGCCGGCGAGCGGGCGGGGGAACGCCTGCTCGACCTCCTCGGTGAAATTGCCGCGGTACGCGCCGATGCGCAGCAGTTCCCCGTCGACCAGACACACCGCCGGGTCGCCGGCGCCGAACAGCCGCGCGCAGCTGTCGAGAATCTTGTCGAAGACGGGCTTGGGATCGGCCATCGACCCGCTGATCACCTGCAACACCTCGGCCGACGCGGTCTGGCGTTCGAGCGCCTCCGACGTCTCGTTGAACAGGCGCGCGTTCTGCAGCGCGACCGCCGCCTGCTGCGACAGCCCGACCAGGAAATCGAGTTCATGCGACTCGAACGGGTTGCCGCCCGTGCGCCACACCGCCATCGCGCCCTGCACCGCGTCGCCGGAGAGCAGCGGCACGACCATCATCCGCTCGTCCTGCTGCGCCGGCGTGCCCGGAATCTGCACGGCGCGCGGGTCGGCCTGCGTGTCGTTGATGAGTTCCGGCTTTCCGCTCTGCAGCAGCTTGCCGATGATGCCTTCGCCGGCGACGATCGACGTGGCCTTGATCTCGTCCGCCGAGCCGCCGAGCGCGACGATTGCGCGGTGTACGTTGCCGCCTGCTTCGGGCAGGAAGATCGCGCTGTCGCTGGCCGCGAGCAGGTCCTTGGCGTGCGTCGCGATGCGGTCCATCACCAAAGCCAGGTCGAGCGTCGACGACAGGTCGCGGCCGACGTCCGACAGCGCGGACGACTCCCGGGCGCGGCGCTGCGTTTCCGCGAGCAGGCGCGCATTCTCCAGAGCTACGCCCATCGACGCCGCGATCGTCGACAGCAGGTGCACCTCGGCGTCGCCGAACGCGTGTTCGCGGTCGAAGCTGTCGATCGAAATGGTGGCGATCAGACGTTCGCCGACCATGACCGGCACGAAGACGCAGGACAGGCTCTCGTCGGTGCCCGGCACGGTCTTGATGCCGATCACTTGCATGGCCGCGCGGTTACCCAGCACCACCGGCTTGCCTGTCTGCAGCGCACGGTTGATCGCAGCCTCGGGCCTGTACGGACGCACGTACTGCGGCAGCCGCTTGCCATGCTCGTAGACGTAGAGGTCGTGCACGAGGTTGGTGTTCTCGTCGCGCCAGTGGATGACGAGGTCGCCGGTCGCGAAGAGCTCCCGCAGCTTGTCGCCCACGAGGTCGACGATCGCCTGGAAATTGAGCTCCTTCGCCATCCCCTGCTGGATGCTGTTGATGACGGCGAGCTCCGACGAGCGCCGCTCGGTCTCCTTCAGCAGCCGCTGCGTCTCGTCGAACAGGCGCGCGTTCTCCAGCGCGACGCCCATCGAGGCCGCCACCGTGGTGAGCAGCCTCACCGCGGATTCGTCAAAGGCATGCGGACGGTCGAGGTCTTCCAATGCCACGAAGCCGAGCACGCGCTGGCCGCCGACGATGGGCACCACTACGACCGACTGGCTTCGCAGCGTGCCGGGGAGGTTGAAGATTCCCTGCGCCTCCTGCTCGGCCCAATTGCCGGCGACAACCACCGCACCCTCGCGCAGCACGCGCTCGGTCGCCAGCCCGGCCTCGGACAGCGGATAGAGCAGGCCCGGTGGATCGACGCGGTCTCGGTAGTGGCTGTAGTCGCGACGAATGTGCTGGCTGCCTTCGTCCCACCACCAGATCGCCAGGTCAGGCTCCTTGAAGACCTCGCGCAGCTTGTCGCCCACCACGTTGACGATGGACTGGAAGTCCAGCACGGCCGCCACGCCCTGCTGCACGCTGCTGATCACCGCCAGTTCGGCGTTGCGCTGCTCGGTCTCCTTCAGCAGCCGCTGCGTTTCGTCGAACAGGCGGGCATTGTCGAGCGCGATGCTCATGCTGCCGGCCAGCGTCTCGAGCAGGCGGACGTCCGACGCGCTGAACGCGTGCTCGCGGTCCATGTGCTTCAGGTTGATGAGCCCGCGCGCCTGGTCGCCGGTCACCAGCGGCACGTAGACGGACGACTTCTCCATTTCGGACCCGGGAAGCACGGCGCTTCCGTACGCTTCGACCTGCCCGGCCATGTCCTCGTTGATGACCAGCGGCGCACGGGTGCGCAGGACATGGGCAGCGAAACCCGTCGGCCGCAGTGGTCCCGGCTCGATGTCGATCCGCTTTCCGCGTTCGTACGTGTACGGGAAGCGGATCAGTTTGGACTGGGCGTCGTAGATGCGGATCCCGAGGTCCGCCTGGTGGAAGATTTCGCGAATCTTGTCGCCGACGGCGTCGTAGATGCCCTGCATGGAGAGTTCGGCGGCCAACGCCTGCTGGACGCTGTTGATGATCGCGAGCTCCGCGGCGCGTTGCTCGGTCTCCTTCAGCAGCCGCTGCGTCTCGTCGAAGAGGCGGGCGTTCTCCAGCGCCACGCCCATGCTCGCGGCGACCGTGCCGAGCAGCCGCACTTCCGCCTCGCCAAACGCGCTCTCGCGCTCATGGTTTTCCAGCAGGATGCTGCCGAGCACGCGGTCGCCCGCGATGATGGGAACCCCGACGAGACAGAGACACGCGTCCGTCCCGGGCATGGTGACCCCCAATCCGCGTGCCGTCAGATCGGCGCGCGTATTGGCCACGAGGACTTCTCGCTTCTGCAGGAACCGATCGATGCGCCTGATTGGCGAAGGCGTTGTGTCGAGGCGCACGCCATGCTCGTAGCAAAAGAGCGCGTGCACCTGGTTGGACGCTTCGTTCAACCATCGGATCTGCATGTCGCCGGTCTTGAAGACCTCGCGCAGCTTGTCTCCTACCAGGTCGACGATGGCCTGGAATTCGAGCTCGGCCGCCATGCCCTCCTGGATGCTGTTGATGATCGCGAGCTCGTTGGCGCGTTGCTCGATCAGTGCGTTGGAGGCCTGCAACTCGGCCGTGCGCGCCGCGACCTTCTGCTCCAGCCCCTGCGACCACTGCGCGTTGTCGAGCGCGACTGCCGCCTGGCTCGCCAGCATTGCGAGCAGGTCGCGGTCCGCGTCGTGGAAGCTGCCGAAGGCGCCGTCGAGGTCCGCGTACAGGTAGCCCATCAGCGTGTCTCGGGCGATCAGCGGAGCGACGATGCGCGAGCGTTGTGCGAGTTCCGGCGCGCCTTCGGGAACGTGCGCGAGGCTCGCGATCCGCGTGCGCGCGACGTCGGCAAGCACGGGAGCGGCGTCCTGCATGGCCTTCGCCGCGTCCTCGCCTTTCGGCACCAGCGAACCCGCGAGCCGCGGCCCATTGGACGTCTCCAGGACCAGCAGCACGCGTTCCGCGCCGGAGATCTCGGTCGCCTCGTCGATCAGGAACTCCTGCAACTCGTCGTGCGAGCGCAACGCGTTCATGCGCAGGCCCGTGTCGACGAGCCGCTCGAAGGGCTCCTGCAGGTTCGAGGTGACCGCCAGATGCGCCGGCGGGCGCCGGGATGCGGCCGATCGCGGGCGAACCGCGAGCGTCGCCTCGACGATCTTGCGATGCACGTCGACCTTGTTGAGATAGTTGCGCCGCAGGCCTTCGTCGGTCAGCTTTCTGATGGGCTCGACCAGGAACCGGTAGGCGATCGCCAGCGCGCGCTTCGCGGCTGCCGTCCTGCCGTTGGCCTGCAGCGCCCGGTGGTACTGCCACCACAGTTCCGTCTGGTCGATGCCCTGGATCTCGACCAGGCCGTGCGCACGATGGATCGACGTGGCGCGCTCCGACGCCGCCAGCGCCGCGTCCGCACGGCCGGCGGCCAGGTACGCCTCGGAGAGTCCGGAGAGCGCGTTGATCTCGAACGCGACCTGGTCCGAGTCGCGCAACATCCGGACCCCTTCCTCGTAGAGCGGCACCGCGGACTCGGGATCGCCCTCCCATAGCGCGAGCTGGCCGTAGACCACCGGTCGATAGGCGGCGTAGTGCGCCGCGCGGGAGGCCTCCCAGCGGCCGACCGCTTCGACGAAACTCGCGCGGGCGGCCGCGGCGTTGCCGAGCGCATGTTCGGTATTCCCGAGCATCCACAACGTGGTCGCGAGCGCGAAGCTCACCGATCCGGCGCGGCGGTACGCGTCGCCGGCCTGCAGGAACAGCCGCCGCGCGCGACGGTAGAGTCCAAGATCGCTGTACTGGTTGCCCAGGTTGTGGGTGATGACCCCTTGTCGTTCGGCATAGCCGGCGGCCTCGAAGGCGGCCAGCGCCTGCTTCAGCAGGCGCATGCACTTCGCGATGTCCGGCTCGTGGAATGTCAGCATGTTGATCGCGTTGCCCACGCCGTACAGATCGCCGGCGCGCCGGGCGAGCGCCAGCGCCCGGTTGGCGGCGCGGTCGCCGTCCTCGACGCGGCCCTGGCCGCTGCGGGCGGCCGAGACAGCCCACCATGCGCGCCCTTCCCAGGCCGCATACCCCGATGCCTTGAACATGCGGGCCGCCCGTGTGCAGTTCCGGGCGGCCAACGCGTTGGCGTTGGTCCGGAACTGGGCCTCGCCGAGGCGCAGCAGCGCGATCGCTTCCAACACGGGATGCCGCGAACGGCGGGCCGTCTCAATCGCTTCCTGTGCCGTGGTCAACGCGTCGTGCGCGCGTCCCGAGCGGATTTCGACGTACGCGCGCCGATTGAGCGCCTGCGCCATCAGCGCCGGCTTTCTGGCGCGACGCGCGATGTCGAGCATCGCTTCGGCGTCGGCGCCCGCGGCATCGAGGTTGCCCGCCGCGATATGGCTCTCGGCGCGCAGGTCGAGGAGATCGAGGCGTTCGGTCGCTGCGACGCGGGCGGAAGCCAGCGCGGCGCCAGCGAGTTCGATCGCTTCGCTGTGTCGGCCGGCACTCGCGGCGGTCGCGACTTTCGCGACCGCCGGCGCACGGGCGGCCGATCGCCGGGGCGCGGACAACTTCACTCCGCTGGCTGTACGCGGCCGGCGAGTCGGTTTCTGCGATTCGCGCATCGGATGTCGTTCTGCCGTCGGTGGAAAAATGGGGCCAGGCTCGTTTTTCGCGCGAGGATCGCGCCTTGCCACTGGCGTTCAAGCGAAAAACGAGCCTGGCCCCATTTTTCGCGCTAGTCTACAGACCGCTGCGGCGAAGGCCATCCCCCAGGGGACGCCATCGCAGGATGGGGCCAATTTGACAGCGCGCCGGGCCGTGCAGTAATCTTTCCCTTGCGCCGATTTGAAGCTTCAGCTTGCGGGCGCGTTATAAATACCGCTAAAGCGAGGTTCGCTCCAGTCAGGAGATACCTGACGGAGCACACAAAACCCGTTTGGCGGACGCCCAAACGGGTTTTTTGTTTTCGAGCGCAAGGCAGACGATCATGAGCAACGAGCACCCGCGCGGCTTCACGACCGCGATCCTCCATTCCGACCGCGACGCGGCGATCGAGCACGGCGCGCTGCACAAGCCGCTGCATCTCTCGGTTGCCTATGGGTACCGCGACGCGCGCGAACTTGCCGCCGTGTTCCAGGGGAAGGCGGCCGGCTATGCATACGGACGGCAGGGCAACCCGACGTCCGCGGCGCTCGAAGCCAAGGTCAACGCGATGGAGGGCGGTGCGGGCACCGTCACGTTCGCGACCGGCATGGCGGCGATCGGCGCCATCATGGTGGCGCTCCTCAAGGGCGGCGACCACGTCGTCGCCAGCCAGTTCGTGTTCGGCAACACGTCGAGCCTGCTGCTCACGCTGGAGTCGCACGGCCATCCGGTGACGTTCGTGGATGCCACGGACGTCGCGGCGGTCGAGGCGGCGCTGACGCCCGCCACCCGCGTCGTGTTCGTCGAGACGATCGCGAATCCGCGCGTGCAAGTGGCGGACCTGAAGAAGATCGGCGACCTGTGCCGCGCGCACGGAATCCTCTACGTCGTCGACAACACGATGACGTCGCCGTGGCTGTTCCAGCCGAAGCACGTCGGCGCGAGCCTCGTCGTGAACGCGCTCACCAAATACATCGGCGGCCACGGCAACGCGCTCGCGGGCAGCATCACCGACACCGGGCTCTTTGACTGGACGAAGTTTCCGAACATCGCCGACGCCTACAAGTCGCAGCCGCCGCGCAACTGGGGTCTGCAGCAGCTGCGCAAGAAGGGCCTGCGCGACTGGGGCGGCACGCTTTCCGCCGAGCAGGCGCACCACATTGCGATCGGCGCCGAGACGCTCGCGCTGCGGATGGAGCGCATCTGCGCAAACGCGCTGGCGCTCGCGCAGTGGCTTGCGCAGCGGCCGCAGGTGCGCACGGTCTACTATCCGGGCCTCGCCACCCATCCGCAGCACACGCTTGCGTCCGAGCTGTTCCGCGCCTACGGCGGCCTCATGTCGTTCGAACTCGCGGACGGGATCGACGCGTTCGAATTCCTGAATCGGCTGAAGGTCGTCGTGCTGTCGTCGAACCTGGGCGACAACCGGACGCTGGCGATCCCGGTCGCGCACACGATCTTCTACGAGATGGGCGCCGAGCGGCGCGCGGCGATGGGCATCGCCGACTCGCTGATCCGCGTCTCGGTCGGCATCGAGGACCGCGAAGACCTCATCGGCGACTTCCGGCAGGCGCTCGGTTAGCAATTGCCGGGGCCGGGCTCGAATTGCGCCGATCCGTCGCCGTCATGCCGACGGCATGTTAAGGGTCTGACCCTTAAGCCGACGGCATATTAGGGGTCTGACCCTTAGGCCGGCGTCATGTTAAGGGTCTGACCCTTAACTTCGCGCACGTGGATGCCATCCGCGTCGGCGGCGAGGTACTGGCCGCGGTCGTACCAATCGGCGAGGACGAAGCGCTCGCGCCCCGTGCCGTCGACCGCATGCTCGTGCCGCGCCGGCCGGTGCGTGTGCCCATGGATCATTCGCGTCACGCCATGGGTGCGAAACGCTTCCTCGACGGCGCCCGTCGCGACATCCATGATCGACTCGGCCTTGAGCGCCTTGTCGTTGCGGCTCTTCCGCCGCAGCCACCACGCGAGCGCGCGGCGGGCGAAGTAGGGGAGCCGCAGCAGGCGCGCCTGCGTCTCCGGGTTGCGAACGCGCGCGCGGTACGCCTGGTATTCGGTGTCGTCGGTGCACAGCTCGTCGCCGTGGCACAGCAGCGTGCGCACGCCGCCCGCGTTCACCACGACAAAGTCCGGCAGCAGCGTCGCGCCGGAGGCCGCTGCAAAACGTTCGCCGAGCATGAAATCGCGGTTGCCGCGGCCGACGAACAGCGGCACGCCGGCGGCACGGATCGCCGCGAGCGACGCGACGATCTTCGCGACGAACGGATCGGCCATCTGGTCGTCGCCGACCCACCAGTCGAAAAGATCGCCCAAGATGTACACGGCCGCCGCCGTGCGCGCGGGCCCGGCGGCAAACGCGTCAAACGCAGCGAGCGCCTCCGGACGATCCGGCGAAAGGTGCAGGTCGGACACGAACAGCGTCGGGCGGGGGTCGGCGGGCATCGGCAATGCTGACGGGCTCCGAAATGTGTTCGCAGCTACCGCGGTTCAGGCCTCAATTCCGCCTCGAATCCCTCAGTCCGGTGGCTGAGGGTCAGACCCCGCTTCCGGGTGTGGCGCATAACTCCGTCCGGAGCGCACGGGCCGGAAACGGGGTCCGACCCTATTGGGCGTCTGGCCCTAGACCTCTTCGGCCTTGACGATCACCACGTCCTCTTTCGGGACGTTCTGGTGGAAGCCGCTGTTGCCGGTCGGCACCGCGCGGATGCGGTCGACGACGTCCTGCCCACCCACGACGTTGCCGAACACGCAGTAGCCCCACCCGGTCGCGCTCGGCGCCTTGTAGTCGAGGAACTCGTTGTCGGCGACGTTGATGAAGAACTGCGCGGTGGCCGAATGCGGCTCGGACGTACGCGCCATCGCGACCGTGTACATCTTGTTCTTGAGCCCGTTCGTCGCCTCGTTGGCGACGGGCGCGCGCGTCGGCTTCTGCTTCAGCCCGGGCTCCATGCCGCCGCCCTGGATCATGAAGCCGTCGATGACGCGGTGGAACACGGTGTTGTCGTAGTGCCCGTCGCGCACGTACTGCAGGAAGTTCGCGACGGTCGCGGGGGCATTCTCGGCGTCCAGCTCGAGCTTGATGTCACCGTGGGAAGTCTTGAGCACGACCATTGGATTCTCCGTATCGATGCGGCGCGCGATCAGCCGCCGATAACCTTGGCGGACTTGATGACGATCTGCGTGGCCGGGGCGTCACCAGGATTGATCTCGGGGTGGACCGGGCCCGTCGCGCCCTTCGGCGCCTTGGCGATCTTGTTGACGACGTCCATGCCCTCGATCACCTTCCCGAACACCGTGTAGCCGTAGCCCTGCGGCGTGGCCGACGTGAAGTTCAGCCTGGCGTTGTCGGCGACGTTGATGAAGAACTGCGCGGTCGCGGAGTTGGGGTCGCCCGTGCGCGCCATCGCGATCGTGCCCGGCACGTTCTTCAAGCCTGCCTTCAGCGAGCTCTCCGACTCGATGGGGATCGGCGGCCGCGTGGGCTTCTTGACAGAATCGGTCGTGAAGCCGCCGCCCTGGATCATGAAGCCGTCGATCACGCGGTGGAACTGCGTGCCGCCGTAATAGCCGCTTTTCACGTATTCGAGGAAGTTCGCGACCGTCTTGGGCGCCGCGTCGGGATACAGCTCGAGCTTGATGACGCCCGCGGTCGTGTCGAGCTCGACCTGCGGATTCGCGGCGAGTGCGGACGTGGTCGCGAGCGCGAACGCGGCGAAGGCGACGGACAACTTGCGCAACATGGTGATCTCTCCTTGGTGGGTAGCGTGGAACGGGGTCAGTTCGCCGCCGCGGGGGGCGCCGTGGCGGGCGCCGCCGTCGCGGGCGGGACGGATGTCGCGGGGGATGAAGTCGAAACGGGCGCGGCAGCCGGCGCCGATGGTGGCGCTGCGGCGGACGCTGCCGCCGGCGGCGCCAGCACGTCGCGTGCGAGTTTGAGCTTGGCGGACGCAGTCTTGTTCCGCGCGTCGCGCGCCAGCGCCTTTTCGTAGTTCAACGCGGCGAGCCGCGCGTAGACGTCGCCCAGGTTCTCGTACGCGACGGCATAGTCGGGTGCCGCGGCGATCGCCGCCTCGAGCTCCCCGCGGGCGAGCTCGTACTCGCCCTTCTGCGCATAGAGTACGGCGAGGTTGTTGTGGGGCTCCGGCAGTTCCGGGTAGTCGCCGAGAATCGCCTGGAACACGACGATTGCCTCGGCGGACTTGCCCGTGTCCGCCAGCGCGACACCCTTGAGGAAGCGCGCCTGCGGCTCGCGCGGCCGTTCGACGGCGAGCTTGTCGAGGATCGCGATGGCTTCCGGATACTTGCGCTCGGCGATGAACGCCCGCGCTTCCTTGAGCGACTGCGCGTACGCCTTCCGCGCGGCTTCGTTGAACTCCCGTGGATCCGTCGTGGCGTCGGATTGGGCGACCGCGACGGGTGCCGCAACGAGCGCACAGAGCAGGGCAATCAGGAGTGCAATGGGTCGCATCGGGGTCATGCCGTGGGGGCCTCGCCTGGCCCTTCCGCCGGGACCGCGATTCTAGCAGCCTGGCCTGGGTGCCGCAGGGTCAGACCCTTATCGAGTGCAGGGTCAGACCCTTATCGCGTGACTCGCCACAATCGAGGGTCTGACCCCTGGCGTGGACCCGCGACAAGCAAGGGTCCGACGCCTTGGATCACGCGGACCGCAGCCGCGCCGCGGTCGCCTCGATCAGCCGCCGCGCGATCGAGACGCTGGGCGGGAGGTGCGGGAGCGCGTCGGCCGGAAACCACCCGGCCTCGGCGATCTCGGCGTCGTCGACCTTGAGATCGCCGCCTGCGTATTCGGCCGTGTACGCGATCATCAGCGAATGCGGGAACGCCCAGGGCTGGCTCGCGAAGTACGTGATCTGCCCGACCTCGACGCCGACTTCCTCGCGCACTTCGCGGCGCACGCAGTCCTCGATGGTCTCGCCGGGCTCGACGAACCCCGCGAGCGCGCTGTACATGCCCGGCGCGAAGCGATGCGCGCGGGCGAGCAGGAGGTCGTGGCCGCGCGTGACGAGGGCCATCATCGCCGGCGAGACCCGGGGGTAGGCGACGAGGCCGCAGGCCGGGCATTCCTTCGCGCGTTCGGCCGCGCGGTCGCGCGTCGGGGTGCCGCAGCGGCCGCAGTAGCGGTGCGTGCGGTCCCAATCGACCACCTGGAATGCGCGCGCGGCGAGCGCGAGCAGCGGCTCCGGTACCTTGAAGAACAGCGTGCGCAGTCCGACGAAGCGCATGCCCGTGGGCTCGGCCACGTCGTCCGCGAGATTGAGCGCGACGCATCCGACGCCACCGAGCAGCCCGAGGAAATGCGGGACGCCGGCGGTGCCGGCGTGCGTGAGCGCGCCGAGCGACGGAAACGCGTGTGTGTCGTCCGCACCGGCGACGGTCAGCACGCGGTCGCCGCGAAACGCGAACGCGAAGGCGTCATCGCCGAGGGCGGTCGGAAGCGCGTGCGAAGGGGTGAAGCCGTCGGGCGTGTGCATCGGGATGCGGCCTCTTGATTCTCGCCATTATCGAGCGAGCGGGGAGCCGTGGCCAGCCCGACTCCCGATGCCGCTGGCGGCATGCGGCCCCGGCGCATGCGCGGGCTCGGATCCAAACTTCACGCTGCCGCGCCGCCTCGTGCGGCCTTGCGGAAGAAATCCGGATCCGACCCCGATACCCTACGCGAGCGACAGCGGCAGCGCGCGAACCCGCTTGCCGGTCGCCGCCGCGAGCGCGTTGGCGACCGCGGGCGCGATCACCGGCACGCCCGGCTCGCCCACACCCGAGGGCTTCTCGGTGGACGGCACGATGTGGACGTCGATCGCCGGCATCTCGCTGATCCGCAGCAGCGGGTAGTCGTGGAAGTTCGACTGCTCCACCAGCCCGTCCTTCAGCGTGACCTTGCCGTACAGCGCCGCGGACAGCCCGAAGCCGATGCCGCCTTCCATCTGCGCGCGAATGATGTCCGGGTTCACCGCGATGCCGCAATCCACGGCGCAGACGACGCGGTCGACGCGGAACGTGTTGTCCTTGACGGTGACCTCGGCGACCTGCGCGACGACGGTGCCGAACGATTCGTGCACGGCGACTCCGCGCGCGCGCTTCTCGCCCGCCTTGCCGGGCGCGAGCGGCTTGCTCCAATCGGCCTTCTGCGCCGCGAGTTCGAGCGCCGCGAGGTGCCGCGGATGCTTCGCGAGCATCGCGCGGCGGAACGCGACCGGGTCCTTGCCGGCCGCCGCAGCGAGTTCGTCCACGAACGTCTCGGTCGAATACGCGGTGTGCGTCGAGCCGACGGAACGCCACCACAGCACGGGCACCGGCAGCTTCGGCGAATGGAGTTCGACGGCGAGGTTGGGTATCGCGTACGGCAGCGTCGACGCGCCCTCGACGCTGGTGACGTCGATGCCGTCCTTCGCCATCATCGACTCGAACGCAGTGCCGGCGACGATCGACTGGCCGACGATCCGGTGGTGCCAGCCCACCACGTTGCCCGACGCGTCGAGCCCGGCCTTGAGCGCATGGACGTACATCGGGCGGTAGTAGCCGCCCTTCATATCGTCCTCGCGCGTCCACACCAGCTTGACCGGGATGCCCGGCTTGCCCGCGCGCGTGAGCGCGACCGCGATCGACACCGCTTCGAGCACGTAGTCGGAGGCCGGATTCGCGCGCCGGCCGAAGCTGCCGCCCGCGAACAGCATGTTGAGCCGCACCTGTTCGGGCTTGAGCCCCGTGTACTTCGCGATCGCCATCTGGTCGCCGGTCTGGAACTGCTCGCCGTTCCAGATCTCGCAGGCGTCTGCCGTGAGCTTGACCACACAGTTCATCGGCTCCATCGCCGCGTGCGCGAGGTACGGAAACTCGAACACCGCCTCGAGCTTTTTCGCCGCGCCGTCGATCGCCTTGGCGGCGTCGCCGTCGTTGCGCGCCGCCTTGCCCGGCGTCGCCGCCAGCTTCCGGTAGTCGGCCAGCATCGTGTCCGACGAGCCCCTGAAGCCGCTCGCTTCGTCCCACTCGACCTTGAGCGCGTCGCGGCCCTTCTTCGCCGCCCAGAACGTCGTGGCGATGATCGCGACACCCGTCGGCACTTCGACGACGTAGCGGACGCCCGGGATGCCGGCGACGCTGTTGGTGTCGAAGGCCTGCAGCCGTTGGCCGAAGCGCGGCGCGTGCGCGACGACCGCGGTGAGCATGTCCGGCAGCTTCACGTCCTGCGTGAAGCGCGCGGTGCCGTTCGACTTTGCCTTCGAGTCGGTGCGCGGCACGTGCTTGCCGATGTAGACAAAATCCTTCGTGTCCTTGAGCTTGACGCCGGTCGGCACCGGCTGCTTCGCGGCCGCATCGGCCAGCTCGCCGAGCGACGCCTTGCGGCCGTTGGCGTGGAACACGACGCCATTCTTTACCTGGATCGAGTCGGCGGGCACCTTCCACTGCTCCGCGGCGGCCGCGACGAGCATCGCGCGCGCGGCGGCGCCGGCCTGGCGGTACTGCTCGAAGGAGTTCGCCATCGCCGTCGAGCCGCCGGTGCCCTGCGCCGGCCCCCAGAGGAGGTTGTTGTAGCGCGAAGCGTCGGCCGGTGCGCCCTCGACGCGCACCTGCGACCACGCGGCGTCGAGTTCCTCCGCGATCAGCGTCGGCAGGCCCGTATAGACACCCTGGCCCATCTCGAGATGTTTGACCACGACGGTCACCGTGTTGTCATTGCCGATGCGCAGGAACGCATTGGGCTCGAACGTGCCGGCGGTCGCGCTGCCGACGGTCTTGCCGGGGCCCGACGCCTGCGCGAGCGCGTCGCCGAGGTAGAGACCGAGCGTCAGGCCCGCGCCGGCGGCGGCGGTGGTCTTGAGAAAGACCCGGCGGGACATCGTGTCGCCGGGGGCTTCGTTGCGGGGGCGCATGCGCATCGGATTCATCGTCATCTCCTTACGCGAGTGCTTTCGCGGCTTCCTTGATCGCGGCACGGATGCGCACGTACGTCGCGCAGCGGCACGCGATGCCCGTCATCGCCTCGTCGATGTCGGCGTCGGTCGGCCGCTTCTTCTTTGCGAGCAGCGCCGCCGCGGCCATCACCTGGCCCGACTGGCAGTAGCCGCATTGCGGCACGTCGAGCTTCTCCCACGCGGCCTGCACTGCCTTCGCTTCCTTGGTCCCGACGCCTTCGATGGTCGTGATCTCGACGCCGGGCTTCAACGACGACAGCGGCGTCACGCACGAGCGCGTCGGCTGCCCGTCGACGTACACGGTGCACGCGCCGCATAGCGCCATGCCGCACCCGTACTTGGTACCAGTGAGGTTCAGGTTGTCGCGCAGGATCCACAGCAGCGGCGTGTCGCCGGGCACGCTGGCGGCCACGTCCACGCGTTCCTTGTTCACGAACAGAATCGGCATCGCAATTCTCCGGAAAGGGGTCGGCTTGGCGCACTCGCGGGAGCCGGGGAGCGAATTCTACCGTCGGCCCGTGCGTCGCGCCGGCGCCCCGCGAACGGAATCGCATGGACAGCCCGAAGCGTTCCCGCGTTGACGGTGAGGCCGGCGCTGCGGGAGCAGGCGGCGTCGCGTATAATTCACTGTTTCGCTTGAGGAATTCCGATGGAAGCCGAACAGATCAACCTGATCGCCAACTCGCTGGCCGACGTCGCGCAACGCGCCGCCGAGCTGCGGAGGTATCTTTGACTTCGATGTGAAGGCGGAGCGGCTCGCGGTCGTCGCGCGCGAGATGGAAGACCCCAAGATATGGGACGACCCGCAGCGGGCCCAGGCGCTCGGCAAGGAAAGGAAGGAGCTCGAGGGTGTGGTCGGCACGCTCATCGGGCTCGACACCGGATTGAACGACAGCCGCGAGCTCTTCGAGCTGGCGCGCGGCGAAGGCGACGACGCGACGCTCGTCGCCGTGAAAGACGACGTTGCGCGGCTCGAGAAGACCATCGCCGACCTCGAGTTCCGCCGGATGTTCAACAATCCGCTGGACCCGGCGAACTGCTTCATCGACATCCAGGCCGGCAGCGGCGGCACCGAGGCGCAGGATTGGGCGTCGATGCTGCTGCGGATGTACCTGCGCTATTGCGAGCGCAAGGGTTACCGCACCGAGGTGCTCGAGGAATCCGCCGGCGAAGTCGCGGGCATCAAGAGCGCGTCCGTCAAAGTCGAGGGCGACTACGCGTACGGCTTCCTGCGCACGGAGGTCGGCGTGCACCGGCTCGTGCGCAAGAGCCCCTTCGACGCCAACGCGCGGCGCCACACGTCGTTCGCCAGCGTGTTCGTGTACCCGGAGGTCGACGACTCCATCGAGGTCGACATCAATCCGGCGGAGCTGCGCATCGACACGTACCGCGCTTCAGGCGCCGGCGGCCAGCACGTGAACAAGACCGACTCGGCCGTACGGATCACCCACCTGCCGACCAACACCGTCGTGCAGTGCCAGAACGACCGCTCGCAGCACCGCAACCGCGCGGAGGCGATGGCGATGCTGAAGTCGAAGCTCTACGAGCTCGAGCTGCGCCGCCGGCAGGAGCAGCAGCAGAAGCTCGAGGACTCCAAGACCGACATCGGCTGGGGACACCAGATCCGCTCGTACGTCCTCGACCAGTCGCGGATCAAGGACCTGCGGACCAACTACGAGGTCGGCAACACGCAGGCGATTCTCGACGGCGACCTCGATGACTTCATCGCGGCGAGCCTGAAGCAGGGAGTGTAGAAATGGCAACCGACAACAAGAACAATCCGTCCGAGACGCCGGAGGTTCCGCAGGACGAGAACCAGATCATGGCGGAGCGCCGCGGCAAGCTCGCGGCGCTGCGCGCGAAGGGGCAGGCATTTCCCAACGACTTCCGGCGCGACGCGCTCGCGGCGGAGCTGCATGCGCAGCACGGCGCGCTGCCGAACGAGGAGCTCGAGCCCAAAGGCATTTCGGCTGCCATCGCCGGCCGCATGGTGCTGAAGCGCGTGATGGGCAAGGCGTGCTTCGCGACCGTGCAGGACATGTCGGGCCGAATCCAGCTCTACGTGACACTCGATGCGGTGGGCGCCGAGGCGCTCGACGACTTCAAGCACTGGGACCTGGGCGACATCGTCGGCGCGACGGGGACGCTCTTCAAGACGCGCACCGGCGAATTGTCCGTGAAGGTCGCGCGGATCCGGCTGCTCGCGAAGGCGCTGCGGCCGCTGCCCGAGAAGTTCCATGGGATGACGGACCAGGAGCAGCGCTACCGCCAGCGCTACGTCGACCTCATCACCAACCCGGCGTCGCGCGACGTGTTCATCAAGCGTTCGCAGATCGTGCAGGGCATCCGCGAGTTTTTCGTGCGGCGCGGCTATCTCGAGGTCGAGACGCCGATGATGCACCCGATCCCGGGCGGCGCGGCGGCGCGGCCGTTCGTCACGCACCACAACGCGCTCGACATGGAGCTGTTTCTGCGCATCGCGCCCGAGCTCTACCTCAAGAAGCTCGTCGTCGGCGGCATGGAGCGTGTGTTCGAGATCAATCGCAACTTTCGCAACGAGGGCATCTCGACCCGGCACAACCCGGAGTTCACGATGCTCGAGTTCTACGAGGCGTATCGCGACTACCACTACCTGATGGACCTGACGGAGGAACTGCTGCGCGACGTTGCCGCTCAGGTGCTCGGCCGGACCGCGATCGAGTACCAGGGCGTGCCGATCGACCTCGGCAAGCCGTTCGACCGGCTCACGATGGCCGAGGCGATCAGCCGCTACAACCCGCAGTACCCGCTGCACGAACTCGCGAAGCCCGAGTACCTGCGCGTCGCGCTGGCGCCGTTCGACGTCGAGGTCTTCGCGACCGACGGCGTGGGCCTCTTGCAGCTGAAGCTCTTCGAGGAGACCACGGAGGCAAAGCTCGTGCAGCCGACATTCATCGTCGCGCATCCGACCGACGTGTCGCCGCTCGCGCGCGCCAACGAGGCGAATCCGGCGGTGACCGACCGCTTCGAGCTCTTCATCACCGGCCGCGAGATGGCCAATGGCTTCTCGGAGCTGAACGACCCCGAGGACCAGGCGGCGCGCTTCCGCGCGCAGGTCGAGGCGCGCGAGGCGGGCGACGAGGAGGCGATGTTCTTCGACGCCGACTACCTGCGCGCGATGGAGTACGGGCTGCCGCCGACGGCGGGCGAGGGCATCGGCATCGACCGCGTGGTCATGCTGCTGACGGATTCGCCGTCGATCCGCGACGTGATCCTGTTCCCGCAGCTGAAGCCGGAATGAGCGAGCGGCGCGAAGCGCGGGCCCGAAGGGCGCGTCCGCGGGCGATTGACGGCGGCCGACGCGCGCTGTCGCGGCGACCGGCCGTCGTGCCAAGAAGCTGCGAAGCCTGACGCAGGCGGCGGACGATGGACACGCGCTTCCGTTCGTTCGCCGAGTTCTACCCGTACTACCTGTCCGAGCACGGGAACCGAACGTGCCGGCGCCTGCACTTCGCCGGAACGACGATCGCGCTCGCCTGCCTGATCGGGCTGGCGGCCACCGGCAACCCGTGGTGGATCGCGGGGGCGCTGGCCGCGGGCTACGGCTTCGCGTGGACCGGGCACTTCTTCTTCGAGCACAACCGCCCCGCGACGTTCCGACACCCGCTCTGGAGCCTCGCCGGCGACTGGGCGATGTTCCGCGACATCCTGGCGGGCCGCATTCCGTTCTGACCGCGCGTCATATACCCCAATAGGGTATCTTGACATATACCCCGGATGGGTATATCGTCGGCGCATGGATGCAACGGCCACTTCCGTCGCGGCGGGCACGGGGCGCGTCGAGCTCGGCCTGACGGGCATGACGTGCGCCGCGTGCGCGACGCGGATCGAGAAAGTGCTGAACCGCGTCCCCGGCGTGCAGGCGACCGTGAACTTCGCGACCGAGACGGCGACGATTGGCTTCGACCCCACCGCGGCGACGACCGATGCGCTGATCGCCGCCGTCACCCGTGCCGGATACGGCGCGACGGTGCGGCGTGATCCGGAGGCCGACCGCAAGCGCGACCAGGCGCGCAAGGCCGCGGAGTTCGCGCAGGTGAAGCGCGAGTTCGCGATCGCCGCAGCGCTGACCGCTCCGCTGCTGCTGCAGATGGTGCCGATGGTCGCCGGAGGCGGGCTGTTCGGCGCCGCCCACACGGACCTGCTGCCGCGCTGGCTGCAGCTCGTGCTTGCCACGCCCGTCCAGTTCTGGATCGGCCGCCGGTTCTACGTCGGTGCGTGGAACGCGCTGCGCGGCGGCGGCGCGAACATGGACGTGCTCGTCGTGCTGGGCACGACGATGGCCTACGTGTTCAGCGCCGTGGTGACGCTGCTCGGGTTGCACGATCAGCACGTCTACTTCGAAGCGGGCGCGGCCGTGATTACGCTGGTGCTTCTGGGCAAGCTGCTCGAAGCGCGCGCGAAGGCCGGGACGTCCGCGGCGCTCGAAGGCCTGCTGCGGCTGCAGCCGAAGACCGCGCGCGTGATTCGCAACGGTGTCGCCTCCGACGTGCCGTTGTCGGACGTCGTGGCAGGCGACCGCTTCGTCGTGCGTGCCGGCGAGAGCATTCCGGTCGACGGAATCGTCCGCGCCGGCACATCGGCGGTCGACGAGAGCATGCTGACCGGCGAGAGCCATGCGGTGACGAAAGCGGCGGGGGCGCGCGTCTATGCGGGCACGCTCAACCAGGACGGCCTCATCACGTGCGAAGCCACCGGCGTGGGCAGCCACACGCTGCTCGCGGGCATCGTGCGGCTGGTCGCCGAAGCGCAAGGCTCGAAGGCGCCGATCCAGCGCCTGGCCGATCGCGTATCCGGCATCTTCGTTCCGGTCGTCGTCGCGATCGCCGTCGTCACGTTCGGCGCGACGTGGTGGTGGGCGGGCGACGCCACGCAGGCGCTTGTGCACGCGGTCGCGGTGCTCGTCATCGCGTGCCCGTGCGCGCTCGGGCTCGCGACGCCGACGGCGATCATGGTCGGCACCGGACGCGGCGCGCAGGCGGGCATCCTGATCCGCAACGCCGCCGCGCTCGAGCAGGCGGGGCGCCTGCAGACACTGATCGTCGACAAGACGGGCACGCTGACCGAGGGCAAGCCTTCGGTGACCGACGTGATGGCGCTCGGCGACGCGACGCGTGCCGACGTGTTGCGCATCGCAGCGAGCCTCGAGCAGGGGTCCACGCATCCGCTGGCGCAGGCGGTGCTTGCTGCCGCGCGCGCGGAAGGCATCGAACCCATCGCCATCGACGGATTCGCATCGTCGCCCGGCCGAGGCGTGACGGCGCGCGTCGGCACGGACAAGGACGCGTCAGCGCTGGGATCGCTCGACTTCATCGCGGAGAGCGGCGCGGCCGTCGATCCGGCGACGATCGCTGCACTGGCGCGGCAGGGCAAGACCATCGTCGGACTCGCGCGCGATGGCCAGGCGCTCGGCGTCATCGCGCTCGCCGACGCGGTACGGCCGACTTCCGCGGGCGCCGTGCGCCGCCTGCAGGCCGCCGGGATCGCCGTCGTCATGATGACGGGCGACAACGCGGAGACGGCCGCCGCGGTCGCGCGCGAAGCGGGCATCGCGGAATTCCGCGCCGGCGTGCTGCCGGCCGCGAAGGCCGACGCCGTGCGCGCGCTGAAGGCGAAGGGCGTGGTCACCGGCATGGTTGGCGACGGCATCAACGACGCGCCGGCGCTGGCCGCCGCCGACGTGAGCTTCGCGATGGGCGCGGGCGCCGACATCGCCGTCGAAGCGGCGGACGTTACGCTGATCCGCAGCGACCTCGACGGCATCGTCGACGCCATCCTGCTGTCGCGCGCGACGCTCGCGAAGATCCGGCAGAACCTGTTCTTCGCGTTCGCCTACAACGTGCTCGGCATCCCGCTCGCGGCGATGGGCATGCTGAATCCGGTCATCGCGGGCGCGGCGATGGCGGCGAGCTCCGTGTCCGTCGTGAGCAACGCGCTGCTTCTGAAGCGCTGGCGGCCGGGGAACCTCAAGGCCTGAACCACATTCGGCGACGGCATTTCCGCATCAATGTGCAATTCGCAACGAAAGGAGCAATCGATGGAAACCATTACGATGAACGTCAAGGGCATGACGTGCGGCGGTTGCGTGGCGAGCGTCACGCGCGTGCTGAAGGCGGTCCCGGGTGTCGAGGACGTGGCCGTCACGCTGCAGCCGGGCGCGGCGAAGGTGACGTTCGACCCCGCGCGCACGGGCGCGCCCGCGCTCAAGGGCGCGATCGAGGACGCGGGTTATGACGTCGTCGCCTAAGGCGACTGCGCACCGTCATCCCGCGGTCGCGCGGGCCGACGGCGCGGACCTCGCCAAGCGGATCAACCGCATCGAAGGGCAGGTGCGCGGCATCGGCAAGATGATCACCGAGGACCGCTACTGCATCGACATCCTGACCCAGGTCAGCGCGGTCCAGTCGGCGCTCGACGCGCTGGCGCTGCAGCTGCTCGAGCACCACCTGCACGGCTGTGTCGCGCACGCGATCAAGTCCGGCGACGGCGGCCACGCGATCGACGAGGCGTTGACGGTGATCCGGAAGTTCGCGCGCTGACGGGCGCCGGGCCTACGCCGGCGCGTTGCGGTCGATCCACTGCGCGAACGCCGCGGCGAACTTCTTCAGGAATTCGCGCGTGGAATCGTCGGTGAGCTTGCCCTCCGCATCGAACAGCGCGGCGGCGCGTCCGATGTAGGCCTCCGGTTGCGCCATCACGGGCACGTTCACGAAGACGAGCGACTGTCTCAGCGCGTGATTGGCGCCGAACGCGCCGAGCGCGCCCTGGGTGACGCTGACGACGGCGCCCGGCTTGCCGTTCCAGACATTCTGGCCGCTCGGACGCGAACCGACGTCGATCGCGTTCTTCAGGGCGCCGGGAACGGAGCGGTTGTACTCGGGCGTCACGAACAGCAGCGCGTCGGCCGCGCGGATGCTGGCGCGAAACGCAGTCCACGCGGGCGGCGGCGTCGCCGTGTCGAGGTCCTGGTTGTAAAGCGGCAGGTCGCCGATCTCGGTGAACGAGCACCGCAGCTGCTCGGGCGCCAGCGCGACCAGAGCGTGCGCGACCTTGCGGTTGATCGAGTCCTTGCGGAGGCTTCCCACCAGTACGGCGACGTTGCGAACTGCGGTCACGGAGCGCCTCATCGGGCGAAGATCGGTCTTCGATCATAGCAAGATCGACGACCTCCAATCCCCTGGTGCGGGCCGCGTTTGCCGCGACTGGCGCAGAATGGCAGAATCGGCGTCTTCGGGGTGTAGCGCAGCCTGGTAGCGCGCTTGCTTTGGGAGCAAGATGTCGGAGGTTCAAATCCTCTCACCCCGACCCGAATTGCGATGCAAATCAGTCATGTGCAACGCGTGATTGATCGCGGGGTCCGGCGGATGTCGCATTGGCCGGTATTGCATTCCCGCCGCTACAATGCACCGCACATCGCATGGCCCGAGCGCCTCGCCGGGTCATGCGCCGCGTTGGTGCTCCCCGCCGATCCCGGACATTCCCCAGATGCTGAGTTATCGCCACGGCTTCCATGCGGGCAACCACGCCGACGTCCTGAAGCACGTCGCGTTGGTCGCGCTGTTGCGTGATCTCACTCGCAAGGACAAGCCGCTCGTGGTGCTCGACACGCACGCCGGCGCTGGCACGTATTCGCTCGAGCAGGGCTTCGCGGTGAGGAATGCCGAATTCCGCGACGGCATCGCCATGCTCTGGGAGCGCGACGATCTGCCGGAGCCGGTGGCCGATTATCGCGACCAGGTCCGCGTCGTGAATCCGGATGGCGTGCTGCGGCACTATCCGGGGTCGCCCCGGATTGCGCTGGGGGTGCTCCGGCCGCAGGATCGCCTGCGGCTGTTCGAACTCCACGGTACCGAGGCGAAGATTCTCGCCCAGCAGTTTGCGCAGGACAGCCGCCGCGTGATGGTGACCGCCGGGGACGGGTTCGCCGGCCTGAAGGCGGTGCTGCCGCCTCCGTCACGTCGCGGACTCGTATTGATCGATCCATCGTACGAACTGGCATCCGACTACCGGGCAGTGGTGACCGCGTTGCGCGAGGGTATGCAGAGGTTCGCGACTGGCACGTTCGCCGTGTGGTATCCGCTTCTGCAACGGCGCGACTCCATCGAGCTGCCCGCCAGACTCCGGCGGGCGGCGGGCGCGGACTGGCTGGACATCGCGCTGCAGGTGAAGGCGCCCTCGCCCGAAGGGCTGGGTCTCCACGGAAGCGCCATGTTCATCGTCAACCCGCCGTGGAAATTTTCCGAACGGATGCGCGGCATCATGCCCTGGCTCACGCGTGCGCTCGCGCAGGATGCGACCACGAGTTTCCGGCTCGATGCACGCGAGACGTAGGCGCGACGTTCCGGGCTCACGGTCGTACCGGCGCCGGGGCGCGCGGCGCGCGCGGCTCCACCGCGGTGGCTGCTCACGAGGTTCGTCTGCCCGAATCAATCGGTGGCCGGCACGCTGGAGGCCGCGAGCACGAGCCTGTCCGCTGCCGAGAAGCGAGAACGAATCTGCACGACCGGTGCCGCCGCGCGCAAACTCCCGCTCGATCGCGCCTCGCGTTGACGTCGAAGCGGCGGCCAGCTTGCACGCATTCGCGCGGCGCACGCTCACGTCGGCAGAGCCATGAGATATGATCGGAAAGACGGGGCAACTTCGCTGTCCGGCAGCAACCTTGCGGGGCAATATCAACCGTCGATACGAATGCCTTGAAAAGAGAGATCAGGGAAATGCCTCGTAAAGAACCAGGTTTCGCGGAACGCCTGCAGACGGCGGTCAAGGCGAAGCAAGCCCAGGCAGAGAAGATCCGCGCAACGGCGCTCGCCAACGACGCACAGTCCGCGGAGCGACAGGCTGCACGGGTCGAAACGGCGGAAGCGCGCAGAGTTCGCACGGCCGAACGCAAAGACGCGAACCGGGTCACCGCCGAACTGAAAGACGCACAACGCGCAGCTGAGAAAGCCAGGCGAGCACACGCGGTCAAGGAAGAAAAGGCGCGCAAGGACGCCGAGCGCATTGTCCAGGTGGAGGCCAATGCAGCGCTCAAGGAAGAGCAGAAGGCCGCGCGCGACTCCAAGTACGCCGCGCGCAAGGCGCGACAGAAATAGGCTGCGGGCGGCGATTTGCCGCGCGAAATCGATCAATTGCCAACGGCGGGCTCCTCGAGGAGCTTGTCCCGAGCGCAGGCGAACGTGATTGGAAGTGAGACGCGGCTGATCGGATGTCGGCGAGAGCCAGCGGTCCGCTTCGCACGGTAGTCCGGCGTTCGCCGGTGGCGATCTGACGCGCGGACAATCACCGACGGCAAGCGTAGCGTTGGGTCCCTGACAGGCTGTTGAAATTCGTGTCTTCAATCTACCCAATCCCTTATTTCGAGCCCTTCGCTTGTGCTCAGGACAAGCTCCGCGAGAAATCTGCTTCTGGCCGAAGCCGATGGATTGCAGACAGCAGGTTCCTCGCTTCGCTCGGTATGAGGCCACGGTAACTTGAGGGGGCGAATTTCAACAGCCTGCCGAACGCTGCGCGGTGCCACCGCGCGGGTGCAAGGCGAACGATCGGGAATTGCGTGCGGCAGTTGTCCGGTTCGCCCGCGCGGCAGCGGGCGCTTCCTCCGGCGCCCGGGGCGCTCCGACGACTGTGTTGCGACTCGCGCCGGCGGCATCGGCGCGTGCGGCCTTCCATGGCCGGGGAATGCCGTCCTTCCTGCGCGCGACTCACTTGGCCGCCGCGCACCGGAATTGAGGAGGTCGGGTCGCGGTAGGCGCACGGCGCCGACCCGCGCTAGGATGGCGAAATGATGGACGGCGGGCCGATCACCCATCTCTTCACCGACCTCGAGGGCAGCACGCGGCTCTGGGAACTCGATCCCGCGCGCATGCACGAGGCGCTCGACAGGCACGACGCGCTCGCCAGTTCGGTGGTCGATCGCTTTGGCGGGCGTATCGTCAAGAAGACCGGCGACGGTCTTCATGCGGCATTCGGCGATGCGTTCGACGGCACGCTCGCCTGCGTGCAATTCGCGCTCGACCTCGAGGCGCTCGCGCGCGAGTGCACGCTTCCACTGCGGGCGCGGTGCGGCCTTCATGCGGGGCTGGCGCACGCGCGCGACGGCGACTACTTCGGCGGCGCGGTCAATCGGGCCGCCAGGATCATGGGCGCAGCTCACGGCGGCCAACTGCTGATGTCGGAGACGGTGGCGGCGATGGTTCGCGACCGCCTGCCGGCCGAGTTGACGTTGCGCGAATTGGGCAAGGTCCGCCTGCGGGACCTTGCCAGGCCGGAGCAGGTCTACCAGCTCGTCCATCCCGATCTCGACGCGGATTTCCCACCGCTGCGCTCGCTCGATTCGACGCCGAACAACCTGCCCCAGCAGCCGAGCTCTTTCGTGGGCAGGCACGGCGCCATTGCCGAGTTGCGCAAACTTCTCGGCCAGCACCGGCTGCTGACGCTTGCGGGACCGGGAGGCATCGGCAAGACGCGACTGGCGCTGCAACTGGCGGCCGACGTCCTCGACGAGTATTCCGACGGCGTGTGGCTGGTCGAGCTGGCAGGGCTGTCCGATGGGCAGCTCGTCGCGCAATCGGTCGCGCAGGTGCTCGCGCTGCGTGCGCAGCCGGGCACGCCGGTCGCCGCGTCCATTGCCGAGTTCCTGGCCAATCGCCGCACGCTGCTGGTCCTCGACAATTGCGAGCACGTCGCCGATGCATGCGCGGCGCTTGCGGAAGCGCTGCTGCGCAATGCGAGCCATCTGCGCATCATCGCGACCAGCCGCGAGGTGCTTCGCGTTTCGGGTGAGTGCCTGTACCAGTTGTCCCCGCTGCCGGTACCGCCCGGCGACGAACGCGACCCTGACGTGGCACGCCGATTTCCGGGGGTCGCCCTGTTCGCCGAGCGTGCGCGCGAACAGCGGCCCGCTTTCGAACTGACGGCGCAGAACCTTTCCGCGGTCGTCGCGATCTGCCGGGAACTCGATGGCATTCCCTTGGCTCTCGAACTCGCGGCCGCGCGAATGCGTGCGCTTTCCGTCGAGGAACTGGCGCGCCGTCTGGGCGACCGTTTTCGCCTGCTTGCGACCGGAACGCGCAATGCACTGCCGCGGCATCAAACGCTGGCCGCGCTCGTGGACTGGTCCTATCAGCTTCTGAGCACGCGTGAGCGGGCGCTGTTCGAAAGGCTGTCGGTCTTCGCGGGCGGCTTCGAGTTCGAAGGCGCGGAAGCCGTCTGCGAACATGCACCTCTGGAGGCAGGTGCCGTGCTCGAGCTGCTGCCGGGCCTCGTCGACAAGTCGCTGGTGATTGCGGTCGTCGATTTCGACCGTGCCGACGATCCGAATCCCGGTGCCGGCGACGCCGGCGGTGCATGCGGCCGCTATCGGATGCTCGACACCATCCGTGCGTTTGCGCGCGAACGACTTGCGCAGTCGGCCGACGCTGAAGAGACGGCGCGCAGCCACGCTGCGTATTTCCTGGACTTCGCGGTGCGCGCCGACGAGGAGATCCGCGGGCCGCGCAAACCGTACTGGTGCGCGCGGCTCGGCATCGAGCACGACAACTTGCGTGCCGCGATGGCGCACGTGCGCGGTCCCGGAAGCAACGTCGATGCCGCGTTGCGCTTTGGCGTCAAGCTCGCGGCGTTCTGGCGCTTCCAGGGGCACGCGACGGAGGGACGCGCGTACCTGCGCGCCGTCCTCGCGAATTCGGACACGCCACGCTTCGCGTTGTCGCACGCCGGCGCCATGCTCGAAGGGGCGATTCTCGCAAGCTTCCAGGGCGACAACGACGAAGCGCGCGCGCTGGGTGAGGCCTGCCTTGCCCTCTACCGCTCGCTCGGGCGTCCCAGCGAGGAGTCCTCGGCGCTGATCCTGCTGGGCAACGTCCTGCAGTCGGGCGGCGCGTTCGACGAAGCGCGCGTCTGTCACGAACAGGCGTTGGCGATCGCGCGTTCGCGCAACGCCAAGGGTCCGCAGGCGATATGCCTCGTCAATCTTGCCAACGTCGACCTGCTGCGCGGCGACGCGGCGGCGGCGCGCGCCGGGCTCATCCACGCGCTCGAGGTGCTGGCCGACAACTGCGACGCAACCGCTGGCGTCTACGCGCACGAGATGCTCGGGCAGCTCGACCTTCGCGACGGGGCGTCCGTCGCGGCGCGCGATCGATTTGCGACGGCGCGGGCCGCGGCGCGGCGAACGGGCGACGTGATGCAGGCGGCGAAAACGACGATGCTGCTGGGTCGCGTGGACGTCGCGCTCATGGATTTCGGCAGCGGGCTCGGGCAACTTGCCGATGGGCTCGAACGGCTGCACCGGCTCGCACAAAAGGAGGAGACGCTGCTCGCCTTGGACATGGCGGCAGAGGCGCTCCAGCTGGCCGGCGACCATGCGTCGGCGGTGCGGCTGCGCGCAGCGACGCGGAAGGCCCGCAGCGAGTACAAGTTCCACTGGCCGCCGCTGGATCGCGCGGTGCACGACCAGGACGAGCGCGACGCGCTCGCCGTGCTTGGCGCCGGCGAGCTTGTCGTGGCGCAACGCGAAGGCGCATCGTGGTCGCTGCCGCAGACGGTGGACCATGCGCTGGCGCGCCTGGCCGCCGCGGCGACGTCGCGCGACGGTGCGCGTGCTCCGCTTGACGCGTCGCGTGTCGTCGACAACCGCTGAATACGTACGCGCCGATCGCTGCAGACGTCGATTTGGCGAGGGCGGCGCGGGGCAGCCCAGGGCGGGCTAGGGTCAGACCCTCATCGTGCGGATCGCGCGCGCCGGGAAGTCGGGTAGTGCCCCTGCGCTCCCGCGCGCCCAAGGGTCTGACCCGAGTTCTAGCCGATCAGCACGTTCACGATCGCATTGCCGATCCCCATCAGCGCGGCCCCGGAGATCAGCCCGGCGCAGATGGGCTCCATGCCCTGGACCCAGAACTCGTTGCCTTTGGTGCCTGTCTCGCGATACCTGCGCCCCATGATCCAGAAGATCATCGCGCCCACCCACATCGCGAACGTGGACTCGGGCGGCAGCACGACGCCGAGGCCGATCGACACGGCCGAAAGCGGAAACCGGCCCTTCGTGAGCATGCGCGCGATCTCGATGGCTGCCGCCGCGACCGCCGCGACGATCATCGACACGACCGCCGTGTAGGGCAGCGTACTGACACCTTTGGCGATCAACTCGGCGACGCCCTTCCATTGCAGCGCGGCCGGAAACGCGAAGTTGTCGGAGACCATCGTCTCCACCGAGCGCACGCCGTTCGCGTCGGGTTGCAGGAACAGCAGGAAGAACAGCGGCACGCACGCGATCGCGCCCGCGAAGATGCCGATTACGTGACCGATGGCCTGCTGGCGCGGCTTGCCGCCGAGCATGTAGCCCGGCTTGATGTCGGAGAGCAGGTTCGCGGCGTTGCTCGCGATCTCCGCGGTCATGCCCGCGGGGATCAGGTTGCTCGCCGGATTCGTGCGGTCGATCGCGCCCATCGAGAACTGCGTGATCTTGGACAGCGCGCCGGTGGGCGTCCACGACGTCAGCGCCATCGAGTTGGTGCAGATGACCGACAGCACGAAGATCAGCGGCAGCGAGATGAAAGCGAGCAGCCACGGCACGCCGAAGAACGCGTGCGTTGCCCACGCGCCCAGCACGCTGAAGATGGGGACACCCACGGCGGAGATCCACAGCGGAAGCTCGATGTGCCGCAGGACATCGGTACCGTCGCCCTTGTCGCCGCGCTTGAAGAGACCCCGGAAGATTTCGGGGCGGCCGAGCAGGCTCACCAGCGAACCCACGACCATCATCGTGACGCCCCACCACAGCGACCACTGGTTGACGATCTCCGCGCGCGAGATCGGCACGATCGCACCGTTGGGCGCGGTCCGCGCGACGATGTCGCCGGCCTGGATCATGATCGGCGCCAGGATGACGAAGTTGACGAACGCGCCCAGCAGGCAGCTCGTCGCGATGGCGATGCCCATGAGCCCGCCCACGCCCAGCATCGCCGCGTCGAGCGTGAGGCGCAGCCCGAGCTGGCGGATGTCGGTGCCGAGGATCGTCGGGACGTACTGGCTCGCCTTGCCTATCGCGGCGTAGTAGTACGTGTCGAGCCGCTCGTGGAACGTCCACGGTTCCTTCATGCCTGCCCACTGGTCCATCCGCAGGATCTTGAACTGCAACAGCTTCATCCAGCCGTCGCTGATCACCGCCTGGTACGCGGCGGTCCACAGCGCCGTGTACGCAAGAAGCCGCGCCTTGAACATGCCGGTCGCGGCCGCGCCGGAGTACAGCGCGTCGAGCACCACGCCGCTCGCCCGGCCCTCCGGGAACGGCAGCTGCTCGTCGTTGATGAAGCGCCGCTTCATCGGGAAGGCGAGCAGCACGCCGATGATCGACACCACGCACATCCAGACGACCATGTGCCACCACGGGATGATCTGGCCGGTGACCAGCATGTACGCGGCCAGGCTCGAGACCATCGGCGTCACCATGTAGCCGGCCGCGGTGGCGATCGACTGCGTACAGTTGTTCTCGAGGATCGTGAAATCCGACGCCATCCCCGCACCGTGCAGGATCCGGTAGAGCGCGAAGGCGAGAATCACCGACGTGAGCCCGACGCCGATCGAGATGCCGGTCTTCGCGGCGATGTAGAGCGCGGTCGCGGCCAGCACGCCGCCTAACAGGAAGCCCGTGGCGCCCGAGCGGATCGTCAGTTGCGGCATGTCGCCGCGGAACACGTTCTTGAACCACCACTGGTCCTTTTGCGCCCGCGTCCAGGTGCGGACCTGTTCGTCGCTCAGTTGCTGCAATGCCATCGGGATTTCCTCGGGCGTTGGGGCGCGCCGGCACGGTACCGGCGACGACGGCGAAAGGATAGCGAATTCGGGCGGGGCCGAACTTGATCCAACCCACGGTACGGCGCTGGTACGCAGATTGCCGCCTGCCGCCCGTTGCGGCCAGCGCGCTCACGCAACGCACCGGGGATCGCGGATGCGGCAGGGGGCAGGATCTCGTGTCCCCGCGCACGATCCTCGCTGCCCCGCGCCGATGTGCCGGTTCGACGACGGGCCGACCCGCCGAGTCCGCGCGCGGGCGGGCGCCAAAAGGCACCAAAAGGGGCCGGGCTCGATTTCGTCGCGCGCGATGGCGCGAGGGACCAAGGCTCGCCGGAGGACTCGAGGAGAAACCGAGCCTGGCTCGATTTGCCAAGCCTACTTTCGTGCGTCCTTGACGAGTACCGAGGTGTCCCAGATGCGGAAGTCGCCGTCGGAATAGGCGACCGCCAGCCGCGTGCCGCCCGGATCGAACGCGACCCGCTCGATGCCGCGCGGAAACAGCGGATCGGCCGGCACGTCCGGCTCGAACGTGTAGACCGCTTCGCCCGTCGGCACTTTCCAAAGGACCACGCGCTTGTCGGCATGGGCGACGGCCAGGAACACCCCGCCGGGGTGGAAGTCCAGCGCGGCAATCGCGGCCGTGGAAGATTGGAGCGATCGCGGCGCCGTCGCGCCGAGGACCTCGGCCACGAGCACCGTGCCGTTGGCTTCGCCTGCCGCGAGCATGCCGCCGTCCGGCGTCCAGGCGAGCGCCGCGACGTCGCGCCCGCCAAACGCGCGGCGCGGCGCGGCCGCGTCGAGGCTCCACACCCGCACCGTTGCCGTCGAGGCGCCGGGCGCCTTCTGGACGCCGACGGCGAGCATGCTGCCGTCCGGCGAAAACGCCGCTGCGAGAACGGGCGTCGGCGCCGCTTTCCAGCGGCGCGGCGAGTCGCCGCTTGCGACGTCCCACAACGTCACGAAGCCGGATTCGTCTCCGCCGGCCAGCAGCTGCCCGTCCGGCGTGATTGCCAGCGCCTGCTGCGCGCTGATATTCTGGGCGAAGCTCGTGATCTCGATGACGCCGCCGCTCGGACGGCCCACGGCGACATGCGTGTCGTGCGCGTAGGCCTGCACGCGGGGCAATGGTGCGACGGCGACCGCCAGCGCGCCTCGGCCCTCGAGGACGACGAAGCGGCCGTCGTCGGGCCGGAAATAGAACAGGTCGCCCGGCCGCGTCGTGTATTTCTGCACCACGGGAAACGCGTACTTTGGCGCAGGGGTGCAGCCGGGCGCCGCCAGCACCGACGCCAGCAGCAGTGTCGCGAGGAATGACGGTCTCATGCTGTGCACGTGTGCATGGAGTCTACCTCCGTTCCGATCGTGGATGCAGCGAGGGCTGCCTGCCGTGTTCGCGGTGGTGACCGCCCTCGCCAGCTCGGGCTGCAGTCGCCAGGTCCCGGCCGACGGCCCGCTGTTTCCGGCGGCCGACGGCATCCGCTGGGGCTTTGTGGACAGCCGCGGCAGGTCCGTCATCGCGCCACGTTTCGAGAACGTCCTGCCGTTCTCCGAGGGACTCGCCGCCGTCATGCTCGGCGGGCGCTGGGGCTACGTCGACCGCAACGGCGCCGAAGTCATTCCGTTCCGGTTCCGCGGCGCCAGGAATTTCCGCAATGGCGTGGCGATCGTCGATACCGGCGTGCCCGGTCGTCCGATGGGTTTGATCGATGCGCGCGGCGCGTGGGTGGTCGAGCCTTCGTTTCGCTCGCTCGAATCCGCCGATGGCCCCAACGGCCTGTTGCTGGGCACGATCGAACCGGGAACCGGGCCGGGCTTCTACGACCGCGAGGGGAACCTTGTCTTCGGCCCGTATGCGCTCGCGTTTCCTTTCGCCGAGGGACGCGCGCGAGTACGGCACGGCTCCGCCGACGGGATCATCGACGAGGAAGGCGAGTTCGTGTCGCACCCGAAACTATCGGTCGAGGGCACCCGCTACAGCGAAGGCCTGATCGCCATTCGCAAGGACCGGAAGGTCGGCTACATGGATCGCGACGGGGCCATCGTGATCGAGCCCCGCTTCGATCAGGGCGGGGCCTTCGCGGAGGGGCTCGCGGCCGTGCAATTCGAAGGCCGCTGGATGTTCGTCAACCGGGAGGGCGTCGTGACCGCCGAGTTTCCGGCGGGCGTCGCGTTCGCGTATCCGCTGTCGGACGGGCTCGCGCTCGTGGCGGCCGACCGCGACGCGCCGGGCCGCAAGATGGGCTACGTCGATCGCAATGGGCGCTGGGTGATCAAGCCCGCATGGGACGAGGCGGCGCCGTTTCACGAAGGTCTCGCCCGCGTGGGGCTGTGGCAGGGAGGGAAGATGGCGTACATCGACGGCGCGGGCAAGATCGTGTGGCAGGTCAGCGGCGTGGACCCGACGGCGCCCTAGCGTCCCGCATGCGCGCCGCAGGCCGTGTCGCAGTGTCCGTCGCCGTCGCCGGCGCCGCCGCCGTGCTGTATGCG
>Ga0209253_10000616_pt1 | contig 30915 bp, 27 predicted proteins | sample FrelakmetBRP12BR_FD_187145 | JGI IMG/M metagenome (GOLD analysis project Ga0209253, IMG submission 187145) | Freshwater lake sediment microbial communities from the University of Notre Dame, USA, for methane emissions studies - BRP12 BR (SPAdes)... | ecosystem: Environmental > Aquatic >... | reverse complement strand
GTAAGCATAGGTCTGGGCGAGTTGATCCGTACCGTGACTCGGGATCCGTTCAGCGGGTGTATGTTCGGCCTCCCACTCGCCACGGAGTGGGAATTCTACAATTACTGGCTCAACTTCCATGTCTGTGTCTCCCATGCCGCATAACAAACTGTTAGCCTTTTCTTGTATTTTCCGCTAAAATTTTCATAGCCAGGCCCTGGAATGAGCGCTTCAAGGCTGCTGGGTCATAATCCACCAGCATCTTGACCGGCCAGCACTCAATTTCACCCGGGAAATTCGCCGTGCGATTCAGGGCAATCGCGAACCAGTACAAATCAAAGCCAGTGTCTTTTTGGCGCGCTAGTTTCGCCAGATCTTCCAGGTTTGTCCTTTGCGACAAAAAATACAAGTCAATGGCATTGCGTGGTTCTGCCCGTCCAAAGAAGGCTAGAGTTTTATCATCCTGGATATCCATAAAATCATTCACCAACACGCCAGCATCCCCCTCTTCGGCAGGAGCAAAGCGGTATGGCGAATCCAGCGTCAGGTCAACTTTGAGTTGTTCCCTTTCAACCTGGTCTGTACTCCAAACGATGTAAGTGGGCGGGTATAGGTTGGTCATGGATTAATAATAACCTCTTTCGAGAGGCCAGCAGCGGGGGGCATTGGCTCTGGGCGCCCGATTCAGTGCTTCCAACACATCCATAACAAACGAGATGGTCTTTTTCTAGTAAAGCTTGCGGCGCTCGGTGGCTACCTCAAGCACATCCCTGAGCTTTGCCTTGCCAGCCAGGACGGCTGAGAGAGTATCGAAGTGTGATTTGATCAGGTTGGCAATAACCATGGCCAGGGTGTTCACGCCGGAGCCAGGGGGCTTCGGAGCGCATGCGCTGTTAATGGGCGTGGGTGAAGAGGTCCATGCGGGTAATTATACTCGGGTGACGGATTATCGCTTTGCCAATAATAGAGCTACTGAGTATTGTTTAAATCAGGGAAGGTTGAGGTCAGGTCTCACCCAAAGTGTTAGCCCTTTATCTAACGGTTGTGGTTTGTATCCCTTACTGACAGCATACTGGATAATTGGCTCTTCTAAAATCTGATTGAATCCCACCAAAATCCCCTCTGGGAAATCTTGATCAAGGTAAGTCTCAAAATTCTCACTTGAGATGATGCCCTGATATTGACGCTGTTCTGAGTTTAATAAAGAACCTGATCGAAAGGCAAATACTCCGGTTGCCATCGGTGAATATATATGCAGTCCACCTTCCAGAGGATAAATTGGAGCGATGGTAAACACCCGACTATCTGTTCCAAGCTGTTCCTGAATATCCACCCCCACCTGGTGAATTACCAATGGTTTCCACAAATCCACGTAGCGTAGATAGGATATACGTCGCAAATCTAGAAGAACGAATGTATTTGCAAGTAGAACAATTTGGATCAACAGAAGTAAGAACCAATTTCTAGCCTGGCTTGTCTCTTGTGTCAGGTAACTAAGCCCTAGGGCGATCCCCAGCAAAGCAAAAGGCAGTGGTGCATAGAAGTATTGGTACCATGTAGGGGATGGTAAAAAGCTACCCACCGCAACCAACGGGATCGCGATAATTATCAGGACATTTCTATATATCTGCCCATCACTTCTTCTCATGTGAGTGGCAAGGACTGAAAAGCCAAAGAAAATAAGGCTTGCAAACAGCAGGGTATTGGGGGGTTGCGAAATTACTTCATTCCATAAAAAATCAAGCTTATCTGCCAGACTCCTGGCTCCATAGACCGGGATATTCCCATCATATGCCACAGGAACATCCAGCCGGTATGCAGAATTGAGCTGGGCATAGCCCAGGTTGCCAAAGATAAACTTCTGGGGGGCGGAGATAAAAAGCCACAATAGAGGTAGTAGTGCCAGGACGAAACCAACTAAAAAGGGAAGTACAGCTTGGAAGAATCGCCGCCATGAAAATTTATCTGACAACCAAAACATCGCCAGCAGGTAGGCTGGCAGGATGGTGATGCTGCTAACACGAACCCCGACTGCGATACCGAGCAGCGCACCACTGGCAAGAAAGCATACCCTGGGAGACTTTTTATTTAAACCGAGTAAAAACAACCACAGGCTGCCCAGCATGCACAGGACAGAGAGATTATGATTCCAGCTAAAACCGGCTGTAGCTGCTAAAAGAGGGTTAAGCAGGTAAAAGAACAAAATACTGATCCCAGCCAGGTAACGATATTTCAACGAATGGTTGCGAAAGAAATATAGAACCATCCCAAAAACCAGCATAACACTAGCTGAAGCACAAACCGCTGAAAATATACGCGCTATCAGCAGGCCATAATTACCAGTAAAGGTGAATAGAAGTGCATAAACAAAAACCAGGTAAGGGGTATGGAAATAAGGGTAATCGCGGTAGGGAAGGAGACCTTCGTCTAGCAGCAAACGTGCGCTGGCAATGAACTGGTCTTCATCATGGTTATATTCTGCCCGCACCGCCCGGCTAAGGTTTAGAGCAAGAGTAAATAAAAATATGCTGCTGATAAGCAAAATCTCGATGGCCATCAGAGCATTCCGATGGCTTCGCTTCCTGCTTACCCCATTGGATGTCTTCAAAGCTTGTCCGGGGCTTTCCAATTTCTCCAGTTCACTGGCCATCATTTCTTTACTTATTCATCGCACTTACTTTCGGCTGGTTTTAGAAAAACACAATTGCTTCCTACCTGATGTATGAATTTGATATCCGCGCAAGATAGATGGAGCGCTTGGATTTCACTGTGCAAGCATAGTCCATCGATGTGGGTGAAGTGGTCCATGCGAGTAATTATAACCCGCTTGATCATGCCTCGATTTTGAGGTTCAACCTGAGCCAGCTGGCTTTTAATGGTTTTTGAGATGAAGCAATGCGGTGACTGGTTACTATCGCTGGTCTTCAGGGTGGCTTGCCGGGGACGGAAAATCCGTATATACTGACAGGCATGGAATCCATTTTTAATTTTATTGATCATAATCGCCATTTATTCATCGACCGGCTCATTGATTATCTCCGGCAACCAAGCATCAGCGCTCATGGGGAAGGGATGGATAAAGTAGCCGATTACCTGGTAAATTGGCTCACAAAACTTGGATTTGAAGCACAACTGATGCCAACACCTGGTTGGCCACTGGTATTGGGGCGTCGATTTGATCAGCCCAACCCACCCACTGTCTTGCTATATGGTCACTATGATGTACAACCACCGGATCCACTTGATGAATGGATCTCACCTCCCTTTGAGCCGACCATCCGAAATGGTCGATTGTATGCACGTGGGGTGGGTGACAATAAAGGTCAGCACTTCGCTCAGATCCTAGCGCTGGAGTCGCTACTGGCTGTTCATAGACAACTGCCATGCAATGTCATTGTTTTGCTCGAGGGCGAAGAAGAAATGGGAAGCCCACATATCGCCAACTTTGTCCGCGGTCACCGTGATTTACTCAGAGCTGATCTGGTCATTACTTCGGATGGACCCCTCCCCGAGAACAGGCAGCCGACGATTGAGTTTGGTGTGCGCGGTGTAATTGGGTTCGAATTGAGGGCTTGTGGAGCGAATCGTGATCTCCATTCCGGGAATTATGGTGGGATCGCCCCCAATCCCTTATGGACGTTGGTACATCTATTATCCACGATGAAAAACGCGCAGGGCGAAATCACCATAGATGGATTCTATGATAATATCCAACCTCCCACAGAGTTAGAACGTGCTGTGCTCGCACGTTTACCCGTGGACGAGACCACGGGTAAACGAAATCTTGGGATCACCCATTTTGACGCACCCTATGGCCGTTCCTATTATGAACGGCTGGCATGCTGGCCAACACTGACCATTAACGGTCTCCATGGCGGTTATGGCGGACCCGAATCCAAAACAGTCCTGCCGCATGAGGCTTTTGCGAAGTGTGATATCCGTCTGGTGGAAGCGCAAACTGCGGAGGAAATATTTGCCAAGGTGGAGGCGCATGTTTGTAAACATGCACCGGAGGTGGAGCTCATCCGCCAGGGTGGTATGGACCCTTCTAAAACCCCGCTTGATTCACCCTTTGTGGAATCACTACGGACGGCTATCCTCACTGCCACAGGCGAAGAACCATTGCTGATTCCAGCTATGGGCGGCAGCCTGCCGGACTATGTATTCACCAAAATCCTCGGTGTCCCCGACTTTACAGTGCCATACGCAAATGCCGATGAAGCCAACCATGCCCCGAACGAAAACCTGGAACTGGATCTTTTCATCCGGGGGATTAAAACAGGAGCGGCGATGTTGACTCGCCTGGGACAATTGCATAATACAATGATTACACCTGTATCTAAATGACCGCAGATTGGCTGTCATTTATGGGTTGTTCCTGGCCTCGTGATAAATGCCGAGTCGAACCCACTTTAATCCAATGTGGATAAAACCAGATCCTTACTGACCTCATCCAGTTGGTTGGGAGGCATTTGCTAAATTAAATTTCCAAAACAGACCGGTAGATATGTGAGTCATTGAATTCCTACTTGGAGAGTTACCATGGATATGAAAAACATCCCCTTTGGCACAACGAACTGGTCGCAAATAGAACCTGTTGAACATCCTGGTGAAACCGGGTTGGCCATCTGGCGCATACAGCAGTTCGATAATATTAGAGTTCGCCTGGTTGAGTATACCCCTGGGTACCTGGCCGACCATTGGTGTAAAAAAGGCCATATCCTTTTTTGCCTGGAGGGTGAGCTCCACACCGAGCTTGCAGATGGCAGGCAGTTTGTTCTCACACCTGGGATGAGCTACCAGGTGGCGGACAATGCAGAACCGCACCGCTCCTCGACTCAGACTGGTGTTAAACTATTCATTGTAGATTGATAAGGAGGTAGTTTATGCAATATCGAGAATTAGGACGGACTGGATGGAAAGTTTCTGCCTGCAGCTTTGGTGCCTGGGCAATTGGTGCTGATTGGGGGTTGGTGGATGATGCCGAGTCATTGTCGGCATTAAACCGCGCTGTTGAACTCGGGGTCAATTTTTTCGATACCGCAGATGTTTATGGAGATGGACGGAGCGAACGCCTGATGGCAAAGCTTCGCCGGCAGCACCGTGAGAGCATCTATATTGCCACCAAGGCAGGGCGAAGGTTGAACCCGCATACCGCCGTTGGATATAACCGCGCCAACCTGACTGCTTTTGTTGAGCGGAGCCTGAAGAACCTGGAGGTGGATGCCCTGGATTTACTGCAGCTCCATTGCCCACCCTACCAGACTTACTATATGCCGGAGGTCTATGATGTGCTGGATGATCTCGTAAAAGCCGGGAAACTACATTATTATGGTGTGAGCGTGGAAAAGGTGGAGGAAGCCCTTAAGGCGATTGAATACCCGAACGTGCAAAGTATTCAAATCATCTTTAATATGTTCCGCCAGCGCCCGGCAGAGCTCTTCTTTGAGCAGGCTATGAAGAAAAAGGTGGGAATCCTGGCGCGCGTTCCACTGGCTTCAGGTCTACTCACCGGCAAGCTGTCAGCCAGCTCACAATTTACCCGCGATGATCACCGGGCTTACAACCGTCACGGGGAGTCATTTGACCGGGGTGAGACTTTTTCAGGTGTGGATTACACCACAGGCTTACAGGCTGTGGAGGGACTCAAGGCTGTCTGTCCAGTTGGGATGAGCATGACCCAATTCGCCTTGCGCTGGATATTGATGTTTGATGCGGTAACATGCGCCATTCCAGGGGCAAAGCGACCTTCCCAGGTGGACGAGAATTTCACGGTCTCAGAGTTTGCGCCTATCCCGGATGAGATAATGCTCCAGGTGCGTGCAATTTACGACCGCTACGTCCGCAGGCTTGTGCACCATTACTGGTAAAGTATCATCATTTGGTAAAGATTCGTGGCATGAAATTCAAGTGGTAAATGCTTGATGTAAATGGAATCCAGGAGCAACCTCCTGCTTGATATGGCCTTTGGCGGGGTCCTGGGCTCTACCAATGAGATTGGATTCATGGTTGTGATCGTTTTGATGGTTTTGATTGTACTAGTTGAAACATGGTATCTCACTTGCAAAGGGTGGTTTGATTGAATGGGTTGGATGGCGCAACAAGGATATTATTGAAAGCTCAAATGGTCCTGACTCTCATGATGCTTGTAAAGGCGGTGTAAAATGCAAATCATTGGCTCAATCATTGCTATCCTAGTGGTATTACTTATTGTGCTTCTGATAGGGGGCTTACTGTTTTACCCCGATTACACCAGGAAAAAAAACCAGGCTGGGTATGCGGTTAATCATAATCGTTACCTGAGTCTGGACGAGAAAACAAAAATATGGATCAGTGTATGGTTACCGGGCAGACTGAAAGCCGGGGAGCAGATACCCACCCTCCTAAGAATGGAACGTTATGTCGAGGAGGTCGAGGATGGCTGGTTTGCTAAAGTGGTTAAAACCTATGGCTATAAAGATGAAGGTCTTAAGACAACCCTGGAAATATTGGATAAGGGCTTCGCCTTTGTCTTCGTCCAGTCCCCAGGCTCTTGTCAATCCAGCGGACCGCGCTATTCTGATTATTCTTTTAGCGAAATAGATGCCATGGGACTGGCTATTGATTGGGTTTCGGAACAACCCTGGTCCAACCAAAAAGTGGGATTTTATGGTGGTTCCTATTCCGGAACCACGGCCGAAATGAGTTGTGCAGCTTTACGCCCAGAATTAAAGGCAGTCTATCCCATGAAACCCGACTTTGACGGTTTCAGAAGCGTCATCAACCCTGGTGGACTGGGCTCCAGCGCTTTCCTGCATGACTGGGCTAAGATGGTAAGCGCTGGTGATATGGACGATATGATCAGCTTGGGAGAAGTTATTTCCGGACACCCTCTCTCGTTTGTTGAGAAATTTAAGTTTCGCGCTTTAGTTAATGGGCTCAAGCGCCCTAAGGGAACAGATTTGGAGATCTTCCACCAGGCTATCCAAGATCATCGCCTCAATCCGGATGTTGAAAAGCTTTATGGGGGTTTGGAAAATAAATACATCGATTCCACATTCCCCACCGCCAATGGGGTGGCAACCTGGGAGGATATTGCCCTCTACAGCCACAAGGAACGTATTGAGCAAGCTCAGGTTAATAGCTACAATCGCGTGGGATGGATCGATGCTGGGACCGCCGAAGGGGTTTTGGAGAAGTATCTTACCTTTAATACTCCACAGAGAATCGTCATAGGTCCTACCGGACACCGTTTAGGACAGTTCGTTGACCTATACGGGACACATCCCGACCAGGACCCATACCAGCCAGGTTTTGGAAAACCGAACGATGATATGTTCGACTACTTCGTCCGACATCTAAAGGATGGGCCTGAGATCAAGGAACAACGGCGTGTCACTTATTTCACCTACGGCGCTAATGTCTGGCAAGAGACCAATGTCTGGCCACCAAAGGGCATCCAGATGCAGAAATTGTACTTTGGTGAGGACCGATCTCTCGTCCACACGAAACCCGTTATCCCGGAAGGGTATGACACATATTCCATTGACTACACGGCATCTTCTGGCGAGGAGAATCGCTGGATGGGCCAAATGGGATGCCCTGTGAAGTATGGTGATCGCCATTCGGAAGACGAAAAGTTATTGCATTACACAACCGCCCCACTCGAAGCCGATATGGAAATTACGGGAAGCCCCACCGTAACCCTCCAGGTTGTCTCAACACACACCGATGGTGCATTCTACGTGTACCTCGAGGATGTAGCTCCTGATGATCGTGTGACCTACCTGACCGAAGGGCTCCTTCGGGCAATTCACCGGAGAATTGGGGATCCGAGAACAGCTCCATATGTTCCGTTGGGTGTGTATCACTCCCTGCGCAAGGGGGATGCCCAACCGCTTGTACCGGGTGAAGTAGCCGAGATAAGTATAACGCTCTGTCCAATCTCGGTGCTGATATTTACGGGTCACCGTATCCGCCTGGCTATTGCAGGGCACGACGCGGCGATGAAGACACGCTATCCGATGGATGGAATTCCGGAACTGCGCTTCTTCAGAAATTCATACCAAGCCTCATACCTGCAGTTGCCTGTGATGGGGAGGAACCATCCGGGAAGTTCCTGATTTCACCGGTCTTTATTTATTAGAGTACAGGCTATAACTGAGTTTATATAGGACAATTTTACCGAGAACTGGTTTCTTTACTTTGCATATTTGATGATTTGTTTGACTGAGAGCTTAATCTCAACGAGGAAGGAAAAAACATGAAAATCAATCCAGTCATTGAAAGCATACTGAACCGCAAATCGATCCGTAAGTATACGGATGAGATGCCAACGGATGAAGTCATCCATACGGTAGTACGCGCCGGGCAGCAAGCTCCCTTTGCCTCGCAGTTATGCAGCGTGCTACTCATTCGTAAAAAAGGTGTCCCCTTTGGAGCGCCCCTCCTTTTTACGATTTGTGTTGATCTACACCGTATGGAGCTGATCATGGCCAGGCGTAGCTGGCAGATAGTGACCAATGACCTTTCGTTGCTGTTTTTTGGCATCCAAGACGCGTCGTTAATGGCTGAGAACATGGTCAATGCTGCTGAAAGCCTCGGCATGGGCAGCTGTTTTCTCGGTGCAGCTCCTTATATGGCGGACAAAATTGCCAGGAAATACAAACTTCCACCCCGCGTATTCCCACTGGTCCAGCTGGTGATGGGCTACCCTGCAGAGAATCCACCAACCCGCCCGCGCTATCCCATCAGCTTTTCACTATTTGAAGATGAATACCCGAAATTGGGTGATGCAGAAGTCGAACAGGCGATGAAGCATATGGATGAGGGGTATCTGGCGCAGAATTATTATCGAAAAGGTAAGATCATGATTCGCCTGGAGGGTGATAGGCAGGAGACTTTTACCTACAACGATTACAGCTGGACGGAACATATCTCCCGTAAGTGGGGGCAGTGGTATGAGACTCCCGATGAGCTATTACAGCAGTTATCCAAAAGAGGTTTCAAGGTGGAGCTGCCACAGAATAGAGAGCTAAAAAAAGAATAGGTGAGCTTCTCCTATATTCTATAGAAAAGGAAGGTATCGAAAATGGTTGAGAATCGTAAAAACCCAATTCCATGGATCTTGATGGGAGCTGGTGTGCTTCTCCTGTTGCTTGGTGTGGGATGGATTTTAGCAAACCAGCCAACAGCACCTGCGGTCACATCGACCCCTGATTCGGTCAAGCAGGAGGAGAGAGTATCATTAGCGGACGCCAAGGCTGCTTTTGATTCAGGATCTGCGATTTTTCTGGATGTACGGGCTGCTGAATCATATGAAGTCTCTCACATCCCAGGGGCATTGTCTATCCCACTCAACGAACTGCCCAATCGTATAGGAGAGCTTAATCCAGGTTCGTGGATCATTCCGTACTGAACCTGACCGGCGGAGGAATCGAGTGCCCGTGCGGCACTGATACTGATTGATAACGGCTTCTCTAAAGTAACTCCAATCCTTGGTGGATTTAACGTCTGGGTACAAGCAGGGTATCCGATAGAAAGTGGGAAGTAAGAGGAACATAGCGGTATTGCATCTGATATCCATGTTTCCTTGTCACGCCTTGGATGTATTGTGCCATTAGCAGGCTTATGCTATTATTTCTCCTAATGAGTATCGAATGAGACAAGCGAAGCGCGTTTTTTATATCGTTTTACTCAATGTAATTATTTCTGCCATCACGGTGGGAGTGGTGCTACAGCTTTGGGAAAATGACCATCCAGCCAGCCCGGTTGAGTACACACCCGTTGTAATACTTGTCACGGCAACCCTCCCAGTAAATTTACCCATCGTTGGAAATGATTTTCCATCTGGGACGAGTATACCTATTGATACTGGAATAATGATCACTAATACTATCCAGGGAACCCCCACTTCACAAATGCTCACCTACCGCGTCAAGGAAGGTGATTTCCTTGGTGCGATCGCAATCCAATTCAATGTAAGCGTTGCCGATATCCTGGCGGTGAATGGTCTGACCAACCCGGATAACCTAATCATCGATCAGCTCATTTATATTCCCACCGCCCCCCTGCCAACAGTCACTCCCTCTTCGATACCTCCCACAATTATTGCATCAGCCACACCCAGACCATCTGCAACAAAAACCCAAGGACCTATACCTACATCCACCCCCACATCTATTGGGCAAGAACCTCAGGTCGTTATTGACAGTGTGATAGGGGCGGGTGTGTTAGCAAACGAACGCATCCTGATCCGTCGTACAGGTGATGGTGAGCTCTCCCTAGCAGGCTGGCGCCTGACAGATGGCAAGGGCAATGAATATATCTTTCCCCAGTTAACCCTTTATAAGGATGGCGCAATAAACATAAATACACGTTCGGGGCAGAACACTGTCGTGGATTTGTTTTGGGGTCTCACTTCTCCAATATGGGGTCCAGGAAAGGTGATCACCATCTATGACTTCCAAAATAGCCTGCGTGAAACCTATACGCTACCATAGATTAGTAGTATCTTTCATTTTTTATCGGAGCACATCATGATTGGATATAAAACAAAGCTTATCCTTAATCCGAATGCAGATTGGGGCCATGCCGGCAATACAGTTGCAGATCTGAGACCGCTGGTGGAAAAATCAGGTGGTGCAGATTGGTCTGAAACAACCTACCCGACCCATGCCACCGAGCTGGCGCGGCAGGCAGGTGAAGCAGGATACGGCCTGGTTGTTGCTATCGGTGGAGATGGGACTGTTCACGAAGTGATCAATGGTTTGATGCAGGTTCCACACGAGATCAGGCCACGCCTGGGAATTGTCCCTTTAGGCTCAGGAAATGATTTTGCCCACTCGATCGGCATCACTGGCACCCCGGAGGAGTCACTCAAAAGAATATTTGCAGGGCAACCTATGTGGATCGATGTTGGTGCATACGATATTGGTAATGGGAAGCGCGAGTACTACAACAATACTTTCGGCATGGGTTTTGATGCCACGGTAACAGTCCGGACGCGCCACCTTAAGCATCTCAGAGGTTTCGTGATGTATCTGGTGGCGGTGCTTCAAACCATCGCCCTCAACCTGGATGCACCCATGATGCACATCACTACTGATTCAGATTCATGGGCTGAAGAGACGATCATGCTGGTAGTATGTAATGGACCACGCGAGGGAGGTGGTTTCCTTGTAGCCCCGGGATCGGATAGTTCAGATGGCGTATTAAATTATGCTTCGGTATGTCGTGTCTCCCGGTTGATGATGTTGCGCTTGATCCCGGAGGTAATGAATGGCACGCATGGTCGCTTCAAGCAAATAAGGCTGGGGCAGTTACGCAGGATGCAAATTCAATCAGATAAACCCGTAACGGTGCATGCGGATGGTGAGATCATAGCTGGTTTTGAGACAAATGTAAGGAACGTGACCATTGAGGTTGTTCCGAGCGCAGTGGAACTGATGATTTAATTAATTAAGCAGTGGAATATGACCAATTTAGCTGAAAGCTTTCAAGGCCGAGACCTGGGGCATTTACATATTATTGCTGAATTGTGGGGAATCGAAATTGAAGAACAGGATACGCATGGAGTATTAAACCAGTTAGTTTCCGTGTTGTCCAACACATCCAGGGTTGAAAATATGGTTCTAAACTTAACGTCAACAGAAAAAGAAGCCCTGATTGACCTTATCCGGCACGCTGGAAGGCTACCTTGGGCGCAATTCAGCCGTGTGTATGGTGAGGTGCGTGAGATGGGGGTGGCAAGACGCGACCGCGAGCAGCCGTATAAACAGCCTGTCTCTGTAGCTGAAGCTTTATGGTACCTTGGGATGATTGCCAGGGCGTTTTTTGATACCCCCACTGGCCCTGAGGAATTTGCCTATATCCCGGATGATCTGCTCGCACAAATCCCAATAACCGATAATGAACGGTTCCCTGTAATGGGAAGGCAGGCAGCATCTGCGGAATATGCCCAGGTTTACCTGGCAAATGATCGTATTCTTGATCATGCCTGCACGCTACTGGCAGCGATGCGCATAGGTATCTCAATGCCTGGTCCGCTATTCATGCAGGCTGGAGAGGAATTAACTCCAGCAATCCTAAAAGCCATTTTAACCAGCGCTGGATATTTCGACAAGAAAGGACTACCGCTGCCTGAACTTGTACGCGCATTTCTGGAAGCGTCCCGTCCAGGAGCGCTGGTCGAACTGATTCAATCCTGGAGGAAGAGCAAGCACTTTAACGAGCTGCGTCTGTTACCTAACTTGAGTATGGAAGGAAATTGGGAGAATGATCCGTTTCGTTCGCGCCAGGAAGTTCTGGGTTTGCTAAAAGGCATTCCTGCAGATACCTGGTGGAACCTGGGTTCATTTCAATCTGCAATTAAACAGCACCATCCGGATTTTCAACGCCCTGCCGGAGATTATGATTCCTGGTTTATACGCGATTCACAAACAGGCGAGTTTTTACGTGGTTTTGAAAATTGGGATGCAATCGACGGTCGCTTGATCAGGTATCTACTCACGGGCCCATTATTTTGGTTGGGGATTCTTGACCTGGGGTGCCCTGAAGCGGGTCAGCAGGTGACTGCATTCCGCCTTTCGCGATGGTCGCGAGACTTGTTAAAAGGCGTTTCACCCAAGGGAATGCCCCAGGAAGACGAGTCTTTAGTGGTTCGATCGGATGCCAGAGTAAGCGTTAAAAGGTTGGTTCCCAGGCGGGTGCGCTACCAGCTATCCCGATTTTGTGAATGGAGCAAGGAAACCCCGGAGGAATACCAGTACCAGATCAGTTCAGCGTCCCTCAGCAAGGCAAAGAAACAGGGATTGACAGTGAGCCAACTGCTGGCACTCTTGAATCGCAGTGCAAAAGCAGTCCCACCCAGCCTGGTAAAAGCATTGGAGCGCTGGGAAAGTGTGGGAAGTGAAGCCCGGCTGGAGAAGATGGTGATCCTCAGGGTGGCATCCGCAGAAGTACTGCAATCTTTGCGGAATTCACGCGCCAGCCGCTTCCTGGGAGAGCCGTTAGGACCTACTACGATTGCGATTAAACCAGGGGCAACTCAAAAGGTATTGGGGATTTTAGCTGAATTAGGCTACCTGGGGGAGATACGCGAGGATGTGGAAGGATCTTGATCGGTTGATAACCCTATAGCTACCAGATGTTCTATTAAATCAGCAGCTTCAGGTAATACTGATTCCACTTCTGGGCTTAGTGCCTCTCCTAAAAGGAGATGACCAGCTTCTATTCCAATCAGCCACAATTTTTCTGGCATACTGGCCGGCATAAGCTTATGCCCAAGTGAGAGGGTTTCCGCCACGCCCCAACCATGGGCTGAGCCTGCTCCATCCGAAAAGGCTTCCAGCTGATCTTCAGATAATACATGGATTGTCCCGGCTTTTGCATTGGAATGTACAGCATCAATCAGGATTACAATGCTGGTCCCTTCCAGAAGGTTGAGCAATCCAATGCCGGGGAGCTCTGCCAATTCCACTTGCAGGTTTGTTCGCTCGATATTTACCTGGTATCTCTCCTGCCATAATCGAACAGCTTCCAGGCCAGCTGCATCATCTCCACGCAGGCTTTGACCTATACCGATGACCTTGATGGTGCCGGGAGTTTTATCCCTGGCACCATCGGGTGGAAGATTCATTCGTTTTCGATTTTAAGTTTTAGGAAGTGTGTTGCGCAAGAAATACATGGGTCATAGGAGCGCAGAAGATGCTCAAATGTTAAAGATGCTTCTTCCTGCGGCTGATTGATGGCAGTGGGTGCCAGAGCCCACAGGTCTGATTCCATTTGGGCGAAGTTTTGAGCCGTTGGGGGGGTGATCCTGGCAAAGCGGATCATTCCCTGCTCATCAACAACATATCGATGGTAGAGCAACCCGCGCGGTGCTTCTGAGACCCCAACGCCTTCACCAGGTTGTATGGTGAATTCAACGTGGCTTGGACCTTGCGGTTGGTAGGAGTTAGCAAGCTCGATTGCCAGGTCACAGGTGTGAACCAGCTCGATAGCTCGTGCCAGTAATCCCTTGTAAGGGTTGCGCAAGGGAGCTTTCAGCCCAATTTCCCTGGCGGCTTCCTTGGCCATGGTACGTAATTTCTTGAAATTTAGGTTGAAACGAGCCAGCGGACCTACGAAATATGTGTGATTTTCTACCGTATGGCTGTGTAGCGCATTCGATCTTTCAACGTGGGTTTCAAGGTAAAATTTTTCAAATTCCATCGGGCTGATTCTCTTCCCATTGGAAGAGAGGATATCGCCATCGTAGATTGCATAATCTTCAATACGGTTGAGGGCAACAAATTCATAATCCTGCTCGAAGTCGGGATAGGATAAAGTGGCAGCCCACTTTACCGTATCGATCGAAGCCTGGCGTGCCCATTCAAGCTCTGGGATTAAACCATGAATAGCCTGTTCAGATGGCCAGCGATAAAACCCACCAACACAGGTGTTGACAGGGTGAACCGAGCGACCACCAATGGTTTTAAGGAGGTCATTGCCGATTTTCTTTAGGTGAAGACCCTGCTTAACAAGCTCTGGTGCCTCAGCCGCCAGAGTGAGCGCACTTTCATGGTTTACCAGGTCAGGTGCTTGAAGTAAATAGATATGCAAAGCATGGCTTTCGATATATTCAGCACAGTAAAGTAGTTGCCGCAGCAGGCGTACCTCTGGGGAAATGGTCACCTGCATGGCAGCTTCGAGGGCCTGCACTGAGCTCATCTGGTATGCCACCGGGCAAATCCCACAGATACGTGCGGTAATATCAGGCACATCCTGGAAATATCGCCCATGCAGAAAGCCTTCAAAAAAGCGGGGCGGCTCGTAAATGTTCAAAAGAATGTCATCGATGGCTCCGTCCTTAAGGCGTATGGTCAATGCGCCTTCACCTTCAACACGCGCCAAAGCGGGAATATGGATATCCTGGTTCATTTGTTTTCTCCTGCTGTCAGGTTAGGCTGAGCTGCAAGCGTTTCTGCCGCTGTGCGGAAGGCCGGTGCATAGTTGCTGATATTGGAGAATAAACTCCTTACTTCTCCGGGATGGCGTTCAACTGGGAGCAACGCCGCTATGATGGTTTTCATATCTGCATTTGGGGCAGGGCCGAAACAGCCATAACAACCGCGGCCATTTGCGGGGCAAAGCGCACCACAACCCGTGCGCGTGGCAGGTCCAAGGCATGCCACACCATGAGCAACAACCATGCATACAATGCCTTGCCGTTTGCATTCCAAGCAGACACTTTGGGTGGGCAGCATGGGTCGACGCTTTTGTAAGAATGCTTGAATAACTTCAACCAGCTGGTATTTATTCACCGGGCATCCCCACAGCTCGAAATCAACTTTTACGTGCTCGGCGAGTGGGACAGACTTTGGCAGGGTATGTAAATATTCAGGGTGTTCATATACAGCCATGGCCAGGTCGTCCAGCTTCGTGAAATTTCGCAATGCCTGAATCCCTCCCGCAGTGGCACAAGTACCAAGCGCCACTAATATTTTTGCCTGCTTGCGAATCTCCTGGATACGCTCTGCTTCGTGGGGTGTGGTAATCGAACCTTCAACCAGGGCGATATCATATGGCCCAGGTAAAGTTCGCCGGCGTGCTTCCAAAAAATAGGCAATCTCGATCGCGCCAGCCAGATCTAGCAGCTCATCTTCAAGATTTAAAATTGAGAGCTGGCAGCCATCACAGGATGAGAATTTATATACAGCAACGGTGGGCTTGCTCATTAGAATTCCTCCACATTGACAAAAGGCTGCAGCATATCAAAACTGAATACCGGACCATCTTTACATACAAAGTATGGACCTACCTGGCAATGACCGCATGAACCCAGCCCGCATTTCATATTCCTCTCGAGCGATACAAGAATTCGTTCGGGTGGTACCCGTCTTGCCAGCGCTTCGAAGATGACGAAGCGGATCATAATCTCGGGACCGCAGGTCAGAATGACCGTATTGCGTGGATCGAGGCGTGTGTTATAGAAAAGAATGGGAACCACGCCTACCCTTCCATCCCAGGTATCATCACCCCGGTCCACGGTCACCTGGATCTCAATCCCGGCATCCTGCCAGGTTTTGTATTCTTTGGTGAATTGCAGGTCATTAGGTGTGCGGGCTCCGTAAAGAACAGTCACCTTGCCAAAGTCATAGCGATGATTCATGACGTAGTAAATGACAGGTCGGATGGGAGGCAAACCGATGCCACCAGCCGCGATCACAATGTCCTTACCAGTGCATTCATCTAATGACCACCAGCTTCCAAATGGTCCGCGCACTCCCAGGATATCTCCCACATTCATACGGTTGATCGTGGAGGTAATATTACCGATAGCTCGGATGGTATGGCCGAATCGACCCATCTCCTCCATATCCGAGCTTATGGATATGGCTACTTCACCTAAACCAGGCACCAACAGCATATTGAATTGACCAGGTTTGAAGTGAAATCCCTCTTGGAGATGCTGGTCGAGGAATTGCAACCAATATGTTGAAACGCTAGGTGCTTCACGTACGATTTCAACGATCTTTGCCCAATACGGTTGCATCGGTTCTGCTGGAGAGACTGCGTGGGGCATTCCGAGTGTTTCAATCATGACTGCACCTCCTCACGGATGGCATGCAGCTCAGCTGTAACATCAATCTTGGCGGGACACCATGTAATACAGCGACCACATCCAACGCAACCAGATGTTCCAAATTGAGCATACCAGGAGCCGAATTTATGTGTCAGCCATTGGCGGTAACGTGACCGGGTATACGGACGTGAATTTCCTCCAACGATATATGAATAATCAGGGTTGAAGCATGAGTCCCACACCCTTTCCCTGCGGGCAGTTTGACCATTCAGGTGGGCGGAGTCCCGCGCATCCCAACAAAAACAGGTTGGGCACACCAGTGTGCAACTGGCGCAGCTCATACAGCGCTGGGCAACATCATCCCACTGGTGGGCATCCAGGTTATTTAACAACAGGTCGGGTAGATCCTGTTGATCTGGCAGGCTACGTCCCATTTTTGTAATCGCATCGTCCAGTCCCTTTTGAGCAGCCTGGAGCCAGAAGGCACTGGTGGGTAGAATGGATATCCCGTCCATAACCATGCGTCCAGCTTCAGAACCAATCTCCACCAGGAAAACATCTTCCAACTCAGTCAGACGAAGATCATACCCAGGGTTGGCTTTCGGACCTGTACCCATGGAAGCACAAAAACCAGTTCCACAAGGGTGCAGACAATCTACAGCCAGGATAAACGCGCTCTGGCGGCGAGACCAGTAGATTGGATCCTTCCATTCTTCACGCAGGAAAATCCGATCCTGCACCTGTATAGCAGCCAGGTCACAAGGGAAAACGCCGAATAAGGCAAGTGGGGTCAGGTCTTTTTCTTTCTCCTCCACCTGCCAACATCCCTTCTCATCCCGAATAAAAATGGCAAGCTCTGAAACCGGTGGGAAGAAGAACTGCTTCCAGGATTGTGCCCCAGGGGTGACATCAAAGTAGCGCCTATGCCCGCTATAAATAAGGCGATAAGATGCCGGGTCTTGTTCGCTAATGTAACCCCTTGGCAGGTCAGCAATTCTATTGAGTGGCTTGTACACAATCGCGCCGTCCTGGATCTGTGGACCCAGCACCTGGTATCCCATCTTGAGCAGGTTTCCAAGCAGCTTCTCCAGCCCAATCTTGGGAAGTGCAATCGTCGAACCAATAGAGATTTGGATCTCAGCCATGCTATTCCTCTTTATATTCAGCAGGATTGGCAAACATATCCAGTAGCTGCAGGCGTGTAGTCAGCAAGCGACCTGCAACTAAATTTGCCAGCCGGCGCATGACATAATAACCAAAGTCGTGGTCTTCCTCGCAAAGCCTTCGCAGCTCACTGGCATCGAATGCTACCAGGCGGCTGGGCAGGACAGCACGCGCTCCTGCAGTGCGCTGGCGTACCACGGGAGTCACGGCTGACCAACCAACTTCGTCCATGGCATCAGCGGTGAGGATGCGCATGCGACCGCGCCCTGGGACACTGATCTCAATTGCCACTCGACCTTCCAGGACGACATAGAGAAAGTCTTCCTTATCTCCTTCACGAAAGATCACCTGGCCAGGTTCATACTTGAAGATCTTGGCGATGCCAACCATCATTTTGAAATGCTCTGCGGACATCACCTGGAACCAGGGGATGGCTTGTAGAGATTTGACCAATTCTTGCTCACTAGTCATAATGCATTCACTCCTTCTTAAAAAAGACGAAGAAAACCAGGAAAGAATACCCCTCTCCTAGTATAACCTTAGTTGAATATTTGCGGTAATTTTCACAAAAATATTGAAATTTGTCAGGTGCATTTGGTCATCATGTGCTTGGGCAGAATGTCACAGGATGAATACGTGACAGTTCCTACTTTAAGTTGTCTGACATAGGGAGTTCAGGGTAAGGGTATAGGGTGATGAGGAAGAAATATTAATTGCTATCCAGATAGGAGAAGACATTTTCCTCCTCTGGTGATAATACACCCTATATTGCCTTGAAAAGATAAACGATTATGATATTTGGGGATATGTTGATCACGCCTCCTTACCATATTATTATTGGTTCACCTCTCAGGCATGCATGTGACGAATGATGGAGTCACCAAACTCGGAGCATTTGAGCAAGGTGGCGCCATCCATTCGTTCGTAGAGATCGTGGGTAACGGTTTTAGCTGCAATGGTGGCTTCCATCCCTTGAATGATCAGATCCGATGCCTCTTTCCAACCCATGTAGCATAACATCATCTCAGCGGAAAGAATGACCGAGCCTGGGTTAGCTATATCTTTGTCGGTATATTGTGGATCTGTGCCATGGGTGGCTTCAAAAATAGCGTGCCCGGTGGAGTAATTGATGTTTCCGCCAGGCGCAATTCCGATTCCACCCACCTGGGCAGCCAAGGCATCCGAAATATAATCCCCATTCAGGTTCATCGTTGCCAGCACATCAAATTCACGCGGACGGGTGATGGTTTGTTGGAAGACGATGTCTGCGATCACATCCTTGACCAGTAACTTACCAGCCTGCAATGCAGAAGCTTGCTCCTGGTTGGCGGCATCTTCACCCTTTTCATTTTTGGTTTTCTCCCACTCCGCCCAGGTGTACACTTTATCACCGAATTCAGCCAAGGCGAGCTCGTAACCCCAATTTCTAAAAGCTCCTTCTGTGTATTTAATAATGTTGCCTTTATGTACCAGGGTAACCGATCGACGTTTATTGGCCAAAGCCCATTGGATGGCTGCACGAACAAGCCGGAATGTACCCTCCCTTGATACGGGTTTTATGCCGATCCCCGCGGTTTCAGGGAAGCGCATTTTTTTATATTCTGCAGGAAAGGTATCTTTTAGTAAAGTTTTAAATTGTTGGTTGGCTACAGTCCCATATTCAAACTCAATCCCGGTATAAATGTCCTCGATATTCTCACGGAAGACGACCATATTCATGAATTCAGGGTGTTTAACGGGTGAGGGAATGCCTGGAAAGTAGCGAACAGGGCGGATGCAGACATATAAATCCAGGGCTTTACGGATTGCCACATTCAGGGAGCGAATACTGCCGTCAATGGGGGTGATGAGCGGTCCTTTGATCCCAACCATGAATTCCTTGAAGGCATGCATCGTCTCGTCAGGAAGCCACGAACCAAACTTTATGTATGCTTTTTCGCCTGCAAAAACTTCCAGCCACTCAATCTTGCGTGTATCTCCATAAGCTTGCCTGACAGCTGCATCGATAACGCGTTGAGAGGCGCGCCAGATATCTCTACCAGTGCCATCTCCCTCTACAAACGGCAGAATCGGGTGATCGGGTACTGATAGTTTTCCTCCGACCATGCTGATCTTGTCACCCGTCTTCGGTAAATTGAAAGTTCGATACAACATGTTCACTCTCCTTTGGCTGCAGGCACCGAAGTTTTAAAAAACCACAGTTTATATAAGGTTTTTTAGCCCTTTTCGGTTTATAAATTTTATCACTCTTCATATCCTCTGCTATAATTCCTGTGCTTTTTGAAAGACTATTGAGATATCAAACCTTGGAGAACCAAATGACCATAGAAAGACCTCCGTCCCCTAAAGAAAACCCGGATCAAGAAAACTGGCATGCCCTTTCGGCTGGTCAAATCCTCAAGCAGCTCGCTACCCCACCTGAGAGTGGTTTATCATCCGAGGAGGCAGCCAAACGGTTGGAATCATATGGGCTAAACCAGCTGGAAGAAGCACCGGGTATCACCTTCTGGCAGATGCTATTCGACCAGTTTAACAACTTTGTGGTGATATTGCTAATTGTGGCTGCAATCATCTCAGCTTTATTAGGAGATATTGAAGAAGCTGCAGCAATCATGGCAATTGTTATCTTGAATGCCACACTGGGTGTAGTCCAGGAGAGGCGCGCTGAACAGGCGCTGGCAGCTTTGAAGAAATTAGCAACCCCAGAAGCACAGGTAGTGCGGGACGGGCAAAGGCAATCGGTATCATCCACGAAGCTGGTACCTGGTGATATCGTCCTTCTCGAAGCAGGAAACTACATCCCAGCTGACATCCGCTTGTTGGAGGCAGCCAACCTGCGCATTGAAGAAGCTGCCCTGACGGGTGAATCGGTCCCAGTGCAGAAGGATGCCAACATTCGTTTGGAAGCGGATATCCCCCTGGGTGACCGGAAGAATACCACTTTCATGGGAACCTTGGTCTCCTATGGGCGAGGGCGGGGAGTGGTGGTCAGCACCGGTATGCGCACGCAGATTGGCTTGATCGCCGAAATGCTTTCAGCTGTCGAGAATGAACCTACTCCCCTGCAAAAGCGGTTGGACCAATTGGGCAAGCTCCTGGGATTGGCAACCCTGGTCATCTGTGGGGTGGTGTTCGCCGTGTCTATCTGGCGCTTTACTGACCTCAGCTTGCTGACGGTGAGTAATGGTGGATTTTTGGTTTATTTAAAAGCGGCCAGGCAGGAGATCATCGATATGTTCATGTTGTCGGTGGGCTTGGCGATTGCGGCTGTACCGGAAGGCTTGCCAGCTGTAGTAACCATCAGCCTGGCACTGGGGATGCGCGAGATGATCAAGCGGCATGCCCTAATCCGCAAGCTGTCATCGGTGGAAACATTAGGCTCTACCACGGTGATCTGCTCCGATAAGACCGGTACCCTTACCCAAAATGAGATGACCCTCACACGCATCTGGGTGGACGGCAGGTACCTTTCCATCACGGGCAAGGGACGCACGCTCAGTGGTGAGTTTCAGGAAAATGGAAAAGCTGTCGACCTGGACGCTTACCCGGCAGTACGCACTTCTTTATGGGTCGGGGCTTTGAACAATGACTCGGAGCTGACCATATCCGGCTTGAGCGATGAGGAACAGACCTACCGGATGACGGGAGACCCAACCGAGGGGGCTCTGGTGGTGGCAGCCGCCAAGGCCGGGGCACTACCCAGGCCATTGAACCATGCCTACCCGCGCGTAGAGGAGGTGCCATTCGATTCTGAGCGCAAGCGCATGATCACGGTCCATCAGGTGAGGGAATCTTCGCCGGATGATTTCTCTCCTTTCTACCAGCATGAAACCAGTGGGTATGTGGTGGCGATTAAAGGTGCCCCGGACGTGGTGTTGGATTTATGTACCCACTACCAGCGCATGGATGATGCTCCGGCGCAGCTGACAGAAGAGCAGCGCATGCGCATCCTGCACGCCAACGATAACATGACCCAGGATGCCCTGCGTGTGCTGGGGGTGGCATATAGGGTCAGTCAAAATCTACCCAACATGGAAGACCTAGAGAAGTTGGAAGAAGGAATGATCTTTGTAGGGTTGCTGGGTATGATCGATCCCCCGAGACCCGAAGTAGCGCCTGCCCTGATAAAAGCTTCCAAGGCAGGTATCCGCACCATCATGATCACGGGAGATTTCCCCAATACCGCTCGCGCAATTGCGGAGGCAGTCGGCCTGCTGAAACCCAACCACCAAGTGCTCAGTGGTGCAGAGCTCGACGATCTGACGGATGAGCAACTCAAGCAGCAAGTGGAATATACGGATGTGTTTGCCCGGGTTTCACCGGAACACAAGCTGCGCATCGTGGAAGCATTGCGGGAAGATGGCGAGGTGGTGGCGATGACCGGCGATGGGGTGAACGACTCGCCTTCGATCAAGCGCGCCAACATCGGCGTGGCGATGGGAATCACCGGGACGGATGTGGCAAAGGAAAGCGCTGATATGGTGCTGACCGATGATAATTACGCTAGCATCGTTTCGGCAGTGGAACAGGGGCGTATTATTTATGATAACATCCGTAAATTTGTCTTCTTCCTGATCTCATCCAATATTGCCGAGGTGATGATCATCTTTCTGGCGACCCTGGCCGGGCTGCCTGCACCACTGACGGTGATCCAGCTGTTATGGCTGAACCTACTGACGGATGGCGCCCCTGCTCTGGCGCTGGCGATGGAAAAAGGCGACCCAGCCATCATGGATCGCAAGCCGCGCCCACCCTCTGAGCCGATCATTAACCGGACCATGCAAACGGGCATCGTGATCCAGACCATTGCTCAAACCGGTGTTGTTTTAACGGCATTTTTGGTTGGGCTTTTCTGGCACCTGGGAGCTGGGGTGATGATACCAGCGGGCACGAATCCCGTCCTCTACCTGTTGCAGTACGACTGGAGAGGTGTGGACGTGCAAACCGCGGAGACCATGGCGTTCGTGACCCTCAGCTTGTGTGAGCTTTTCCGGGCGTACACAGTGCGCTCGGAGAAGGTATCCATTTTCAAGCTGGGAGTGTTCTCGAATAAGTACATGCAGTATGCAGTCGCCCTGTCTGTCTTCTTAATGATATTGGCAGTTAGTGTCCCCTTCTTGCAGCCCATCTTCAACACCCATACCCCCGACCTGCGTGAGTGGGGGGTGATATTGGGCCTTGCACTTGTACCTGCGGTGGCGGAGGAGATCTATAAGGCATACCTGAGGTGGAGGGACGGGCGTAAAGCAAGATAGTCACCCGGGAGGCAAGGCCATACATTTGAAAATCATCCCTTAACCTGCTTAGAAGATGTATGATTTGGTTGATTAGGCAACAATAGGTTGATAAGATTGAGATGCTTATGCGCTTTGGTATGGTAAAAAAAATGAAGACCAACATACTTCTTATGGAGAAAAATTCTTATGTCAACTAAAACAGAGAAAGAAATCGCTATGAAGCCCCAGCAAAATTCTAGATTAATGGCCCTCTTGGCAATGGCGATGTTCGTCCTGGTGGTTGATACATCCATGATGAATGTATCCATTTCAGCAGTGGTCGATGATTTAGGTGTAACAGTAAGCGATATCCAATCTGCAATTGCCCTTGAAGCACTCGTGTCGGCTGCATTTATATTAATTGGAAGTAAGGTTGCTGATCTTATTGGCAGAAAGCGTGCTTATGTTCTTGGACTTCTCGGATATGCCATTGGGGCGATCGCCATGACCCTGACTCAAGGTATAGTGCCGATTATCATTTTTTGGGCAATTATCGGTGGATTAGGTGCTTCGCTTTTATTGCCATCTATGCAATCCTTGATCCATGGTAATTTTGAGGGGGCTGAACAAAAGAAAGCTTATGCATTGGTTGGTGCAGCAACCGGGATAGCAGCAGCTGTTGGGCCATTATTAGGTGGCTTTATCACCACCTATCTTTCCTGGCGTGTTGGATTTTTCCTTGAGTTTATCATCATCATGATCGTTTTAGCTAATATCAAACTGGTCAAAGATTACCCTATACAGGTCCCAGGCAGGTTGATGTTGTTGGCTCGATCCTCTCTGTTTTGGGTATGGGTGGGATCGTATTAAGCATACTTGTCTGGCAGGAGGGGGGAGAAGCGGTGGGTGCATTGATGGTTATTGGGTTAATCGCCATGGGCTTGTTCGCCTGGTGGTTGGTCCGGCGTAATAAGCAAGGGAAGCCAACCTTGCTTGATCCTCAGCTGTTCAAATCCAAATATTTCAGGCTGGGAATATCCGAACAGATGATGCAAAATATTTCGCTGGGTGGAATTATGATCGCCCTGCCCATCTATTTCCAGATGGTGTTTGAGTACACTGCCATGCGAACGGGCATTGCCATTGCACCTTTTTCCTTAAGTATCTTTGCTCTTTCCATACTGGCGGGTCGCAGGTTTGGAAAACGGCGGCCAGCCCGAATCATCCAGGCTGGTTTTGGTATCCTCTTTATTGGCGTGTTATTGTTAATTCCATTAATCCCTCGCGCAGATTCTGGTTTAAGCTTTCTGATACCATTGGTAATAACCGGATCAGGCATTGGTTTGTTAGTTTCACAGCTGAATAACTATACTTTATCCCCAATTTCCGAGGAACGCATCAGTGAAGCCGCAGGGGTTAACTCTGCCTCGGGTTCGTTTGGGCTTTCTTTTGGGTTGGCCTTTGCGGGTGCTATCATGCTGGCAGCCCTTTCCCTTTCCTTTACAAACATGGCACAAGCGAGCACGGTGCTGACCCCTGATCAGCAGGAGTTGGTAGCGCAGGCATTGGAAGAAGATGCCCAAATCATGAGCGACACTCAGCTCGAGACACAGCTTGCTGGGCAACCCGTGGAGGTCCAGGAAGAGATCATGCGTATCAACACCGATGCAAGGCACTTTGCTCTACAGGTCGCATTGCTCGTACCGCTATTGGCTGGATTGATTGGATTTCTAAATTCGTTCCGCATTGTCAAGCTACCTGACCTTGAACCGTCCAGTGCTGTGGAAGGATTGCTTGCGGGTTGAAAATTGAAAAAAATGCCGAGTATAAGTTGGTATAAAGGCAAGTAATTCATAAACCGACTGCAATCACTTGAATTAAAGGTCAACTATTTCTGTTGTTTTATTTCAAAAAAACCGGTTGCTCATAATTCTTGTTTAGTGCATAGTATTTATGGAACGTATATATGGGCGGGTCTGAAAACCGCCCAAATTATACATATCTTGGATTTGCTTATTCTTTCTCGAAGAAAATTACGATCATGGCTAATAGAATGACCAATCCACCTATGATCTGAGTAATAGTCATGCGTTCATCCAGGAAAATGTATGCTTCAACGGTAGTTAAGACTGGTTCCAAGGTCGCCAGGAGGTTAGCATTGCTGGCAGGAATGTAATTCATCGATGTGTTATAGAGTCCAAAGCCAAATATGGTGGGGACAAAGGCAAGAACGATAAGAATGATCCATCCGTCCATCGGTAAGGCTGGGATAAAGGCGCTGATCGATCCTGCGGAGCCGGGCAATATTGGGATCAAATTGAAAATCATCATAAATAACGTCCCAAAAGCAAACGAATACATCAGGGATGTCCAGGGGTTAAGATTACGCCTGGCTGCTTCCTTACCCATCAGGCTGTAAGCAGCAAAAAACAACCCCGAAAACAAACCGACTGTTACTCCAATGGGGTTTAGTTTCCACATTTCTGGACGATAAGCGCCAGAAACCAGCACGCATCCACTCAAACTCAAAATGACTGCCAATATTTTGTGGAGACCAAGTTTTTCTTTGAATAGCCAATAAGCCAGGATGGCTGTGAAACCTGCCGAGCTATATGCGATCACCGTTGCCACTGCAGCCCCATTGGCTTTCACCGACAGGGACCAAATGGAATTAAATATGGCCAAAATCAGGCCATAAAAAGCAAAAAACTTTATTTGAGATACTCTGATGCGAAGCAGAGAACGGCGGATTAGGAATAATGCAGGCACCAATGCCACGCATACGAAAAGGTCGCGCCAAAAAGCAAGCAATAAGGCAGGTATTTCAAAATTTGTGATCAAGTAGCTGATCAGGACACCGGTAACAGACCAGAATGTGATCCCTACTATGGCGATGATGGTACCTTTTGTAGTGCGCGACATACAATCCTTTCTCTTATACAGGCAAAGTATACCTACAGATTGAGAAATCGTCCCTGATAGATTTCATGTAAGGTCTATCCTTTTTATAGTATCAGTACTCAAGAACACTTGAATATGAAGTTCGTTTCTTCGAAATTCACAACAGTGAAAGCATCCGGACACTACAAGGGTTCGCATGCATGCCTGGTGATAAAAGTTCTCATTTTAGAGAGCGGAAAAAGAACCTCACCTGGATCATAATATCCTTCTGCATAGGCTGATTGATTGTATCAGCGCAAGCTATGCGGCCATAACTATGGCGAGCAGGAATGCCCGCTGTACGATCACAGATTACCAGGGGAATACTGATGGCTGATTGGGATGCCTGCCCTACAAAAAAGCCCACTTCGGCAAAGCATCTTGTATAATATAGCTAAGCAAGGCGATGATCAGCAGGGGTTGGTGATTATGGATCGTCACAAGGGCATGTTTGGTGACCTGCTGATGTCTAATGATTCACCCATTTTCGACACGGGAAGGTCCCAGGTAAAATAGAGCATGTCGCTTGATTTCCTTCAGGTAAGCCAACAAGTTCAGCAGCTGGGTGTGAAAGCCATACAGCACCAGCTTGATCTCAAGACCAGGCTGGTGGAATCACGCCAGCTTCTCGAAGTCTGCTCCCAGGATATTGAGAATTTGCAGCAAAAAGTGCAGGAAGTGGTGCGCAATAACGACCCAACCTTGCGTTGTGCCATACCAGTGAAGGAAGCCCTGAATGCCCATTTTCTACTGCCAGCCATGCCAGAACAGGTGACGCTGATTGCAGCGGATGGCTCGCAGATTTTTGCCGACCGGCACGCGGAGGTCGAATATTGCCTGGTCAACACCGGGGCAATCTGGATGCGCTACGGCTCAGCGGAAGCGCCGGTTACCAGCATACAGAGCCAATTAATCTTCGGTGAAGAGCTGGAGGGTATGTCTGATGACAGGTTATCTCTGAAGCGTGACATGGCGGAGCGGGAGAGGCTGCTTGAGCTGGCTTCTCAGGCTCAAACCCCGCTGATTACCCTCACCGATGGCCCGCTCGAGATCTGGACGACCACCCTTGAAGAAGGCAGGGTAGCGGGAGAGTTCAAGATGAGCCTGGAGAAGTACCTGGAAATTTTGGGCAAGTTGTGTGAATTAAATGTGACCACCGCCGGGTACGTGGACAAACCCGGGGCTGACCTGGTGGTGCGGTTGTTGGAAGTGGCGAATGCAAAGGATGAGGATTTGGTAAAAATGCGCACCTTCCGGCCGTTCAAAGGGGTGACGGACATCGAGCTGTACAAGGACATCCTGCAGCCGGGTGAACGCTCGGCAATTTTCGGTATCCAATCCCGCTCCTCCAAGCCTTACCAGGGGGAGCTGGCATTGCATTTCTTTTACCTCAACGTGGGGAGGGTGGGTCACCCATACCTGGCGAGGGTGGAAATCCCGAGCTGGGTGGTAAAAGAACCATCCATGCTGGATAACCTGCAGGCGGTACTGGTGAGCCAGTGCGGGATGATTGGTGCACAGTGTTACCCCTACCTGCTGCACCGCGCCCATGAAACAGCCGTGGTCAGACTGGAGGATAAGGAACAGGTGACGCAGATGATTGTGAATGAGCTGCGCAGGTGCGGGTTGGAGGTGGCAGGGCAATCTGCCAAGCAGTATAACAAGGATGTATCTGGAAAAAGGACGAGGTACGGGATATGAGACGATACGAGATCGGACGTCTGTTACGGGCAGGCACAACCGGCTTTGTGGTGGGATGCCGGGTGGCTCAAATCGATGCACCTTCATTTGGGGCACTGGTCCGGGTGGCGCTGGATGGGGATTACCAGGTTTATGGCCTGATCCATGACATCCATATTGACGATGATGGGTTAGTGCGCCAATTGGTGACTGCAGAGGTGGTGGAAGATGCCATCATCGCGGATAACCGGGTCAACCGCAATGTGCCCCTGGAGCTGAGCGTGCTGACGGTGGGTTACAAGCTGGATGGAAAAGTCTCGCACCTGCTTCCCCCACGCCCGCCACTGAGCCTGGACGTTATCTACCTGTGCACGCCGGATGAGGTGAGGCAGTTCACCAGCAGCGGGAGGTTCGGTTATTTCAGGCACCTTCTGCGGGCAAGTGACCTGCCCGTGGGTGAGTTGCTGGCAGCGCACATCCAGCAGGCGGGTACAGCGCACGCCGAGGCAGGCAATGAAGAGTGGAAGAATGCCGCTACCCAGGAGCTGATCACTCTGCTGAGGGATGATTATGCGTTGTTGATGAGCGTACTGGGTGCATTGGGAGATGCTTCATAAGATCACCACAACGGACACTAAGGACACAATGGTTTATATGGATATATAAAAAATGATACTATGAAAGTAGAAATGGATACAAAGGTGATAGAAAACAAGAATGTAAAAATCCAACCTATTCCAGCACGAACAGAGGGAATCGCAAAGATCATTCTTGACTCAGCCTTTAAAGTTCACACTGCACTAGGACCTGGGTTACTGGAATCGGTTTATGAGACCTGTCTCATCTATGAGCTTAAAGGAGCTGGATTGAAGTTTGAATCTCAGATCACGTTGCCAATTGTTTATAACGGAATAACGGTAGAATCCGGGCTTCGGCTGGAAGTGTTTGTAGAAAAAAGTGTGATCATAGAAATCAAAGCAATTGAAATAATAATTCCCATTCATAAAGCCCAATTACTAACATACTTAAAATTATCGGGAGTTCGACTAGGTTTATTGATCAATTTTAATGTCATACACCTTCGTGATGGCATATATCGGGTAGTAAATTAAAAAATTCTTCGTGTCCTTTGCGTCCTTTGTGGTGATCTAAATGGAAAACAAAAACAAAAGTATTGGATACATCGTCGGTGGGGGGTTGAAGGAGAACCTGCGGGTGAGGCTGACCGTTCCCTCCCAATCGGTGCAGGAAGGGGCATTTGTGGTGATCGAGAGCGGCAACTGGCAGTTCTATGGGCTGGTGACTGACCTGCAGCTCGGTTCCACCGACCCGCGCTTTGCTGACGAGCAAAGCGAGACCAGACTGCCTCTCGAGATGGCGAGCCTGCTTCATGGGCAGACTCTCTTCACCACCCTGGAAGTGCTGCCTGCCCTGATGCTGGAGCGCGGACCTGAACCGGGATCACCTGAATATGGGGTATGGCAAGCCAGCCACGCAGAAGGGCTGGGTCCTATGCCTGTGAAGACCATCCCACCCCATCATGCAGAGGTGCGCCTGGCAGAGGAGGGCGATATCGCGGAAATCTTTGGCAAGCGTGAAGAGCCAGGGAATTTCGTCATCGGTTACACGCGTGAGCAGGGACATCCAGTGTGTATCAACCTGGATAAATTCGTCCAACGCTCGGCGGGGGTGTTCGGGGCAACCGGCACCGGTAAATCCTTCCTGACCCGGCTGATGCTGGCGGGCTTGATTCATCACAACACCGCCTCGGTGCTGGTTTTTGACATGCATAACGAGTATGGCTTTGATGACACGGCATCGGATACACACACGACCGTTGTCGGGTTGAAGACCAGGTTCAGCACCCGGGTGAGGGTGGCAGCGCTCGGGGCGGGGTCACTCATCCGCGGGCTGGCACCCGATTTCACCCTGGAGATCGATGAGCGAGATATCCAGCCGGGTGATATCGAGATGCTGATGCGCGAGTTGAATTTAAAAGAAACCACTCCCACCACGCTGGATGCGTTGGTGTCTGAGTTCGGTCCAGGTGGGTGGTTTAGAGCCTTCCGGGAGATGAAGGTTGGATCAGTGATCGAAAATGACGAGGGCAAGAAGATCCCTGCACCCGATTCTGTGGCAGCCTGGGCAAATTCCGCCGGGGTGAACGTGATGGCGGCTGAGGGGTTGCGCAGCAAGATGCAACGGGTGTTCAACCTGGAATATATCCGTGAAAAGCCAGGTGGGAATGGGATTGAAGAGATCATCAAGGCGCTGGAAGCCGGGCATCACGTAGTGTTGTCTTTTTATGACCATGAATCTGACCTGGATTACCTGCTGGTGAGCAACCTGCTCACCCGGCGCATCCGTGAGACTTGGGAGAAGAGCACCAATGATTTTCGCAGCAAGGGGAGCAAGGAACCTCACCCGCTGGTGATCGTGGTGGAGGAAGCCCATAAGCTGCTCAATCGCGAGATGGCAGGACAGACCGCCTTCAGCACCATTGCGCGCGAGATGCGCAAGTATTACGTCACACTACTGATCATCGACCAGCGACCCTCGCAGATCTATGACGAGGTCATGTCGCAGCTCGGAACGCGCATCTCAGGATGGCTGGGGGATGAGGATGACATCCATGCCGTGCTCTCAGGGTTGGCGGGCAGGGATGCGCTACGCGGTATGCTGGCACGCCTGCAACCCAAGGAGGAAGTGCTGCTTTTGGGATGGGGCGTCCCTATGCCGCTGCCGGTAAGGTCCAGGAGGTATGATAGTACCTTCTGGGAGGAATTGTTGGGTAAAGACAAGGGCAATATGTCCACCGCCACGGCTGTCAGTGACTTGGGATTTGATTAGGATTGGAACAAGAATAATGTGGATTTTTTGTTAGCGAAAAGTCATCTGGTGAACTGGTTGAAGATGGACCATCAACATAAGGTAAATGCGCATTGTTTTGGATGGGTAGGTTTAGTAGATTGTTGAAGATTGCTTCTGTGGGTGAACACCGACTCGCAATGACAAAAAAGATGCCTCAGGCAGAGAGCAATGTCATTACTTCGTCGGGAGAGCATTACAATGACATCTGGACTAATAATGGCAATTCAAGGAGGAAACATGGATGTGATTGAATCTGGGATCGGTGAGATGATCCAACCCCCGGATATCGAAGCTTTTCGGGAGTGGAACCGGACAAAAAAGACCCGTAAATTGGTGGATAAGCTGATGAGCGAGCAGGAGGCGATTAGCACTTTTGTCTACGATGGCTGTTATATCGGCACCGAGCTGTATGGGACAGTGCGCTGCCCTATGTCGCTGTCACGTGAGCTTGTCCGGCAGGGGAAGAAAGACCTGCGGGTATGTGGGCAGGGTGTGTTGGAGCTCGACCTGTGGATGGCA
>Ga0209253_10000615_pt1 | contig 30924 bp, 30 predicted proteins | sample FrelakmetBRP12BR_FD_187145 | JGI IMG/M metagenome (GOLD analysis project Ga0209253, IMG submission 187145) | Freshwater lake sediment microbial communities from the University of Notre Dame, USA, for methane emissions studies - BRP12 BR (SPAdes)... | ecosystem: Environmental > Aquatic >... | reverse complement strand
TGTGCGGGCGCCCTGCTCGGCATCCTGTTGACTGGCTTGTTGAGTGCCTTCGCGATGGGTCCGACCGTCACAGCAGTATGGTTGATGGCGCCGATGGGTGCGTCGGCCGTCCTGTTGTTCGCCCTGCCGGCCAGCCCTCTGGCCCAACCCTGGTCCATCATTGGAGGGAATCTGATCTCGGCACTGATCGGCGTCAGCTGCGCGAAGCTGGTCGTTGCCCCGGCGCCCGCTGCCGCAGCGGCGATCTTCCTGGCGATTGGCGCGATGTTCGCGCTGCGCCTCATCCTCCGCAGCCACGCGCGAACGTGGGCCACGCCGTGCGAGATCTCAACCCAAGGTTACGGAGACGCGATAGCGCGACGAAGCGCGAACTCCGGCGTCACGCGGTCGCGTGACGCCCCGCGCTTTGCCGGTGTCGGGTCCGGGCGGCGGGATCGTGCGCGGCATGGACGCCGCGCCCGAAGCCTACAGGGACGTATTCACGGCGTTCCCACCGCCCGGACCCGGCGCCGGTAGAGCGCGGTCCGGCACAGCGAGCCGAGCGAACGACGGGAAGCGATTACGCGCGCCTCTCGATCTCGACGTAATCCCGCTGGGTCGGCCCAGTATAGAGCTGCCGCGGACGGCCGATCTTCATCGTCGAGTCGGCGATCATCTCCTGCCAGTGAGCCACCCAGCCCGCGGTGCGCGCGATCGCGAACATCACCGTGAACATCGAGCGCGGGATGCCGAGAGCGCTGTAGATCACGCCGGAGTAGAAATCGACGTTCGGGTAGAGCTTGCGCGCGATGAAGTACTCGTCCTTCAGCGCGATCTCCTCGAGGCGCAGCGCCAGCTCGAAGAGCGGGTTGTCGTTCCGGCCGAGGCGCGCGAGAACCTTGTGGCACATCTCGCGGATGATCTTCGCGCGCGGGTCGAAGTTCTTGTAGACGCGGTGGCCGAAGCCCATCAGGCGCTTGTTGCCGTCCTTGTCCTTCACCCGGTCGAGGAATTTCGAAATATTGTCGACCGTGCCGATGTCCTCGAGCATCGCGAGCACGGCCTCGTTCGCGCCGCCGTGCGCCGGGCCCCAGAGTGCCGAGACGCCCGCCGAGATCGCGGCGTAAGGGTTGGTGCCGGTGCTGCCCGCAAGGCGCACCGTGGAGGTGCTCGCGTTCTGCTCGTGGTCGGCGTGCAGGATCAGCAGCAGGTCGAGCGCCTGCGCCGCGACCGGGTCCACCTCGTAGTCCGCCGCCGGCACGGCGAAGAACATGCGCAGCATGTTCGAACAGTAGTCCATGTCGTTGCGGGGGTAGACGAACGGCTGGCCGAGGTTGTGCTTGAACGACGCCGCCGCAATCGTCGGAATCTTGGCGAGGATGCGGTGCGCGAAGATCTCCCGGTGCCGCGGGTTATGGTTGTCCATCGAGTCGTGGTAGAAGGCGGCCATCGACGACACCACGGCGGACACCATCGCCATCGGGTGCGCGTCGTAGTGGAAGCCGTTGAAGAAACGCAGCAGCGTTTCGTTGAGCATCGTGTGGTAGCGGATCGCGTGGTCGAACTGCTCGAGTTGGCGGGTCGAGGGCAGCTCGCCGTGGATCAGCAGGTAGGAGACCTCAAGGAAGCTCGACTTGGCGGCAATCTGCTCGATCGGATAACCGCGGTAGAGCAGGACACCGGCGTCACCGTCGATGTAGGTGATCTTGCTCTCGCAGGACGCGGTCGCCATGAACCCCGGGTCGAACGTGAAGATCCCGTGGTCCTTGCCGAGACTGGCGATATTCAGGCAGTCCGGGCCGACCGTGCCGCTCAGTGCGTCGAGGGTCGATTTCTTGCCCGTGTCGAGGCTGACCAGTTCGTATTTCTTTGCGCTCATCGTGCTCTACCTGTAGTGACTCAACCGCGCCAGCCCGGGGGCGGCCAGTCAGGTTTGCACGACCGGACGGCTCAATCAAGCGCGTACAAATTCCTAATCGACGACCTTGAGCCACTGGCCCGCGACCGGCTCCTTGTTCGGATAAAGGTCATTGAGGAGCCGCAACCGCTCGGCAGGATATTTCTCGATGGGTGAGGCACTTGCGAGCGCCTCGATCCGGGTCTGCGGCGTCGCCTTGAGCAGGCGGATCCGGTTGGGCTCCGCCAGCGCGAACTCGTTGTCCCGCAGGCGCCGGAAGGTCTTGATGCTGGAGAGAAACAGCGGATCGGTGGCCGGCATGGCGGCATTCAGCCGGGTCGCGCCCATGAAGACGTAGGCGAGGCCATTGTAATAGACGACCGCGTAGCGGGCCGGGCCGCGGTTGCCCCAGGGGAGCGCGACGTCGCGCGCGATCGCCGTGTAGCCATTGAGCCCGCCGATCTCGAGGGGCTCCGCGCCCTGCAGCGGCACCCCAGGCTGAAGCTTGGCGAGCAACTCCCGCGGTTGGACATTCTGCGGTGGCGCGGTCGCAGACAACTGCAGCAGCGCATCCTTCTGTGGCGTCGTCGCGACGACCCGGGTCGGCTGGTTCTGCACGGCCCAGCCGGACGGGAAAGCGACCGTCACGCCGAGTGTGCCGTGATAGAAGCGGCTGCCCCGGACGACCCCCTGCTCGCGGCTCGGCCCCAGCGGCAGCCCGGAGATGCGTTGCAGGTAGGCCTCACGGCCGTCCGGTCGCGCCTCGGTGGCACCTCCCGCCTTGCGCGCTTCGGAGACCACTTCCTTGAGGCGGGTATCGTTGTCGGGATGGGTCGAGAAGACGCCGTGATAGACCCTGGGCTCGCGGCCTTCCTGGCGCGCGACCTGCACCTCGAGCAGCTCCTGGTTTTTCAGCAGCCGGACGACGTCGATCATCGCCTCGGGCTGGTAACCCATCCGCTCGAGGTACTCGGCGCCGATCGCGTCGGCCTCGAGCTCCATGTCGCGGCCGTAGCCCCGCACCAGCGCGGTGCCGGCCATGTTGGCGACGTTCGCGATGTCGCCGCTGCCGGTCAGGATGCCGATCACCGTCGCCCCGACCCCCGCCGCGGTCGCGCCCGACTGCTGGCGGACGGCGTGGCGGGCCGTCACGTGCCCGACTTCGTGCCCGAGCACCGCGACGAGCTGCGCCTCGGAATTGAGGTAGGCCATGATCCCGCGCGTGATGTAGACGTAGCCGCCCGGCAGCGCGAACGCGTTGATGTCCGGGCTGTCGAGCACGGTGAACGTGAACTGCAGGTTGGGCAGGTGGCTGACCTTGGCGATGCGCTGGCCAATGTCGTTCACGTAAGCCTGCAGCGCTTCGTCCGAGTAGCGGCCATACTGCTGCAACACCTGCGGGTGCATCTTGCGGCCGATCTCGAGTTCCTGCGCCGCGCTCATCGTGACGACGTCCGACTTGCCCGTGACCGGGTTGGTCGCGCAGCCGTTCAGCACGAGCGCGCTTGCGAGCACGGCAGCCGGCAGCAAGTAACGAACGTTCATTGAGATGACCTCAGGGGACCACTGCAGTCTAGAGGCAGCGCTGGCGGCCCGAAAGTTCCGAGTCACGCGGCGTCTGAGCGCGACACATCGCATGACGCACACACCCGTTGATCCCCACTTGCGCCGTGCGAGTTTGCGGGCGCCCTGGCCCGTGAACTCGCTCAGGCGCCGCGCCACCGCCGGGCTTCCGGGGTGCGCGGCGACCAAGCGATTCCCGAGGAGCGACTCGCCGCGCACCCCGGAAGCCCGGCATGCCGCGATGCCAGGGCGTAGCTCGCCGGACGCCGCGGGCCCCCGGAAACGAAACGGGGCGCCGAAGCGCCCCGTCGTGATCGGTCCAGAAGCGAACGCAGCTCAGCCGCGCGCGTACTTCTTGCGGAAACGATCCACGCGGCCGCCCGTGTCGACGATCTTCTGCTTGCCCGTGTAGAACGGGTGGCAGTTCGAGCACACTTCGATCTGCAGGTCCTCGCCGAGCGTGGAACGCGTCTCGAACGTGTTGCCGCAGCTGCAGGTCACGTTGATGATCTTGTAGTCGGGATGGATTCCGCTCTTCATGGCCGCGGTCCTTGGGCAGACTGAGGAAAAAGGGCGCGAAGTATAGGAGCGGGTGGCGGCCCTGACAAGGCTGACCTTCCGCAGCCGGTCTGGTTATCCACAAAAGCTGTGGATAACTCTGTGGATGCCGACACCCAAGCCGGGGTCAGCCGGGCGCACGACTGGGCGATTCTCGCTTTGCTCAAAATTTAACCACGTCAATATCACTTTATTAATCATATAGTTATATCGGCTGTCTAACATGTCACTTCGACTACAGACCGTAACATGCCGAATCTACGTCCCTGCGCTGGGGATGTGCATAACTGGTTTGCCCCCTAGCCGATTGTGCCTGCCATTGCAAGGACTCCGAGCCGTCCGGAACCACCCGGTTGCGGGCCCACCGGCAGGAAAATCGCCTGCAAGTCATTGAGAAACTGCCGGCCCAGCGTCGTTGGGGCCAGTTTGCGATCCGCGCCGAGCGTCACCAGGCCTCGGGCTCGCGCTGCGGCCAGCGGCGCGGCGAGGACAGACCACGGCAGACCGGTCCGCGCCTCGAACAATTCCGCGTCGAAGCCCGCCACCAGGCGTAGCGCGTTAAGGCAGAACTCGAAAGCGAGGTCGTCTGCAGATAGCACCCTGGTCTCCTCGACGCGATCGACGGGCGAGCGCGCTGCGAGATACCGTCCGGGCTGGCGCGCCCGCGCGGTCCTCGTCACGGATCCCACGATCGGGTCGGTGAGCTTGCCGTGCGCGCCCGCGCCGATCCCGAGGTAATCACCGAAGCGCCAATAGTTCAGGTTGTGCCGGCACTCGCGCGCGCCTGAGGCGTAGGCCGAGACCTCGTATTGCTCGAACCCCGCGGCCGCGAGGCGTGACTGGCAGGCGACCTGCATCGCGAAGGCCTCGTCTTCGTCCGGCAGGTGCGGCGGACGACGTTCGAAAGCAGTGCCGGGCTCCAGAGTGAGCTGGTAATGCGAAAGGTGCGCCGGCCCGAGCTCCAGAGCCTGCTCCAGGTCCGCCAGCGCGTCGTCCGGCGTCTGCTCCGGCAAGGCGTACATCAGGTCGAGATTGAAGTTGTCGAGACCGGCCGCGCGCAGCTCCGCCACGGCAGCCAATGTGTCGCCTCGGGAGTGGATCCGGCCCAGCGCCGCCAGGCACCGGTCGTCGAAACTCTGCGCGCCGAGCGAGACCCGCGTGACACCCGCCGCCCGGTACTCCGCGAACCGGCCGCGCTCCACGGTCCCGGGGTTCGCTTCGAGCGTGACCTCGAGGCCGGCCTCCGCCGCGAAGAGCTGCTTCGCGCGCGCCAGCAATCGCTCGATCGATGCTGCCGCGAACAGGCTCGGCGTGCCTCCGCCAAAGAAGACGGATAGCAGCGGGCGGCCTGGACAGCCAAGTGCCGCGTATTCGAGATCATCGAGCAGCGCCCCGACGTAAGCGCGCTCCGGCAAGCCCGCGGCCGGCACGGCGTGCGAATTGAAATCGCAGTACGGGCACTTGCGGACACACCAGGGCAGGTGCACGTAGAGCGACAGCGGCGGCGCCGCGGCGAACGTCATGGCGCCTTGCCGACGAGTTCCGCGATCAGCGCTCGCAGTGCCCGGCCGCGGTGGCTGACCTCGTTCTTATGCGCCGCCTCGAGTTCTGCGGCCGTCTGCGGCCCGTCATCGACCAGGAACAGCGGGTCGTAGCCGAAACCGCCGCGGCCCCGCGGCAGGCGGCCGATGCGACCTTCCCAGCTTGCCTGGCAGACGAGCGGCGCGGGATCGAGCGCCCAGCGCAGGTACACCATCGCGCAACGATAGCGCGCGCTGCGCTCGGCGTCGGGCACCGTCTCGAGGTCGCGCAACAGCCGGGCGTTGTTGGCGGCGTCATCCGCGCCCGGCCCCGCGTACCGGGCCGAATAGATGCCGGGCGCGCCGTGCAGCGCATCGACCTCGAGACCGGAGTCATCCGCGATGGCGGGCAGGCCGGAGACCTCCGCGGCAAAACGCGCCTTGAGGAGCGCATTCTCGACGAAGCTCGAGCCGGTCTCCTCGGCCGCTGCGCGTGTGAACTCGGACTGCGGGCGCACGTCGACGCCCCATGGAGCCAGGATCGCCCGCATTTCGCGCAGCTTGCCGGCGTTGCCGGTGGCGAGCACCAGCCGTGCCGGCAGCGCTCGCTCCCGGGGAGTCACCGACGCGGCCGGCCGGCCTCTTCGGGCAACGGCGTCTGCAGCGCCTCGGTCTGCGCCGCGAACAGCCGCTGGCAGGACTCGGCCGCGAGGTTCAGCAGCTCGTCGAGCTCGTGGCGCCGGAACGCGTGGCCCTCTGCGGTGCCCTGGATCTCGATGAAACCGCCGCCGTTGTTCATCACGACGTTCATGTCCGTCTCGGCGCTGGAGTCCTCGGCATAGTCGAGGTCGACGACGGGCCGGCCCGCGACGATGCCGACCGAGACGGCCGCCACCTGGCCGTGCAGCGGGCTCGAGGCGATCGCGCGGCGCCGCTGCAGCGTGTCCATCGCATCGGCGAGCGCGACGTAGGCACCCGTGATCGCGGCTGTGCGCGTGCCGCCATCCGCCTGCAGCACGTCGCAGTCGAGCGTGACGGTGCGTTCGCCGAGCGCGCGCTGGTCGACGACGGCGCGCAGCGAACGCCCGATCAGGCGCTGGATCTCGAGCGTTCGTCCGCTCTGCTTGCCGCGCGCTGCCTCGCGCGCGGATCGCGTGTGCGTGGCCCGCGGCAGCATGCCGTACTCCGCCGTGATCCAGCCTTCGCCCTTGCCGCGCATGAACGACGGCACGCCGTCCTCCACGCTCGCGGTCACCAGCACGCGGGTGCCGCCGAACTCGACCAGCACGGAACCTTCCGCATGGCGAGTGAAGCCGCGCGTGATCCGGATGGGGCGTAACTCGTCCGGCGCGCGGCCGCTGGGTCTCAAGCGCTGCTCTCCTCGGCCCGCCGCGTTCAGCGCGCGAGCCAGCGCACGGCAGCCGCCGTGGTGTTGTCGGCGAAGGGCGCGTTCGCCAGCACGGCGCGCGCGCCCAGGTCGGCGAGCCGGTCGGGCAATCCGCGCTCGGCGCCCTGCCCGAACTCGGCGATCTGCTCGTCCGTCAGCCCGCCCCACAATCCATCCGAGCACAGCAGCACCACGTCGCCCGGCCGCAGCGCGCGCCGACCACCGAGCGACATCTCGGGCAGCGCCGGATCGCCGCCGATGCAGCACTCGACGTAATTGCGCATCGGGTGATCGTGGGCCTGCTGCTCGGTGATCCGCCCCGAGCGAAGCAGCAATTCGACGTGGCTGTGGTCGCGCGTGCGCTCGAGGATCCGGCCACCGCGCAGCATGTAGACGCGGCTGTCGCCAATGTGCGCCCAGTAGGCGTTCGAGCCCTGCACCACGCAGGCGGCGCAGGTGGCGCGAGGCCGAGTTTCCTGGGGCAAGCCACGGCCAAGCGCCACCACGGCCTCGTGCGCGAGGCCGAGCGTGAGATGCAGGAAGCCGTCGGGATCGAACAGCGGCCGGCTCGCCTCCCAGAACTGCTCGATCATCGCGCGGATCGCGACCTCGGCGGCACGCGCGCCGTCCGCATGGCCGCCCATGCCGTCCACGACGGCGAGAAACACCGCGTCGTCGCCGATCGCGATCGCCACACGGTCCTGGTTCTCTTCGCGATGCCCGAGGAGGCTCAAGTCCGCGTGCTCGATCTGCAAGGGTCGCTCCGGCACGCCTGTTCTCATGTAAACTCCGGCGCGATTTATAACACCCGCGCAATCTGCGCGTAAGTGGGACACCGCCATGATCCGCAGCATGACCGGCTTCGCGCGGCGCGAGCGCCAGGGGCCGTGGGGCACGCTCACCTGCGAGCTGCGGTCGGTCAATCACCGCTACCTCGAACTGTCGCTGCGCCTGCCCGAGGATCTCCGCGGCCTCGAAAGCGACGCTCGTCAGATCCTCGGCGGGCTGCTTCGCCGCGGCAAGGTCGACGCAGGCGTCTACCTGCGCGGCTCGCCGGCCACGGTCGCCGCACTGGAACTCAACACTGCGCTGGCCGAGCAACTGCTCACGCGCGCTGCCGAGGTGAACCGGATGGCCGGCGACGCGGCGGGCGCCATCGATCCGCTCGACGTGCTGCGCTGGCCCGGCGTGATCCGTGAGACCGAGCGCGACATCTCGCCCCTGGCCGCGGAAGCGACCGCGTTGCTGCGCGAAACCGCTGCCGACCTCAACGACGCGCGCTCGCGCGAGGGCGCCCGCATCCGCGAGATGCTGGCGCAGCGTTGCGAGGCGTTGCGCGAGATCGTCGCCACGCTGCGTGCGAAGTTGCCCGAACTGTCCGCGCGGATCCGCGCGCGCGTCGCCGAGCGCGTGGCGCAACTCGGCACACAGGTGGATCCGGAGCGGCTCGAGCAGGAGATCGTGCTGCTCGCATACAAGATGGACGTCGAGGAGGAACTCGACCGGGTCGGCAGCCACCTGACCGAGACGCTGCAGGTGCTCGACTCGAAGGAGCCCGCTGGACGACGACTCGACTTCCTGATGCAGGAGTTCAACCGCGAGGCCAACACGCTTTCCTCGAAGTCGCAGGATGTCGAGATGACGCGGGCGGCGGTCGACATGAAAGTGTTGATCGAGCAGATGCGCGAGCAGGTCCAGAACGTCGAGTAAGCATCTAACGCATTGAAATTTTGTGTTTTTCCGGTGCTTGTCATGTTTGGCCCCACCAGTGGACCCACCGCAGCGCCGTGTACCTCTTTAGGCCCCAAGGCGTAATGGAGATTGCGAGAATGACAAGAGACGAGGGAGCTGAAGTATCTCAACACGTAAAGGCTCTTTACGATGACGTCGGCTGGAAAGAGGTAGGCGATGGCATCACATATGACGCCCAGACGTGGGAGGATCTCCGTCCGGTTGCGCAGGAATATATTGCTGAGACTCGCCGCCGGGTAATGCGACATCTCCCTAGCTCCGGCGAGCGCTTATTGGATATGGCGTCTGGGCCGATCCAGTACCCAGAATATCTAGAGTTTTCGAAAGGCTTCAAAACGCGAGTATGTGTCGACCTCTCGCAGCGCGCTCTCGACATGGCGCGAGCTAAGATTGGCGATCACGGCGAATATCATTGCGGCGACTTTCTTGACCTCGAAATTGCACTCAACAGCATGGACGCGGTCGTTAGCCTCCACACGGTCTACCACATCCATGCTTCTCGACAGCCAGCCGTCGTCCGAAAGTTGATTGACGTGGCGAAGCCCGGTGCAAACGTCATTGTCGTGTACAGCAACCCACACAACCTTGTTTCGACCGTCGCGCGGCCTATACGAAAATTGCTTGGCCGACCAAAACCGATAGAAGGCAATAGTTCCAGACCGCTTTACTTTGACCCCCAGCCGCTGACCTGGTGGACGCAATTTTCCGACGTTGCAGACGTAACCATCTATCCTTGGCGCTCTCTAAGCACTCCGGTTCAGAAGGCACTCGTCCCCTCCGGGCGACTCGGCTTGAAAGTGTTCGACTGGTTGTTTAAGGCCGAGGACCGCTTTCCCAGTTTCTTTGTGCGCCTCGGATGTTATCCAATGGTCGTTCTTCATAAACGCGGCGGTTAATCAGATCACATTGGAGCAGGCCAACAGATGTCTTGTCTTTGGACTTGGAGGTCCAGAACGTCGAATAGGTGCCTGACGAGCGGATCTCTGGAGCCTTTGCATTGCCCCGCTCGGCTCGTAGCCCCGTGGCCGCCCGTTACGCCGGGAAAGGATTCCTTCTCCCTTCGAGCAGGAAAAAGGTCTTGCCCTTGCTGTTGCCGAGAATGGCATCCACCGTCAGTCCATCAATGACGCCCTCGTACCTGCGGCGGACTTCTTCGGCCGAGTCAAAATGCCGCACGTGCCCCTCATCGGGGAAATTCGGTACGGTCGCGATGACGAACGTCCCCGGCTTGATGGCTGCCAGCGCGTCGAGGTCCCGGTCCACGTGCTCGAGGAACTCCAGGGCCAACACCGCATCGTAGTCGTGAGTCGCCAGGAAGTCGGACTGAAAGATATCCGTCAACTGGAAGGTGAATTCGGGGCACACCTTGCGGGCGTGTTCCAGTCGAAGCGGGCTGAAATCCAGCCCGACGTAGTCACTGATTCCCTGGTCGCGAAGCAGGCAGGCCAGTTGGCCGGGACCGCAACCGATGTCGACGACACGCCGCGCGCCGGAGCGCTTCAGCCTGTCGGAAACCACCGTCCACACTGGGTAGTAACGCGACTGCGTGTAGTGGTCGCGCCAGCGGCCCTTCGTCGCAAACCGGCGGTCGTAGAAATCCGCAGATCGTTCGCTGCCAGCCCTGCTTCCGGTCCCACCGGGCGAAGTGCCGCCACCCCAGATTGACGACAGCGCACGCCAGAGCGCCCGCGGACTCGCCGCGCGGAAGCGATCCTTGGTTTTCGTTTTCACTAAGGAGTTCAATCGTGACCGCAACCGACCAGAGTCGGTGATAGTAGCATTCGTATCGGAAATCCTTCGGCCCGAGGACCGGAGCACGTCGCTTGCCGTCACGTCGGCGGGTTAGCCATGTCGCGGCCATCCGGACAGGGTTGGCGGCGCTAACCGTTTGCGGCCGTTCTCTTTCGGTCCGCAGCCGGTTTCTCATCTTGCGGCGTCATCGGATTGGACCGGAAACCCTCGCGCCGCACTTCGGCCGCCGCGCGCTCGAGTACGAATGCCGCGCCCTCGCGGCCAAGCTCGTCCACCAGGACGGCGACGGTCTCCCGGACGACACGCCGAACCTTGCCAGTGTTACCCATGCCGCAGAGCGTAACGAGGACTGCATCACATTTCGGCCGGCGTTGCCGGTTCTGTGACGTGCGTCCGGTTTCCGGGTCCGCGCCGCATGACTGCCGGGATCGTCCCGGAACGCCCGCAACCGGTTGCACCGCTATCGGCAAGCCCCCTTGAAACGCTGTACTGTTCCATTATGTCGAGTGTCGCGTCCCGGAACGGCAAGCAGTGAGTAACCCGCCCAGCCGCCGCGGACGGCTGTTCGTCATCGCGGCGCCCTCCGGGGCCGGCAAGACCTCGCTGGTCCGCGCGCTGATGGAGCGCGTGCCCGCGCTGCGCTTCTCGATCTCGTACACGACTCGCGCGCGGCGGCCGACCGAAGAGCACGGCCGCGACTACTTCTTCGTCGGCAAGGACGAGTTCTCCCGGATGGCCGACGCCGGGGAGTTCCTCGAGCACGCCACGGTCTTCGACAACAGCTACGGCACGTCCCGCGGCCAGGTGGAGCAATCGCTGACCAACGGCCAGGACCTGATCCTGGAGATCGACTGGCAGGGCGCCGAGCAGGTGCGCCGCGCGCTGCCCGAGTGCGTCTCGGTCTTCATCCTGCCGCCGTCGCGAGCCGAGCTCGAGCGCCGCTTGCGCGGCCGGGGCACCGACGCCGAGGAGGTCATCCAGCGGCGGCTGCGCGACGCCGCGTCGGACATGGCCCACTGGCGCGAATTCGACCACGTCGTGGTCAATGACGATTTCGGCCGGGCGCTCGGCAAACTCGAGGCGATCGTGACTGGCCAGCCGGGCGCAGGGGGTGGGGATCGGACGGCGCTGGAGGCGCTGGCGGCCGAGCTGACGGAAGCGGATAGCGGATAGCGCAAGACTTTGGGCCTGACCGTTCGGCGCCACCTCTTGCCTATCCGCTATCCGCTATCCACTATCCGCTTTCCTGCTATGCTTACGCCCCTTGTACCTCGCAGACTGAACGTCCGATCGCCATGGCCCGCATTACCGTCGAAGACTGCCTGAAGAACGTTCCCAACCTGTTCCAGCTGGTGCTGGTCGCGTCGAAGCGCGCCCGCAAGCTGGCGAACGGGGCCGAGCCGACGCTCGACTGGTCGAACGACAAGCCGACGGTGCTGGCGCTGCGGGAGATCGCGTCCGGTCACGTGGGCCTCGAGATCCTCGAGGAGCCCGACCGTCCCCCGCAGGAATTCATCCCCGAGCCCGAGTTCATGGGCGAGCTCCGCGCGCCCCAGATCGGGCTGGGAGACTGAACCCGGGCCGGAGCCTCCCAGCCATGGACGTCACGTCTTCCCTGCGCAGCCTGCTGCCCTACGGAAGACGGTCCATCGGCATCAACCAGCTGATCGACAAGCTCGAGGGCTACCTGCCCCCGGAAGACGTCGAGCGCGTCCAGGCCGCCTACGACTTCGCCTTCCAGGCCCATGAGGGCCAGCGCCGCCGCTCGGGCCAGCCCTACATCACCCATCCGGTCGCGGTCGCCGACCTGCTTGCCGACCTGCGGCTCGATGCCCAGACGCTGATGGCCGCGATCCTCCACGACGTCATGGAGGACACCCCGACGGTCAAGGACGAGATCACGACCCGCTTCGGTGCGGAAGTGGCTGAGCTCGTCGACGGGGTCAGCAAGCTCGACCAGATCCAGTTCAAGAGCCGCGCCGAGGCGCAAGCCGAGAGCTTCCGCAAGATGCTGCTCGCCATGGTGCGCGACATCCGCGTCATCATGGTCAAGCTCGCCGACCGGACGCACAACATGCGCACGCTCGGCGCGATGCCGCCGGCCAAGCGGCGCGCGATCGCGCGCGAGACGCTCGAGATCTACGCGCCGATCGCGAACCGGCTCGGGATGCACTCGATCAAGGTCGAGCTCGAGGATCTCGGCTTCCGCTCGCTCTATCCGCGCCGCTACAAGGTCATCGAGTCTGCGGTCCGCAAGGCCAAGGGCAACCAGAAGCAGTTCGTCGGCCGCATCTCGCACGCGCTCGAGGCGGCGCTCGGGAAGGCCGCGCTGCCGGCCCGGATCGAGGGCCGCGAGAAGGACGTCCACAGCATCTACCAGAAGATGCGGCGCAAGAAGGTCTCGCTCGCCGAGATCGTCGACGTCTACGGGTTCCGCATCATCGTGCGCGACGCGGACACCTGCTACCGCACGCTCGGCGTCGTCCATGCCGTCTACAAGCCGATGCCCGGCCGCTTCAAGGACTACATCGCGATCCCGCGCGCGAACGGCTACCAGTCGCTGCACACGACGCTGTTCGGCCCGAACGGCATGCCGATCGAGGTGCAGATCCGCACCGAGGAAATGCACCACGTCGCCGAGTCCGGCATCGCCGCCCACTGGCAGTACAAGGAGGGCGACGATTCCGTCCGCTCGTACAGCGACCGCGCGCGCGAATGGCTGCAGCAGCTGGTCGAGATCCAGCAGGGCGGCAACTCCGAGGAGTTCCTGGAAAGCGTCAAGGTCGACCTGTTCCCGGACAAGGTCTACGTGTTCACGCCGAAGGGCGACATCCGCCGGCTGCCGCGCGGCTCGACCTGCGTGGACTTCGCCTACGCGGTGCACACGGACGTCGGCAACCGCTGCGTCGCCGCCAAGGTCGACCGCCGTCTCGTGCCGCTGCGCACGCCGCTGCGCAATGGCCAGACCGTCGAGATCATCACGGCCAAGGGCGCCACGCCGAATCCGTCCTGGGTCAACTTCGTGGTCACGGCCAAGGCGCGCGCGGCGATCCGCCAGTACCTGAAGAACCTGAAGCGCTCCGAAGCCGTGGATCTCGGTCGCCGGCTGCTCAACCAGGCACTCGAGGAATTTTCGCTCAGCCTGCGCAAGGTGCCCGCGGAAACCGTGGACGCGCTGGTGCGTGACCTCGGCCTGCGCGCCGAGGACGAACTCTTCGAGAAAATCGGGCTCGGCGAGCGCATCGCGCCGTTCGTGGCCAGGCGCCTGCTGCCGGGCGAGAGCGACGGAACCGTGGACGCGACCGCGGGTCCGCTGGCCATTGCGGGCACCGAAGGCCTCGTGGTGACCTACGCGCGCTGCTGCTTCCCGATCCCCAACGACCCGATCCTCGCGAACCTGTCGAGCGGCCGCGGCGTGGTGATCCACCGCGAGGCCTGCGGCAACCTCTCGTCGTTCCGCAAGCAGCCGGACAAGTGGATCCCGGTGGCGTGGCAGGCCGCCGCCGATCGCAGCTTCCACGTCGAGATCAAGATCGAAGTGACGAACCGCATGGGCGTCCTCGCGCAGGTGGCTTCGGCGATCGCGGGCACGCAGACCAACATCGACCGCGTGTCGGTCGTGGAGCGTGACAGCGACACCTCGACGTTGATCTTCGAGTTGCTCGTCCACGACCGGCGCCACCTCGCCCGCGTGATCCGCTCGATCCGCGGCATGCCGGAGGTGCTGAAGGTGACGCGGACGCTGGCGTGAGGAAGCGGATAGTGAATAGCGGATAGCGGATAGCGGATAGTGTGGAATCGGACCGGCCGGCGCCGCTGGTCCTCCTCACCATCCGCTATCCGCTATCCTCTATCCGCTATCCGCTATCCGCTATTCCGGAGTCCCCCATGCCCCGCACTCCCATCGCCACCCCGCACGCCCCGCAAGCCATCGGCACTTACTCGCAGGCGATTCGTGCGGGCAACACGGTCTACCTGTCCGGGCAGATCCCGCTCGACCCGGCGACCGGCGAACTGGTGGCGGGCGACATGGAAGCGCAGGTACGGCGCGTGTTCGACAACCTGCGGGCGGTGGCGCAGGCGGCGGGCGGCGATCTCTCGCACGTGGTCAAGCTGACCGTGTACCTGACCGATCTCGCGCACTTCGCGCTCGTGAACCGCGTCATGGCCGAATACTTCAGCCAGCCTTACCCGGCGCGCGCGGCGGTGGGGGTCGCGGCCTTGCCGCGCGGCGCCGCCGTCGAGATGGACGGCATCCTCGAGTTGTGAACCCGGCGCAGCCGCTCGACGAGCGGCCCGTCACCAGCCTGCGCGGTGTCGGACCGAGCCTGGCCGCGACGCTCGAGCGGCTCGGCCTGCGCACCGTGCAGGACCTGCTGTTCCACCTGCCGCTGCGCTACGAGGACCGCACTCGAGTGGTCCCCATCGGCACGCTGCGCACGGGCGACCGCGCGGTCATCGAGGGGGAGATCCAGCTCGCCGAGATCGTGTTCCGCAAGCGCCGCGCCCTGCTCTGCCGGATCACCGACGGCTCGGGCTTCCTGACGCTGCGCTTCTTCCATTTCTCGGCGGCGCAGCAGGCGACGCTGACGCGCGGCACCCGCTTGCGCTGCTACGGCGAAGCGCGCCTCGGCCCCGGTGGCCTCGAGATCGTGCACCCGGAGTACCGGCAGATCACGACCGGCGCCGGGACGCACGCGGACGAGAGCCTGACGCCGGTGTATCCAACGACGGAGGGTGTCCAGCAGGGACGCATGCGCATGCTGACGGGTCTGGCATTGGCGCAACTCACGGGCGGCGGCCTGCGCGACTGGGTTGCGCCGGACGTGCTCGGCATGGTCGGGCTGCCGTCGCTCGAGGCGGCGCTCCGCTACGTGCACCGACCGCCACCGGACGCCGACATCCCCGCGTTGAACGAGGGCCGGCACCCGGCGCAGCGCCGGCTCGCGTTCGAGGAGCTGCTCGCGCACCAGATCAGCCTGCGGCTGCTGCGCCAGGAGGCGGATCGTGATCATGCATGGCCGCTGCCCGCGCGCACGGACCTCGTCGAACGATGTCTCGGACGCCTGCCGTTCCAGCTCACCGATGCGCAGCACCGGGTCTGGCAGGAAATCGCGCGGGACCTCGCGCACGAGCACCCGATGATGCGGCTCGTGCAGGGCGACGTCGGCTCCGGCAAGACCGTGGTCGCGGCGCTCGCGGCGCTGCGTGCCGTGGAGCACGGCGCGCAGGCGGCCGTCATGGCTCCCACCGAGCTGCTCGCCGAGCAGCACGCGCGGAACTTCCTCGGCTGGCTCGAGCCGCTCGGCGTGCGCGTGGGCCTGCTGACGGGACGGTTGACCGGCCGGGCACGGACTGCGCTGCTGCACGACCTGTCGAGCGGCGCGGTGCAGGTTGCGGTGGGCACGCACGCGCTGTTCCAGGAGGGCGTCAATTTCGCACGCCTCGCGCTCGTCATCGTCGACGAGCAGCATCGCTTCGGCGTGCACCAGCGAGTCCAGCTGCGCGAGAAAGGGCTGGCGGACGGGCGTTATCCGCACCAGCTCGTCATGACGGCCACGCCGATCCCGCGCACACTCGCGATGAGCGCGTACGCCGACCTCGACGTCTCGGTCATCGACGAGTTGCCGCCCGGGCGCACACCGGTCCGCACCGTCGTGCTACCCGACACCCGCCGCGACGAGGTGGTCGCGCGGATCGACGCGGCCTGCCGGTCGGGCCGGCGGGCGTACTGGGTGTGCCCTCTGATCGACGAGTCGGACGTCGTCCGGCACCAGGCCGCCGAGGAAACCGCCGCAGCGCTGGCAGCCGCACTTCCCGGCGTGCGCATCGGGCTCGTACACGGTCGCATGCCCGGCGCCCGCAAGGACGCCGTGATGGCGGCGTTCAAGGCGGGACGGCTCGACCTGCTGGTCGCGACGACGGTCATCGAAGTCGGCGTGGACGTGCCGGAGGCGAGCCTGATGATCATCGAGAATGCCGAGCGAATGGGGCTCGCGCAGCTCCACCAGCTGCGCGGCCGGGTCGGGCGCGGCGCGGAGGAAAGCACCTGCGTGCTGCTCTTCGCCGCCCCTCTCACGCCGATCGCGCGCGAGCGGCTGGGTGTGCTCCGCGACACCAACGACGGCTTCGAGGTCGCGCGGCGCGACCTCGAGCTGCGCGGTCCGGGGGAGTTGCTCGGCACCCGCCAGACCGGCCTGATGCAGCTGCGGGTGGCCGATCTCGTCCGCGACGCCGACCTGCTGCCCGGCGTGCAGCGAGCGGCCGATTTGATGCTGGGCGGCCCGCAGGCCAACATAGTGGCTCTGCTGCGCCGCTGGGTCGGGGAGGCGGAGCGGTTCGGCAAGGTTTGAAGCGGCCGGCAGCCAACCATGCGCAACGCCACGGACATCGACCAGGAATCGGGGGCGACAAACCCGTCGCCGCAGCGGCGACGGCTGCGCGAGTACGCGCGCCTGATGCGGCTCGACCGCCCGATCGGCATCTGGCTGCTGCTCTGGCCGGTGTTGTGGGCGCTGTGGATCTCCTCGAACGGTCACCCGGACGAGCGGCTGTTCGTGATCTTCGTGCTCGGCACGTTCGTGATGCGCTCGGCCGGCTGCGTCATGAACGACTTCGCCGACCGCGAGTTCGATCCGCACGTGCGCCGCACCGCCGACCGTCCGCTCGCGAAGCAGTCCGTGTCGCCGGCCGAAGCACTGGGACTGTTCGCGGTGCTGGCGCTGGTCGCGCTTGCGCTCGTGATCCCGCTCAACCGCCCGACGCAGGTGCTGGCGCTGATCGGCGGCATCCTGGCCGTGACCTATCCGTTCCTGAAGCGGTTCTTCTCGTTGCCGCAGGCTTATCTCGGCGCGGCATTCGGCTGGTCGGTGCCGATGGCATTCGCAGCACAGACTGGCGCCATCCCGCCGGTCGCCTGGGTGCTGTTCGTGTCCGTGGTGTTGTGGACGACGGCCTACGACACGATGTATGCGATGGTGGATCGCGAGGACGACCTCGTGATCGGGGTGCGCTCGTCGGCGATCCTGTTCGGTCGCGCGGATCGCATCCTGATCGCCGCGCTGCAGCTGGCAGCGCTGTGTGGACTCGCGCTCGTCGGCTGGATGAGCGAACTCGGCCATTGGTACTGGGCCGGCCTCGCAGTCGCGGCAGCGCTCGCGGCCCACCAGCAGGTCCTGATCCGCAACCGGCAGCCCGCCGAATGCTTCCGCGCCTTCCTGAACAACAACCTGCTGGGACTCGCGGTGTTCGCCGGCCTCGCGCTCGACTACTTGTTCCGCGGCTGATCGCCGTCGGTCGACCAGCCCTCGGCACCCGGCAGGCGGCGGTGGCGGGCCGCCTTCGCGAGCAGGTGCGAGCCTACCGGCGTCGTGATCGCGATGAACAGCGAGATCATGAATTCGTGGAGCGAGAGGCCGGGCCCGCGGAAACTCATGTAGAGCGCCGAGGCGACCAGCATGCTGCCGATGCCGATCGTCGTGGCCTTCGAGGGCCCGTGCAGGCGCGTGAAGATGTCCGGCATGCGCAGCAGGCCGAGCGAGCCGATCAGCGAGAACGCGGCGCCGACCAGCACCAGCGCGGCCACGATCCAGTCCAGCAGCGTCGAGGCTTCCATCGTCCGGCCCTACTCGATGACGTCGCCGCGCGTCAGGAACTTCGACAGCACGACGGTGGTGATGAAGCCGAGCATCGCAATCAGCAGCGCCGCTTCGTAGTAACGATCCGCGCCGAGCCTGAGGCCGTAGACGACCAGCATCGCGGCGCTGTTCACGTACAGCGTGTCGAGCGCGAGGATCCGGTCGATCACGTCCGGGCCGCGCATCAGCCGCAGCAGCGCCAGCGCCAGCGACATCCCCAGCAACGCGAGCGCGATGTCGATGGCGTGGCTCAGCATTCGAGGATCTCCTTGAGGCGTCGCTCGTAGCGCGACTTGATCTCCGCCACCATCGCCGCGGGATCCAGGCAGCGCAGTGCGTGCACGACGAGGACCCGGCCGCCGCGACCGTCGGCCTCGATCTCGACCGAGACGGTGCCGGGTGTCAGCGTCACGGTGGACGCGAGCACGGTGACGGCGAAATCGGTCTGCAGGTCGAGCGGCACGCGGATGAACGCCGGCCGCACGCGCGACAGCGGGCCGAGAATGATTGCGGCCACCTGCACGTTGGCGACGATGATGTCGTAGAGCACGACGACGAAATACTCTGCGACCTTGAACGGCCGCCGGATCACGAGCGGCTCCGGCCAGAAGCGTCGCGTGAGGAACGGGATCGCGGTGGCGAGCACCGCGCCGAGCACCACGTGCCCCGGCGCGAGCGTGTTGTTGAGCCACAGCCAGCACACGACCAGCAGTACGCTGAGCAGCGGGTGCGGAAACAGCCAGCGCGTCGGGCTCACCGGAGGCTCCTGCGGTCGTCCGCAGCGGTGCCGAGCACCGCCTCGACGTACGCCGATGGCCGGGCGAGCTGTGCGGCCGTGCTCCACGCGTAGGCTGTGACGCTGCCGCCCCAGGCGACCATGGCCACGACGGAGGCCAGCAGCAGGCCGATCGGCGCGAGCACTCGCAACGGAACGCGAGGCCGGACGGGGTGCGCAGAGCTTTCGTCGGCGATGCGCCAGAAGAGCGCGCTGCCCGCGCGTGCGAGCGCGACGATCACGACGAGCGCCGCTACCAGCAGCACGCTCCAGGTCACGACGGCAAGGCCGCTGTCGCGCGCCGCGTCGAGGATCATGATCTTGCCGACAAAGCCGGTCAGCGGCGGCAGCCCGGCCATCGCCACGGCGGCCACGAAGAACAGCGATCCGAGCAGGCCGGCCTGCGGCATCGAGTCGACCACGTCGAGACGGTCGCCGCCCGCGCGGCGCTGCCGCGCCACGACGTCCGCGAGCAGGAACAGCGCCGCGCTCACCAGCGTCGAGTGGGCCGTGTAATAGACCGCGGCCGCATAACCGGCCTCGGAGAAGAGGCCGATGGCCACGAGCAGCGTGCCGACCGAATAGACGACCAGCCAGCCGGCTGCCTCGCGCAACGCACGCGCGGCGAGCACGCCGAGCGCGCCGAAGGCGAGCGTTGCGAGCGCGGCCGGCAGCACCCACGGCGATGCCACGCCCGCCAGTTCGCCGGCTTCGGGACCGAACGCGAGCGGGAACACGCGCAGGATCGCGTAAACACCGACCTTGGTCAGCACGGCGAACAGCGCGGCGGTCGCACCGAAAGCCGCCGCGTAGGACCGCGGCAACCAGAAGCCCAGTGGCAGCAGCGCTGCCTTGAGCGCGAAGACGCCGAGCAGCAGCAGGGCGCCACTGCGGGCGAGCGGGGCGGCATCCGCGTCGAGCTGCGGGATCACGCGGGCCAGGTCGGCGAGATTCAGCGTCCCGGTCACGCCGTAGAGCGTGCCCACGGCGAACAGGAACAGGGCCGAGCCGATCAGGTTCAACACGACGACGTGCACCGCGGCGCCGACGCGTTGCGGCCCGAGACCGTGCAGCAGCAGCGTGTAGAACGCGATCAGCAGCACTTCGAAGAACACGAACAGGTTGAACAGGTCGCCGGTCAGGAAGGCACCGTTGATGCCGAGCAGCTGGAACTGGAACAGCGCCTGGAACTGCGGGCCGGCCGTGTCCTGGCCGTCGCCCGCGTAGACCTGGCTCGCGAGCGCCACGATCGCGGTCAGCAGCAGCATCAGCGCCGACAGCCGGTCCGCGACCAGCACGATGCCGAACGGGGGTTGCCACTCGCCGAGCGCGTAGACGACGTGCGAGCCGTCCGCCACCTGCGACATCAGCAGCAGCGCGATCGGCAGCAGCGCCAGCGTCGCTGCGAAGCCGATGGCACGCCGGACGCCCTCGGCGAACCGACTCGTGAGTAGAAGCAGGCTGCCCGTCGCGAGCGGCAGCAGCAGCGGCAGCATGACGAGGTGGTTCAACGCTGCCCGCCGTCCACGTGGTCGCTGCCGGTCTCGCGGAGCGCACGCAACGCCACCACGACCAGCAGCGCGGTCATGCCGAACCCGATCACGATCGCGGTGAGCACCAGCGCCTGGGGCACCGGATCCGGGTAACGCTCGAGTCCCTGGTCCGTGAGCGGTGCGCTCGCCACGACGAGGCGGCCCGAGGCGAACAGGAACAGGTTCACCGCATAGGACAGCAGCGTCAGCCCGAGCAGCACGGGGAACGTGCGCGCGCGCAGCATCAGGTACAGGCCCGCAGCCGTCAGCACGCCGATGGCGATGGCGACGAGGGCTTCCATGCTATTGGTCTCCCCGCGGGCCTGCAGCGCGGGATCCGGGCCCGGAGAGCCCGCCGAGACGCCCGATGATCACGAGCACGACGCCGACGACCGCAAGGTAGATGCCGAGGTCGAAGGCCATCGCGCTTGCGAGCTCGAACTGGCCGACGACCGGCCAGTCCACGTAGCCGAACGTGGACGTCAGGAACGGCGCGTCGAAGACCCAGCTCGCGATGCCGGTCAGCGTCGCGACCAGCAGGCCGACCGCGATGACGTTCGAGTAGCTCCACGGCAACCGCTCGCGCGCCCATTCGCTGCCGTACGCGACGTACTGGAGGATGATCGCCGTGCCGGTGACCAGGCCCGCAATGAAGCCGCCGCCCGGCGCGTTGTGGCCGCGCAGGAACAGGTAGGCGGACACGAGCAGCGCGAGCGGCAGCAGCGGCCGCGACAGCACGCGCAGCATCAGTGGATAGCGCTCCGCGGCCCACGGGCGGCCCGCCTGGTCGACGCCCGGCGCGTCGAGCTTGAGTCCCTGCAGCAACGCGACGATGCCGACCGCGGCGATGCCCAGGACCGTGATCTCGCCGAGCGTGTCGAAGCCGCGGAAGTCCACAAGGATCACGTTGACGACGTTGTAGCCGCCGCCGGCCGGCTTGGCGTTCTCCAGGTAATACCAAGCGATCGTATCGAGCGGGCGAGTGAGCAGGGCCCAGGCGAGCGCGGCAACCGCGCCGCCGCCGGCCACCGCGATCAGTGCGTCGCGTCCGCGCCGCAATGCGGTCGAGTCCTGGGGCGTTTCCGCGGGCAGGAAGTACATCGCCAGCAGCAGCAGGATCACCGTCACGATCTCGACGAGCAGCTGCGTCAGTGCGAGATCGGGTGCCGAGAAGCGCACGAAGGCGAGCGACACGACGAGCCCGACGACTCCGATCAGCACCACGGCGAGCAGCCGCCGGGCGTGCAGCACGGTGACCGCGATCGCAGTGAGCACGAGCGCGACGGTCAGCAGCACGGCGAGCGCGTCGGGCGGCGTCATCGCGACCGGCCCGGACAGCACGAGGCCGCGCGCTCCCGTGAGGCCGAGCACGAGCGCGGCGAGCACGAGCAGCAGCACGTACCGCTGCAGCGACCCGTTGGCGACGCGCTCGACCAGCCAGCGCGCGCCCCGTACCGTGCGGGCGACCGCGATCTCGCTCAACGCGCGGCCGTCCACCCGTCGCGCCTGGTAGCCGTGCAGGTCGAAGTGATAGCGGCGCGCGAAATAGACCAGCACGCCGCCCGCGAAGGCGACGACGCTCATCAGCAGCGGCAGGTTGAAGCCATGCCAGAGCTTGAGCGAAAACTCGGGCAGCGGGGCCTGCAGCACGGCGGTCGCGGCCGCGCGTAGCAGCGGATCGATCGTGATCGCGGGCATCAGCCCGACGAGCAGGCACAGGGCCACCAGCACTTCGACCGGCACCTTCATCCAGCGTGGCGGTTCATGCGGTGTCTTCGGCAGCCCCTGGGGCGGCGGCCCGAAGAATACGTCGTGGACGAAGCGAGTCGAGTACGCCACGGTGAAAATGCCGCTTAGCGTCGCCGCGACCGGCATCAGCCAGTACCAGCTGCCGAGCCACTGCACCTGGAAGGATTCGGCGAAGAACATCTCCTTGCTGAGGAACCCGTTCAACAGCGGCACGCCCGCCATCGCGCCCGCGGCGATGGTCGCGAGCGCAGCAGTCCAGGGCATGAAGCGCGCGAGGCCGCTCAGCCTGCGCATGTCCCGCGTGCCGGTCTCGTGGTCGACGATGCCCGCCGCCATGAACAGCGACGCCTTGAACACTGCGTGGTTGATGATGTGAAACACCGCCGCGATCTCGCCGAGCGGCGTGCCGAGGCCGAACAGCAGCGTGATCAGGCCGAGATGGCTCACCGTGGAATAGGCGAGCAACCCCTTGAGATCGTGGCGGAAGAGCGCGACGTAGGAGGCGAAGAGCTGCGTCGTGAGGCCGACCCCGCTCACGACGAAGAACCAGATCTCGGTGCCGGCGAGCGCCGGGAACAGCCGGCCCAGCAGGAAGATGCCCGCCTTCACCATGGTCGCGGAGTGCAGGTAGGCGCTGACCGGCGTCGGCGCGGCCATTGCGTGCGGCAACCAGAAGTGGAACGGGAATTGTGCGGACTTGGTGAACGCGCCGAGCAGCACCAGGACCAGGATCAGCTCGTAGAGCGGATGGGCCTTGATCTGCGCGCCCGAGGCCAGCACCTGCGTCAGCTCGTAGCTGCCCACCACGTGGCCGAGCAGCAGCACGCCCGCCAGCAGCGCGAGGCCGCCCGCACCGGTGACCATCAGTGCGAGCCGCGCGCCGCGCCGCGCCTCGGGCTCATGGCGCCAGAAACCGATCAGCAGGAACGAGCTCAGGCTCGTCAGCTCCCAGAACGTCGCGAGCAGCAGCAGGTTTTCGGACAGGACGATGCCGAGCATCGCCCCCATGAAGAGCAGCAGCAGGCCGAAAAAGCGCTCCTGCGAGTCGTCGGGGCTCAGGTAGTAACGCGCGTACACGACGACCAGCAGCCCGATGACCAGGATCAGCAGCGCGAACAGCAGGCCGAAGCCGTCGAGGCGGAACGACGCGTTCAGGCCCAGTGCCGGCATCCAGGGCCAGCTCTGCACCAGCGTGCCGCCTTCGAGGACCATCCCGGACTGCGACAGCACGATGGCGAGCGCGACCGCCACCATGGCTGCGGTCGTGCGCGCCGGGTCGATCCCGAGCGTACGGCTCAACACCGCCGGCAGCCAGGCGCCCGCAAGCGGGATCAGGATGGCGAGTGGGAGCAGCATGCGTCCGTTCGGGAAAAGAGCCGTTTCCAAGCGGGCCCGGAAGCCTAGCGCATCCTGCCGGGTCAGGGCGACCGTTCGCCAGTCGCTCCCGCCTGGATTTCGCGCCGGTCGGCGCGCGCGACACACCACGCATCGACGCCGACGGCGCCAGCCGCGATCAGCGCGGCAGCCAGCTCCCGCAGCGTGCTGCCGGTCGTGGTGACGTCGTCGATGACGACCACGCGCCGGCCGGACACCCCGGCTGCGGCCACGAACGCTCCGCGTACGTTCGCCTCGCGGTCCGGCAAGTGGAGCCCGACTTGCGGCAGCGTGGCCCGGCGACGCTCGGCGAGCCGCGGGTCGACCTGCGGCCCCGCTTGACGCGACACCCAGCGCGCAATCTCCGCCGACTGGTTGAAACCACGCGTTGCGTGACGCGACCGGTGCAACGGCACGGGTACCAGCACGTCCGCGTCCCGGGCGAGTCCCAGGTCCGCGACCCGGTCACCGAGCAGGCTGCCGAGCACGCGACCGGCGGCCAGCTGGCCCCGGTACTTGAGCGCGTGCACGACAAGATCGAGCGGGTGTCCGTACTCGAACGGCGCAAAGCTGGTGCGCAGCGGTGCGGGCCCGGGACGGACCACCGGATCCGCAGGCGGCAGCGATTGCTCGCAGGGGCCGCACAGGTCGAGCAACGGCGCATGGCCGCGGCTGCCGCACAGGATGCAGCGCGGCGGCAGGAGCAGGCTGCCGAGGCGGTCGAGATTCCTGTCAACCCAATCACGCATCTGCGGTTGACAGTCGGTGGGAGGGCTTTCGATACTGCAGCCCGACTGCCGGCCACCAGCATGCGGCCGCCACCGGCCGGCCACAGCCGCAATTTCGCGCACAAACCACGGGATTCCCGATGACGACGACTGACCTGGCGCGCCTCGGCGCGGTCCGCACCGACTGGACGCTCGATGAAGCGCGCGCGCTGTTCGCGCTGCCGTTCAACGACCTGCTGTATCACGCCCAGCGCGTTCACCGGCTCACGTTCGATCCGAACCGCGTACAGGTCAGCACGCTGTTGTCCATCAAGACGGGCGCCTGCCCGGAGGACTGCGCGTACTGCCCGCAGAGCGTCCGCTACGAGACCGAGGTCGGCCGCGAGGAGCTGATGGATCTCGAGGACGTGATCTCCGCTGCCGAGGCCGCGCGCCGCAGCGGCGCGACGCGCTTCTGCATGGGGGCCGCGTACCGCAATCCGAAGCCGAAGCAGCTCGAGCACATCAAGGACATGGTGCGCGAAGTGCGCGCGCTCGGTCTCGAGACCTGCGCGACGCTCGGCATGCTGACACCCGGCCAGGCACGCGAGCTCAAGGACGCCGGGCTCGACTACTACAACCACAACCTCGATACGTCGGCAGCGTTCTACGGCGAGATCATCACGACCCGCACCTACCAGGACCGCCTCGACACGTTGCAGGCGGTGCGCGAAGCAGGGCTCAACGTCTGCTGCGGCGGCATCCTCGGCATGGGCGAGTCGGAACTCGATCGCGTGCAGTTGCTGCACACGCTCGCGACGCTGCCGCAGCATCCGGAAAGCGTGCCGATCAACCAGCTGGTGCAGGTCGAGGGCACGCCGCTGCATGGGCGCCCGCCACTCGACCCGCTCGACCTGGTGCGGACGATCGCGACCGCGCGCCTGCTGATGCCGAAGTCCTACCTGCGCCTTTCCGCGGGACGGACCGAGATGAGCGACGCGGTGCAGGCCCTCTGTTTCCTCGCCGGCGCGAACTCGATCTTCTACGGCGAGAAGCTGCTGACCACGCCGAATCCGGGCCGCAACCGGGACGCAGAGCTGTTCGCCCGCCTGGGACTGCAGCCCGAGACCGGGCGTGCCGCCGAACCCGCTGCCTGACCCGACGCCGCGCGCGATGCCGCTGCCTGGTGAACGGCTGCGTCGCCGGCGGGTGGTCGAGGCGAGGGCGCGCGGCAGCCCGCGCGTTCGCGTCGATGGCCGCGAACTGCTCGCGTTCTGCAGCAACGACTATCTCGGGCTCGCCGACCACCCGGACGTGATCGCAGCCCTCGTGACTGCTGCACGCGAATGGGGCGTCGGCAGCGGTGCATCGCACCTCGTGAGCGGGCACTGCAGCGAGCACCACGCGCTCGAGGAAGAACTCGCGGCGTTCGTCGGGCGACCGCGCGCGCTGCTGTTCTCGACCGGATACATGGCGAACCTCGCCGTCGTCGCCACGCTGCTCCAGCGCGGCGATCGAGTGTTCGAGGACCGCCACAACCACGCCTCGTTGCTCGATGCCGGGCTCGCAAGTGGCGCGCGGTTCTCGCGCTACCCGCACGGCGACATGGCAACGCTGCGCTCGCGGCTCGCGCGTGCCGCCGGGTCGCGCGCGATGGTCGTCACCGACGGCGTCTTCAGCATGGACGGCGACGTGGCACCGCTGCGCGAGCTGGCGAGCGCTTGCCGGGAGGGCGGCGCGTGGCTCTTCGTCGACGACGCGCACGGGTTCGGCGTGCTGGGGCCGGGCGGGCGCGGATCGGTCGAGGCGGCCGGCCTCAGTACACAGGACGTGCCCATCCTGATGGGCACGCTCGGCAAGGCCTGCGGCACGTTCGGCGCCTTCGTTGCCGGCTCCGGCGACCTGGTCGAGACGTTGCTGCAGCGCGCGCGCACTTACATCTATACCACCGCGCTGCCGCCGGCGGTCGCGGCCGCCGCCCGCGCGTCACTGCGGCTGCTGCAGGAGGAGCCCTGGCGGCGCTCACGCGTGCTGGATCACGTCGCGCGCTTCCGCCGCGAAGCCATGCGGCTCGGGCTGCCGCTGATGGATTCGAGCACGCCGATCCAACCGTTGTTGCTCGGCACCGACGCCGCGGCGCTGTCGGCCAGCGACACCCTGCTCGCGGCGGGAATCTGGGTCCCGGCGATCCGCCCGCCGACCGTACCGGCCGGTACCTCACGCCTCCGAATCACGTTTTCGGCTGCGCACACCGACGCGGACGTGGACCGGCTGCTCGAAGCACTCGCCACGCTCGTGCCGGCCGGGGGCCACGCATGAGGCTGCACGTCGAGATCCGCGGCGAAGGACCGGACCTCGTGTTACTGCACGGCTGGGCGCTGCACGGCGGCACCTGGGGCCCGTGGCTCGATGAGCTCGAGCAGCAGGCGCGCCTCCACGTCATCGACCTGCCCGGTCACGGCCGCAGCGAATGGCCCGCCGGTCTCCTCGATCTGGCTGGGCTCGCGCGTGCCGTGTCTCCGCACGTGCCCGACGACGCGGCATGGCTCGGCTGGTCGCTGGGCGGTCTCGTTGCGCTCGAGCTGGCGCGGCAGCATCCGGCGCGCGCGCGCGCGCTGGTGCTGGTCGCGACGACGCCGAAATTCCTGGCGGGTCCGGACTGGGAGCATGGACTGCAGCCGGAGATCCTCGACACGTTCACGCAGGGCCTGGCGGGCGACTACCGGGCCACCGTGCAGAACTTCCTGGCGCTGCAGACCCGCGGCGACGAGCGCGCGCGGGAGACGCTGCGCCTGCTGCGCAGCCAGCTCGCAGCCCACGGCGAGCCGGATCCGCGTGCGCTCCGGACCGGCCTGGAGATCCTGCGCAACGCCGACCTGCGCGACGTCCTGCCACGCATCGCCGTGCCCGCGCTGGTGCTTGCAGGCGAGCACGATCGCCTGACCCCGGCCTCGGCCGGGCGCGAACTCGCAATGGCGCTGCCGGTGGCGCGATTCAAGCTGATCGAGCGCAGCGGCCACGCGCCATTCCTGTCGCATCCCGGCGAGGTGCTCGCGGAGGTGACAGGATTCCTGGCCCGGCATGCAGGGGTAGCCGCGGCATGAGCGACGATTTCCGGATCGACGCGGCGCGCATGCGGCGCGCGTTCGGACGCGCGGCGCCCACCTACGATGCAGCAGCCGTGCTGCAGGCCCGGGTGCGCGCCGAGTTGCTCGAGCGCCTCGACCTCGTCCGGTTGCAGCCGACGCTCGTGCTCGACCTCGGCGCCGGTCCCGGGCAGGCGACGATCGAGCTCAAGCGCCGCTACAAGTCGAGCCAGGTGGTGGCCCTCGACGTCGCCGAGGGCATGCTGCGGGAAGCGCGGCGCCGGCAGACGCTGCTGCGCCGGTTCCAGCGCGTCTGCGCCGACGCGGCGGCCCTGCCGGTGCGCGACGGAACCGCGGACCTCGTCTTCAGCAACCTGATGCTGCAGTGGTGCAATGAGCCGGACGCCGTCTTTCGCGAGTGCCGGCGCGTGCTGAAGCCCGGCGGACTACTGACCTTCACGACGTTCGGCCCGGATACGCTGGTCGAGTTGCGCCGCGCCTGGGCCGCGGCGGATGGGCGCACGCACGTCAATCGCTTCATCGACATGCACGATCTCGGCGACGCGCTGCTGCGCGCCGGTCTCGCCGAACCCGTCATGGACGTCGAGCGATACACGCTCACCTATGCCGAGGTCCGGGACCTGATGCGGGACCTGAAGGCCATCGGCGCGCGCAACGCGAACGCGGGACGGCCGAGGGGGCTCACGGGCAAGCAGGCCCTCGCAACGATGCTGGCCGCGTACGAGACAATGCGGCGAGACGGCCGGCTGCCTGCGACGTTCGAGGTGGTTTACGGGCAGGCGTGGAGCCCGGTCACCAGCCCACGGCAGGCGGCGAAGGGCGGCGAAGTCGTGGTGCCGTTCAGCCAGATCGGACGGCGAGCCGGGCCAGATGGAAATCAGTCGAATGGCAACTGAAAATTGATTGTATTTTCAATTGATGGCTTTGAAATGCCAGATTAGTGAGTTTACTTAACAAGTATGGCGCAAGGAATCTTCATTACCGGGACTGATACGGGCGCCGGGAAGACCGTGGTTGCAGCGGGCCTCGTGCGGGCTCTCGCCGGGCAGGGTCGGCGGGTGATCGGACTCAAGCCCATCGCGAGCGGTGCCGCCCGGACGACCGCCGGACTGCGCAACGCGGATGCCCTCGCATTGGCCGCCGAGAGTTCGGTCCAAGTCACGTATGCGGTCACCAATCCGTACTGCTTCGAGCCGGCCATCGCACCGCACCTCGCGGCGGCAGAAGCCGGGGTGCCCGTGCCGATGACGGCGCTCATGCGCTGGTACGAGGCGGCCAGCGCCGTTGCCGAGATTGCCGTCGTCGAGGGGGCGGGCGGGTGGCGGGTACCGCTGCATCCGGAAGGTTTTCTGAGCGACCTGGCGGAGCAGCTCGGGCTCGGCGTCGTGCTGGTCGTCGGGCTGCGGCTGGGCTGCCTCAACCACGCCCGGTTGACGCTCGAGGCGATCGAGCGCTCCGGTCGCTGCCGGTTCGTCGGCTGGATCGGCTGCCAGATCGACCCGGACTTCGCCCGCCTGGACGCCAACCTGGACACGCTGGCTCGCCTGCTTGGGCAACCTGCGCTGGCCGTCGTCCCGCACCTGGCGGAGCCCGATCCCGGCCGGACGGCGTCGTACCTGGCGACCCCGGCGTTGAGCCGCGCGCTGGCCGCCCCCGCCTGATCGCCCGGCGGAGCGAAAAACCCCTGTACAGCGGGCGCTTGCGCGTTGTCAGCGGGGGCCCCGGCGGCTACATTCGGCAAGTCCGCCACCGATCCCGAGCCCATGGTCACCACCGCAACCGATGCCGCTGACGGAGCGCCGGCCGAGCACCGCATCGAGCTCGCGCCGAACTGCTCGCTGACGCCGCGCGGCGCCCGCCTGTTCGTGGGCAGCCTGGCGCTCGTGACGTTTGGCCTCGCCGTTTTTTTCGCGGTCCGCGGGCTCTGGCCGATCCTGCCGTTTGCCGGGATCGAGATCGGCCTCCTCGCCTGGGCCGTCCGGGCCAGCATGCGCAGCGGCTCGCAGCGCGAGGTGATCGTGGTTTCGGACGCGGAGGTCGTGGTCGAGCGGGTGGCGCCAAGCGGTTCACGCCGCACGGTATTTCCACGGCATTGGGCGAGGGTTACACTGCGCGGCCCGCAACCGGCGCGGCACCCCAGTCGGCTCACGATCGAGTCGCACGGGCGCGCCTGTGAAGTGGGACGGTTTCTCACCGAGGAAGAGCGCCGCAGCCTGGCGGCGCGGCTCGAACGGCTGGTGGGAAAGACGAGCGAGTCCCCCGCGCTGGCGCCTTAAGGAGGCACGGCACGCGGGTCTGGCGGCCACCCGGGGGAGGCCACCGGTCAACGTTAGGGAGTTTTCTTGCCCATGAAGATGGTGAAGCGTGCGTTCGTGGCCGGCCTGGTCCTGCTGTTCGGGGCCAGCCCCGCGATGGCCGCCTGGTCCGACGTCAACATGCGTGTCGGCGTCACGGAACTGAGCCGCGAGATCTACAACCTCCACATGTTGATCCTGTGGATCTGCGTGGTCATCGCCGCGGCGGTGTTCGGCGTCATGATCTATTCGATTGCGACGTTCCGGAAATCGAAGGGTGCGGTGCCAGCGACCTTCGATCACAACACGAAGGCCGAAGTGATCTGGACCGTGATCCCGGTCCTGATCCTGGTCGCCATGGCCGTGCCGGCCGCGAGGACGCTCGTCAAGATCGACGATACGCGCGGCTCCGAGCTCACCGTCAAGGTCACGGGCTACCAGTGGAAATGGCAATACGAGTACGTCGGCGAGGGCGTGTCGTTCTTCTCGACCCTGGCCCGCCCCAGCGACGCGGCCCGCCAGCTCAACTCGGGCATCGCGCCCACGAGCGTCGAGAACTACCTGCTCGAGGTCGACAACCCGCTGGTGGTGCCGGTGGGCCGCAAGGTGCGCGTCCTGATCACGGCCAACGACGTCATCCACGCCTGGTGGGTGCCGGATTTCGGCATGAAGCGCGACGCGATCCCAGGCTATATCAACGAGATGTGGTTCAACGCCGAGAAACCCGGCACCTACCGCGGCCAGTGCGCCGAGCTCTGCGGCCGCGACCACGGCTTCATGCCGGTCGTCGTCGAAGTGAAGCCGCAGGACGAATTCGATGCGTGGCTCGGGGCGCAGAAAGCGGCGCGGCAGGCCGCGCTCGCGCCGGCGGCCCAGGCCGCTGCGCTCGCCCCGACTGTGGACACGACTGTTGATTCGACGGCGGCCCTGCGCGTCGCCAACGCGGAGTAATCGACGATGAGCAGCACGCACACGCACGACCACGCCGGCCACGCGCACGATCACCACGACGACCACGGCCCGGCGAAGGGCTTCAAGCGCTGGCTGACGACGACGAACCACAAGGACATCGGCACGATGTACCTGGTGTTCAGCCTGCTGATGTTCTTCATCGGCGGCGGCATGGCGCTGGTGATCCGCGCGGAGCTGTTCATGCCCGGCCTGCAGCTCGTCGACCCGGGCTTCTTCAACACGATGACGACGGTGCACGCGCTGATCATGGTGTTCGGCGCGGTGATGCCGGCCACCGTGGGCCTCGCCAACTGGATGATCCCGCTGCAGATCGGCGCGCCCGACATGGCGCTGCCGCGCATGAACAACTTCAGCTTCTGGCTGCTGGTG
>Ga0209253_10000614_pt1 | contig 30935 bp, 28 predicted proteins | sample FrelakmetBRP12BR_FD_187145 | JGI IMG/M metagenome (GOLD analysis project Ga0209253, IMG submission 187145) | Freshwater lake sediment microbial communities from the University of Notre Dame, USA, for methane emissions studies - BRP12 BR (SPAdes)... | ecosystem: Environmental > Aquatic >... | reverse complement strand
TATCAATGCGTGGACCCCGCCATAAGCGTCGTAGCAGGGTGCTCATTCCGACAGCATTCTTTCCTGTACATCCTCTGGCAACAGTACGTGCAACGGCACTAGTATGCGTCGATCTGGTGAACGTACCGTCCCTTTTCGTCATAGAGATGAACGGCACAGGCAATACACGGATCGAACGAATGGATCGTCCGGAGGATCTCCAGCGGCTGATCCGGATTCTGCACAGGCGTGCCGATCAGCGCTGCTTCATACGCCGACATCTGACCCTTGGCATCGCGCGGAGACGCATTCCAGGTGCTTGGAACCACCAGTTGATAGTTGGCGATCTTTTTGTCCTTGATGACAATCCAGTGAGCCAATGCGCCGCGCGGCGCTTCGCTCAGGCCAACACCTTTTGCCTCCGCCGGCCAGGTCTCCGGTTCCCACTTTGCATTGTTGAACATGCGCGTGTCACCGTTCTTGATATTGGCCAGCAACTGCCCATAGAACTCCGTTGCCCATACGGCGATGAGTTTGGTCTCCAGGCCACGTGCGGCCGTCCTGCCCAGCGTGGAGAAGAGAGCTCCGACCGGGACATCCAGGGCTTTCAGAGTACTGTTGACGATCTCCTTCACTTCTTCCCGACCGGACGCATAGGCCACCAGCAATCGCGCCAGCGGTCCCACCTCCATGGGATGTCCCTTCCACCGGGGCGTCTTCAACCAGCTGTACTTGCCTTCAACGTTCAGCTGCTCATACGGCGGTTGAGGGCCGGTGTATTTAAGCTTGGTTTCCCCTTCCCAGGGATGCTTTCCCGCCTGGTTGTCACCGGCGTATTCATACCAGGAATGGGAGATGTACTCTTGGACTTGGTCCGCATTCTTCCCGTCGACTTCGTGCACTTTGCCCAGGTCACGGTCAAGGATTGCACCACGGGGAAACTTGAATTTCGACGGATCACCGTATCCATGTACCGGAAGATCTCCATAGGCGAGGTAGTTGGGCAGACCGCCACCGATGGCACCCCAATCCTTGTAGAACGATGCCACGGCCAGAAGGTCCGGGAGATAGACTTGCTCGATGAAGGCCTGTGCGTCACTCAGCAACGTTCCCACATAGGCGAGACGCTCGGCGTTGAGCGCATTCGCGTCGTTGATATTGATCGAGCAGGGGGCGCCTCCCACAAGATAGTTGGGGTGAGGGTTCTTACCGCCGAAAATCGTATGGATCTTCACGACCTCTTTCTGCCACTCCAGTGCTTCGAGGTAGTGGGCCGTGCCGATCAGGTTGACCTCCGGCGGAAGCTTGAAGGCCGCATGTCCCCAATACCCGTTGGCAAAAATGCCGAGCTGACCACTGTTCACGAACGCCGTCAACCGTTTCTGAACGTCAGCAAAGTACTTCGGCGAACTTTTCGGCCAGTTCGAGATGCTCTGCGCGATCTCTGAAGTCTTCTTCGGGTCTGCTTTCAATGCACTGACCACGTCTACCCAGTCCAGTGCGTGCAGGTGGTAGAAATGCACGACGTGATCCTGCATATATTGTGCGCAGAACATCAGGTTGCGGACGAGCTCGGCGTTCGGCGGAATCGTGATGCCAAGGGCATCTTCGACGGACCTGACAGACGCCAGAGCGTGAACGGTGGTGCAGACACCGCATGCCCGTTCCGTGAACGCCCACGCGTCACGCGGATCGCGTCCCTTCAAGATGATCTCGAACCCGCGTACCATCGTCCCAGAACTGTACGCGTCGGTGATTTTCCCATCCTTGATCTCCGCTTCAATGCGGAGATGTCCTTCAATGCGAGTGATCGGGTCGACAACGATGCGCTGGGCCATCACGCCCCTCCTTTCTTTTCAAGGGAAGCCGGTTCACTGCTCTTGATCTCTTCCTGGATAAGCTTCCGTTTCCTGATATTCGTTGAGATCGCATGCGCCGCAATTCCGGCCGCCGTGGCGATGCCGACGGCAACGCCAATGTTGTCGGCCGTTTGTTCGATGCCAAATCCAGGGAATGAGGCGAGGTGCTGGTAGAATGGTCCGTTGTCCCAGAAATTCGCCTCGCTGCAGCCTATACAGCCGTGACCGGACTGGATCGGGTAGCTGACCCCGTTGTTCCATCGCATGATGCCGCAGGAGTTGTAAGTGACAGGGCCGCGACATCCTACCTTGTAGAGACAGTAACCTCGTTTGGCATTCTCATCGTCGAATGTCTGGACAAAGAGGCCGGCATCATAGTTGGGACGGCGGTAGCACGTGTCATGAACGCGCCGGGAGTAGAATGCCATTGGACGTCCAAGACCATCCAGCTGCGGAATAGTGCCGAATGCGAGAAGGTGGACAATGGTCCCAGCCATGACCTCGGCGATGGGCGGGCAGCCGGGGACGTTGATCACCGGTGTTCCGGAGATCACTTTGTGAACGGGGGTCGCCCCTGTCGGGTTGGGTTTTGCCGCCTGGATGCACCCATTCGACGCGCAACTCCCCCAGGCAACAATCGCTTTTGCGCCAGCAGCCGCTTCCTTCACAATATCGAGTGCTGTCCGGCCCGCGATGCAGCAGTAAATGCCGTTCTCCTCGGTCGGGACAGAGCCTTCCACGAGCATCAGGTACTCACCTTTGTACTTTTTCATCGTGTTGTGCAGCGCCTCCTCCGCCTGATGTCCGGCAGCTGCCTGCAGGGTTTCAGTGTAGTCGAGGGAGATCTTATCGAGAACGATGTCGGATACAATGGGGTGAGAGGAACGGATGAAAGACTCGCTGCAGCAAGTACATTCCTGGAAATGAAACCAAACGACGGGAAGCCTGGGCTTGGTTTCCATCGCCTTGACGACTTTTCCTATGCCGCTTGCTTCAATACCGGCCGCGGCGGCAAGCCAGGTGCAGAAGCGGAGAAAGTCCCTGCGGGAATACCCTTGAAGTTGGGCATGCTCCCACATGGTGAGACGGGCATCGCTCATATGACCCTCCTTGTGTTGAATCTGGTGAGGATTTGATCGCCAGGAGATTGCTCTGGTCTTTCGGAATGCCTAATGAGAAAATTCGTCAGTAGACCACCAAACTGCTACAACTCCCAATTGTCTCGGATTGTATGCCATCAACGGATCGCCAAGAATCGAAGAGACCCTGCACGATACACCCCTGCCGCTTGCGGAATTCCGCAGGCATGGGGCGAGATTCCGTTAGTCATGCAGGCCGCCGCCGTCGCGTCCCGCGTAGGACACAATCCTCTTTACGGCAACGGCAACTTCGAGAACTACCTCGTCTCCGAGATGAGCGTCATGGAGGAAAGACATTGGAACGTCAACCTGCAATGAATTCACGTGAATGCGTGCGACCGGGGCTCCGTGGCCTTCGTACGTTTCGGCAAGCTCTCCCCTGATACAGAGTTCCTGCGTGACTATGGACGAAGACGTGTTCATTGCACCCAACCAACGCAAGGAGAGTGCCAAGTCAAAATCGATGAATCTGTGCTGTGATGAAGGTCAGATCGGAAGGAGGTAGCGGAAATCCGCTAGCATCGCTGCGGCCGTTGAAGGACCCGGATGGTCCGAACATCGAGTGACCGGTGCAAAAGGGATGGCTTACTTGTCAGAACCGTCGAGATTGTGTTTCTTCAGCTTGTCCCGGAAGGTCGAGAGACTCATCTTTAGTGCTTGAGCTGCATGGCTCCGATTTCCCCCCGCCTGCCTGAGTGCCTGCCGAAGAAGGTTCGCTTCAAGACAGGCAACAACTTCGTCGAAGGACATGTTTTCCTCGTGGAAACAACGGTCGCACGCTTTGACGATGAGCTCGACAGCGGTAGCGGTCCGGAACTCGGATGGCACGTCCTCCTGACGAATCTCATCGACAGCAAAGAGAGAGAGTCGTTGGATGATGTTCCGCAATTCACGCACATTCCCAGGCCATGAATACTGGACCATATCGTTGAGCGCGGCTTGCGACACGGTCAGTTTCTTCTCCGGTGCGAACCGCTGCAGGAAATGCTGGATAAGCAGCGGAATGTCATCTCTGCGATCACGGAGCGGTGGGATCATTAACGGGACAACATTGATGCGATAATAGAGGTCGGGCCGGAATAATGCCTTGTCCACGAGGTTCTTGAGATCGACTTTTGACGCGGTAATCAGTCGCACATCCACCGGGATCGAGACTGTCCCGCCAACACGTTTGAGCTCGCGGGATTCAAGCACCCGAAGCAACTTCGACTGCAGTGGGAGTGGGAAGTCATCAATGTCATCGAGGAAGATGCTCCCTCTGTCCGCCAGTTCGAAAAGCCCTTTCTTTTCGTTCGTCGCGCTTGTGTAAGCACCCTTGTCATGCCCGAACAGTTCGCTTTCCAGAAGCTCCGGGGGAAGGGCAGAAAGGCCGATCTTGACAAAAGGTCCCTGGCTGCGTCTGCTCGTCCGATGCACATATTCAGCAAACAGCTCCTTCCCGACTCCGGTTTCCCCAACAAGCAATACGGAGGAGTCGGATTCAGCGATGGTGTCAATGCGCTCAAGAATCGAGCGGACGGAAGCATTCTGTGTAATGAGGGTCAATGTGGGGGGCGTGAAATGCATGTGGCAATAATAGTGAATGGAGGAGAACAAATCAATCCCCGCCGGCTCCGTGAAACCTGTCGAACTATCTGCGAGGGCACGTGCATTGCTTTTTCGAGGCGCGGGGCCAATCTGAACAGGGCGGGGAAACGCCCGATCCGTTTCCCCCGACGGAGTTTAGGCCGGGGGATTGACCAGGGCAATCGGGCCATCGCCCCGGATTGAAGGGGGTCGTCTCATCGGGGGCATTCTCCGTATGGAGAGACTGATCGTGTTTCTTCGAAGATCAGACAGGACTCTTCGAGGCCAGGGAGGAGTGACGTGGTATCAATCGGTTGAGTGTCCCATCTGCCGTGCCGTCTCCCGACGTAGCGAAGTCGGTCAGGTTTGAGCAGGGCCAATGTTGGGTTTCTCCTACAGGGTCTACAAGAATAGTGAATAGATGAGAAAGGCAACACCCGCAAAGACGAAGAGAATTCCGATCCACGGATGTGGTCCGAAGATCGGCCAAGAAAGGTCCATGGAAAAGAAGCCCCTCTTCTCGAACTCTTTCTTCTTTCGCGCAAGATACCTGTCCAGCATGAACACGACAATGCCGGTGGGTACCATCAGAGCGCCAAGAATAAGATAGAAGGTCTTCATCCTTCCGGCCTGGCCGGAAGGACCGTGTCTTCGGGTGACATTCCGGATAATCCTGCTGCATTGGCTTTCGCGCAAAACGATCCGCCGACCAGCTCAGAAGATACCCGCTGGGGGCGCTTCAGACATCCCGCTCTTCTTCGCTGTTTCAGGAAAGACCGTTACGGCTCGATTTTGGTTCCGAGTATCTTCAGAAACTTTGCCAGCCACTCAGGATGCGCCGGCCAGGCCGGGCCGGTAACCCAGTTTCCGTCAACGTGTGCCTTGTGCATCGGGACCTGGACATACGTCCCTCCAGCGGCCGTCACTTCGGGGCCCACAGCCGGGTAGGCGGAAACGGATCTTCCCTTTACCACTCCTGCCGCAGTCAATACCTGGGCACCATGGCAAACGGCGGCAATCGGCTTTTGTTTCTCCGCAAAGTGCTTGACGATCTTCAGAACCTGCGCGTTCAGGCGAATGTACTCCGGAGCACGTCCACCCGGGATGACGAGGGCATCATAGTCCTCCGGCTTGATCTTCCCGAATGTCGCATTGAGCGCGAAATTGTGTCCCGACTTTTCAGTGTACGTCTGGTCACCGACAAAATCGTGGACGGCGGTCCGGACAGTATCACCAGCCTTCTTGTCTGGGCAGACGGCATGAACAGTGTGCCCGACCATTTGCAGTGCCTGAAACGGTACCATGACCTCGTAGTCCTCGACATAGTCCCCGACGAGCATGAGGATATTCTTCGCTGCCATAGGAATCTCCTTTTCGTGATAGTGGATGACCACTGTTGATAATCAAGTGTCGAGAGGCTGATTGCCCCTGTCCTGTCCATGCCGACGTCCACACGGAACCGGGAGACAGGCGGTCTTCGCGTTCACCATCGACACTCATGTGTTTCAGTTGACTTTGCATGGCCGGAAGGAAGGTCGGTGGTCGCCCGCCGTTGATTCCCCACGTGCTGAAAGCAATACCGGGGATGAATCTCACCGAATATACGCGGTGGTTTTCGAATAGGCAACAGGAGTTTGAACCAGCAGGAGCAAGGGCAATCATCACTTGAGGTTTGAGGAGATGGATCAAGATAAGACCGGTGGCTGTCGCTCATTCTCCGATATACCTGTGTCTCTCCGTTTTTGTATCCGACAGTGTCCCAGGGTCCGGCTTGAGCCCTTCCGCTTCGAGGCGGGCGGCGTCTCCCTGGCAGCTTGGAATTCCCTGCCCCAATCTTTATATTCGCTTGACAGAATATCACAACAATTCCAGGCCATGGCGGCAAACGGGCAGTCGATCAGGGTATTCCTCGAGGAGCGGCAGCGGCAGATCGCCGCTGCGCATCGGGCTGGTGCGGAGGCATTCGAGACCTGCGCCGCGCTGACGTTGATGACGGACACGGCCATACGATCGGCATTTGAATCCCTCGAGAGCGGGGCCCGCAGTCACCTGGCGATCCTGGCCCTTGGAGGGTACGGGCGAGGCGAGCTCTGTCCCCGGTCCGATGTGGATGTCATGGTGCTGCGGGCATCCGGCACCGATAAGGAAGCGGCAGGGTCGGAGGCCAAGACCTTCCTGCATCTTCTGTGGGACGCGGGTGTCGATGTCGGCCACAGCGTTCGGACCGTCGATGAAGCACTTGCCCTCCACGGCCATTCGGTGGACGCCTGGAACTCTATGCTGGAGAGCCGATTCGTCTGCGGCGACGACGCACTTGCGGTAGCGCTGTTCGACAGCATGAAGCCCCGTTCGGAAGGGATTCCGGACCGCTGGCTGATCGAAGGGATCTTTTCGGAATCCGGAAATCGTCACGAGCGGCACGGCAGCTCGGTGAAGCTGCTCGAACCGAACGTGAAGAAAAGCGCAGGCGGCCTTCGGGATGTGCATTCGGTCTTCTGGCTCCATCGTGCCCACCGGCCGCAGCACTGGATCCGGACGGAAGCCGGGCATTCCGCAACACGAGTGTTCATGGACCGCCTCCTTGAGGGACAGGAGATTGATACCGACGAGCATGATGCCGTCGTGCGGGCGCTTGAATTTCTTCTCCGCGTGCGGCACGACATGCACCTGCAGCGCGGGACCCTGCATGACACGCTGGAGTACGCCCTTCAGCTGAAGGTGGCCGAAGACCTCGGCTATGCCGATGGCGTTGCGGGGGACGCCGGAGGTGCGAGGCGTTCCGTCGAGGTTTTCATGCGAGAGTACTACCTTCATGCGCGTACCATCCACGCCTTCAGCCTGCGGCTCGGACACCGGTTCAGGGAACTGGTCGAGCCGGTGCGCCGTCCCGAACATGCCGAAGAAAGCATACGCGGGCTTTTTTTTCTCCACTCCGATGTCCTCTCGATCGCGCCGGGCATCGTCCGATTTGCTTCGGCATCGGAGATCTTCGAAGCGTTTCTCCTCGCGGCGGAGAATGGGCTCGATCTCGATTTCCGGCTGCGTGCGGTGATCGAGCGAAGCGTTGACCGTGTCGGTGAGAAGGAGCAGTCTCTGCCGGAGCTCGCGGGCATGTTTCGGCGGATCCTGAACTCCCACCGCGTTGGGGCGACGCTCAGGGAGATGAACGATCTGAACGTTCTCGGCGCGTACCTCCCGGAGTTCGCCAGGCTCGTGGCGTTCTTCCAGCACAACGTCTACCACTACTTCACCACGGACGAACACACGTTGATTGCGGTGGCGAATGCCGAGGATCTCCGCGAACAGCAGGGTCTCCTGCGAGAGGTCTTCCGGATGCTCCCTCGGAAGGACATTCTCTACCTTGCCGTTCTTCTCCACGATATTGCGAAGCCTGACGGGGTGGCCGATCACGAGATTACAGGCGTGGAGATTGCGCGCACAGTCCTCCATCGTATCGGGATGGAGGAGGCGTTCCCCGATGTCGCCTTCCTGATCCGGCATCACCTGGTCATGGAGCAGGTGGCCTTCCGGCGGAACATCCACGATCCGGCGACGATCAAGGAGTTCGCGGCCCGTTTTGAGCGACCCGAACTGCTGGACTACCTCTATGTTCTGACGTATGCCGATCTCTCCGCCGTGAACATCAATGTCTGGACGGAATGGAAGTCGGCGATGCTGCAGGATCTGTATCAGCGCGCAGCGGAAATTCTGCGGCGGAACCTCCAGGGAGAACAGATCGATGCCTTCCACAGGGCAAAGGCGGACGCGGCGGTGGAACGGCTGGTGGACAACCTCAGCCGAACCGTGACCCGCGAGACTGTGGAGCGTCATCTACAGGGGATGCAAAGCGATTCGTATATCGCTGTTTTTTCGGAAGAGGAAATTGCCCGGCACATCGAAAAGGCTGCTGACAGCGCCGGCGTGTCGACGCTCTTCTCCCATTCGGAAGGCTACACCGAGGTGACAGTCATCGCACAGGATGCGCCGTTCGCGCTCTCCCGGTTCTGTGCCGTGATGTCCGCCAACGATGCCAACATCTTCGACGCCAACATCTTCACCCGGGAGGACGGGATCATCATCGACCGGTTCCGTGTGGCCGATGCCTCCAGCAAACAGCGTCTTGAACAACGGGTCTGCGAAAAGATCGCCGAGGACCTGACGAAAGTCATGGAGGGCGCAAAAGATATCGAGCACCTGTTCCAGGAACACCGGCGGAAATGGAAACGCAGGCCGAAAGGACCGGTCAACCCGGATATCCGGACCGATGTTGTGTTTGAAGACGCGCCGAAGTACACCATCATCGACGTGTACGCTGCGGATTCCGTCGGTTTTCTTTATCGCGTCACAGAAACGATCTCGAGGCTGGGATTGGACATCTACTTCGCCAAGATTGCGACCCGGGTCGACGGGATTGTGGATGCGTTCTACGTCCTTGACCGGGCCGGACACCCGCTGGCCGAGGCCGGGCGCCGCGAGGCGGTGCGTGTGGAGATCCTTGCGACGGTCAAAAGCATGGCTGAAGAGGAGCTCGCATGAATGCCAAACCGATCGGAGTATTCGATTCCGGCATCGGTGGCCTGACGGTTGTGCGGGCACTCCATCGCCGGCTCCCGGGGGAAAACATCGTCTACTTCGGCGATACGGCACGCGTTCCGTACGGTCCGAAGTCGCCCCAGGTCGTCCGAGAGTACGCGGCCCAGGACACAGACTTCCTGATTTCCAAAAACGTCAAGATGGTGGTTATCGCGTGCAACACCGTTTCGGCCGTGGCTCTCGACGTGGTCAAGAAACGGGCGGGGGTTCCCGTGGTTGGAGTAATCCATCCGGGTGCGGCTGCCGCGGTGAGCGCGACCGGCATCAAGAGGATCGGGGTGATCGGGACCATTGCCACGGTGAATTCTGAAGCGTACACCCATGCCATCCGCCAGCTCGACCATTCCATTAAGACGTTTTCCCAGGCCTGCCCGCTTCTGGTCCCGCTCGCCGAGGAAGGGTGGATCGCGCACAAAGTGACCGCGATGGTAGCGAAGGAGTACCTGTTCCCGCTGAAGCTCGAAAAAATCGACGCGCTCATCCTAGGATGCACGCATTATCCGGTCCTGCGCGAAGCGATCCAGAGTGCCATGGACCCCGGGGTGGCCCTGATTGACTCCGGCGAAGCCGCCGCCGGCGAAGTCGAACGCGTTCTTGAACGCGACAGTCTCCGCAATCCGAGCACGCAGAAACCCAATCTGCAGTTTTTCGTCAGCGACCTCCCGGCCAAATTTACAGAAGTAGGAGAACGTTTTCTGGGACAGAAGATGGGAAGAGTGCACCGTGTACCGGGCTTCTAAAGAATAGATGCGATGACATGAAGGTATCTGTGGGGAGGAATCCTATGGCGGTCAGAGAAATACTCCGTCTCGGCAACCCGCTGCTGAGAATCGACTGCGCGCCGGTGACGTCCTTCGGGAGCGGGCGGCTCGCAGAGGTCGTGGGTGATCTGCGCGACACACTCGAAGATTTCCGGAAAGGACACGGCTTCGGCCGCGGAATCGCGGCACCGCAGATCGGCGTCACGGAACGCGTTATCTACATCGATGCGGGTGAGCCGGTCGCACTGGTGAACCCGGTCGTCGTCCGGCGCAGCAGGAGACAGATGACCCTCTGGGACGATTGCTTCAGCTTTCCGGACCTTATGGTGAAAGTAAAGAGGACTCTCTCCATTCATGTGCGGTATCAGGACAGTGAAGGACGAGACCATCTGATGGAAGCTGAAGGAGCCCTCTCGGAGCTTCTGCAACACGAGATCGACCACGTTCATGGCATCCTTGCCGTCGACCGTGCCATCGACTCAAAACACATCGTCTACCGGAGCGAATTGGAAAGGTCGGCAATGGTGAAGGGGGAGGTTGCACTGTGAAGGTTCGCGGGGGCGCGCTCATGAATGCATAGGGACGAGCGGCCAAAGGATTCCGGGAACTGATGTTGAGAAGGAGGAGTTCACGCGTGTGATGGAGCCCGAGCCTGCTGATCACGATGGCCATTCGGTCTCAACAATCGCAGGGCACATCGTGTCTTGAGGGTATGCCCGCGCCGTCCGGATCCTGTTTTCCTTTCGGACCGAACAGCGACTCCGTTGAATGCTTTCACGTCACGAAGCACCGTGGATGCTGAGGCCCATGCTCCTCTACACGCCGGAAGACATGGAAGGCCGCTGGCTGATGATGGATGAAGAGATCAGACGCCATCTGATCGACGCGCGCTGCAACCTGAAGCGGTTTCTGGAGCATGCCATCGTCCATGTCATCCGTCACCGCCAACGGGTCGAGCGATATCCGGGTCTCGAGGAGAAGTGGGAGTGGGATCAGATCCGGTGCCGGTTGATGGTTGTGGAATCCCACCAGCCGAATTGTTATATTTTTAAGATATGGAATTTGTTCCTTCATATATTGCGCTGCACCGGTCCGGGGAACTGCGCCGGCGCGTCGAAGCCCTGGAGCTGATGCTTGCCTCATGCACGGTTTGTCCGCACCATTGCGAAAACGACCGGCTGAAGGATGAAATTGCCCGCTGCTACTCGGGCTATCTCCCGATCGTTTCATCCTTTACCGCGCACTTCGGGGAAGAGCCACTCCTCGCCGGATCAGGCGGCGTGGGGAATATCTTCTTCGGCAACTGCAACCTTCGCTGCGTTTACTGCCAGAACCATCACATTAGCCAGAACTACCGGGAAGAGCGGAAACATGAGGTGAGTTTCGAGCGGCTCGCAGACATGATGCTGGATCTTCAGGAGAGGGGCTGTCACGGGATCGGGTTCGTTTCTCCTACGCATTTTGTTCCCCAGATTGTCCGGTCCTTGATCATGGCGGTCGAGCGGGGTCTCCACCTTCCCCTCATTTACAATACGAATGCCTATGACTCCGTGGAAGTCCTGCAGTTGCTCGACGGCGTTATCGATATCTACCTGCCGGACCTGAAGTACAGCGAAGACGAAGCGGGCTACCGCTACTCGAAGGTCCGGAACTATCCGCAGGTTGCCCGTGCCGCGATCCGGGAAATGCACCGGCAGGTGGGGAGCGAACTGACCATGGGTGATGACGGTCTCGTGAAGCGCGGCCTTGTCATCCGCCACCTGGTGTTGCCGAATGATATTGCAGGGAGCAAAGACTCACTCCAGTGGATTGAATCGGCTCTCGGCGGGACCGTTAGCGTGAGTGTGATGTCTCAGTACTATCCCACGCACCGGGCCGTGACCACGCCGCTCCTTGACCGGAAGATCCGCGAAAGTGAGTACGAGAGGGTCCTGGGAATACTCGACACACTCGCCCTCGAATGCGGCTGGGTTCAGGAATACGATTCGTCGGACTACTACCGGCCGGAGTTTGAGAACAGAGAGCAGCCGTTTGTCGGAGGGTCCGAGAACGGTGCGTGAGTAGCCGAAATGGGTTGAATCATCGATCGCGAAAGGGGAACATGCAATGACAGCAGCGGAGCGGCGTGAAAAGATCGGGAAGATCCGGGATCTTCCCGATGCAGTAGAAGCGGCTGTGAAAGGGCTCAGCGACCAGCAGCTCGATACACCGTATCGTGAGGGCGGATGGTCAATCCGCCAGGTGGTCCATCACCTTGCGGATTCGCACATGAACGCTTTCGTGCGCATGAAACTCATGGTCACCGAGAACCGGCCGACGCTCAAACCGTACGATCAGGACGCGTGGGCTGGACTGCCCGATTCGAGCCGGCTGCCGGTTCAGAGCTCCCTTGCGATCATCCGTGGTCTACACGAGCGATGGGCGGCGCTTCTGGAGGATTTGCCAGAGCGTGACTGGACCCGCACGGCGCTGCACCCCGAGCGGGGCGAGGTGACGATGGAGGGGACACTGTCGACCTATGCAGGCCACGGGGCGAATCATGTCAGGCAGATCACGGGACTAAGGCAGGAGAAGAGCTGGTAAGGCGCGCGAGGAGGTCGGTTGTGGGCAGGGTCAAGACGAAAATCCTTTGCGTCTTCCTGGGCTGCGTGATCGCCTGGGGATCGGTGTGGGCTCAGGGGACCGCGACGCAGCAGGAGAAGAAGGCGGTTCTGATTCGCCGCCCGGCACCCCGTCTGCCGCGCAGGAGCATCGTCATGTCCGTCGGGCCCACGGTGCCGATTTCACACAACAGTCTGACGGAATTCTGGACCATGGGCCCCGGGGGTTCGATTACGTTTTTCGCCCACGTCCACAGGCTGGTTTCTGTCGGTGTCGGCGGGGAGGCGAGCCTACTGCACTTTCGGAGCGGCGCCTTCGAGCAACGATACCCCGGTGTGCCCGTGCAGGAGCGCAACGTCGGGTTGCTCCATCTCTATCTTGCGTGGCGCTACGCCTTTCTCTCACAACCTCCGGTGTCTCCGTTCATAGGCGCTACGGTGGGTGCGGCGAAGGCAACGTCGGCTGTCTATCAAACCACGGTAAGTGGCATCCGGACGATTTACTATGAGATCCCGGGTCGGATGCGCCTGGCCTTCGGTGCTCTGGCAGGGGCCGATTTCTTTCTGGACCGCTCGCTTGCGATCGAGGTCGAAGGCAAAGCGATCTATCTGTACAACGACCCCGAAGTCGGGCTGACTGTTTCGGTACGTGCGGGCGTCCGACTGTTTTTCTACTAACATCTTTCTCACCGTCATGAGTATTCCATCAGAAAAGGTTCTTTCCGCGTTCCGGGAGTCCGGCGCTCTCCTTGAAGGGCATTTCCGACTGACGTCCGGTCTCCACAGCAACCAGTATTTTCAATGTGCAAAAGTGCTCCAGTACCCCCGGTTCTGCGAGCTCCTGTGCGGCGACATCGCGTCGCAGTTCCATGCCGGCGGCATTGATGCGGTGGTTGCCCCGGCCCTTGGAGGGATTGTGGTAGGGCAGGAGGTAGGTCGGCAGCTGAATGTCCGGACGCTTTTTGCGGAGAGGGGCGAGGGCGTGATGCAGCTGCGGCGGGGGTTTGAGATCAGGCAGGGCGAGCGAGTGCTCGTCTGTGAAGATGTTGTAACGACGGGCGGTTCGGTCGGCGAAGTGATCGCGATTGTGAACAGGTCGGGGGGCCGAGTCGCGGGGGTCGGTTACATCGTCGACCGGAGCGGCGGGATGGTTCGCTTTCCTGTCGAAGCCGGCGGAGTGCAGTATCCGGTCCTCACCATGCAAGTGGTGACCTATCCGCCCGATCAATGTCCACTCTGTCAACAAGGTCTCCCCGTGGTGAAGCCGGGGAGCAGGGGGAACGTCTAGTGCGCGACTTTCTGGGTAATGATCTAATCTACCATCTGGTCATCGGGGCGACGATCGTTGTCGTGTTCGGGCTCTTTTCGCGGGCGGTCCGCGCACTCCTCCAGTTCATTGGCCGCAAGATCTTCGTAAAGACCCAAACGGATCTGGACGACCGGATCCTCAGTGTCCTTCTCTCCCATGTCCGGCCGCTCCTGATTGTTGCTGGTCTGGGGATTGCGGCCCGCGAAATCCGCAAAGGCATCACCCCGGCCGACGTTACGCTGAGCCAGATTCTGGACTACGCCGAGGCGATCCTGTATGTCGTCGTGGTCATTCTGGTTCTGAAGATCCTTCTGGGCATCATCCGCGAGATCATCCACTGGCATCTCGACAAGATCTCCGTCGAGGGAACCTCCAATCTGAAGTTGACTCTGGGCCCGCTGACGAACAAAGTCGTCAATGGTGTTATTGGGCTGGTCGCCATCATTATTGTCCTTGATCATTTTGGGATCAACATCGGCAGCCTCCTTGTGTCGCTGGGTGTCGGCTCCCTGGCGGTGGCTCTCGCTGCACAGGAGACCATTGCCAACATGATCGCGGGCTTTGTCATTCTTGTCGATCGGCCGTTCCGCGCCGGCGACCGGATCGAGCTTTCGACGGGTCAGATCGGGGACGTCGAGAATATCGGCCTCCGGTCGACGAGGCTGGTGAATTTCGACAGTAACGTCGTGGTGATACCGAACAGCGAGCTGATCAAAAGCCGGATCACAAACTACACGTATCCCCACCGGTCGATGCGCGTGCTGCTCCGCTTTGAGCTTGCATACGGAACCGATCCCGAGAAGGTCCGCAAGATTCTCCTGGATCTCGCGGCCGGCCATCCGGATATCCTCAAAGACCCGCCGCCGCAGGTCAACGTCACCGCCCTGAGTGAGACCGCGATTCAGTGTACGCTTGCGGCCCGGGCGTCGTCGTTTGCCATCCAGTTTGCGGCGGAGACCGCATTGCGTGAACGCGCGTACCTGGCGTTCCAACATGAAAGCATCGCTGTCCCGATCCCGAGGCGCATCGTTCACATGCGGCCGGAAGACGGCCCCAGACAGTGAATCTTCCGATGGAGTTGAAGCAACTCAAACGCGATGTGCTGTACCGGGGAAGGATCTTCGACCTGTTTGTGGATGAGGTGGAGTATCCATCTGGCAATCGCTCGGTACGTGAAATTGCGCATCACCCGGGAGGCGCGGTCACCGTTCCCCTTCTGGATGACGGCCGTGTGATCATGGTCCGTCAGCTCCGGTACCCGCTCGGGCGTCACATCCTGGAACTGCCCGCGGGAAAACTCAATCCCGGCGAAGATCCGGCCATAGCCGCTGCCCGCGAACTCGAGGAAGAAACCGGCTGGGTCGCCGGAGGGCTGGAGAAGCTGACGTCCATCTACACCACTCCCGGGTTTTGCGATGAAGAACTTCACCTGTATCTCGCTACCGGCCTGACCCGGTCTCCGGACGGTCATCGCCGCGAAGAGGGGGAGTTTACCATGACCGTTGAAACATTCCCTCTGGACGAAGCTCTGGCGATGGTCGACCGCGGAGAGCTGAAGGATGGCAAGACCATCGTGGGCCTGCTGCTGGCGGGAGCGAGGAGAGGTCGGACCGCCTGATGGGCTACGCCAACATTATTCTGGACTTTGACGGGACCATTTCTGACTCACGCGACGACATCGCTGCTGCCCAGCTTTGGGTGTTGCAGCAGCTCGGGGTGAACACGGTCCGGAAAGAGCAGCTCTACCCTCACATCGGGAAGACGCTTCAGGAGACATTCGCGATTCTCCTCCCGCCTGCGCTCCATGAGCGGATTCCTGAGGCGGTGGAGCTCTATGCCGGGTACTATCCTCCCCGTTCGCTCCTGACTACCCGCCTTTTCCCTGGCGTGCGTGAGACGCTGGAAGCTCTCCATCGTCGCGGCAAACGATTTGCGGTAGCTTCGACGAAGCGGGGGACAGGTATCAGGCGGGCGACGGACCACTTCAATATCACGGGACTGTTTGCCCAGCTACAGGGGAGCGATGACATGCCCTACAAGCCCGATCCCTTCATTGTCAACAAGATTATCGCTGATCAGGAGTGGGAACGATCGGAAACCATCATGGTCGGCGACACGGGCCATGATATCCATGCCGGCCAGGCCGCGGGCGTTGCAACATGTGCCGTGACATACGGCGCGCTGAGTGTGGGGGAGATCCGGGCGTTTTCCCCCGACTTTGTCATTGAGCGGTTCCCGGAACTCAGTTCCATCGTCGACCGGTTGCCATTCCTTGCTGCGCAAACCGAGCGCTTCTAACCATAGCATGAATCCCGTTCAGCTCATTCGCAAGAAACGCGATGGTGGATCCCTCACGCGCGCCGAACTGAAGGATCTGGTCGGCGCGTACGTTCGGGGGGAACTCCCCGACTACCAGATGTCCGCTTTTCTGATGGCCGTCTATTTTTCCGGCATGGAGACGGAGGAGACCGCGGCTCTTACCGAGATCATGCTTCATTCCGGCGAGATCGTTGATCTCTCATCGGTCCCCGGGCGGAAGGTGGACAAGCATTCGACCGGCGGCGTGGGCGACAAAGTGTCATTGATTCTTGCGCCGATGGTCGCGGCGTGCGGGGTTCCGGTGCCGATGATCTCGGGCCGGGGCCTGGGGCATACCGGAGGGACCCTGGACAAACTGGAATCGATCCCGGGTTTCCGGACGGATCTCTCCATTGTGGAATACCGCCGCGTGCTTACCGAGACCGGGCTCGTGCTGATAGGCCAGACCGGGGAAATCGCTCCCGCAGACAAAAAGATGTACGCGTTGAGGGATGTGACGGGGACGGTGGAGTGCATCCCCCTCATTGCCGGAAGCATCATGAGCAAGAAGCTTGCGGAGGGTATCGACGCCCTGGTGCTCGATGTGAAGACCGGCAGCGGAGCCTTCATGCAGTCCGAAGAACGAGCACTCGAGCTTGCACGGGCACTCGTTGATATCGGCACAGGGTTCGGAAAGCAAACCATCGCCTTTCTTACCCAGATGGATCAGCCGCTGGGCTACGCCATTGGGAACTGGCTGGAGGTGGAGGAATCGGTTGGATGCCTCCGGGGGAAGAATATCCCGGATCTCATGGAAGTCACTCTTGTGCTTGGCGGCGCAATGGTATTCCTGGGAGGGAAGGCGGCGAGCATTGAGGAAGGAATGGGGCTGTGTCGCTCGGCGGTCTGGTCCGGCCGGGCCTATGAGAAATTTCTTCAGATCGTGGCCCGCCAGGGTGGTGATACCGGCATCCTTGCCGACACCTCGCGATACCCCCAATCACGTCATACTGGAGAGGTGAAAAGCCCGATGCCGGGGACAATTGTCCGGTTCGACACGATGGAGATCGGCGTCCTTGCTGTGGAGCTCGGGGCCGGCCGTCGGAGGCTCGGCGAGCCCGTGGATCCCAAAGCAGGAATCGTCATGCGAAAGAAACTCGGTGAGCGTGTGGAGGCGGGAGAGACCCTGGCAGTTTTCCACACGGACCGCAGCGAAATGCTCGCCACAGCAGAGCGACAATTGAGGGAATGCATCCATGTCGGCAACGGGCCGGTCAGTGTTCCCCCTCGGGTCTGTTCCCTGGTGGATGAACGGGGTGTCGCTGCATGGAGGACACCGGAAGTCCTCTGAAACCGCGCTTGACATTCATCCGGGGCACCGGTAGATTTCCGTTGGTATCCGACCATGGGCAGGGGATCGGCCGTCATGGTACTTGAACTTGAGGCGGAGGAGCTAGAGGTCCTGGCAGAGGTCCTGGAACAGTCCCTCGGAGAGCTGCATGCCGAAATCCGTGAAACCGACGATTACGATTTCCGGTATGAGCTGAAGGCGAAGCAGAGCCTGCTGAAGGGAATCCTCGAACGCTTGACGCGGGAGCAGGTGTCGCCGGCGTGAGGCGGGCCTACAACGACCGGGGTTGTGCCAGGACCCGGAGCATGGCATCGTGAATGATGCCGTTGGAGGCGAGCACGTTTTTCTTGAAGATGGTGGATGGTGCTCCGGAGAAGTCCGTGACGCGTCCTCCCGCTTCACGGATGAATAGCACGCCGGCCGCCATGTCCCACGGCTGTAGCTGAACCTCCCAGAATCCGTCGAAGCGCCCCGCGGCGACGTAGGAAAGATCGAGGGCGGCCGAGCCGAGCCGCCGGATGCCCTGGGCCTCCATCAGAAAATTGGTGAAATGATCCGCCGGGTGATCGGGATTCCGCGCGATGTCGTACGGGAAGCCAGTTACCAGGAGACTGTGAATAAGCTCCGGAGTCTGTGATACCCTCATCCGCTGTCCGTTCAGATACGATCCCGATCCTTTCTCGGCCGTGAACAATTCGTCGAGATTGGGATCATACACCACCCCTGCAACAATTTCACCCATCCGCTCGACTCCGATGGTGACGCTGAAAATCGGAACCTCGTGCAGGAAGTTCGTGGTCCCGTCCAGTGGATCGATGACCCAACGGTATTCGGCCGACGTGTCGTGCGCGCCGCTCTCCTCAGCGAGGATCGCATGAGAGGGGAATTGACGCTTGATACGATTGATGATGATTTCCTCTGAGCCCCGGTCAATCTCCGACACCATGTTGCGCACCTCGCCCTCTTTGGTCTCGATGTTCTTCACCTTGCCGACGCTCGACTTCAGAAACATGCCGGCTTCCCGCGCGGCTTCGACTGCTACATCAAGTACCATGACATGGCTCCGATGACTGTGGGAATGTGATTGGAGAAACTGCACCAAGATATCAAAAAGCCCAGGAGAATGCTATATGCGAACGCTCTGTGTTGCACTTGTTGTCTCTTCAATACTGTTCGGCTGTTCGGGAGAAGCGTCGGGGCCAACACCGCGTTCGCGGATCCGGCTGAATGATCTCGGCGTGGCAGTGCGCGCGACGGGGCGCGGGTTCTTCCTTTCCGACAAGCGTGGGGGATTCGTCACAGGGACACTGGCGGGAGACGCGTCGCAGTCGCCCGCGACGTGGAGCGTCGACGGTCGGGAAATCGCGACGGGAGTTGACGTGCGCGTGGACGGACAGATTGTGACCGGGACGGTGTTCGCGTCGGGAGTGGTCTATCCAGACGAGGTCCGGGGACGATCGGCCGACGGCATGTCAGTAATTCTCGCGCCGGTCGAACAACCCTCCATGCACGACCATGCGTTGTCGGTGAGGCTGGAACTTCCCTCTCCAAAGGAACTCGCAGTCCGGATACGTCCCGGTCGCGGGTTCGTTCCGGTGCGGGGGCGCGAGGGGGCGACGCGTATGCAGTGGGAGCAGGCGGGCGACGGTGCCGTCCTCACGATCTCGGCAGGAGCGGTGGCATATGAGAGGGATGGCTGGCTTGTGCTTCCTGCCACCTCCCTGGCCCGGTGCCTGATCGTCCTGTCCAGCGGGGAGTCGGCAGGATCAGCAGGAGCCAGGATTGCGGACAGTCTGGATTCTTTCAGGCGTTCGCGCCACGAACGAATGGAGAGAGTCCTCAACTCTTCCTATCTCACGACATCCGACACGGTCCTCAACAAGGCGATCTCCTGGATGAAGCTTTCGCTGGATGCCCTCGTGGTTGAAGAGCGCGACACCTTTGCCGTAGCGGGGCTTCCATGGGATGGATCAATCAATGGCAGAGATAATGCCCAGTCAATCGTGGGGCTCGGGCTGGCAACAGGCGATTACCGGAAGACGGCGGCGATCCTTCGTTCTCTGGCACGGTGGCAGGATACCGTTGCCACCCGCCAGACTTACGGCCGGATCCCCGATCGCATTTTCGAGGGATCGGCGACCTACCGGGGCGCCGACATTGCCCCCTGGTTCGTCCGGGAGATGTACGAGCACGTGACCTATGCAAACGACACGAACCTCGTCCGCACCATGTTCGGAGTCGTCCGACGCAGCATCGAAGGAACGAAGAACTTCCACGCCGACGAAAGAAACCTCCTCACGCACGGCGCGAGCGAAACCTGGATGGGGACCGAGAGGTTTCTGACGGGAGGCGTGAAGGGTCCGGTCGGGGGGAAAGGGTTCCGGGCCGTGGAGGTCCAGCTGCTCTGGCATTTTCAGCAGCTGATCGGATCCTTTGTTGCGGAATATGTCGGTGAACCGGCACTTGCCTCTTCGTGGAGCCGGGGAGCGGCCACGACGTCCGAGAAGTTCAACGCTGCCTTTATTGATACGACTCGCCGGATGCTGTATGATCACCTGGATGCCGCCGGCAGAGGAATCGCCGCTGCCCGTCCGAATCCGCTCCTCGTTCTCGAGATTCTCGGGAACGAAGCCGTACAACAGAACATGATTCGCGATATCTTCACGACCATGGTCTACCCCCATGGCGTCGGAACGCTTGCGTCCACTGATCGCAGATTCCAGTCCTCCGCCGGCGGGTCGCTGTACAGCGGGGCTGTCTGGACGTGGCTGACTGGGCAGGCTGTCTACGCGCTGACCCGCTATGACCGCGAAGATCTCGCCTACCGGATGACCCGCCAGCTTGCTGTCCGCTCTCTGTCCGCCGACGTTGTCGGAGCGCTTCCCCAGGCCTTGGAAGTCTTGCCGCCGGATGGTGAGGGCTTCCCCCGGGCGGCGGGTCTCCAGGCCTCGGTGACAGGGATGGCGGAGTTTGTCCGGTCGGTGTACCAGGATTACCTCGGCATCCGCATCGACGCCCCATCGAACCTCATCCGCTGTGAGCCGAAGCTTCCGCCGGAGATCAACGAGGTTGACTTCACAGTGTTCTCCGGTGTCCATCCGCTGCATGGGACGTATCAGCGGGGAGAACCGGTTTCGCGCATCACTATGACGATGCCCGACATCCAGGCGCCGATGCGATTGAACTTTGTCTGGGCCATGAAGAACGGAGACTCTTGGCGTGGAGGAATATCGCTGCTACCCGGCGTCACGCTCAGAATCGTCGTGAGTGCCGACGAGCTGCTTGCGTATCAGGGCGACCGTCAGGTGCCGGTGGAGGATCAGTGGAAAATGAGGGGCTTCTCACGCGCGAAAGAAATCACCGGGCTAGAATTCGCCAAACCGCGCAAGTGAGGAGAAACCGTGGCAGGCGACGTCTGAAATCACCACCGTATTGTATCCGATGGCCCGCTATGGAGCCGTGCGACGGGCAAGGATTTTTCTCAGGCGGTCCGCGTGCTTCCTGTTCATCCGGAAGCGGACCGTGATAGCGTTGCCGTCGTAGCGCTTCTCGAGGACCTCGGCCAGCTCGTGGATCTGAGCAATGAGGGGGTAGTCTTCCTGGCCGAAGGTCATTGTCTCCTCTGTGACGTTCACGTCCAACAGTTCTATGATCTTCTGCTCGAGTTCCGTCAAGTTAATTCCGCGGGCGGCTGCGACCACAACAGCATGCTCATAATTGCCGCGCAGGTACGGGACCAGCGCGCCAGGATCGACCCGGTCGATCTTGTTGAACACCATGACGGTCGGTTTCCCGTGCGCCCCGATGTCTTCCAGGGTTTCGTTCACGACGGTGATCTGTTCTTCGAAGAGGGGGTGGCTTACGTCGACGACGTGGAGTAAAATGTCCGCCTCCCGGACTTCGTCCAGCGTGCTCTGAAATGAGGCCACAAGGTGGTGCGGGAGTTTCCTGATGAAGCCGACCGTGTCGGAGAGCAGGATCTTGTGGACGGTGGAGAGGTTGACCATCCGCACAGTAGAGTCCAGTGTTGCGAAGAGCCGGTCCTCAACGAGCACGCCTGCGCGCGAAAACCAGTTGAGAAGTGTTGATTTTCCGGCGTTCGTGTAGCCGACGAGCGCAATCCGAGGCAGCTGCTCCCGCCCCTTGCGCTGCACCTCGCGTTCCTTCCCGATTTCTCGAAGCTTCGTTGTCAGGTGATTGATCCGCGCCCTGATCGCGCGCCGGTCGGTTTCGATCTGCGTTTCGCCTGGTCCCTTTGTCCCAATGCCGCCGAATTGCTTTGAAAGGTGAGTCCATTGCCGCGTAAGGCGCGGGAGCATGTACTGGAGCTGCGCGAGTTCGACCTGGGTCTTGGCTTCGCGCGTCTTCGCGCGGGACGCAAAGATGTCCAGAATGATCCCGCTGCGGTCAAGGATCTTGCACTTGATCACGCGCTCGAGGTTACGGACCTGGACGGCCGAGAGATCGTCATCGAAGATCACGAGCGTAATCTCTTTCGCTTCTACGAGGTCGGCAAGCTCTTCAGCCTTCCCCTTCCCGATGAAAAAAGCGGCGTCGATATGCTGACGTTCCTGCGTAAGGCGATGGACGACGTTCGCACCCGCGGATTCTGCCAGCAGGTTCAATTCGTCGAGGTATTCCTGCACTCGGCTGCGACGGTCCGCCGGCGTGATAACGCCGACGAGAACAGCCCGCTCCAGCACCACGGTCTCCTGCATCACCACTCAGATCACCCTGCCGATTGTTGTTCCAGCCTCCGCATGTTTTTCACGCGCGATGGCCATCTCTGCCAGCGCAAAAACCAATGCGAGACCGAGAAAGTACTTCCACAGCTCCATCCCGAAACGGTTTTGCTGGATAGTCGTCTCGAGAGTCCCTCCAGCGGCGAGCTCTCTCGTCCGATCGGGGTTGATGCCGGCGGCGTACCAGAAAGCTCGCAGTTCCTCCGGTGTTGCAGCCCTGAGGTCGCTCTCCGGGAGAGCGGCATGGACCGGGACTGCCTCGAGCGGACCGCTGGTTCCCGGCCCGGGCGGTGCTCCCTCCGTCTCCGATGTATGAAGGGTAAAGATCCCGGTCTCTGCCGCAGGAGCAGACTCGAAGTCCGCCAGGGCCGTGGCCGAGCGGAGGTGTGGTGCCAGGCGCTCTTCGATGCCTGACGGGGCCCTGAGGAGATACTGTGCCCTGGCACTGGTGTGGCGGAGTTTCACGGTTACCTTCACAGGCTCCCCGACCGTCACGTCTGACGGAGCGGGCGTCGTGGAGGCCAGAGAGATCACACAACGGTGGAGCAGCGGAGCGAACAGTCCCTTGACCGGGAAGTCCGACCAGGAAAGCCCCGCGTCGACCGCAAAGACCATCACGGTCCCGCTTCCGACGGTATACTCCACGAGAAACGCCTCCCCGTTGGCGAGGTCGATAATGGAGTGGCCCTGGCCGGAGGTTCTGATCCCTGCCGTCCGGACGATTCTCGGTGTCTCCACTGACGGCGTCTGCTCGCGCTTCCCCGGGGGTGCCTCAAAGAGGCCGGCAAAAAGAGGGTGTGCGAAGTCGATCTTATTGAATGTGATGAACCCTGCGGTTTCTCCGGACCGTGGTCCGGCGCTGTCTGCGCGGCTGCCTTCGAGCGACGGAATCCCCAGAGGGGGGAAAAGCACCGTGCTGTAGTTCTGCAGGTTGGCCTCGTTTCCCGGAAAAAGAACGACCCCGCCTCCCGATCTGAGAAACGATGCAATCCGCTCCGCTTCGGCCGGCGCAAAGGCTTTCAGCCCGCAGAGTACCAGAACATCAAAGTGGGCGAGATCTGTGGTGGCAAGCCGTTCCCCTTCGATTCGTTCGACAGTGAAGAGCCCCGCCATGCTGCTGTCGCCGGCGAGCGTCAGCGCGAGGAAGGGGAGCCGGGACTCCAAGGCAGACGCCCCCGCCATCAGGACGCTGATCCGGTCGGGGATCCGAAGGACAAAAGACCGTGTGTTGTCGATCTCAAGCGCATCGTCTTCGAGTTGGATCGATCCTTGCAGGATGCCGCGCCGTTTCGGGATCAGGGTGAAAGGGAGTGTGACGGAGCTTTGCGGCAGGATGTCGAGCGTTTGCTGGACGACTCTGCTGCCGTCGAGATAGATGCTCACCAGGGAGCCACGCATGGGGATCGACCCGAAATTCCTTATCACTGTTTGCATCTGCACCGGTCGGCCCTTCGTGAGGATCTGCGTCCTTCGTTCGAGCGATCCGATGCCGGCATTCTCCTGTCTCCCGGAGGGTATCGGGACCAGGAATATTCCTGGCGGCGGTTCGATGGGCGCAGCGGAGTCGGGGTACTGTATGGCGAATTGTGATGCTTGCGCATCGGAGATGAGGTACACTTCGCGGTTTGGATCGCGGGACTCCGTCAGGATTGCGCGCACGGTGGCGAGGCTCCGGGCGAAGGGAACCGACTGCTGAGAGGGTGCCATGTGCTGCAGGGCCGCGCGCGCCGCGGGGACCTGTTCCACCGGCGGCAGACGGTCGCCGGGCCGTCCGACATCGGAGAGCCGGAGAAGATGCACCCGGTCCCCCTCCCGCGCCGCGTTCAAGATCGCCGCTGCCGCATCCTTTGCCTGCGAAAAGAGCATCCCATGTTCGTTACGGACGCTCATGCTGGGAGAATCGTCGAGCACGATGACCATGGTCGTCGCTGCGCGTCCGCCGATCATGCCAGCCAGAGACCCTCGCAGCGCCGGCCGGGAGAACGCCAGGACAAGGGTGACGATGATCAAAGTGCGGAGGAGAAGGAGAATCAGCTGGCGGATCTTAAGACGGTGGATAGACGTATGCTGCAGTTCCTTCAGGAACCGGAGCGAGCTGAAGTCAATGGTTGCGAGTTTGCGGCGGTTGAGCAGATGGATGATGACAGGGATGGCTGCTGCGGCGAGACCGAGCAGCACGAATGGGTTGAGAAAGGTCATAAGGTAGTCTGGAAAAAAAGTGAAAAAAAATCGAGTGAAAAGCAACATCGACGTCCCATCGTCAATTGCATGGCGATCCTCCCTGGCTCGCCAGGGAGAGGGAAGAAGGACAAAACCAGAAGGTCATTTCGACGCGATTCCTTTTCCGGGAAGCCTGTCCGGTTGCTTTTCCACCGTGAAACTCCTATTTTGCAGAGACAATCCCTCTGCGGTCACAGTCTCTCATGGCGTTCTCTGCCAGGTTCTATTGGATAGTCCTCGCCCTTCTCCTCTGTCCGCCGTTGCAACCCTTTTCGGCCTTCCGGGGCGGCATTGCGTGCTCGCAGGAGATTCTCCTTGTCAAGCCCCAGCTTGACCAGCCCGTCACGTCCAAGCTCGGATCTCTCCAGCACAGGGATCTTCAACGGCCGAAGATCGGTCTTGTCCTGACCGGTGGCGGCGCGCGCGGCGCGGCGCAGATCGGCGCGCTCAAGGCGCTTGAACGGCATGCCATTCCCATTGATTTCATCGCGGCGACAAGCATGGGGTCCATCATCGGCGGATTGTATGCTTCCGGGTGGACCGCCGCTGAGATCGAGAGCCTCGCCCTTTGTACGAACTGGGATGACGTCACCTCCCTGACCGAAGATACGAAACGCGCCGACCTCTTCGTCGACCAGAAGCTTGCAGGCGAACGAAGCTTTCTTACGGTGCGGTTCGAGGGTCTGGAGCCGATTCTTCCCTCGGCCGTTTCGACCGGCCAGCGGCTCACAACGTTTCTAAGCACGCTCACGCTTCAATCCGTGTACCATCCCTCCACGAGTTTTGACGACCTTCGTGTTCCATTCCGTGCGGTAGCGACTGACCTGGTATCGGGAAAGAGGGTTGTACTTAAAGACGGCTCCCTCGCTGAGGCTCTGCGTGCCAGTGCGACAGTCCCGCTCGTGTTCAACCCGATCGAGAAAGACAGCTTGCGGCTCGTTGACGGTGGACTGGTGGACAATATCCCTGTCGACGTGGCGCGGGACGCAGGATGCGACATCATTCTCGTTGTGAACACTACCAGCACTCTCCGGAATCTCGATGAAATGAAAGCGCCGTGGCAGACGGCGGACCAGCTCATGGGCATCATGATGCAGCAGCCCAATGAGCAATCGCTACGCAAGGCCGATGTGGTGATCACACCTGTGCTCGGGAAACACCTCTCCTCCGACTTCAAGGGTCTGGATACCCTGATTGCGGCGGGAGAGCTGACAACGGAACAACAGATCGATCAGATCATTCAGTTGATCGAGCGGAAGAAGGGCGTGCAGGCCGGGTGGGGAGGTACCGACTCGGGAAGAACGTTCCGGGAGGTCACAATCGAGGCTGTGGGTGGAGCCGCTCCCGATACGGTCTGGGGGCACATCGTCGGCGAATCCCGCACACGTCCCGTGACCTTGCCTGATGTCCAGGAACATGTCAACACGCTGTACGATGTCGGCATCTACAGCGATGTGCGGGCTGAGATCCTGACCGACTCCACGGCCACACGGATCCGTTTCCTCCTTGAAGAAAACTCCCCCCTGACTGAAGTCGCCTTTGAAGGGTGCCGGTTGGTCTCCGCGTCGGTCCTGCAACGCGAGTTCGCAAACATCATCGGCCGACCGCTGAATCCGCGAACAGTCTCGGGCGCACTGGAGAAGGCTTTGAGAGAATACCGCCGCGAGGGTTATTCGCTGGCCCGTATCGACTCGACCTCATTTGACAGAGCCACAGGACGCCTTACCGTGGCGATAAACGAGGGTGTACTCTCGCGGGTTGAAGTCCGGGGAGGAGTCCGCACACGGGACTCATTCGTTCTTGATGCGTTCCCGCTCGAAGAAGGAGAGGTGTTTGACATCGAGAAAGCGAAGCGGGGTGTCACGAATATCAACGGCTCGAACCTTTTTGAATACGTCTATCTCGAAGTTTCCTCCCAACCCGGTGGAACGGTGCTGACCATCCGGCTCCGTGAACGTCCATCCCAGTTGGTCCGGCTCGGTCTCCGGGCCGACAATGAACGCAAGCTGCAGGGGTCCCTGGACATGCGTGACGAGAATTTCCGGGGGACCGGTACGGAGCTCGGGTTGACGATCCTGGGGGGAGAGCGGAACAGCGACTTCGTCCTGGAGTACAAAGCGCGGAGACTCTTCAGCAGCTATTTTACGTTCAGTGCCAGTGCGTTCTATCGGACCCTCGATAGTTACCTGTACGCCGATGCAGCGCCCACTCAGCAGAATTCGTGGGACCGGGAACGGGTGGGGGAGTATTCCGATATTCGCTATGGCGGAAGCCTCTCGTTCGGAGGTCAACTCGAACCGCTCGGGAAGGCAACGGTCGATCTCATTCTGCAGGACATCAGGACCAAGAATATCCAGAACGCCGAGTCCCTGGAAGATCGGATCAAGGTGACCTCGATCAGGCTGGCAACGGTTGTTGACACAAAAGACCGGTATCCGTTCCCCTCGTCGGGTTTCGCCCTGAATCTCTCCTATGAGTTTGCCGTGGAAGCCCTCGGTGGCGAGATCGCCTACAACGCCTTTCGCGCCATATGGGAATCGTATGCCACCTGGAGCGGCTGGCTGACCTTCCATCCAAAGATCACGGCCGGCTTTGCGGACAAAACAATGCCGTTTGCACAGGAATACAGGCTGGGCGGACAGAACTCCTTCTACGGAGTCCGCGAAGATGACCGGCGCGGCCGACAGCTCCTCGTGTTCAACATCGAATTTCGCTACCACCTGCCGTTCAAAATAGTGTTCGATTCCTACGTCACGGCACGGTATGACCTCGGAACGATATCCACCATCCCGGAGGAGATCAAGTTCAATACTTTCCGTCATGCGTTGGGCGGGGGACTGGCAATCGACACGCCGATCGGGCCGGCGATCTTCAGCCTGGGAAAGAGCTTCTACTTCAGCAAGGATTTGCCGGAGAATCCGATCCAGCAGGGACCGCTCCTGTTTTACTTTCAGATTGGATATCAGCTCTAAGATCATTCGGAGTAACGCTCCAACACCAGGATCGTACAGGACATCGCTGCGGCTTCAATGTGAAACGAGCCCGCCGTCTTTGCGGCAGAAGGCGAACATGGGGGACAGTGCCGTTGTGTGAGCACAAATGATCGTTAGAGCAGCGGTGAAGGTTGGTCGGCAACCTCACGCTCCCTGCGTTCGCACCGAGCGAGAACCTTCAGAGACCAAGCCGTATCTCGTGCAAGACATCTGTCAATGAAAAGCAGGCTGGTGTCTCGGCCATTGTTTGCCGTTGCATGACCCTCATGGGCCGTACAGGCCTCTCCCCGGTTCCATTTGAGGCCGGCAAGTGGTATATTCTGACAACCTCTCATTAGCGATCACTGGTAACGAACGCACATGACAACAAAACCTCCCTCGCAAGTGCATCCGGCTCCCGAAGAGAGCCTCGAAAGAATCGCTTATGCCAGCGTTTCGGGCATCCCCACTGTTGAGCCGCACGACCGGGATCGGCTCGGGTACACCATCTATCTCTGGCTGAAGCACCGCCGTGATCCACTGGAGCATGCGGTGAAGGCCGCTGTTGTGCGGCTGCACATCAGTGAAGATGAGGCGATCCAGCGAATCCGGACCAGCCTCCAGTCGCAGGGAGTGTCGCTGTAGACACGGGATTCATGGATCGGTAGTCTTCTTCTCACGCTGAGAGGCCGCGGGCATGGAGACCTTCCTGCTGGCATTCATCCCTCTGTTTGTCGCTATCGATGTGTTCGGGGTCCTGCCGTTGTATGTTGGGATCACGGATGGTATGGGTAGTGAACAGCGCAGAAAGCTGACGTTCCAGGCGACCATGACGGCGTTCGTTATTTCGGTGGTGTTCCTGGTTGCGGGGAAGCTGCTCTTCTCATTTCTGGGCATCACCGAGAATGATTTTCGCGTCGGGGGAGGCATTGTTCTGCTGGTGCTCGCGGTGAACGATCTTCTCTTCTCGGCCGACACGAAGCGGGCGCCGGAGCCCACGACCGGTGTAGTCCCTCTGGGCATTCCGCTGATTATGGGTCCTGCCGCGCTGACAACGATCATCTTTCTCGTTCATACGTACGGGTACCTTTGGGCTCTCGGGTCGTTACTCGCGAACATGCTTCTGGTCTGGCTTGTGTTCTCCCAGGCCGGTGCAGTGACAAAGGTGATGGGCAAGGCGGGATCGAAAGCCTTTGCGAAAGTTGCGGCGCTCTTCCTGGCCGGGATTGCCGTGATGATGGTCCGGAGCGGTATTGAGGCAATGATACGGGCGCACTGAAGGCGGTTTCACGCGGTTTTGCCGGGCCTGAACGGGGCCCGAATTTCATACAAGTCCACTCCGATCACGAATAGCAGAGGACGGAATCATGGATCTGGGTCTGCGTGGCCGTGTGGCTATCGTCTGCGCTTCAAGCGGTGGGCTGGGGAAGGCGGCAGCAGCTGGATTCGTCAGGGAGGGATCCCACGTCGTGATATGCTCCCGCGATCGGGATCGAATCGAAGCGGCTGCCCTGGAGATTGGTCTTGCCGCGGCCGACTCTTCGGTTCGTATCCTCCCCCTTGTCGCCGATCTGTCCAAGGCGGCGGACATTACCGCACTTGTGTCCGCGGCAGTCCGGGAATTCGGGCGGGTGGATATTCTGGTAACCAATGCCGGAGGACCCCCGGTGGCCGACTTCCCTGATCTTGACGATGCAGCATGGGAGAAGGGCATCGACCTGACGTTGATGAGCGCCGTCCGCTGCATACGGGAAGCTCTCCCGTACATGCGGCGTCAGCGCTGGGGAAGGATCGTCAATATCACCTCAATCGCCGCGCGGCAACCGATCAATGACCTGATCATCTCGTCCACTCTGCGCCCGGGGATTCTCGGCCTCGCCAAAGTCTTGGCGAACCAGCACGCGAGGGAAGGGATCCTGATCAATAATCTGACGCCCGGTTTTATCCTCACGGACCGCCAGCGCCAGATTGCATCGGCACGCGCCGTGAAACGGGGAATCACAGCCGAGCAGTATGTGGAAGAAGTCGTCCGCGACATCCCGGCGGGACGCTTTGGAGATCCTGAGGAGCTCGCAAACGTGATTGTGTTCCTGGGCTCGGAAAAGGCCAGCTATGTTACGGGGACGACCATAGCTGTGGATGGCGGACTACACAAGGGGTTGCTCTGATGGGTATGCCCACTGAAATGAGGCTGAAGAGCGCAACAGCGGCGTCTGCCGAACGCTTCAACTACATCGGGATGCACCGCTATCTGATCACGCTCCCGACTTTGCAGTCGGCCGCTGTCTTCACCGGGCGCGATGCCGTGGAGGAGACGCTCAATCGGTTGCGCGACTGCGGACTCGATCAACGGTTCGACATCTACGCATACTGTTTCCTCCCGGACCGCCTCCTCCTCATCGTTCGGGGCAAAGACGATACGGCAAACATGAAGGCGTTCCTGCGAGTCTTCCGGGAATCGTCCAATACCGCAATCCAGCCGCGCCTCGGCCATCCGCTGTGGAGCAGGAAGTACCTGGAACGTGTGCTCCGGAGAACGGAAGACAGCAGAGAGATTGCGCGCAAGATTTTTGATCTCCCGGTAAAGGCCGGTCTCGTTGCTCCGGGGAAGCCGTATCCGTTCCAGGGATCGTTTGTCGTGGTGAAGCGGAAGGAATCCCGAAGCAGCGAGAAGCACGTTCCCTACCGGAAACCGCGGCGATGACTGGCGTGACTCCATGCAGGAGGCCCCCAATGGAGTGATTGCTCTGCGAATGAGTGCTCGCCTTCTGCACCCTGCCCGGGGTCTTACCTTCCTGCTTCGCCTCCCCTCATGCCGCCGCGACGTTTCTGTTCTTGTCCCGATTGATCGCTTGGTCCTCGTGGAGGAGCTCGTCAAGCGCTGTCAACAGCATGGATCCGGTGAATGGTTTGGCCATGAAATGACAGACGACGGACCGGGTGAGGTCGCCGGCTCTTTCCGCGGGAACCCCGCTCATGGCAAGGATTCTGATGTTCGCATCCGCCTTTTGGAGTTCCCTGATTGTTGTCGCCCCATCCATAACCGGCATCATCATATCGACGATCACCGCACTGATCTCCTGGGCGTGCTCGGCATACAAGGCGAGACCTTCCTTCCCATTTCTCGCCATCAGCGTCCGGTATCCGTAAGAGTGAAGGATCTCTCCAGTGATGTTCTGGATCACCGTTTCGTCGTCCACCACGAGGATCAGCTCGCCGTTCCCGCGCGGGGTCGCTTCCCCGTCTTGTTCTGGCTGCTGGGCCTCTCCGGTACTGTTTGCCGGAAGGAAGATCCTGAACTCGGTCCCCTTTCCCGGAGCACTGTTGACCCGGACGAACCCTTTGTGACTCTTCACGATGGCGTGGACGGTGGACAAACCAAGCCCTGTTCCCTTGCCGGGCTCCTTCGTTGTGAAGAAGGGCTCGAAAATTTTCTCGAGGACACCCTGAGGGATGCCGCTTCCGGTATCCTTGACAGTGATAAGGAGGAAGGGTCCCGGTGTCCCCTCGAGAAACTCTTTCGCCGAGTGCTCGTCCAGAAGGATG
>Ga0209253_10000613_pt1 | contig 30944 bp, 27 predicted proteins | sample FrelakmetBRP12BR_FD_187145 | JGI IMG/M metagenome (GOLD analysis project Ga0209253, IMG submission 187145) | Freshwater lake sediment microbial communities from the University of Notre Dame, USA, for methane emissions studies - BRP12 BR (SPAdes)... | ecosystem: Environmental > Aquatic >... | reverse complement strand
AATGCCACCCATGCCCCAATAGCGTGGAACCGACAGACCGGGCAGCGTCTCCGGTAAATAGCCCGTCGCCAATGACCAGGTCACAAAGAAGAACACCACAAACCAGGAGGCATGCACGTGAATCGGAATGCCAAGCGCACGGCCGATTTTCCAATTGGGCAAAGACATGCATCCACCGTAACAGCGGGATATTTCGAGCGTCAACTCGGCATCGCTTGCAAGATCGGGTATACTTGCCACCATGCACCCGCGCTACTCGCCCGCCATGCTGTGCCTGAGCCTCGCAATGCTGCTTGCCCCGGCAATGCCGCACATCACGCAGGCCCAGGTGATCAAATCGGGGCCATCCTCCTGTCCAGGAGTGGCTCTGACGTTCGACCTCTGCCCGGTACGGAAAGGACCGGGCTACGATCAGGCCTTGATCGACTATTTGATCGAGCAGAAGATCCCTGCGACATTTTTCATGTCAGGAAAATGGATGGCGAAACACGATCAACAAATACAAGCCCTCCTCCAGATCCCGTTCTTTGAAGTCGGCACCCATGGGGAGGTCCATGCCCACCTGCCGCTCCATTCAGCAGACGAACAGAAACAAGAAATCCTTGGACCGGTTCGTCTGCTCAAAACCAAATACAGTCATACCGCGACCCTGTTTCGGCCTCCCTATGGGGAGTTCAACGATGAAACGATCAATGTGGTTCGTACCCTCGGCCTCCAGTTCATTCTCTGGAATGTAGTATCCGGCGATCCAGACCCGACAATTACGGCGACCCAGATCGAGGACCGGCTAAAACGGTTCGTCCGGAAGGGCAGCGTCGTCGTAATGCACGCCAACGGAAAGGGCAGACATACGCACGAAGTAGTGCAGGATCTCCACGAGCATCTCTTGCCGGAACGACACCTCACCCCCATGACCATGAGCGATCTCCTAGCCTGTGAGCAGGCAGCTCCATGACTGATCCGATCATGCGATCCATGACTGCAGACGATCGGGCAGCCGTCATAGAATTGCTCGCTGGCTCCGACCCATGGAAACAGCTGGGCTACCAAACCACAGACTGGGACAGCTACTTCACACCACTCCCACCGGGACGTGACAGCTACGTCGTGGAGCAAGACAGCAGGGTGGCCGGCATCGCGGTCGTTCGTCAAAAATTTCTGCTCGGCGACTACTTGGAACTGTTCGGAGTGGCGGACAGGGCGAGAGGTACGGGGCTCGGAGGACGGTTGCTTGCCCACGTCGAAACGCTGGTCTTCGCGAGGGTGAACAATCTGTTCGCCTGCGTGTCGGACTTCAACGATCAGGGCCGGAGATTTTACAAGAAACAGGGCTATCAGGAGATCGGCCCCATGCCGAACTTTCTGGTCTCAGGCAGCGCAGAAATCCTGCTGCGCAAGACCATTGGCCCGGCAAGGGAGAGCTGATGGCTGAACGCTTCGCCTCTTGCCATCAGCTATAGGTCATCTGCGATAAGCTCCTCATATGAACGTCACCAAATTCCTCCATACCCGCATGCGTGTCAGCGACTTGGATCAAACGATCCAGTTCTATACGACCGTGCTTGGCCTCGAAGTGATTGAACGGAAGACCTCGCCTCGGGGATCACATCTGGCTTTCCTGAAAGTTCCCAACAGCGACGAGCTGATTGAGCTGACGAGTTTTCCTCCAAGCGGGCCGGTGAAGGTTCAGGAAGATCTGGTCCATCTGGCATTCCAGGTGGATAACCTTGATGAGACCATCGCGTCGCTTCATTCGAAAGGGGTCAAGGTCACGGACGGCCCAACGCAAACATCCTCCGGTAGCCGTTTTATTTTTATCGATGCCCCGGACGGATATGAAGTCGAACTCATCGAACGCCAACCTGGCGTCAAGATCGTCTGAGCACCCCTCACGCCCCTCTTTCCCTCCCCACACCGTTCATGCTAGGTATCTCTCCCTGTTTTCCTCTCTATTCAAGGAGATGCGCATGAAGAACGGTTTCTTTCGCGGACATGGGCTGGGCAATGACTATATTGTGATGGACCCCAAGGAGCTGTCGTTCTCGCTCACCCCCTCAAGAATCAAAGCCATTTGTGACCGAAACTGGGGCCTCGGCAGCGACGGAATCCTTGCGCTGGTCCCCTCAAAGAAAGCGGACTTCGGTCTGCGTATCTACAATCCAGACGGCAGCGAGGCGGAAAAATCCGGCAACGGCTTGCGCATCTTCGCCCGCTACCTTCATGCCACCAGCAAGACGAAAAAGACGCATTTCACCGTCGAGACCAAAGGCGGACTGGTGACAATCGATCTCCATGTGGACAAGCATGGGGATGCGAGTGCCGTCACTGTCGAAATGGGCCGGGCCACGTTTCAGCCGGCCGCGCTCCCCTGCACCCTCACGAACAAGGAGCTGATCGAACAGCCCATCGAGGCCGCAGGCCAATCACTCACCTTTACCGGGGTCAGTGTCGGCAATCCCCACTGTGTCGTCTTCAAGCCAGCCGGGCAGTCCTGGTCGCGCGAGGATCTCCTGAAATTAGGGCCGGCACTAGAGAACCATGACCTCTTCCCGAAGCGAACGAATGTCCAACTCGCCGTACCGACCGGCCCGAAAGAACTCTTCATCCTGATCTGGGAGCGCGGGGCCGGTGAGACCCAGGCCTCCGGCTCCTCCTCTTGCGCCGCGGCGAGTGCTGCAGTCCGACTTGGACTGGTCAAGAGCCCCGTCACGGTGAAGATGCCAGGAGGTCAACTCAACATCCAGGTTGCAGCAGACTTCAGTCTCACCATGAAGGGGCCAGTCGCAGAAGTCGCGCGCGGGAGCCTCAGCTCTTCTTTTGTACGTGGACTGCGCTGAGCGAGCCATCAGCCGTCAGCGATCAGCAGTCAACCCAGACCCTGTTGCTCCAGCGTGCCTCGGGCCTTAGTATATTGTCATACAGACACCTTCCCCTTGCTGACCGCTGAAGGCTGACGGCTGATGGCTGCATCCCAAGATCTCCAATCCAAACTCGACCACCTCCCAGACCAGCCAGGCGTCTATCTATTCAGGGATGAGCAGGGCGAATTGCTCTACATCGGGAAGGCTGCAGTCCTGTCCAACCGGGTGCGGTCCTACTTCCAAAAAGGGACCGATCACTCCCCGAAAAATATCGTACTAGTCGGCCACATCGCAGACCTTGAAACGATCGTCACCCGCTCTGAACTCGAAGCGCTCATCCTTGAAAGTAACCTGATCAAGCAGCATCGGCCCCGTTTCAACGTGGTCTTACGGGACGACAAGCAATACCCCTATCTCCGCCTACCGATTAAAGAGGACTTCCCCCGTCTCTCAATCGTCCGTCGCGTACACAAAGACGGGGCCCTCTACTATGGCCCCTACACGCCTGCAGGCGCCTTGCGGGAGACGCTGAAAGTCATCAAGAAGGCCTTCCCCCTAGCGACCTGCACGATCGACATCAACGGCAAGGCGGACCGAGCCTGTCTCGAATTCGAAATCAAACGCTGTATGGCACCCTGCACCGGTAATCAATCGAAAGAGGACTACCACCACATCGTCGCGCAGGTCCGCCAGTTTCTCGAAGGGCGCGACCATGAATTACTGGACGTCTTGCGTACCCAGATGGAAATGGCAGCGGCGCATGAGGAATTCGAGGAGGCGGCGCGCTTGCGCGATAGGCTCTTCAACATCCAACGCACACTTGAGAAACAACGCATCACCCAAACGACAATGACCGACCAAGACGTGATCGGCCTGGCGCGGCAAGGTACGGCAGTTGACCTTCAGATCCTTTTCGTGCGCGGCGGCCTCCTGATCGGACGCAAAGACTTCTTTTGGCCCCATTCAGCCGACGCAGGCGACGAAGAACTCGTTCGATCCGCCATTGAACAGTTCTACAACAAAGACGGTCAACCGCCCAAAGAGCTGCTCATCCCTACTGCCCTCGACGACGCCACGGTGATCGAAGAATGGCTCTCAGGCAAGCGCGGGAACGCCGTCCGCGTCGTCGCCCCCGAGCGGGGCGTGAAGCACCAATTGCTCCTCCTGGCAGAGGAAAATGCCGGCGCCGCCGTCGCGAATCACCTGCGAGACGAAGAAGTCGGACGGCAGGCGGTCGAAGAACTCAAGCGGCTCATACGGCTGGACCGCCTGCCCCGGCGCATTGAAGGATTCGACATTTCGAACACGATGGGGAATCAGTCCGTCGCATCTATGGTCGTCTGGGAAGACGGCCAGATGAAGAAAGCGGACTACCGCCGGTTCAAAATCCAAACTGTGACCGGTGCCAACGATTTCGCCAGCATGCAAGAAGTCGTCACGCGCCGCTATGGAGATAGCGAAAATCTCGCGCGACCGGACCTCATCCTCATCGATGGAGGATTAGGCCAGCTCGCCGCAGCCATGGATGGGCTGAAGCAGGTCGGCCATCAAGACCTGGCCATTATGGGATTAGCCAAAGCACGCGGCGAGAAGGAGGAGCGAATTTTTCTCCCCGGCAGAAAAAACCCCATTGTGCTTCGCGCCAACTCCCCGGCCACCCATCTCGTACAACGCATTCGCGACGAGGCCCATCGATTTGCCATCACATTCCATCGCAAACTGCGCGGCAAAGCCCTGATGACCTCGCCTCTCGATCACGTTCGCGGCATCGGCGAGGTCACCAGGGCCCGCCTGCTCAAGCAATACGGCAGCCTGGCCAACATTGCGGCCGCCACGGACGATGAACTGACGGAGGCAGGGCTCGATGCCAAGACCGTCGCGGAGATACGAAACGCGCTCGCCAGCACTACTCCGTCACACAATTGAGCGTGGTCATCTGTTGCAGTTTGGGCGAGAGGCTCGGGGTCAGAGGCTAGTGGCGGCCAGAACGAATGTCTTTCCTCTCGCCTCGTGCCACTTGCCCCTCGCCAGGCCCTCTCCTCAAAACATGAACTTGACGCTGATCGTCCCCAAGTGCACATAGGCATGATAGGTCCCGTTGACGCTGGGGTTCAGATTTCCAGAAACCGTCCGCGACTCGTAGAACCATTCCTGGAACGCCACATCGAGTCCCATCGCCTTCGGCCAGAGTGCGGACGCCCCTCCGCAAGGCACCATTCCCAAAAATTTCCCCTGGCCCCTACACAAAAAGCCGGCTCCAATGGAGAGTGTGTTGGACGCCAACGAAATCGTTCCCGGGTTGAACGTCAGATCGGGCACGGGATTCTCCGTTCGCGTGTACCCCGATCGAACGGCCACGTCCCAATGGGGCAGCCACTCGGGGTTGAGCCATTTATATTCGGTGCCGACCGCCACGACCGGCACCGTTTTCCATTGTTGCGGTTGCGGGATCACCCCGCCAGACGAGAGATGGACGTCGAGGTCACGATTAGATTTCCACCCGACATATTCCACGTCGAGTTCCAGCTTCCACTCCCGCTCACTCGTACGAACCGGCCAGACCGCAATGGCTCCGGTATAGATCTGCGGTAACACGAGATTGGTCGTGGCATCGGCAACCTTCGCCCCGTTGACCAACAACGATCCACTCAACGGCACGACAGCCTGGGAGCGATAGACCAGCCCGATGGAGGCAATCGGTTTGCCATCGCTGTTCTTCAAGGGTGTATAGAGCAGGCTGACGGTTGCACCTGCCCCAGTCCCTTTGCCGCTAAGTTCGATGGAAGCCCCGGCAAGCGCACCGGAGCCCACTCGACGCTGCTCCACCTGCCCCTCCCCAAGAAAACCTGCAACAGTGTAAATATCGGCACTCACGCCAAGTGAGAGATCGTCGTTGACCTTGTAGGCTATGGTTGGCTTGATATCGATGAGCGGAAGCGTCGCCGACGTCACGGCAGTATTAAAAGGGCCATCCACTGGATAGCGAGTGCTCGTGCCGAATGGTGAAGTAAGGCCGAACCCCAGCGTGATAGGGGAGAGCGTCGAGAGACCTAGCGCTCCAAGATTAGCGCTCAAATAGAACTGACTGGGCGGTGGCGAAGTGATACTCCCCCCGAAATCACCTCGTGTGTCGAGCCCCGCTGGGCTCTTGTATTTGATCGATCCTCCCATGAGATTCGTCCCGACCATGCTCTGAAGGCCATCGACCTGAGTCAATCCAGCAGGATTGAAATGAATGGCTGACGCATCATCCGCCTGTGCGGCAAAGGCATTCCCCTGACCGGCTGCAGCGGCCCCCTGCGGCTGGAACCGAATCGCTTGGGCAAATGCATATGATGGCAGAAGAAAAACTAACATGCTGACCACTGAGCCCAATATCCAGTTCATGGTTACCTAACTCTTCCTTCATTGCAAAAAAGAGGAGTGATCATACCGAATGAGGTGGCACTTCTCTAGGCTAGAAGAGTGAACAGCTACTAAATAGGGCCATTTGGCATCATCCTGACAGAGAAATGGCTATTCCATCTATTACAAGGGCGGCGTATAATTCACTCTCAAGATTCAGTCTCCTGTTCAGAATTGGATTGGCTATGCCACGAATTCTTAAGAACCCCTTTCCAAGTCAGTTATTCGAGAATCTCTCAAAGCAGGAATGTCAACACGCGCTGGAAGTCTTCCACTACGCCGCGCAATCAGAGACCTCTGATGACGTGAGAGATACTCTCGTTCGCTTTCAAAGTCTTTTCCCTTTCGATCGTCTACTCGGTGGATTGGCACGCCTCAGCCCTAGCGGAAAATTTGAGGGGTTTACAAACGTAGTTAATGTCAGCTATCCAGATGAATGGCTCTATCTCTACTGGAAAAACGGGTACGCCGACATTGACCCCGTTTTCCGAGCGGCCTCTCAATCCCCCAGCACGCAGGTCTGGAAGCACACCTATCTCCAAGCGACCTCCAAAGAGGAATTAGACTTTATCGAAACCGCGAAAGGGTTTGGTCTGGCTGACGGAATCACCACCAGTTCGGTCGACCAGACATGCGGCCTCGCCACGTTTTGTTCCTTTGCAGGAGGGAAAAACATCGACGCTGTGCGGTACGCTCCACTCGTGGAGTACCTTGGACGTCATCTTCACCTTGCCCTCATGCGAACAGCAAGGAAGGATGCGCCCGCAACGGAAAAGTGTGTAAAAGAACTATCCCCACGCGAAGTGACCATCTTGAATTGGATAAAAAATGGCAAGACGAACTGGGAAGTCGGCCAGATTCTTGGGGTGACGGAACGGACAGTACGATTCCATCTCGCGAGCATCTTTGCCAAACTCGATGTGACCTCCCGCTCACAAGCAGTCGCCGCGGCCATGGAACACGGGCTTCCCACCCTGCACGGTCTTCCAAGCGCGATCTGACCTCCCTGCTCACCCTTCACTTCACTGGCATCGGTAAAAGGCCGCTGCTTCACCTATTCAAAAACCAAGATACGCCTCACAGCTTCTCTACAATCGCGGTCGTAACTGGTTCCGTGGAATGTAACCACGCCAGCATCTCGGGTTGCCCCGACGCTGCATTTGCACGAAACTCGTCGAGGTCGAGCAGCGCCCCAACTGAGAGCACATACGCAGGAGGGAGTGCGACGGGAGCACCGATCGCATGGCAGGGCCATCCGATTCGCTGCACAACACGGAGAAGCCTATCTTCAACAACCAGGTAGGTGTAGCGAATATTATTCGCGAGAGTCCAATGATACATGCCCTTAAAAATAGTCCGCATCAGCTTTGCGGAAAGACCTCGATCGACAATTGTAGGATCCACGGCCAAGCGGGTAATTTCCGCGGTGTCGAGCTCCTTGCGAACGTGATGTGACCCAACCAGGCATCCGCTGAACTCGCTTTCCAGCATAAACGGGAACGGAGCAGGCGTCATCCGTACCATTCCCAAGAGTTCATTGTGGCTGGAAAAAATACCGATGGCGGTACTCCACGCATCGTAAATATCAGATTCGAGTCGGTCCTCCCGTTCTGGCACCCATCCGAGTTTCTCCGCAAAAACTCTGTGCCGAAGGCGGTACGCCTGCCGAAACTCTTTCTCGCTTTCAAGCGCCTTAACCAAGAACTCTCCTTCGCAGAAGGCAATCGGCCTCGCTCCCTGTCTGACTCCGTCGCTCATAAGCACCTCCAATGGGTTGAGCTACTACTGCAATAGGCAACTGGGCCTGAATGTTCCAAATTTGAGACCCATTGGTCACCTGGCGGATCCGCCAGGTGACGGAATGACTGGCAGTCACGTACTGGTAGTGCACTCTCGAGCAGGAACGTCCATTCGACGAAAGGTTCCGTTGACTTTCATGTGTCACACGAACAGACGGGAAGGGCATTCCAATTGATGAAAGATCGACAGAGGTTCCGGATTATCGACGGGTTCGGGCAATCCCCTGACAGGCTGGCGAAGCGGCATGCGACTCTCTCACGAGGGATTTCTCCCAACACAGCTTGGTCTGTTCCCTTCTTGCTCCAGGAGCAACTCGGAGGCAGCCTTGTCTCTACCTTGAAGGCATCCGAAGAACGATTGAGCGCTCTGCTTCACGATCGCAGTCGTATCGGACGGGAATTGCACGATTCTGTGCTGCAAGCGCTCTATGCAATCGAGTTAGGCCTTGCGCATTCCCGCGATCAGGCAGCCGATCAGCTCCAGAGACTCATCCAAGACATCCGACGGATGATTCTGTGTGTAGAGTCCGACACGATTGAGCCTTTCAGTCTGGTTTCAGAGCTGCGATTTCTCACCCAGACCCTTGAGCGGATGGGTCAGTTGCGGATTCATATGGAGATTGACCCATCAGCAGAGGAGATCTTGACCAACGAAGAAGCCCACGAACTCGTCACAATCGCGAGAGAAGCCTTGAATAATTGTGTCCGTCACGCCCAGGCCACACGAATCGAGATCGCCCTTCGGCGGATCGGCGCGCGAGTCCAGTTGCGCATTCGCGACAATGGATCAGGCTTCGACGTCACGCACAGACAGGCGAAAGGCATTGGGTTCGCGCACATGGAAAACCGTGTTCAGAAGATTGGGGGGCGCCTGGACATCCAATCTACAATGGGTGAAGGCACCTGCGTCATCGCTGACGTGTATCTTGAACCGATACTCACCACGATATGAAACGACCACGCACCCTTCTCCTCGCTGCCACATCATCTCATGCGCCAGGCCTGGACTTGAGCACACACGCCTGGACCGAGATCCACCGCCCTCCGAAGCCGGCCACCCCCACGGGGGAGCCGATCGAGCACTGCTATCGTGCGATCTTGGAGACATCCGGCAGTGCAATCCTGGTGTTTTCTCCAGAATCCATCATTCTGGAATGGAACCATGCAGCCGAAGTCATCTCCGGCTGGACAGCCGACGAAGTACTGGGTCGAAGCTATGTAGAGCTCTGCTTACCGGCGGAGGCTCGAGGCTTGTTCCTGGCCAGGCTCGAGCAAGTTACCGGAGGGACCAACGTGAGGGGCCTTGAGAGCCCGCTCCGAACGTGCACAGGGTCACTGACCATACTCTCCTGGAATATCTCGCGGGTGGTAGGGACTAACGGGAACCTGATCGGACTCATGGCCATCGGCACGGCCTGTGCTCCGCAGACCCAGATGGAAGAGGAGCTCCGATTGGCCCAGGCCCAAGTACATCACGCCGAGCGCCGAGCGAAAATCGCCGCAGAAGAAGAACGGTGCAGAATTGCGCGGGAGTTGCACGACGAGTTCGGACAGGCACTGACCGGCCTGAAGTTCGACCTGGCGTGGTTCAACAGGAAGCTTGTACAAGCCCCTGCTTCAGCCGACGGCAGGAATCTTCAGCACAAAGTCCAGGCCATGTCCGGATCAGTCGATACGCTCTTGGATTCTGTTCGCGCGACAGCGGCAGCCTTGCGCCCCGCCATGCTGGACGACCTCGGACTGGTCCCGTCGCTGGAATGTCTCGCGACGACGTTTCAGGAGCACACGGGTGCACCATGCGCGATAGACGTGGCCCAAGAGTTGTCATCTCTAGCGCTACCCTCCGAAATGTCTACCGCACTATTTCGAATCGCGCAGGAATTGTTGACAAATGTAATGCGTCACGCCGCGGCCTCTCAGGTACAGGTGCGGCTACACCAGGATCATGGCATCGTCACGTTAGACGTGACGGACAACGGAAAGGGCATCACCAACGAGAGGATGGCCGCGCCTCACTCTTGTGGACTTCGAGGCATACAGGAGCGAGTCTCTCTCCTGGGCGGCCACTTTCATATCATCGGTACGTCCGGAGTCGGAACCACGGCCTGCGTGTCCCTGCCGCTTGCGGAATGCGTCGCACCATGATTGGAACACAGCTGGTGAAAATTCTCGTCATCGACGATCACGAGGTCGTGCGCCGGGGCGTGAAACAAATCCTGGAGGAGACCTTCTCTCACGTCGAAGTCGGTGAAGCCGATACCGCGCAGAAAGGAATGGCTGCGGTGCGGCAGGGGCCTTGGGATCTGGCCATCGTGGATATCAGCCTTCCTGATCAAAACGGGTTGGAACTCCTGTGCGAGTTACACGGCACGGCGCCCCAACTCCCACTGATGGTCTTGAGCCTGCACCCCGAGGAACAATATGCCGTCCGCGCCTTCCGTGCCGGAGCGATGGCCTATCTCACCAAACAGACGGCACCGGAAGAGCTGGCCAGAGCCGTCAAACAGGTCCTGGCCGGCCGCCGGTATGTCACCGCCTCCCTCGGAGAGCGTATGGCCGGCAACCTGAGCAAGCACCCCACCGGTCTGGCCCATCAGACGTTATCTGAGCGGGAATTCGAAGTCCTCGTCTTGCTGGCCCAGGGCCAATCCGTCAAGCATATCGCGCAGTCTCTGGCGTTGAGCATGAAGACCGTCAGTACCTATCGAGCGCGGCTGCTGGACAAGCTGCAACTTGCGACCACCGCTGAACTCATCCGATACGCACTCGACCATCATTTAGTGGAATAACCCAACGGTGACTCATTGGCGAATCGATACCACGCTCTTGGAAACGGGGACTGCAGGCGGCAGTAGAAGCCATTCGCCTCTGCGCGGTCATCGATGGGATGTCAGACTCCTCCTACAATGCGTATGCATTCGACTGATTGTCTTTTTCCTCGATCCGCCCTAAGACTAGGCACGACTCAACACACGATGATCTCTGGCGAAACGATCGTATGACCATTGTTCTGGCCGACAGTGACGCATATATTCGGGAACGACTCCGGAAACGTCTGGAGAAAGTCACGGGTGTGAGTGTGGTAGGAGAATCGTCGAACTCGACAGGGGCCACCGCGATGATTCTCAACCGGAACCCGGATGTGGCGATCGTCAATTCCATGTTGGATGGCGGCAGCGGCCTCGATGTGCTTCGGCACGTCCGGCAATTGATGATTCCTCCCACCATCATTGTCGTGACGGACAACCCCTCGCTTGATCACAACAATGCCTACTCAGTCGCTGGCGCTGATTTCATCGTGGGAAAGGCCGCAGACGATCGCAGGATCATCGACATCATTCGCCTACTGTGTGACGGTCACCGCCAGACCGATGTCATGGATTCCCCTTTTGCCACGCGCCATGAGTAATCACCGTTTCTCGGCAATCGTCATCTCTCCGTCGGTCACCGCTACGGCATCATACAAATTGACAGGACGGCCCCTCCCCTACTAGGATAGCCCGCCGTGAGCCATTCCAATCATTCAGAACCCACACCCGTGAAGCAGGCACAGTCTCCCGCAACCCGCATTGAGCACGCGTTTGAAACCGTCGTGTTCGCCAGTCGGTGGATTCAAGCCCCACTCTATGGCGGCTTGATCGTGGCCGAGCTGTTGTATGCGTACAAGTTTCTTGTCGAACTGTGGGCGATGGTCCGGCACATCAATCAGCAAGAAGAGACCATCTTCATGCTGGGCGTCCTGGGACTGATCGACGTCACGATGGTGGCAAATTTATTGACGATGGTGATCATCGGCGGCTACGCCACCTTCGTGAGCAAATTGGACTTAGAGGGCCATCCCGATCGACCCGAATGGCTGACACACATCGACCCAGGCAGCATCAAGATTAAACTCGCCGCCTCACTGGTCGGCATCTCCAGTATTCACCTCCTGAAATCGTTCGTCGACATCACGAATGAAAATCCCGAACACATCAAGTGGAAGATCTTTATCCACATGACCTTCCTCGGCTCCGCGATCCTCCTTGCGTGGACCGATAAAATCATGCAGAAAGATCGCAAACACTGACACGAGAGTGTCGTCCTGCCGGACTTGACTCATTGAGGGTATGAGGATTGTAGTCCTCACACACACCGACGCCGACTGGACCGGCTATCAAGACTGACCCGAAGCCTGTCGGGACGAATTCTCTTAGAACGTGACGCCAGAGCAGATCAAACAGGCGGTCAGCCGGACTCCTCCCCTGTTGAAGATCAACGGTCCGTGTCATGGGACGCTGCTCGTCAAGGCAGCCTAGAAGATCGTGGATACGTACCGACCCAGAATCGTGAAATAGCTCGAATCCCCGCAGTCGCAGGAGGTACTCCATGCCCTCTCCACAAAGCCCGCATACCCCGCTCTCACTTCTGACGATCCTGGAAGAGGAGTACTTACGGCTGCACACCTCTTCGGCAGCCGACTCCATGGCGACGCTGAAGACTGAGTATAAGAAGCTTGTCCACCCGAGCTTTGAGGACTACCCGGTGAACGGATCGGAGGAGGAGCGCCTGAAAGCGATCTACGAGCTCATCCACGGTCTTCCCGGCGGGCGCAGTGCCCTCTGTCTCTCCGGAGGCGGTATCCGAAGCGCCACCTTCGGCCTTGGCATCCTACAAGGACTCGCACGCCTCAACCTGCTCAAACAGTTCGACTACCTGTCAACCGTATCGGGGGGAGGCTACATCGGGAGCTGGCTGACCGCCTGGATTCACAGGGAGCCCGGTGGGCTCCTGCACGTCTGTGCTCAGCTCGGACAACCGACTCCAAGCAAGCTGGCCCACGAGCCGGAACCAATCCGCTGGCTCCGCGATTACAGCAACTACCTCAGTCCGCGCCTGGGACTGATGTCTGCCGACTCCTGGACCCTCATGGGCACTTATTTGCGCAACCTCATCCTGAATTGGCTGGTGCTTGTGCCGCTGCTGCTCGCGTTACTTGCACTGCCGCTGTTCTACCGCGCCTCGCTTAAAGCTCCGGCGGCCCCGTGGCTCATGACGACCTTGGTGATCCTAAGCACCATCTTTCTCCTCATCACCCTGACGTATCTGCACCTCTGCCGCCCCAGCCTGTGGAAGCTCCGGCAATCCACATTCTGGAAACGGGTGGAATCGCAATGGGCGTTCTTAATCGCGGCCTTGCTTCCTCTCATACTGGCCACCAGCTTCCTCACCGTTGCCTGGGTATGGTTTCGTGCACAGAAACATACACTCGACCAACTGACCCTGTTCGGCCAACCAAGCTGGTCCACCCTGGCCTTTGGGGCAGCGGCCATGCATGTGACCGCATGGCTCATCGCCGCCCTCATCCTCCGCCGACCGTGGCGAGCGTGGTGGCGCTTGTGGGAGTTGGTCGCGATTGCGCTCAGCGGCCTGCTGGGGGGTGGACTCCTCTGGATCGCCCTAACGAAACTCGACCGCGACATTGGCCAGGATGGCTACCTCCTGACTGGTCCGGACACCTATCTCCCCTGGTATACCTGCGCCGCGGTCCCGGCCTTCCTGTCCCTGTTTCTCCTCGCCGCCACCCTCTTCATCGGCTTCGCAAGCCGATCGACCGGTGATGGAGATCGAGAATGGTGGGGACGCGCAGGATCATGGGTCTTGATCGGCTCCGTCTGCTGGTTCGGCCTGAGCGGGATCACCGTCTTCGGCCCAGCGATATGGAACAGTCTGACCGCGTGGGGGGCCTCAGCCGGAGGCATAGCCGGTGTGGTGACACTCCTGCTCGGATTCAGCCCCAAAACCGCTGCCAAGCCAGCCGGGGCTGAGCCGGTCTGGTGGAAACAGCTCGGCGAGCATGTATATCTCCTCCTTCTGGCCCCACTGACCGTGGCATTGGTCCTCATTCAACTGGCCCGAGTGACGGGTGCGATGCTTCATGATGTGGCCTGGTTTCCTGATGCGCCATGGCTTCAGGTACTACTGTTCATGTTCAGCATGACTCTTTTCGGCATGCTGATGTCCTTCGTCGTGAATATCAACAAATTTTCCCTCCACTCGATGTATCGTAATCGCCTGATCCGCGCCTACCTGGGGGCCTCGCGCGGGAAGACACGCAAGCCCAATCCCTTTACCGGCTTCGATCTAAACGACAACTTTCCAATGGCCGAATTGGCGCAGACGAACAAACCGATCCAGAAACCTCTACATGTGGTGAACATCGCGCTCAATCTCGTGCATGGACAGAGGCTGGCCTGGCAGCAACGGAAAGCCCAATCGTTTACCGTCTCCCCATTGCACTGTGGCAGCTTTGTGGATCAGCTCGGCTATCGTCCCTCTGCCGAGTACGGGAGGAATCCGGCCGTCGACCAATCCATCACGATCGGCACCGCATTGGCCATCTCCGGTGCCGCAGCCAGCCCCAATATGGGCTACCATTCGTCGCCTGCCGTCACCTTCTTGCTGACGCTCTTCAATGTCCGGTTAGGCTGGTGGCTGGGCAACCCGGGTCAAGCCACCTATAATCGCGCCTGCCCTGATTTCGCTGTAGGTCCCCTGCTCGCGGAAGCGATTGGACTCACCGATGCGAAAAAGCGATACGTCTACCTCTCCGATGGCGGGCATTTTGAAAATCTCGGCCTCTACGAGATGGTGTTGCGTCGCTGCCATTGCATTCTTGTCTCCGACGCCGGCTGTGATGAGAGGATAGAATTTCAGGACCTGGGTAATGCCATCCGGAAAGTCAGAATCGACCTCGGGATCGATATTGTGATCAACCTCGAGCCATTGAGACCTCAGCGCCAGACCAAGCAAAGCGGTGTTCACTGCGCGATCGGAACAATCTACTATAGCCGAGTGGACCCTGGGGCACCGGATGGAATCTTGATCTACCTCAAACCCTCGCTCACAGGAGATGAGCCGGTCGACATCCTGGAATATGCGGCCCATCATGAAGCATTTCCCCACGAATCGACCGCGGACCAGTTCTTTGATGAATCCCAATTCGAATCGTACCGGCGGCTTGGCCAGCACATCGGCGAAGAAGCCTTCCCGACGGCGCTGACGACCGCACACCCTGCCATCGGTCAGGCGTTTGAGGCACTGTACGACCGCAGCGAAAATCCGCGCGCCTGAATATCGGCGCCTCGATTTCTCAATGCTCCGCTACCGCCAGGCGGGACTCAACAAGCCCTTCGTATCCTGCCAGTGCGGGGTCCAGGCAAGAGCGACAAGTTTCACCGCGATGTTCGCTTTGGTGGGTGTAAGGGAAACGGTTTCGAGTTTCTCGTTGAGAGGGTCGGTCGCTGCGGCCAACGACTCGGTCTCTGACTTGAATTGCGCTTCGAGCGCGGCGAGCTGCTGCTGAAGCGCCCCCATATTCTCCTCAGCCTGTCCGACATCTTGCGATTCTTTGATCACCCGTCCAGCTCCGCGAATCGCCGTCGTCGCCTTCCCAATGGTGGTCGCGCTGATCGCCTTCCGGCCAAGAAATGCACTCAAAATTGTCGCGCCGACTGAAATCGCGGCCTGCAACTGACTCGATCGAGACTCAGTGTGTTGTCGGTCCACCATCTGTGCCGCTCGCCTAATACGATCTTGGAGCGCGGCAATCTTCGGCGCGTACTTCTGCCGGAGACTGCCTGCCTGTGTATCCCGTTGTTCCCGCCCCGACTGTTGGAGTCGGACACGGAAGTCTCGCTCTGACTCGCCAGGCCTGGAGACCTCTTTCGTGCTGGGGCTTCTCAAGAGATCGACTGTCTGATTGCGAAAGAGCCAGCTGGAAAAATCTTTGCCCCACGCGTCATAATTCTTGGCCTTACCGGCAGCTGCGGAAAGATTCGAAAACTGGGCACCCTCTGCCGGCACCTGCTCCAGATCGGACAAAGCCAGTGCGGCTCCTGTCGCATGGTCCCAATCCACCGGCACGGCCCCCTCTGCGATCGGAGCCAACACGGTGACATCCTCCGTCACATCCACGTTAGCCTTACTGTCAGAAAACCTGACTTGCGCCCCTCCCAGCAACATCGGCTGATAGACCAATCGGCTGCCGCTGGGCTGCGCACCACGAATAGGAATGAACTGTTGCGGGACTTCTGGCGGAAGCATGGGACGAGCGCCGCCAGGCAAAAGGCCAGAGGCGCGAGGCGAGGGGGAAGACGATGCGATCTGACCAGTTTGATCCTTGTCACCGCTCCTGGCCTCTAGCCCTTTGCCCTTCGCCTCGCTCATCAGCATCTTGATCTGCGTCCGCGTCAATGGGCCACGCAGATAGGACAGCGTCCACCGTGACTGAAAGACCTCCGGCGCATCTTCGTGGACATTGTTCAAGAGAAAGACCCGGCTCCCCAGTCCTGCGAGAAGCTGTTCCATCTGTTGCTTATCGAATTTCTTGCCGGAGCTGGCGGCCGCGCCTTCGAGCCCCTCAAGAACCCGCGCCTTGTCACGTTCCGTTTGCAGTCGTCCGATAAACCAGGTGCCGGTGTTGGCCAGCCCCTTATAGTCCAAATCGACGGGGTTCTGGGTGGCCAGGACAACTCCGAGGCCATAGGCCCGCGCCTGCTTGAGCAGGGTCAACAAGGGCGCTTTCGACGGAGGATTCGCGACCGGGGGGAAGTAGCCGAAGATCTCATCCATGTAAAGGATGGCGCGCAGGCTGGTCGTGCCAGATTGCCCTCTGATCCAGCCAAGGGTCTGGCTCAAGAGCAAGGTCACAAAGAACATCCGCTCTGCATCGCTTAAGTGCGCGATGGAAAAGATGGCGATCCGAGGTTTGCCTGCCGGGCCATACAACATTTTCCCGACATCCAGCGCCTCCCCTTCGAGCCACGCGCTGAACCCCGGCGCAGCAAGTAGATTATTCAGCAGCATCGCCAATGCAAAGCGATCTTTCGAGGGATAGAAGGAATCGAGATCGAGCACCCCAACCTTTGACAGAGGTGGTGCTTGGATCTGCTGGATCAGGGCAGCCAGATCAAGGTCTTGCCCCTTTCGCCAGGCCTGGTCCAGAATCGTCGAGAGCAGGATGTGCTCGCGACTCTTGATCGGATCAGCCTCCACGCCGATCAACCCGAGCAAACTAGTCGTCGTGGTGCTCACCCGCTCACGCAGCAACTCTACATCGTCCAGGACGTCCTGAGAGGGCGCGGCAAACGACTTCATGATGGAAACGGGCACTCCCGCGTTGCTGCCCGGCGTGTAGATGACGAACTCGGCCGCATCTTTGAGTTTCTGAATGCGCTCGCCGCTTTGGCCCCACTCGCTTAAGCCTTTCTTCCATAGCTCCGCCTGTTGAGCCGCAAAGTCGCCAGGAGAGAGCCCCTTCTTGCGCGCGTCGTCTTCATTGATCCAGGGCGCAAAATCTTCCCCGCGGAGCTGCGGAAATGTCAGCATCAAATTCGCCAGATCCCCCTTGGGATCGATCACAATGGCGGGGATGCCGTCGATCGCGGCTTCTTCGAGGAGCCCGAGACAGAGCCCGGTCTTGCCGCTGCCGGTCATCCCAACACAGACCGCATGGGTAACCAGATCTTTCGAGTCGTACAGCAGCCAGCCTGGCTTCGGTTTCTTCTTAGCCAGATCGTACGGACGTCCGAGGTAGAACACCCCGAGTTTTTCAAAGTCTTCCACGGTGCCACGCTCCTTTCCGTCGCTGTACCAGGTCTACCAACCCGCAAACAATGCGAACGGGCGCTGTCATTCTAGTAAGGGTGTTCGCGGACTGCAAGGTGACGAACCGGCCGGCAGCGAGCCTTCACAAATTCGTTGCCTGCTCCATTCGTTTCAGTGCAGGATGCACGACCGATGCGCCCCTTCAGACTGATTGCCGTATATCTCGCACTGTCCGTCGCCTCCCTATGGGGATGGACTTCGTCTAGCTGGGCTGAGGCCACTGCGCAGAGCGTGCATTGGGGCGCCCTCGCATTTCCCGATCACGACCGCACCGTGACGTTCGGGTTTACCAACGACACCTTCACGGAATTTGATGGAGGTGGCAATCGCTATAACGACATTCAACAATCGGCTAGTTTTAATTTCTTTGCGCTCAGCTGGACGGAACGCCTGGACCGATTCAAAGGCTGGAATACGAATCTCACGGTCGGCGTAGGTCCGACAGATGACAAGTTTCGCCGCATTGTCCAGAACGACTTCCTGCATGCAGCCTCGGGGCAGAACGATGTGCCGACCGGCGCCACACGCGAGGCGATAGACTTCATGATCAGCGGAACCTTAACCAAATGGACGGGACTCTGGGGAAGCGATGATGTCTTTTTCTACGGGGTAGGCGGAGCAGCAGGGTCCCTGTACTATGAACCCTATGCCCAGATCGGCTTGAGGCGACTGTCTTTACTGGAATCCGTCCCCTTGGTGTCTGACTACGTTCGCTTCTCCGCGCTGGCCCGTTATGGCCGCCCCTTCAGCGGAGCCGCGTTTCGTGAAGTCGCCACCTATTCCTATATCGGGCAGGCGTCCGTCGGGATCGGCAATTACCGGCGCAAAGATTGCGACGCTCCTTGGGAAATCGAGATCGGGCTGACCGCGGATTCAGGCCTGTTCGTGGACCATAGCGGACGCTCTATTCACGAACGGTTCTGGACGTTGGCACTCCGCTACTCAGCCGTGACGCTTGAGAGCTGGAACGACTCCGTCAACTATAAGGACTACGGCCCAACCTTCGGCGCTCGTGTGACCCTGGACCTGCTCTACCTCTACGACCGACTCGCCGATTTCCACTAACATCTCTCACCACTCCTTGAAAATCACGAACACGCCACCGGCCATCAGGGCGAACCCCGCCAGATAGTTCCACTTCAGTGGCTCCTTCAAGTACCACACGGAAAAGGCGCAGAACACCACCAGGGTGATGACTTCCTGTATCGTCTTCAGTTGTGCTGCTGAAAATTCAAATGCCCGATCCGGTTAGCCGGCACTTGAAAGCAATATTCAAAGAAGGCGATGCCCCAGCTCGCCAGAATCACCATCCACAAGGGCGAGTCTTTATATTTGAGATGCCCATACCAGGCAAAGGTCATGAAGATATTGGAGACGGTCAGCAGCAAGATGGTATGCATCGATCCTCCCTCTTCACCTTAAACGTTGAGGTGACCATGTCGTCCTGAACTGCGCGCGTCCAACGAGCACTGGGACGGCGTGATCACCTCACAGGCCCGCCTCCTTCAGCACCTGCCCCGTATACGATCGCTTCGACTTGGCAATCTCTTTCGGCGGTCCTTCGGCGACGATCTCACCGCCTCGATCGCCACCCTCGGGACCGAGATCGATGATCCAGTCGGCATTCTTGATCACATCGAGGTTGTGTTCGATCACCAGCACCGTATTCCCCGCCTCGACTAATCGATCCAACACATCCAGCAACCGTTGCACATCGGCGAAATGAAGCCCGGTCGTCGGTTCATCCAAAATGTACATCGTGCGTCCGGTTGGACGTTTCGACAGTTCGCGTGAAAGCTTGACCCGCTGCGCTTCTCCCCCCGACAGGGTCGTGGCGGACTGGCCCAATTTTACATAGTGCAACCCGACGTCGTTCAGCGTGTCGAGCTTCCGCTTGATGAAGGGGATATGCTCAAAGAACTGCACGGCCTCGGCCACCGTCATATTCAACACGTCGGCGATGCTCTTTCCCTTATGGTGAATCTCCATCGTCTCGCGGTTGTACCGCTGCCCCTTGCAGACCTCACAGGTCACGTAAACGTCCGGCAGGAAATGCATCTCGATCTTGATCAACCCATCGCCCTGGCAGGCCTCGCAGCGGCCACCCTTCACATTGAAACTGTAGCGGCCAGGCTTGTAGCCCCGGACGCGGGACTCCGGTAGGTTGGAATAGAGATCCCGGATGAACCCGAACAGACCGGTATAGGTCGCAGGATTCGAGCGCGGCGTCCGGCCAATCGGGGACTGGTCGATGTCAATGACTTTATCCAGCGCCTCGACGCCCAGCAACTCCTTGCAGCCATCGATCTTTGGTTTCTTGTGATAGAGCAGTTGAGACAGGGAATGGAACAATACCTCTAAGACCAGGGTGCTCTTTCCCGACCCCGACACGCCAGTCACACAGGTGAGCAGGCCGAGCGGAATCTTGGCGGTCATCCCTTTGAGATTGTGCTTCCTCGCCCCCACGATAGACAACATCCCCTTGGCCTTGCGGTCGCGGTGTGGAAGACTGACCATCTGCGTGCCGCGGAGATACTGGCCCGTCAGTGAGGCGGGGTTCTTCATGACTTCTTTCGGCGTGCCTTGGGCAATGACATGGCCCCCCTGCGTTCCCGCGCCAGGCCCCATGTCCAGCAGATGGTCTGCCGCCATCATAGTCTCTGCATCATGTTCGACCACGACCACCGTGTTGCCCAGATCGCGCAGGCGCAGCAGCGTCTGGAGCAAGCGTCGGTTGTCCCGCTGATGGAGACCGATTGACGGCTCGTCAAGGATGTAGAGGACGCCGACGAGTCCGGAACCGATTTGCGTGGCGAGTCTGATGCGTTGCCCTTCACCACCGGACAGGGTGGCGGCCGCCCGATCCAACGTCAGGTAATCCAAGCCGACGTTGACGAGAAACCCAAGCCGTTCGCGAATCTCTTTCAAAATGCGATGGGCAATGACCAGTTCCCTCTCAGTGAATTTCAACGATCCGAAGAAGTCGGCAGCCGCTCGGACGGAGAGGTGCGTCACCTCCGCAATAGACTGTGTGGCCAACTTGATGGACAGGCTTTCAGGCCGGAGCCTCGCGCCTTTACAGGTCTCGCAGGGCTCCAGCAAGGTGAAGTCTTCATCGTCGGAAGAGCCGGGTGTCATGGCGTAGCCAATACCGTCGCAAGCCGGACAGGCACCGTGCGGGCTGTTGAACGAAAAGACGCGCGGCGTGATTTCCGGATAACTCACGCCACAGCTAATGCAGGCGAGCTTCTCACTATAGAGAGCCACTTTCCCGTTCTCCGTCAACACACCTACCAGCCCACCGGTCAGTTTCAACGAGGTCTCCACTGAATCGGCCAACCGTCTCGTCAGAGCCTCGCCTGGCTTCATCACCAGCCGATCGACGACAATTTCTATTGTGTGCTTCTTCTGTTTATCGAGCGTGATGTCCTCATCCAAATCAACCAACTGGCCATCGATCCTGGCCCGGACATATCCGGCCCGACGCATGTCGAGGAGCTCTTTTCGATACTCACCCTTCCTGCCGCGAACGATGGGAGCCAAGAGCTGAAACTTACTCCCCTCCGGCAACAAGCCGATGGCATCCACCATCTGCTGCACCGTCTGCGCCGTGATTTCTTCGCCACACTGAAAGCAGGAGGGGCGGCCGACTCTGGCAAAGAGGAGCCGGAGATAGTCGTAAATTTCCGTCACGGTGCCGACCGTGGATCGGGGATTGTGGCTGGTGCTCTTTTGCTCGATGGAAATGGCGGGCGAAAGCCCTTCGATCGAATCGACGTCTGGCTTGCCCATTTGCTCAAGGAACTGACGGGCATAGGCCGAAAGCGACTCGACGTACCGCCGTTGCCCCTCGGCGTAGATCGTGTCGAAGGCCAGCGACGACTTGCCCGACCCGCTCAGCCCCGTGATCACCACGAGCTGGTCCCGTGGGATCGTCACGTCAATGTTCTTGAGGTTGTGCTCGCGCGCGCCCTTGATGATGATTGAGTTATGCATAAGGGACGGGATTATAGCATGCGAACCTGGTCGCCTTGACAAACCCGGAAGGCCGGTGCTACCAACCTCTCATGGTGCAGGCTCATATACCACCAGTCCAGAAGGGGGCCGAATCCCCGGCGGCTCCGCTCGCCGTCTCGACCTGGTCTGGCCAGGCCCGAGAAGATGCCGTTCAGCGGATGTTTACTGCCATCGCCCGCGTCTATGATCTCAACAACACCGTCCTGAGTTTCGGACTGCACCACCGGTGGAAGAAAATTACCGCCTCCTATGTCCCTGTCACCACAGGAGGCAGAGCCCTCGACGTGGGAGCCGGCACAGCCGATCTGGCGCTCTTAATCGAACCGCGCATGGGCACCAACGGTCGCGTCATTGCTTCAGACTTGAACCATGCCATGCTCGTCGAAGGGCTCAAGAAAGTCACAAGCCGGGGCCTGGGACAGAGAATCACCTGTCTCGAAGCCAACGCCGAGCATCTGGGATTTCCCGATGGAACCTTCCATGCCGTCACCACAGGGTTTTGCATGAGGAATGTCGGCGATCTTCAGCAAGCGGTCACAGAAATTCACCGTATTTTGCAGCCGGGTGGGCGGTTTGTCTGTCTGGAGTTTTCCCGGCCGGTCTTCGGATGGCTGCGGACATTGTACGACTGGTACTCATTCCGGCTGCTTCCCTGGATTGGGACGAAAGTGGCGCATGACACGACCGGCGTCTATGAATACCTCCCTGCCTCCATCAGGAACTTCCCGGACCAGGAACGTCTGAAACAGATCCTCCTCGACGCTGGTTTTCGACAGGTCACCTATCGAAACCTGTCGGGCGGAATCGTGGCAATCCACGTAGCAACGAAGTAGGCGAGAGGTACGAGGCTAGAGGCAATGGGCCAGATATTTCATCTCTTACCTTTAGCCGCTTGCCCCTAGCCCTGAGCCAACAATGAATTCTATTTTATATATTTTTCTTCCTTGCAAGAAGGTTTACCCCATTGGCGTGACCTATCTGGCTGATTTCATTCATCGGCGCAAGCCGGAGGTGCGGCAGCGCATCCTCGACCTGTCTCTCTTTCCCGAAGCCCAACGAAGCGCCGCAGTCCGCGATGCCGCCACTGAGTTCAAGCCGGACCTCGTTTGTTTCTCCTGGCGCGACATTCAGATCTTTTCCCCTCATGAGGGAGACTCCTCGCTGGAACATGCGTTTAACTTCTACTTTGCGAGCAACCCCCTCAAGCGGATCACCGCCTCGTTTGCGGGATTGCAACAGCTCTACCGCTACTACAGTCATATCCGGGCGGCACTCTCCTATCCCTGGTTGATCGCGAAGGAATTCCCGAAGGCGCAGATCATGATTGGTGGGGGGGCCTTTACTGCCTTTGCCGATCAGCTCATCCAGAAACTCCCGGAAGGCACCATCGGGATTCTGGGGGAAGGCGAAGACGCGATCCTCAAAGTGATCGAAGGCCAGTCTCTGCAACACGAGCGCTACATCCTCCGTGAGGGTAAGACCGTTCGAAAGGGCCAGCAAGGAGCGCCGGCCCTCCTCGATGCGCTCACCGTGGACTTGCCCTACCTGACCTCGATCTTCCCGCAATATACGGAATATATTGGTGAATCCATCGGGGTCCAGTCGAAGCGGGGTTGCCCCTACGACTGCGCCTTCTGCCTCTATCCGTACATTGAGGGAAAGCGGGTGCGCTATCGCCCCCCCTCCATGGTCGTCAAGGATATCTCTCAGCACTACCATCAATGGGGTGCCAGGCGTTTCTGGTTCACGGATGCCCAGTTCATTACAGGGAAAGAAGCCTATCCCCAATGCACCGAGATTCTTGAACGGATCCTCGCCGAGAAGTTGGAGATCGAGTGGTCCGGCTATATCAGGACATCGCTGATCACGCCGGATTTGGCAAAACTCATGGTCCGGTCCGGCGTCGGGGATCTCGAGGTCGCCATTACGTCAGGCTCCCAGGAGGTGCTGAACGACCTCCACATGGGATTCAAATTGGAGCGGCTGTACGATGGCTGTCGCTATCTGGCGGAGGCGGGATTCAAGGGGAAAGTCATCCTCAATTATTCGCTGAACAGTCCAAAAGAAACCGAGGAGTCGCTGCTCCAAAGCGTGGAGTCCTATAAGAAGGTCGCCTCGATTCTGGGTGAGGAGCGCGTTTTCCCCCTCATGTTCTTTTTGGGCATTCAGCCGAACACCGATCTCGAACAACGGCTATTAGAAGAGGGCTACCTCTCGGCAGGCTACAACCCTCTGATGCTGACCCCGACGAGCATCAGAAAACTTCTCTACAACCCGGCGCCGCTGAACTCGTTCATCGCCAAGGCCTGTCTCCGGGCCTGGGAACGGAAAGATGGCAGCAAGGACCCTCGGAAATGGACGGGCTCTCTGTCCCAAACCCCAAAAGAATCAGGCCCCTATGCGGACAAGAGCTTGATCAGGGGGATCGAGGGGAATTCCGGACGCGATGCCCTCCTGTCTCTGGAAGAGATCCTCCGTTCCCGACAATCACTGCGTTCCGCAAAGGATTCTGACGACAAATCCGCTGTCACACGGGGGGGCTAAATCCCGTCCACCTGCCCCATTCGATACCTTGCATTCCATTTTAGGCCGATGTTATCATCCCTGTTCCTTGAGACTGAGGAAGCACGTCAACCATTTGTAAGCTTTGACAATTACTCTCGTTCGCCCTGGCCTGGAGGGCATCCGGAGGAGACTTTTCAATGTATAAAACGATCTACGTGCCGGTCGATAACTCCGACCATTCTAATACCGCCGTCGACATCGGGGTGCACTTCGCCAAAGCCTTCGGCTCAAAGATCGTGGGCAGCCACGTCTATGCGGCCAAAATGCATGATAAGCGCTTCAAACAAATGGAAGCAGGCTTGCCCGAAGAGTACCATGATGAAAAAGAACTCGACCGGCAGCGCCAAATTCACGATTCGCTGATTACCCGTGGGCTCCAGATCATCACCGACTCCTACCTCGACTACGTCGACAAGAAATGTGCGGAAAATAACCTGCCGATCGAGCGTCGCTCGCTCGAAGGCCGGAACTGGAAGGTCTTGGCCGAAGACATCAATACCAATGCCTACGACCTCGTGATCATGGGTGCTTTAGGTGTCGGCGCGGTGAAGGACAGCGTGATCGGCAGCAACACCGAGCGCGTGCTTCGTCGCGTACGGAATTCGGACATGCTGATCGTCAAGCAGACCCAGCCCATGACCAGCGGCAGAATCGTAGTCGCCGTGGACGGCAGCCCCTATTCCTTCGGTGGACTCATGACCGGACTGGCACTGGGCAAGGCCTTCAATATGCCGGTTGAAGCCATCTCGGCCTTTGATCCCTATTTCCACTATGCCGCCTTCCATAGCATCTCGGGCGTCCTCAACGAGGAAGCCGGCAAGGTGTTCCGGTTCAAGGAACAGGAGAAGCTCCACGAGGAAATCATCGACAGCGGCCTTGCGAAGATCTACCAGTCACACCTCGACATCTGCCGCGAGATCGCGCAGGCCGAGCAAACCGACGTCAAAACGACCCTCCTGGACGGCAAGGCTTTCGAGAAGATCATTCAATATGTGCGCAAAGATATCCCGGCATTGCTCATCGTCGGACGGATCGGCGTGCATAGCGACGAGGATATGGACATCGGCAGCAACACGGAAAATCTCTTGCGGGCCGCGCCCTGCAATATCCTGGTGTCGAACCGGAAATATGTACCGCCGATCGATACGCTGGCGGAATACACCATCGCCTGGACTGAAGAAGCCCTCCGCCGGATGGAAAAGATCCCGATCTTCGCCAGAGGCGTGGCCAAGACAGCCATCCACCGCTATGCCATCGAAAAGGGCCACACCATCATCAGCAACACAGTGGTCGATACGGCCATCGGCCACATCCTGCCCAAGGGCGCGATGGACGCCATGCGCGCACTGGGTGGCAACCTGGAGGCCGCAGGCATCGACCGCGACAAGATGCAGGCTGACGAGTCCGTGGCGAAGGATCTGATGGGTTCGACGCTGAGCGGCATGATGACCGAAATCGTGGAAGAAAAGCCGAAAGTCAGTGAAGCGACTCAAGGCTACCTGGACCGAATGAACCAGAACTACTTCGTCTGCGACGGTTGCGGCTACATCGGCAAGGGCGAAACGCCGGTGAAGTGCCCGGTCTGCGCCGCCGGAGGCGATCGCTTCAAACTCGTGGACAAGACAATCTTCGAAGCCGCGGCGAACGCCGAAGGAGCCGTCGAGACAGACCTGTCCTACGATGACGTCCCCATGCAATGGACGAAGGACGCTAAAGAAGGAATCCGTGCAGTCCCAGCCGGATTCCAACGCCGGCGCGCCAAGGCCAAAATCGAAAAGACCGCACGTAAACTCGGCATGACCACGATCACGCTGGAATATGCCGCCCCCATGATTCAGGAAGCGGCCTCGGAAGACTACACCCCCATCTTCGCAAACAAGGGGACCGGCGCCTCGACCGAAGCCCAGGCGACTGTGGCCGCTGCAACGAACGACACGGCTGCCTCCCACGAGAATGGTCATGTAAACGGAAACGGTCACGAGGCGGAACCTACCGCCCCCGCCTCTCCCTATACCTGGTCGCCAGATGCTCAGGCCAGGCTGGAACGGGCGCCAGAGGGATTTATGCGCGAATGTACCCGTGCCCTTATCGAAAAACATGCCGATAAGATCGGCGTCACGACCATTACGGCCGAAGTGGCCAATGAAGGTATCGAGCAAGCGAAGGACTACATGGCAGACGCCATGAAGACCGGCAACCTCAAGGACATGATTGCAAACCTGACCGGCTCGCCGAAGTCAGGGGCCGGCCGCTAATGGGACGGTCTCTCCCGGTCCTGAACTTTCCGGCTCTGTCAGGAACGCTCGGCTCCATCCAGCAACAGGTCACGCAGTTTTTTACTCCGGCATCCACAGCTCCGTCGCCGCACGACGGCCGGACCGTCGACGACTTCAAGCCCTATCTCCTCGCGCTGAACCTCACGAAGCGCTGCAACCTCAAGTGCGACCATTGCTATCTCGACGCGACGACGAAGTCCGCCGGCGGGGACGACGAACTCTCGACTGAAGAATGCTACAAGCTCATCGATCAGATTGCCGAGGTCAACAAGGGCTGCCTCATCGTGATTACCGGCGGCGAACCGCTCGTCCGGCCTGACATCCTTGACATCGCGCGGCACGCCGTGAAGCTCGGCTTCATGGTGGTGTTCGGGACCAACGGCATGTTGATCAACGACCGGATGGCGAAGGACCTGGTCGAGATCGGCGTGATGGGCATGGGCATCAGCATCGATTCGCTCGACCCCCAGAAACATAATCAATTCCGTGGCGTACCCGGCGCATGGGAAGCCGCCCTCGCCGGCATCGAGGCCTGCAAGCGGAACGGGTTAGCCTTCCAGGTGCACTTCAGCGCGCAGCCCATGAATTACCAGGAACTGCCCGCGGTGATCGATTGGGCGCACCAGCTTGGCGCCAAGGTGTTGAATGTCTTTTTCATGGTCTGTACCGGTCGCGGCGAAGAACTCACCGACATCACCCCGGCCCAATACGAAGAGGTGCTCGGCTACCTCGTCAATTGTCAGGATAATTACAAGGGCATGCTCGTCCGGGCTCGCTGTGCGCCGCATTTCAAGCGGCTGGCGTACGAGAAAGACCCGAACTCCCCGATCACCAAAGCGACCGGCTATATGGGCGGCGGCTGCCTCGCCGGCACCAACTACGCGCGCGTGACCCCGAACGGCGAATTGACCCCTTGCCCCTATATGCCTCTGTCAGCCGGGAACATCCGCGAGACCAGCTTTGTCGATCTGTGGGAAAAGTCAGACATCTTCAACTCCTTCCGATACCCGCAACTCAAGGGCAAATGCGGCGACTGCGAATACACCGACATCTGCGGCGGCTGTCGCGCGCGCCCCTACGTCGATCACGGCGACTGGCTGGACGAAGATGAATGGTGTCTCTACACGCCGAAGGGTGGCGAGAAGATCAAAGTCGCATTCAATACACCGGAAGAAAGCGACGTGGCCTGGGATACTGACTCAGAATCACGGCTCAACAAGATCCCCTATTTCTTGCGCGCTATGGTGAAAAAAGGCGTCGAAAAGCACGCACGCGAGAATAGCATCCCCCTGATCACCATTGAGCTAATGGAAGAACTCCGCAAGAAACGATTCGGCAACGACGCGCCAATGTTCAGACCATCACATGATGAGTGAGCAGTGATGCGTGATGAGTTAAGAAACGTTGATCTCGCCCGCACTGGTTCTTCGTTGACGCCTCAGCACCTATCACTAATCACACATCACGAGCTATAAAAATGGACGCACTGCAAAGCATCGGTACAGACCTCAATACCCTGATCCCCATCATCAATCATTGGTTCCACTTATTGTCGGCAGTCATCTGGATCGGCGGAATCGCGTTTCTCGTCATGGCCGTGACCCCTGGACTCAAGAAGACAGTCGCCAAGGAGCAGATCAAACCGATCACCGATGCGTTCTATCAGCACTACAAGAAAGTCGCGGGCATCCTGCTCGTCGTCCTGCTGTTCACCGGGGGCGTCAACTTCCACTATGTCAATCAAGTTATCACCTCGCAAACCGGCAGCGGCATCCAACACCATGCCAAATACCTGACCGTCTTCTTTATCAAGCTGTTTCTCGTCCTCTGTCTTCTCACGCTCTTCCTCTACACGGTGCTCTTCAAGTCCGATGACGCAGAAGAAGGGGAAGAAGAATCTTACGAAGCGATCCCCTTCCAGCGAGCCGCGCTCTGGATCGGCTTCTTCATCCTCCTCTGTGCCGCCGCGATGAAACATCTCCACCAGTAGATCGCGCTCCATCTCTGGCTCTCCGTAGATTTCACCTATCGCACTCCCCTGGCCTGTATCTCCCAGGATAAAGATCGTGCTGAATCAGATACGCCCCTGTCCTATCGCTGCATCTTGTCGGCTCACTCACCAAACCACACTATCTCAACAACTTACGCTGTCGCGCACTGAGCATATTCGTTAAGGAGTCTCTGGTACGAGGGTTGCTGTAGTCTGGAACATCACTCGATGTGAGCAGCACGAGGCCGATGATCATGCTCTGGAATCGTCTTGGCGAAGTGACATGCCGGTAGGTCCCTACGCGACAGCCACCTACGAGTCACGCAGGTGGCACTACCTCTGGATTGTGCCCATCCGGAGCCCTCCCACCGCCACACGCTTCCGCCATCCGGGCCGAGGCCTGGACAAACCAAACCATTAACCTTGTCCTGGAGTAGACTGATGGGAGATATCATGCCCCGAACGCCACAAACCACTCCACACAGCTCGACCAAGGAAGAACTTCGCCGAGCCGCGATTCCGTCATCCGGATCAAACAAGTCTGAACGCCAACAGCCTCGAACTGTCCGGCTAACAGTCAGTCTCCCGGGCGATCTCGTCGATCGTCTGCGCGATGCGGTCTATTGGAGTCCAGACCTGAAGCTCGCGTGGCTGATCGCTCAATCTCTACGAGCATCCCTGACGGATCTGGAAATGTCCCGCCAGGGTCCCTTTCCGAAACGCGTAATGGCACTCCGCTCCGGGCGACCTCGGCTGATCGGTCAGTCGATGAAGGTGCCTCTTCGTACCAAATTTTCAGACAATGGATTCGCCCCTCAGGCTAAGGAACCGATGCAAGCAGGGCTTCCCTCACAACCGTCCATCGAGTGATGCACTCGGGAACGGATATTTCATTCATTGAATAAGGCACCGTCCTCAATGCCTCCTGAACTTTCGCCACAACATCTCCCGACCCTACGGTCTCGGGAAAAGAAGCAGATGAATCGCCAGACTGTCATCCCAGCTATCTTGATCGTCGATGACGACCCAGACATCCTAACCGCACTACATGACCTCCTTGAGTATGACGGCTTTCTCGTCACTGAAGTATCGACGTGCCGCGATGCGCTGGAGCAGGTGAGCACGGTCGAATTTTCCGCAGTCTTACTCGACATTGGATTACCCGATGGAGATGGGCTGAACGTACTTGAGATCATCCAGACCAGCGCGCCTTCACTCCCCGTGATTGTCATCACCGCCTTTACCTCACAGGACTACCGCGCGAAATCTTTGTCCGGAGGCGCATTCTCCTATCTCACCAAGCCATACAATCGCGATGAGCTACGAGCAGTTCTACGCCGGGCCGTTGATCTAAGCCGCTCACCAACGACTTCCGATAACTAGCAGGGTGATGAAATATGATGTGGTGACTGGGTATCCATATGCCCGCAAACCGCGCAGAATCTGAATGTGCTCAGTCTCTGCGCCAGTGCGGATCGCCCAAGCCACCCCTGAGAGACACTGAAAGCGAGCGGCCACGATTAGAGAGAGGTGAGGCTTAGCACACCGAGACATCGCGGGGGATGTAGCGAACGAGAACTACGAGCGAGGTCCCTTGGAAGCAAGGGCCTGTTTGAAGACCGTGCGAAGGCCGAAGTAGGCAAAGGAGTCTTTGAGGTTGGAGTACAGCCGCTTGAAAGTTCCCATGTCCGGGTTGGTGACATATTCCATCGTTAAGGCAATCCGTTCTTCTCCCTCGCCAAGTGGCGTCACGGCATGCCAGAGCTTATCCCCGTTGAAGATCACGAGATCGCCTGGGTGAGTGATTAGCTCAAGATGCTTGGGTGATTTGACCGGATCATCCTTAAACAGCTCGCAGACCAGTTTGCATTGCGTCGATTGATCGACAAGTCCCATCAGGATGGTATAACGAGCCCCCTTGTAGTAGGACGTATCATAGTGAAATCCGATGTGGTCCCCCGGTTCGGTATAGTAGTAGAGCGCGCAGGAATGGGGGTCGTTCTCAGGGCATAGACTGAGCTTGGCCTTTACCAGACGGCTCAGAATCTCGATGAAGGCCTTGGATCGATACAGGTCGAGAAAGCGCGGAGCCTTTTCCTTGACCGTGTAATAACTCACGCTCCCGCCTTTTTTGTGGCCAGGAATGTAGTTGCGATTCAGCTCGCTCTTCACTCCTTGTGCTTGCGGGACAAGATACTCTTCCACCACCGACTGGGGGAGAAATTGCGGAATGAACAGAAACTCGTTCTGATCCCAATACTCACGGGAGAGCCGATCGAAATCTAATCGTTTGACTGCTTCCTCGACCGCTTCAACTAAGGAACCGACCATTGGCTGACTCATGTGTTCACCTGTTCTTCAATCGTTCCGTTCACATCCACAC
>Ga0209253_10000612_pt1 | contig 30948 bp, 32 predicted proteins | sample FrelakmetBRP12BR_FD_187145 | JGI IMG/M metagenome (GOLD analysis project Ga0209253, IMG submission 187145) | Freshwater lake sediment microbial communities from the University of Notre Dame, USA, for methane emissions studies - BRP12 BR (SPAdes)... | ecosystem: Environmental > Aquatic >... | reverse complement strand
GGCCGAGACGGTCCTCGAACCACACTTTTAAAGAACGCCCGATATTTTTTGCGTTCACGCCACGCCCTCTTTTTTTACGACCAGGTTGTCGCCTTCCACATCGGCGCGAAGCTGACGCAGCGGCTTGGGTGGAGGTCCGGCGATGTTTTTCCCGTATTCATCATACCAGCCGTCGTGGCAGGCGCAGTAGAATTTCTTTTGGTCCGCTTTGTACGAAACCGTGCAGTCCAGATGAGTGCAGACGCCGACGAAGGCCATGTAGCGGCCGTCCTCTTTTTTCTTGATATAGCCCGGCTTGGCTCCCCAGGCAAAGGGTTTGATTGCGCCCGGCGCCAGATCTTGATAATCGGAGAATAGGAGCATCACTTTGTCCGGTTCCATGTAGGGGGGGAAGATGAATTTGATCACCGGATAGAGGAGGGTCGCGGCCAGGGCGCCCAACCACCCGCCCAACAATCCGTTGAGGAATTCGCGGCGGGTGAACAAGGAATGCTTGATCTTCATTTTCGCAGCCTCAGCATCTTCTTCAACCTCTCGATGACGAACTTCCTCCGCAGGGCTTCGATCCCGTGCGCCGGCTGGACGTCTTTAGGACACGCCTCATTGCAGGCAAAAACCGTATCACAGCCCCACATGCCTGTCCCGGTATCGATCCTGGCCCAGTCGGCAAACGGCCTCGTGTCCCTCGGGTCCTGGACAAAGCGGTAAAGCTTGGCCAGGGCGATCGGGCCCAGGTAGCGCGCATCCCGAGTGACGACGGGGCAGGCGGCGTAACAGCAGGCGCACAGAATGCAGTTGGTATACCTCTCGAACTTGGCCATCTCCTTGTCTTCGATCCCGTGTTCTTTTTCCGGTGGCTTTCCGTCGCCGACGAGATACGGATGAACGTCGCCCAGTGCCTTCCAGAACGGCTCCATATCAACAACGAGGTCCTTCTGAATCTCCATGTTCGGCAGGGGTTCGAGGATGACGAGTGGAGAGCCCAGAGAATCGACCATCGTCCGGCAGGCAAGCTCCAGCCGGCCGTTGATGACCATGCCGCAGGAGCCGCAGACAGCCTCCCGGCAGCTATAGCGAAAAGACAGCGTGGCATCCTGCTCGTTCCGGATTTCCATCAGGGCTTCCAGGATGGTCCGCTTCTCCCGGCTTTCGTAGGGATATTCCTGGAAGCAGGGCTGCCCATCCTTGACCGGGTCATAGCGGAAAATCTTGAATGTGTATTTCATTTCAGTAGAGCCGGGCTTGGGGCTTGTGTTTCCCCAGCTTGACATCCTTATAGCTAATTTGTGGTTTTCCGTCCATGAAAGCCACCAGCGTATGCTTGAGCCAGCTCTTGTCATCGCGCTCCGGGAAATCCAAGCGGTAATGGGAACCCCGCGTCTCTTCGCGGTTCAGGGCGCCGACGGTGATCACCTCGGCCAGGTCGAGCATGTATTCGAATTCCAGAATGTTCACAGCCTCCTGGCAAAAACGCAGGTTCGAGCTCGAGAGATAGACGTCTTTTAGATCCTCCCGGACCTGGCGGATGTCGTCCAGGGCTTCGGCCAGATCCTTCTGGGTCCGGAAAATCCCCACCTTCTCGCTCATGATCAGCTTCAGCCTATTGAGGAAATGGTGGGTCTTGATACCCGAATCCTTTTTCCGCAGCGCGGCGATTTTTTCCTTCAATTTTTGCGTTCCATCAAGGAGGGGTCGTTCGCCCGGCCCCTCTTGAGCCGCCCCTTTGACGAAATCCGAGGCGGCCTCGCCGGCGATCTTGCCGAAGACGATGGTGTCCAGAAGCGAGTTGCCTCCCAGACGGTTTGCCCCATGGACGCTGACACAGGCGCATTCTCCGGCCGCAAAAAAGCCCGCCAGACAGGACGCTCCCAGGATATCAACATCGATACCGCCCATGGAATAATGCTGCGCCGGCTGGATGGGGATCGGCGTCTCCACCGGGTCGATCCCGGCAAACCTCATGCAGATCTCGCGGATGGCCGGAAGCCGCTTGTTGATCTTTTCGGCGCCCAGATGGGTGAGGTCGAGGAGGACATATTCATTGGCAAAGCCGTTCCCCCGGCTAATCTCCGTTTGGATGGCGCGCGCCACGATATCCCTCGGCGCAAGCTCCATGGCCGAGGGCGCATAGTCTGCCATGAAGCGCTTGCCCAGGTTATTTAGCATATAACCACCTTCGCCCCGGGCTCCCTCGGTCATCAGGATGTTATTGGGGAAAAGCGAGGTGGGATGGAACTGGACGAACTCCATGTCCTTGAGCGGGACGCCGGCCCGGTAGGCAATGCCGATCCCGCTGCCATGGTTGATGAAGGCGTTGGTTGTTCTGAGATAAACCCTCCCGTAGCCTCCCGTCGCGAAAATCACGGCCCGGGCTTTCACGGGAAAGACGTCGCCGGTGGCCAAATCATAAATGATGACGCCGCGGCACCTGCCGTTTTCCGCGGCCAGCTCGGTGACCAGCCATTCGTTGTAAAATTTGACATTTTCCCGGAGGGACTGTTCGAACAATGTATGAACCAAAACGTGGCCGGTCCTGTCCGCGGCGTAACATGTCCTGGGAAAACCGGCCCCCCCAAAGGGCCGCTGGGCAATCAAGCCTCCGGGCAAGCGGCTGAAGGGCGCGCCCATGTGCTCGAGCTCGTAAATCGTGGGAATGGCTTTTTGGCACATCAACTCGGCAGCGTCCTGGTCGGCCAAATAATCGCTGCCCTTGATCGTATCGAAGGCGTGTTTCTCCCAGGTGTCGTCCTTTCCCTTGGGATTATTGCCCAGGGCCGCATTGATACCGCCCTGGGCCGCCACGGAATGAGAACGCAGGGGATGAACTCTGGAGATGACGGCGACATCAAGGCCGGCAGAGCTGGAAAGGGCGGCGGAAAGCCCGGCCAGGCCTCCGCCGACGATCAGGATGTCGTGACTAATCATCAATAGTTCCGGGTGAAATACACCACGAGCAAGCCGGCGCTGAGGACAATGCCGAGGATGGTGAAAATCCAGAAGAGAAGCTTTTCCTTCCGGACGCCGAGGTCGATAATGACCGTCCTCAACCCGTAGACGGCGTGGAAGATGACAGAGACGATGAGCAGAGAGTCGATGAGCGGATTCGTGTGAAGGACGAGCGCCCAGTCAGGCTTCTGGTTTTTCGTCATTAAGAAAAATGACGTGAAAATTTTGAAGCTGAGAGTCACGATCAAGATGAGGCCGGTGATCCGATGAAAAAGCCAGACAAACATGGATGGCCTTCCTTTTCTGGATTATGAGAGACTATTAATAATGGAAAAAAGAGCGCCCTGTCAAGGTAAAAAAGGGACGCAGAAACATCGAATGATGGCCGGGATCATAGGAGCTGAGAGGAAGGGCTTCGCTTAGAAGTACTTGGTCTTCCCCTTCTTGGCCAGGGCTTCCAGGACCTGTCTCACGCTCTGGTCCTGGTCTTTATGGCAGACAAGCAAAGCGTCTTTGGTGTTGATGACGATGAGGTCTTTGACGCCGATAAACGCCGTGAGCTTTCCAGGATTGAAACAGATTGAGTTGCTCGTGTCAAGGACGATGCACTCTCCTTTGAAGGCATTCCCAAAATCGTCCTTCTTCCAGATATCGGCCAGCGAGGACCAGGCTCCGACATCCGACCAGCCGAAATTTCCCTCGCAGACAAGCACGCCCTTGGCCTTTTCCATGAGGGCATAATCGATGGAAATGGAGGGAATCTCCTCGAATATCGACCTCATCCGGGCCGCGGATTTCGCCTTGAGCGCTTCCAACATTTTCAGCCAGTAGACATAGAAATCGGGGGCATGGCTGCGGAGTTTTTCGGCAAAGACATCGGCCCGCCAAAGGAACATTCCCGAATTCCAATAATAATCTCCCGATTCGATGAAGAGCCTGGCCTGCTCATAGTCCGGCTTTTCCTTGAACTCCAGGACTTCGCAAAATTTCTCGCCGACGACCCTTTTTTGGCCGGCTTTCGAATAATGGATATAGCCGTATCCCGTGGAGGGAAAGGCGGGAGGGATCCCGAACGTGATCAGGCTTTTTTCACGACTGGCGGCCTCGGCGGCGGCCAACATTTTTTTCGCAAACAGCGGGTTGTCCAGGATGAGATGGTCAGAGGGAAGCGCGGCCACCACGGCCTCGGGATTTTGAAGGTAAATCCGGGCCGTAGCCAGGACGAGCGACGGCGCCGTATTCTTCCCTACGGGCTCGACGAGAAGATTTCCTTTCCGCAGGCGCGGCAGCATCCTCTGAATGGTCTGGGTCTGCCTGCAGTTGGCGATCGTATAGATATTCGGGTAGGAGATGATGGGCAGCAGCCTTTCGACGGTCTCCTCGATCATCGTCTTATCGCTGACGATCGGGAGAAACTGCTTGGGCGTCCGCTTCCGGCTGAGCGGCCAGAACCGGGTGCCGCTCCCGCCGGCCATGATGACTGCCCGAATATCCAAGCCCTTTTTCATGATTTTTCCAATTTTTTTATAGCCCTCTCAACCGCCCCCTTCACTTCCGTTTTGATGGCCTCCAGGTCATTCTCGGTCTCCGCTTCGAACCGGAGGACCAGGACGGCCTGCGTGTTCGAAGCCCGGACCAACCCCCATCCTCTCGGAAAGATTGCCCGCACCCCGTCGATATCGATCACCCGATATTTCTGGGCAAGCTCCTTCCGGACCTCGTCCACGATCTTGACCTTGACTTCTTCCGAGGCATAGATCCGGATTTCCGGCGTGCTGTATGTCTTGGGCAGCCCGGCCAGCATCTGCGATAGTTTTATATCGGAGCGCGAGAGAAGCTCCAAAAGCCTGGCCGAAGAATAGATGGCGTCATCGAACCCGAAAAACCTGTCGGCAAAGAAGATATGTCCGCTCATCTCCCCTGCCAGGAGCGCCTTTTCCTCTTTGATCTTCTTTTTGATCAGGGAATGCCCGGTCTTCCACATGATCGGCTTTCCGCCCAGTTTCTCGATTTCCTCGTAGAGAATCTTGGTCGCCTTGACTTCGGAGATGATCGTCGCTCCCGGGTTTGTTTTTAAGATGTCCCGGGCAAAAAAAATCATGAGCTGGTCGCCCCAGATGAGATGTCCTTCGTCATCGACGATCCCGATCCGGTCGGCATCCCCATCGTACGCCACCCCGAGGTCGGCCTTCGCCTCCCCGACCGTCTTGATCAGGTCCCGCATGGCATCCGGCAGCGTCGGGTCGGGATGATGGTTGGGAAAACGGCCGTCCATATCGCAATAGAGCTCCACGACTTCGCATCCCAGTTTTTTGAAGATCGGGACGGCCACGACTCCTCCGGTCCCGTTTCCGGCGTCGACGACCACCTTCAGCTTCTGATTGAGGCTGATATTCTTCAGGACGTAATCCTGGTATTCAGGGATGATGTTGTAGGCGCGCTGCGTCCCCGCCTTGTCCTCGATGATCTTATCGTCCTTAATCAGGCGATAGACTTCTTGGATCGTCTCCCCGTAAAGCGTCTCCTTTCCCGACATCAGCTTGAAACCGTTATATTCCGGCGGGTTGTGAGACCCGGTGATCATGACGCCGGCTTCGAACGATTTGTAATAGATCGCGAAGTAGAGGAGCGGTGTGGGAATTGTCCCCAAATCGACGACGCTGCATCCGGTCGAAAGCAGGCCTTTCGCCAGCGCCTCCGAATACGCCGGCGAGCTCAAGCGGCAATCCCTGCCCACGGCCACTTCACGCCTGTTCTGCCGGCGAAAATAGGCTCCCATGCCCTTTCCTAAGGTCTCGACGACGTCGAGGGTCAGGTCTTTATCGACGATTCCCCTGATATCATACTCTCTGAAGATATTTGGATTGATCTCCACGCCGCTCCTCCCGTTCAGACTTTTATAATTTCCTGTCGAAAATTTTCTTAAACCCGGATGTGATGACCTCCCATTTTTTCTGGGCGCCGATGATATATTCGATGAATTCCCGGAAAGCCCCGCTGCCGCCTTTTTTTTTGCAGACATAATGGGCGCTTTTCTTGACGATGGGATGGGCGTCCGCGACGGCGGCGGAGAAGCCGACGCTCCTGATGACCTCGAGGTCGCCCAGGTCATCGCCGATATAGGCGACATCCTCGGCGGCGAGCCGGTTTTTTTCCAGGATCTCGTCCAGGACCTTTTTTTTATCGATAATGCCCTGGTAGATCTCGGTGATCTTCAGCCGCTCGGCCCTTTTTTCCAGGCCCTTAGAGATCTTTCCGGTAATAATGCCGAGCTTGAGCCCCGCCAGCTGGGCGAGCAGGACTCCCATTCCGTCTCTCACGTTATACGTTTTGATCTCTTCGCCGTCCGGGAGCACGGCCAGGGTCCCATCGGTCAGAGTGCCGTCCACGTCCATGAGGACCATCTTGACCCGGCCGGCCCTGGCTTTGTTTCTCATCAGAACATCTCTGTCCGCCACAGGTCGTGAAGGTGGATGATCCCCTCCATCTTTCCGCCCTTGTTCTTGATGACGAGGGAGGTGATCTTTCTCTTTTCCATGATGTTGAGGGCTTCGGTGGCCAGGTCGGATTTATCGATCGTGACGGGATTAAGCGTCATGCAGTCCTGGGCCGTTTTTTGAAGGGCTGCCTCTTTGTATTTTCTGAGCATTCTGCGCAGGTCGCCGTCCGTGATGATGCCGACCAGAACTTTTTCGGGATTCACGACGCACGTCATGCCCAGCTTCTTTTGCGTCATTTCCTCGATGACTTCGCCCATCGAAGTCTCCGGCCGGACGCAGGGAATCTCCTGCCCTTTGTGCATGAGGGTTTCGACCCGGAGAAGCTTTTTGCCGATCTGGCCCTTGGGATGGACAAAAGCAAAATCGCGCTCGTTGAAGCCTTTTTTCTTCATGACGGCAATGGCCAGCGCATCGCCAAGGGCCAGGGCCGCTGTGGAGCTCGCCGTCGGGACAAGGCCGCTGGGCTCGGCTTCTTTCTCGACTTTTGATTCAAGGACGATATCGCTGTACCTGGCGATTTTCGAATTCTTGTCGCCGGTTATGCAAATGAGCTTCACGCCGATCCTCTTGATGAAATCCAGGAGGTCGATGATCTCACGCGTCTCTCCACTGTACGAAACGGCAATGATGACGTCTTCCCGAAGGATCATTCCGAGGTCGCCGTGGCCGGCTTCGGCCGGATGGACGAACATGGCCGGCGTGCCGCAACTGGCCAGGGTGGCCGCGATTTTTCTCCCGACGAGGCCGGATTTCCCGATGCCGGTGACGATAACGCGGGATTTCGTTCGATAGATGAGATGGACGGCTTTGGCGAAATTCTCATCCAGCTTCGAACTCAGAGCCTCGACCGCCTTGGCTTCAATCTGGAGGACTTCCTTCCCTGTCTGAATGATGTCTTTTTTTGTCATCCCCTTCCCTTCAAACGGCGTTTTTTATCCTGACCAAGGTTTTGAGCAAACTATTTAATTCATTTATATTCAATGAGTTATATCTGTCGGAAAGAGCTTTTCGCGGGTCGTCATGGACTTCCAAAAAAACACCATCCGCGCCCACACTGACCCCAGCCTTGGCTATATAAGGGATGAATTCATGCTCTCCGCCGGAAGTTGCGCCCTGGCCGCCCGGCTTCTGGATGCTGTGGGAGGCGTCGATGACGACTGGATATCCCCAGCCCTTCATGATGGGAATGGACCGGACGTCAAAAACCAAGTTGTTGTAGCCGAACAAAGTGCCCCGCTCGGTAAGGATGATCTTATGATTCCCTGTACTTTCGACTTTATCGATGACGTTTTTCATTTCGGGCGGAGCCAGGAATTGCCCCTTTTTTATGTTGACCGGTTTTTTCGTTCGAGCGGCTTCTAAGATCAGATCCGTCTGGCGGCAGAGGAAAGCGGGGATTTGAATAACGTCCAAGACCTCCGCCGCTTTTTCGACTTGCCAGGTTTCATGGACATCCGAAAGCACCGGCAGGCCGAGCTCTGCCTTGATCTCGCCCAGGATCTCCAGCCCTTTCTCGATGCCCGGGCCTCTGTATGACTTTAGCGATGAGCGGTTGGCCTTGTCGAAGGAGGCCTTGAAGATAAACGGGATGCGCAACGTCCGGCAGATCATTTGAATTTTTTTAGCGAGGGAAAAGGAATGCTCCCGGCTTTCAATGACGCACGGACCGGCGATCAGGAACAGCCGGCCGGCGCCGCCGATCTTGACGGTCGGGCTAATCTTTATTTCTCTTGCGGCGATGGGCATAGCTGGCTCCGATGAAATCTTTAAACAAGGGATGGGGCTTCAAGGGCTTGGATTTGAACTCGGGATGAAACTGGCAGCCGAGAAACCAGGGATGGTCCTTGATCTCGATGACTTCGACAAGCCCATAGTCCGGGTTCTTTCCCGAGAAAAAGAGGCCGGCTCCCGCCAATATCGACTCGTATTCGGGGTTGAATTCGTAGCGGTGGCGGTGGCGTTCATAAATATCACATTTCCGATAGGCTTTGTAAGCAAAAGATTTCTTCTCCAGACGGCAGAGGTACTGTCCGAGCCTCATCGTCCCGCCCAGGTCCTGGATTCCCTTGATCTCTCTCCACTTGAAAAAGATCTTGTGTGGGGTGTCCTCGTCGAATTCCGTGCTGTTGGCCCGCTTGAGACCGGCAACATTCCGGGCAAACTCTATGGACGCGCATTGCATCCCGAGGCAAATCCCGAAAAATGGGATTCTATTTTCCCGGGCAAAAGCAGCGGCCCGGATCTTGCCTTCGATGCCCCTATGGCCGAAACCGCCCGGGACGAGGATCCCGTCTTTGTCGCCCAAGATCTTTTCTGCCTTTTTTCTTTCGAGGTCCTCGGCTTCGATCCAAGAAATTTTCACTTTAAGGTCATTGGCGATCCCGCCGTGACAGAGGGCCTGTTTCAAACTGAGATAGGAATCCTGGAATCCCGCATACTTGCCGATCACCGCGATGTCCACTTCATCCTTCGGCCGGCTCATTCCTTTGATCAGCGCGTTCCACAGGACCATGTTTCTTTTTCTGGGCGCGAGCTTCAGTTGTTTGATGATGATCGTATCCAGTCCTTCTTTGGCGAATATCAGAGGGACTTCATAGATATTATCCACATCCTTGGCGGTGATGACGGCTTCGACGGGAACATTCGTGAACAGGGAGATCTTTGTCTTAAGGTCGGGGGTCAGGAACCGGTCGGTCCGGCAAAGAAGGATATCGGGCTGGATGCCGATAGCCCGCAACTCCTTGACGGTATGCTGGGTAGGCTTGGTCTTCTGCTCGCCCGATGTTTTGATGAAAGGGACGAGAGTCAAATGGACAAACAGCGTATTTTCATTTCCGAGCGTAAGCCTCATCTGCCGGGTGGCCTCGAGGAAAGGGAGGCTCTCGATATCTCCGACCGTTCCACCGATCTCCACGATGACGATATCGTTATTGCTCTGGACCGCACGGAACGCGTTCTTGATTTCATCCGTGACATGGGGAATGACCTGGACGGTCTTGCCGAGGTACTCCCCTCTCCGCTCCTTCTTAATGATCACATCATAGATTTTTCCTGCCGTCCAGTTGTGGAATTTCGTCGTCCTTGTCGAGGTGAACCTCTCATAATGACCAAGATCCAGGTCGGTTTCGGCGCCGTCATCCGTCACATAGACCTCGCCATGCTGAAAGGGATTCATCGTGCCGGGGTCTACGTTGAGGTAAGGGTCGAATTTTTGGAGCGTAATTTTCAGCCCGTGGCTCTCGAGCAGCCTGCCGATTGATGCAGCGGCAATTCCTTTGCCGAGACCAGAAAGCACACCTCCGGTGACGAAAATGTATTTACTCATCGTTTCTCTTCTTCAGGAAATTTTCTACTTTGATTATATCGTGCGGGGTATCCACACTCAAGGTGGCAATCGGGATTTCGATCATTTTAATCCTCAGGCCGTTCTCCAGGACCCTCAGCTGTTCCAGCTTCTCGATTCTTTCCAGCCTCGACGGGTCCAGCCTATGAAAATTGAGCAGGAAATCTCTTTGGTAGCCGTAGATCCCGACATGCTGATAATAAAAATCAACGGACTGATAGGGGAGAGGCGCCCGAGAAAAATAGAGAGCATAACCATTTCTATCCGAAATGACCTTGACGATGTGGCCTTCCTCGAACTGGCCGAAATCGTAGACCTTGGCCATAAGAGTGGCCATTGGAATGGATTCATCCTGTAATGCCCCGACCAGGCCGTCCAGCATATTGCCTTCGACGAGGGGCTCATCTCCTTGGATGTTTATAACGATAGGCGCATCCACTTTGGCCGCCACTTCGGCGGCTCTTTCGGTGCCGGAGAGATGTTCGGCCGAGGTCATCATGACTTCGGCTCCGATTTTTTCGGCGGTCCAAAAAATCCTGTCATTGTCCGTGGCGATGATAATTCTCTCGAGGAGTTTCGCTTTTTTCGCCCCCTCAAAAACCCATTGGATCATGGGCTTCCCGAGAATCGGGGCCAGAGGCTTTCCCGGAAATCTCGTGGAGTGGAAACGGACAGGAATAACGCCCAGAGCTTTTTTCAATGCTATTTACCGGATTTTTCTTTCAAATCTGCACTCGGCAAAGGAACCTGCTCGGCGGTCTGGCAGTTGGCTTCCAGATAGGCGCCTTCTTCCACGACCAGCTTCGGGGTCAAGATCGTGCCCGTCACTCGACCGTTACTGTTGATCTCCACCTTTTCCACGGCTTTGATATTTCCCTTGAACTCGCCGTTGATGATAATAAAACCAACATGCGCTTCAGCCTCGACTTTCCCTTTATCACCGATAATCAGCATTGAATCGGACTCTATTTTTCCCTGGAAATAGCCGTCGATGCGGAAAGACCCCTTGAATTTCAATTCTCCCTTAAACTCCGTCCCATTGTCAAAAAAGCCCGTGATTTTTGTGTCTTCCATTTCCTTCCTCTTATCTTTCATAAATTGACTCCTTTGATGAGATCACAGATCCTATTGAGCTCATCCAAAGAAAAATAGAATATTTTGATCACTCCTTTTTTCTGGCTTCCGGTGATATCGACTTTTGTCCCTAAAAACTTCAACAAGTCTTCCTGCAAAGCTTCGAGGTTAGGGTCGGATTTGGCCTTTCTGGGAGGCGCGGACGTTGGTTTGCGTTTTGAGACAAGCCTCTCCACTTCCCTGACCGACAGATTCTTCTGAATGATCTTGCGGCACAACTCCGCCTGGAACTCCGGGATTTCAACGCCAAGAAGGGCCCTGGCATGGCCCATGGAAATTTTCCCTTCTTTGAGGCTCTCCTGAACCTCCTGGGGAAGCTTGAGCAAGCGCAAGAAATTAGTTACCGAGGTCCGGTCCTTGCCGACCTTATCGGCTACGTCCTGCTGCGCGTAGTCCAACTCTTCGATCAACCTCTGATAAGCGTTGGCGATCTCGATCGGGTTCAATTCCTCTCTCTGAAGATTTTCGATGAGGGAAATCTCCAATTGCTGCTCTTTGGGGATATTCCTAATTATGACGGGGACTTTCCGGAGGCCGGCCTTTTGAGCGGCCCGCCACCTTCGCTCGCCGGTAAGGATCCTATAATAACCTTCCTCAGGAACACAAAGGATCGGCTGGAGAACGCCCGCCTCCTTGATCGACCTGGCCAGTTCATCGATGGCCTTTTCATCAAACTTCATTCGCGGCTGGATCGGATTCGGCTTGATCTCGTCGAGGTCCAGTTCGGCGTACCTCTCGTTCTTCAAGATGCCATATTCTTCCGGAATAAACGCTTTGATCCCCTTGCCTAAAGCTTTTTTCATTTTTGGAGAATCTCCTCGGCTAAATTGAGATATGCCTCTGCTCCTTTGGATTTTATATCATAAAGCACGATGGGCTTGCCGAAGCTGGGGGCCTCGGCCAACCTGACGTTTCGAGGAATGATGACGCTATACACGATTCCCTTGAGAGACTTTCTGACCTCTTCTTCTACCTGCCTGGAAAGATTGGTCCGCTCATCAAACATGGTCAGAAGGATCCCTTCGATTTTAAGAGAAGAATTAAAGTAGGTCCTGACATCATTGAGAGTCTGAAGAAGGTCGGGAATCCCTTCCATGCAGAAGAATTCAGCCTGAACGGGGATGAGGACAGAATCTGCGGCGGATAAAGCATTGATCGTCAGATATCCCAAGGAAGGGGGGCAGTCAATGAAGATAAAATTGAACCTTGCCCTGACCTTCGCCAGTACGTCACGAAGCTTTCCCTCTCGGTTATCCTGGGAAAAGAGCTCCGCTTCCGCGCCGGCGAGTTCCGGCGAGGAGGCGCAGAAATAAAGGTTATCAAGCTTGGTCCCCTGGATATTTTCCAGGATATCGTGCCCGTTCATCAAGGCTTGGTAGATGCCTTTTTTGGGCTCTTTGGCGATTCCCAGGCCGGCCGTTGCCATTCCCTGGGGGTCAAAGTCTATGAGAAGAACCCTCATCTTTTTCATGGCCAGGGAAGCGGATAGGTTTATGGCGGTAGTTGTCTTCCCCACCCCTCCCTTTTGATTGGCGACCGCGATGATTTTATTCACCATCCTCCAATGTTCCACGTGAAACATTATGCCTGCCGGACCTCATTTTCTTCTGCAGGCTGAGATAAACATAGACGCTGAAGATATCGGAAGGCGTCAGCCCTGGGATTTTCTTCATTTCACGGACCGTCTCGGGCCTGTATTTTTCCATTTTCTCGATTGCTTCTCGTGTCAGGCCGTGGATCTTCTTGAAATCGGTGTTTTCGGGAATCTTGACCCCATCGATCTTCAAGATCCTTGCGATTTCTTTTTCCTGCTTCTTAAGATAACCTTCGTACTTGACCTCTGCCTCGATATGCCTGACTTCTTCGTCTGTCAAAGACACGGGAATCTTTTCGTATTCTAGCACATTATTCAGATGAATTTCAGGTTTTTTTAGGTAGTCTTTCAGGGAAATCTTATCTTTATTCTCCAGGGAAATCTTCTTCTCCAGCATAGCCAAAACCGACTGGATCCTCTCCTGCTTGCCAAGGAATGAGTCGAAATCCGTTTTTTTTATCAGGCCGAACTCATTTCCGTATCCCATCAATCGTTTATCGGCATTATCGATTCGAAGCATGAGACGGTATTCGGCGCGTGAAGTAAAAAGACGGTACGGCTCTTCCACCCCTTTCGAGATCAGGTCATCAATAAGTACCCCGATATAAGCTTCATCCCGGCGTATGATAAAGGGCTTTCTTTTGTTGATTTTCAAAGCGGCGTTTATTCCGGCCATAAGCCCCTGGGCTGCCGCCTCTTCGTAGCCGGAAGTGCCGTTAATCTGGCCGGCCAAGTACAGGCCTTCAATGATTCTAGTTTCCAGAGTCGGAAGAAGCTGGGTCGGCGCCACGGCATCATATTCAATTCCGTAGGCAGGTCTTAATATTTTTGCCCGGTCCAGGCCGGGGATGCTTTTTAATATCGCCCTTTGTGTCTCGTAGGGCAGGCTTGAAGAAACTCCGTTGATATAGATCTCGGAAGTTTCCACCCCTTCCGGCTCCAGGAAGAACTGATGGCGGGAATGATGGGGAAATTTGACGACTTTGTCCTCGATCGAAGGACAGTAGCGAGTGCCGATGCCCGTGATTTTTCCGCTGTAAAGAGGAGATTTGTCCAGGTTCTCCCTGATGATATCGTGCGTCTGTTGATTTGTATAGCCGATAAAGCAGACGACTTTGTTCTCGAGCTTCTTTTTCGTCCGGTAGGAGAAGGGGACGGGCTTGTCATCGCCCGGCTGAGGGTCGAATTTATCCCAATCGATCGTGTGCTTGTCGAGGCGCATCGGAGTGCCTGTTTTCAGGCGAAACGTCCGAAAACCCAGCTTTTTTAAGCATTCGCTCAATTCGTGGGCTGCCGGTTCATTCGCCCTTCCGGCCGGATAGCTCTTGAGGCCGATATGGATAAGCCCATTCAAGAACGTTCCCGGGGTTACTATGACGGCTTTTCCTAAAATCGCGCTCCCGTCCATGGTCAGGACTCCCCTGGCTTTCCCCTTTTCAACCAGGATTTCATTGACTATTCCCTGAAAAACGGTCAAATTAGGCACATCTTCGAGCCATTTTTTCATGGTCAATCTGTAGAGGGCTTTATCACATTGGGCCCGGGGCGCCTGGACTGCTCCGCCGCGGCTCCGGTTCAAGAGTCTGAATTGTATGCCTGTTTCGTCGGCAAGAAGCCCCATGATTCCACCGAGGGCATCGATCTCCCGGACTAAATGACCCTTGGCAATCCCCCCGACCGCCGGATTACAGGACATCTGGGCAATCGTTTCCAGATGTATGGTCACAAGGCAGGCCCGAAGCCCCATCGTGCTTGCGGCATACGCCGCCTCGCAGCCGGCGTGTCCGGCGCCGACCACAACAACATCAAAAGCGTCTGCTGAGGGTTTTTTCATCTCACTTGCCGAGGCAAAACCGGCTGAAAATATTTTCGATCACATCGTCTGCATGGATTTCACCGGTGAGCCGCCCGACGACGGGGACGATCTTTCGGATTTCTTCGGCATAAACCTCTTCGGGGAATCCCGATTCGAGAAGCTCCCTGCCATTCTTCAAATGATCGAGTATCTCTTCGATAAGAAGCTTCTGCCTAAGATGGAAAATGACATCTTCCCAGTCCTTGAGTTTTGGCAGAAAAATCTCATAAATCTTATTTTTTAAATGAATTAGATTCGTCCCTTTGAGCGCCGAGATGTCCAGAGAAGGAAGGTCCCTATACCGATTCTTGATTTTTGCCGCATCCATCTTGGAGGGAAGGTCGATCTTGTTAAAAACAAGGAGAATTTTCTTTTGCTTATATTTTTCGATGAGGGCGAAGTCCTCTCTCGTTTCCTTTCGGGACACATCTATTAACACCAAAAGCCCTTCCGCTTGCGAAGCGATTTTATTCCCTTTTTTCATGCCCTCTTTCTCGATCAAAGAAGAAGTTCTGCCGAGCCCGGCCATGTCAACAAGGTTGATGACGGCGTCTTTGATCCTTATTTTTTCTCTCAAATAATCCCGCGTAGTTCCGGCGTATGGCGTGACAATGGCCCGCTGCTCCTCCAGCAGAGCATTAAAAAGGGTCGATTTGCCGACATTCGTCCTTCCCGTAATGGCTATCATAAGCCCCTCGGTCAAAGCCTTGCCCGCATCGTAGCTCGCCACCAGCTTTTCCAGAAATTCAATCATTTTTTCAAAAGCCAGCGCGATTTTTTTGGGAGTTATCCGGAGGTTTTGGTCTGGAAATTCAATGGCTGCCTCGATTTGAGAGAGAAGGTGGACGATCTTATCGCGAATTTCCGAGATCTGCCTGGAAAGCCTGCCTTCAAGGTGGCCGAAGGCAATCCTGGCTTGTTTGATCGACGCCGCCCTGATCAAATCATTGACCGCCTCGGCCTGGATGATATCGATTCTGCCTTTCCAATAAGCCCTGAGTGTGAATTCTCCAGGGTGGGCATGCCTGGCCCCCGCTTTTATGCCGAGCCGGATAACATTCTCCATGACTGCCGGGCTGCCGTGGCAGCTTATCTCAACGACATTTTCTCTTGTATAGGAGCGAGGAGCCGGGAAAAAAATCAGGTAGCCTTCATCAAATATCTCGTTGTTCTCAAAATCGATGAGGTTTCCGATGATAGCCTGTCCAGGCAAAACCCTGGCCCCGGGCTTTTTTTTGGGCCGGAATATCCTTGTGGCGATCGGAAGGGCCTTTTTCCCGCTCAATCGAATGATTCCAATTCCTCCATAGCCGGGCGGCGTCGAAATTGCGATAATCGTATCGTCCAGGCTATATTCGAGCATTTTTTTAATTTTAATAGAGCGTCAATGATTAGTAAAGAACAAAAGAGCCTTTAAAAGGGATATCCTGCCGAGTCTTATTATTGCTTAGCTGGGCGGGGCGTATTGCGCGCCCTTATTTTTTATTTTTCTCGACGGGAAAGACTTTCACACGTTTGAGGAATCCTTCGCCCAAGCTCTCGCTGGTGATGCCGGGAACCTGGTTGACTGCGATATGGATGATTCTTCGTTCATAGGGGTTCATCAGGTCGAGGATTTCGTTTCTGCCCGTTTCATAAACCTGCCGGGCCACCTGCTGGGCATATTCCTTCAGCTTCTTCTCTTTCCGCGTCCTGAAAAACTCGCAATCCACCTGGACTTTTTGCGACGAGATCTTGTTTAAAATATGCTGAAAAGCCAGCAACAGGGAGCCGTCCTTCCAGAGCAAAAGCTGTTTGTCGTTTCCCTCGAAGATGACATAGACAAAGCCGTTCCGCTTCTTAATCTCATAGGATATTTCCAACGGAAAATTGGGGAGGAGCTTGTCCAGAAAATTGGCGACCGCGTTTTCTTCGGCTTCGATTTTCGGCCAGGCCCGGATGACGATTTCTTTGCTGATGCCGAAAAGTTTCGTCTTTTCGGTCACGATCTCATAGTTGAGCTCGGACCGCGGGATCTTCAGCCTATGCTCGGCCAGGCTGATGGCCTCTTCCAAGTTCTTGCCTTTAAATTCCGGCTTTTCTTCTTTCTCTTCAATCTTTTCGTCGTTTTCCATGGGACTCTCTTTTTTTCTTTTGGATCATACGATTCATGATATATTGCTGGCCGATCTGCAGAACGTTGGATGTGAGCCAATAGAGAACCAGCCCGCTTTGGAAATTCATGAAAAAAACCGTCATGATGACCGGCATGATGAGCATCATCTTGGCCTGGGAAGGATCGGCTGAGGTCGGCGTCATCTTCTGGCTGATGAACTGGGTGATGCCCATCAGAATCGGTGTGACATAAGCGGGGTCTTTCACCGAAAGGTCCTGGATCCATAACATAAAAGGCGCGTGTCTGAGCTCGATCGAGACAGCGAGCAGTTTGAAGATTCCCCAGAAAACGGGGATCTGGATGAGCATGGGCAGACAGCCGCCGGCAGGATTGACGCCATGTTCCTTGTAGAGCTTCATCATTTCTTCATTCATTTGGCGGCGCTGGCCGATGTCCTGCTTGGCCTTTTTATACTTGGCCCTCAAGGCTTTGACCTTCGGCTGCAGCTCCTGCATTTTGGCCATGGATTTGGTGCTGCTGTAGGTCAGCGGGAAAAAGACGATTTTGATCAGGATCGTCATGATAATGATGGCGATTCCCCAGTTCGGGATGTATCTGTGGATAAATTTAAGCGTGTAGAGAAGAATTTCGGCGATGAAGCCGAAAAAGCCGAAACGGACGATTTTCCTGGCGTCGTGCCCGAAGGCCGTAAGGGTGTCATATTCTTTGGGCCCGATAAAAGCCTGGCGGGGATTATTGACCGAAAGGAAAAAGAACGAGGCTTTCTCGGTGTCTTTTTTCAAAAAAGCGGCCGTGCCACTCTCGGGAGCGGGGAGAAAAAGGGCGGTGAAATAGTTTTCATCATAGGCGGCCCAGTTCACGAAGTTGAAAGCGCTCTGCTCGGGCTTGTACTTCAACTCATCAACTCTGTAGAGATTGCCGGAGGCAAGGACGGTCACACCGGCTCCCCCGGCGAATCTATTCTTGAGCTCCTCCGCCGTCGGATTTCCAATTCCCGGACCCCAAAGGAGGCGGGGCTCGACTCTTTGGCCGTTCCTACGAATATTGACGGCGATTTCAAGATCATATCTTCCGCCGTAGAAAGTCAAAACCTTTTCGACCTCGATCCTCTTCCCGTCTGAATATTGGAAGCGCACTTCGCCCCTCTGGCCGTCTTTGAGGTCAAGAGCCGGAACAAAAGTCTTATAAAAAGGGCTGTTGTAGGCATTCAATTTGATTCCGGACAGATCGGCATTGGCCGCCTCCGAACTTTCGTCCAGCAGGGCAAAGGGATAGATCCCGGTCTCTTTGGCGAACGCAGAAACCAGCTCGAGGTCTTCCTTTTTCTCATTCTTGTGAGCTCGAAGCTTCCAGCTCTGGAGGACTCCGCCTTTATTGCTCCAAACCGCCTGATAGAGCGAAGTGGAAACGGTCACCAGATCTTCCCTTTGGGCTGTAACCTGTTCAAGATTGGGCTTCTCCACTTCGGGCTTTGATTCCTGGCCCTGCTTCGGGGCCACAGCGGGCTCCTTCTGCTGCGGCCTTTGGGTTTGGACCTTTTCGACCTGGGGGGACACTATGGCGCCCGGTTGAGGCTCAGGGGCTTTTTTCATAAAAATAAGCTGGTAAAGGAATATGACCAGGAACGAAAGGACGATGGCCAAGATGATTCTTTTTGTGTCCATGCTCTAACCTCTTAAGGAACCGGGTCAAACCCTCCCTCGTGAAAAGGATGGCATTTCAGGATCCGTCTCATTCCCAGATAGACTCCTCGGAAGATCCCAAATTTTTCTATGGCTTGATACGTGTAGTCGGAACACGTGGGAACAAACCGGCAGTGACGGCCAACGAGCGGAGACATCAGCATTTTGTAGGCTTTGATCAAAAACAGGACGATTCGCTTCATGCGTGCTATTTGTTCGCGCCGACGGCTTGGATCATGGAAAGATACTGGGCCCGCATATTTTCCCAGGAGGCGTCCTGGACGCCTTTCTTGGTGACGACGATCATGTCAACGGGCAAAGTCATCAATTCTTTGTTCCTTCTAAACAACTCTCTGACTCTTCTTCGGACCCTGTTTCTCTGAACGGCATTGCCGATTTTTTTGCTGGTGACGACGGCCATTCGGGAATAGGACAAGCTATTGGGAAGATAAATCAGGTTGAAATACTTTCCTCTGGTTAAGCGGCCTTTTTTGTAAAGATACGAAAAATCTTTTTTCTTCCTAATCCTCTCGCAAGGACTATAGCTTTCACCCATTAAACAGCGAGGCGAGTCCTGCCTTTCTGTCTTCTTCTTTTGATGACTTTCTGTCCGCCTTTGGAGCTCATCCTGACCAGAAAGCCGTGATTCTTATTTCTTTTTCTATTGTTCGGCCGGAAGGTTGGCTTCATCGTTCTATAACCTCTACGAGAATTGAGAGTAGTATGTTAATAAAGCTGCCCTTTTCTGTCAAGGTGTAATTCTCACTCAGCCGTCCTCGGATTTATGAAAAGGTTCTCTTCCATTTCGTATGAAAAAAATTGTAAGGGAAACGACCCTGAAACGGCCTCGCTCCCTATCCGGGTTTTTCACGCCGTTCCCGAGCCCTCCTTCTCGGCAGCGAAGAACTCGCTTCCCGGCCTCGATCTTACGGATGTTCGCCGGGAAGCTCAGACAACTTCGCCGGCCGGCTTCTTCCGAGCCGGCTGCTCTCGAAGGAAGGCTCGAGAAGGCTAAACCCTCCATGGTCGCTTCAGCCGTCTCCGGATCATTTCCTTTTTTTACCCATGCGAAATGGAAAAGAACCTAAGAAAATCCCTTGATTTGCGGGTTTCTTTCAATTCATGGGCGGCTTAAAGCAGGGAACCCGTGACGAGCGGCTCCCCGGTGGCGAGCTATGGAGTATATTCGCCGCTCGCAAAATGACCTAATAATGAACAGTTATTCATAAAACGTTCTATATTATTTATAATAATATATATAAATGCTTATATATTGAAATAATGTCCATTTATTAAACATTATTTATGGTTTAATGATTTTACTTGAATTTCTATAAATACAACATATTAAATAAATTAAAAGGTTCTCCGACTATTGGCACCTTTCTTGCTTTTAATGATTACGCAATGTGCCCGAAAGGAGCGAGGAACGTGAAAAAAACCTGGCTGGTCTTCGTTATTTTTATCTTCCTCTGTTCCGCTGCTCTCGCTGAATCCGATCTTATTCTTGTCCTTATCGAAACGCCTCTCCCTGCGGCTCCGGCATCGCCTCTCCAAGGCCTTGACCTCATCCCGGTCCCGGCGCCGGAAGTTCAGGACCGCTCCTTCCCCGTCATTGTCTGCACCGCAAGCCCCGCCTATTCCGGCCAAAAATTCGCCCTGCCGCATATCAAGGCCTCCGACCTTGGTGATTCTATCTACAACGCCTCACTGATCTCACTTGCCGCCCTCAACGCCGCCGATTACTTCTCCACGTTAGAGGCGCTCAAATCTCCAGGTGTTGAAGAAAAGAACCACATGCTAAAGTCTGTGATCAAGGACCGCTATGCTTTTGCTGCGGTCAAGATCGGGTCTACAGCCTTGGCTTGTTACGGCTTGAAAACGCTGTACAAGAAGAGCCGGCCTTTAGCCTGGGCCCTCTCCATCGCCTCCAACCTCGCTTGTTCTTATGTAGTCTCCAACAATTTCCGGATCATCAACAGGTGCAAAACAAGATGAACATGGTCGAATATCTTCAGTCCTACCTCGAGTCGAGGAAAAATTCGCCGGCCCAAAACGAGAACGAGTTCCCCACGCTTGAAGACTTAAGGAGAGAATATATTCGTTATCTTCTCGAGGTCACCTTTCACAACATCAGCCTGACAGCGAAAATCCTCAACGTTTCCCGAACGACGCTCTACAACGCCTTGCCTAAACCCCTCCGCCGATCTTTTTGAGACATCGCCAATTCTCCGCGACGGGAAGGAGCGAGGTCAGTCTGCCCATTTTTTTTATTTTCATTGACTCCTCTCCGGGAAATTCCTATAATAAGGGTTCATGAATTCATTCAAGATTGGCGATAGAGTTATTTATCCCAATCAAGGCCTTGGCGTCATTGAGGATATCCAGCAAGAGGCCTATAACGGGGAAAGCTTCAAAGTCTATCATCTGAGAATCCTCGCCAATAACACCCTGGTCCTCGTCCCCTCCACCTCCACCGACGAGATCGGAATCAGGAAACTCATCTCCAAGCTGTCCGTGAAGGAAATCTTCGACGTCATGAAAAACGGCGATGTCGAAGTGACCATGAACTGGAAAGGCCGTTACAAGGAACATGTCAACTTGATGAAATCGGGGACGATCCTGGACATGGTGGCCGTCTTGAAAAGCCTGTTCTACCTCAGCCTGATCAAGCCTCTTTCCTTCCGAGAGAAAAAGATGATGGAAAAGGCAAAGGAGCTGGTGGTCACCGAGATCTCGGTTGCCTCCTGCCTTCCCTCTGACCAGATCGAGCGGAAGATTTTTCACACGCTCTCCCACTGTTTTAAAGACGTCAAGGCCGACCTGGATATCTGACCTCTGCCATCATGCGTTTACCGGCTCTTCTTCTGTTCTTGTTCTTTGTCATCCTCAGCGCCTTTTTTTCCTCCTCGGAGACGGCCTTCATCAGCTCGAACCCCTACACGCTGGAATACCTGGAGAAGAAGGGTTCGTTAAAGGCCGGGGCCGTCCGAAAAATGCTGGCCCGGATCGATCATCTCCTGACGACCATTCTCATCGGCAATACTCTGGTCAACGTGGCCGCCGCCTCTGTGGCGACTTATATTTTTGTCTCCCTCATCCCCAATCAAAAACAGGCCGTCCTGCTGGCCACCGTCGCCACGACGCTGCTGCTTCTGATCTTCTCCGAGATCAACCCCAAGATCTATGCCGCTTATCATCCCTTGAAGCTTTCTTTTCTCTTAATCCATCCGCTCAAGATTTTCCTCGTCCTCTTTTATCCCTTCGTGAAAGCCTTCACCTTCCTGTCCAGCCTGATTTTTCGGTCCTCGCGCGAAGAGCGGCCGGGCATTTCGCGGGCGATGACGGAGGACGAAACAAAGGTCCTCTTGACCAAGGGCATCAAAGGCATGTCGGCCTTCCGCAAAAAAATGATCGAGGAAATCATGGACCTCGCCTCACGCCCGGTGAAAGAGATCATGACGCCGCGGCCTCAGGTCAAGGCCATCGAGATCGGTGCATCGAAACAACAGATTCTGGAGATCATCCAGATCGAGGGATTTTCCCGGTTCCCGGTCTATCGCGGGCGCTTCGACCATATCGAAGGCCTGATTCACGCCAAGGACATTATTCCCTATCTTATTGATAATAAAGACATTGATTTGGCTAAGTTCCTGCGCAAACCGCTCTTCGTCCCGGAATCTGCCTCCGTGGAAAGAGTCCTTCTCCAAATGAAAGAGAGCGCGGTGCACCTGGCCTTTGTCGTGGATGAGTTCGGCAGTATGGAAGGGATCGTCACCTTCGAAGATATCATCGAAGAAATTGTCGGCGACATCCAGGATGAGCACGACGACAAAGAAGAAGCCTGGTACCAGGCCGTCGCCGATCATGTCTTCATCATCAAGGGATCGGCCGCCATCAAGGCCATCAATGAAAAGCTGCCCTTGAAGCTGCCGGAGCTTAGGGAATACACGACCCTGGCCGGATTCTTTTTATACGAGTTCGGCCGGATTCCCCACGAGAAAGAGGCCATCGATTATGAAGGCCATCGATTCATCGTCGAGAAGATGAATAAAAGGCATATCAGCCTGATCCGGGTCGTCTCCAAGCCGGAGGCGTGATGCCATGAAAAGCATTTCCGTCAACAAGAAAGCCTTCTTCAACTACGAAATCTTCGAGAGCCTGGAAGCGGGCATCGCCCTGCAGGGCAGCGAAGTGAAATCCATCAAAGAGGGCCGGATCAGCCTGAAAGACAGCTACGCCGAGATCAAGAACGGCGAAGTCCTCCTCGTCCAATGCCATATCAGCCCGTACGAGGCCGCCAACCGGTTCAACCACGACCCGCTGCGGCCGAGAAAGCTCCTCCTCCATCGCCGGGAGATCAAGCGCCTGACCGGAAAGATCAAGGAAAAGGGCTTCACCCTGGTGCCGACAAAAGTCATGCTCAACGACAAAGGCCGGATCAAGATCGAGATTTCCCTGGCCAAAGGCAAACGTGTCTATGAAAAGAAGGACGTCATCAAGGAACGGGACAGGGACCGAGAGCTGCGGAGAGAACTAAAAAGAGCGAGGCGATAGCTCAGCCGCCAGCCGGATGGCTTCCGCCATGCTCCGGTGGCTGGCCCGGCCTTTTCCGGCAACATCGAAGGCGGTCCCATGGTCGGGAGAGGACCGGATAAAAGGCATCCCCAGGGTCACGTTGACACCCGTCTCAAAAGCTTCGAGCTTGAAGGCGATCAGGCCTTGGTCGTGGTAGAGCGCGACGACGATCTTCTGAGGATGGCCCAGGGCGATGCGGAAAACGACGTCCGGGGGATAAGGCCCGCTGAAAGGAAGCCCCGAAGCTTTAGCCTCTTCGATGGCGGGGATGATCTCTTCGGCCTCTTCCTTGCCCAGCAACCCGTGCTCGCCGGCGTGGGGATTAAGACCGGCCACGAGGAATTCGTAGGGACCGGGCCGGGCCGTATCCATGCTCTGGCGGAGGGTATGGAAAAACCTCAACAGGTTCTTTTTTTTAACTTTCCGGAGCGCCTCTTTCAACGGCACATGGTGGCTGAGCAGGGCCACGGTCAGCCGCTCCGACCAGAACGTCATCATGGCCTCCGGATAGAATTTCTCAAGGTATTCCGTATGCCCCCGCCAGGAAATCCCGCCCAGCTCCCAGGACAGCTTGGAGATGGGGGCCGTCACGATGGATTGGAGCTCACCCCGCCGAGCTGCCTGGACGGCCTCCTCGAAAAAAAGAAAAGAGGCCAGCCCGTTCTCTCCGAAAGCCTTCCCTTTCTTCACCGACGTGAGCGGAGCCTTCACTTCCCTTAAAGAGATCCGGACGTTCTCCCGATCTTCTTTTTCGTCGTAATGCAGACAATTTAAAGATTTTCCGAGAGTCCTCTCCGCCTCCTCGAGGACAGAGCGATCCCCGAAAAGAACAAGCTGAGCCGGAGGGAGGGCGCTCGTATCAAGAAGGGATTTGACAACGATTTCAGGGCCGATTCCCCCCGGATCGCCGAGCGTGATCCCGATCCGAGGCAGGCTCATTTTTTATCGGTTTTCTCGGGTTCCTGGGAGTCCTTGTTTTCGTTGAGCTTGTACATATATTTGATATTGCTCTTGAAGACGAGCAGGTTGGCGGCTTTGTCGCGGTTGAGCTTAATGCAGTTGCGGTCGTACCATTCGATATATCCTTCGATCACCTGGCCGTCGTGGAAGACAACGGCCATCGGAGTCTTTTTGCTCATCTGCTTGAGGTAATAATAATTTTCGGCAAAGGTATCCGTCGGAGGATGGACTTTCTTCTGCGGCGGCTGTTGCTGCGGTTGCGGCTGTTGTTGCGGTTGCGGCTGTTGTTGCTGCTGCTGTTGCTGCTGCAGCTGCTTGGCCGCTTCGCTCGCTTTCATTTTGTCCTTAATCTCCGTGAAATTGGGCCGGATAAGTTTTCTATTCATGGAATTTCTCCCGATCTTAGATTGGACCTTTGATTTGCTCTAATCCAGTTGAGAATATCATACCACCGTTTTTTTCAAACTTCAAGCATAAAAACGGGGAGACCGAGACGCCTGGCCAATTACTTTGAAAGGAAGGGCTGAAGCTCGTCGAACCAATGGCGGGCAAGGTATCTGTATCCCTCAAGCGAAGGATGGACGCCGGGGAGCAATCCCGGCTCTTTGAGAAAAAGCGTATAAAGATCGACCAGCGGAATCCGTTCTTCCTGGCTGATGGATTTGAGGGCGGGATTGATCTCGGCATCGACTCTCGCCACGGACTCCGGCGTGAAAGGGAAAGGCGTCCCTTCGGGAACAGGAGGAATCGTGGCCAGGAGGATGACCGGAGTCTTCCCGGACCGGCTCTTGAAGCCCCGGAAGATCTCGATGATTCTTTTCATGTTGGACTTAAAAACAGGCGTCGGCGTTGAGTCGATGTCGGCCCGGACGTCGTTCGTGCCCAGTTCGAGCAGGATAAAATCCGGGCCTTCGGCTTCGAGCCGCGCTCCATTTTTTTCAAGGAAGCTCAAATACTCGCCCGACGTATGGCCGTTCCGGCCGTAGTTGAGGACCCTGGCTTTCCTGCCTTCGCTGTTGAATATTCTTTGGAGAAAATGAGGGTAGGCTTCGGCGGTGATGCTGTCGCCCGCGCACAAAACGATGATCCCCTTCGGAGACGTCGAGCAGAACGAGATAAAAAAGGGCATCATCAACAGGACGGAATGTTTGCCCAGTCGGAGCTGCACGAGAGTATTATATTGACAAATCCGGATCAGGACAATACAATATATCTGTTACTAATCCATTGAAAAATAAGTAGTTATCATGATCGCCGTCAAGCCTGCCGGCCGGAAGCCGTTCCGGTCCCTGCTTTTTCTTTTCCTGCTCGTTCTCTTCTGCACAACCGTCATCTGTCATGATTATTTCTGCAACGATCACCTCCACGAGCTCTGCAGCCCTCTTCATTCCTTCTATGACCATCCAGAGTCTTTTGAAGCCGGCTCTTTTTTTGGCAGTCTGCCGCCCCGAACGTACCTGCCTTCCCCCGACGAAAAAATCCATCCTGATGAGTTCATAAACAATATTTTCCACCCCCCCGATCTTCTTTCCTGAAAACCTCTCTCATCCACCCCTTCTTCCAGGTGTCTTTGTATGGAGGTTCGATGTGAAAAGAATCCTATTTTTTATTCTTCTTTTAAGCGTGTATGCTCTCCCGGTCGTATTGGGCCAGGACGGCCTGACCTTGGAGCGGGCTGTGAGCATGGCCCTCAGGCAAAATCCCGATATCGCGGCCGTCGAGAAGGAGCTCGCCCGATCCCAGGGCAAACGGCTGCAAATGGAAGCCATCCCCGACCCTGAAATCGCGTTCAGCGAAGAGGGCATCGCCTTCAGCAAAACAGGCAAGGCCGCCTCCGGCGAGAGAGAGATCAGTTTCGGCATCCAGCAGAACCTCGAATTTCCTGGAAAACGGTCGCTCCGGGGGAAAATCGGGAAATATGGAGAGGACATCGCCTCTTTGGACCTCGAACAGACCCGGATGATCATCCGGGCCAGAGTCAAAAGGGCCTACTACAAAGCCAAGCTCACGGAGCGGACGATCGCGGCCCTGGAAAAAACGTCCTCTCTTCTCGACCAGCTGATCGAGACCATCACCATCCGTTATCAGGCAGGGGCGGCCGCTTACAGCGACGTCCTCAGGGCCAAAGTGGAAAAGGCCAGGCTTCAGAACCAGGTCCTTGAGGAACGAAAAGCCTGGACGGAGAATAGCGCCGAACTGAACTTGCTCCTCGGCAGGAATGGGGACGAGCCCCTGAACCTGCTCACGGACATCGCCTATGTCCCTTTTGATAAAAGCCTTCCTCAGTTCAAAGACGCGGCGTTGTCATCCAGGCCGGCCTTGAAAATCATGGGCTTGAGACTCGATCAGGCCGAAGCAGGCCTGAAGCTGGCGAACATGAATCGTCTGCCGGATTTTTCCCTTGGGCTTTTTTCCCCGAGCTTGAGAGGCGGGGCTTGGGGGTTCGCCCTCAGCTTTTCCGTGCCCTTGTACTGGTGGAAAAAGCAAAAAGGAGAGCTCCTGGAAGCCCAGGCCGACAGGGATATCAGCCGGATTGAGTCGGGAGCCCGGCAGAGGAGAATCCTGGCCCGGATCGATGCCGCCTATGCGTCCGTCAAGACGGCAGAGGAACAGGTCAAGGTTTTCGAGCAAAAACTCCTGGGTGAAATGGAGGATGAGCTCAAGATCAGCCTCGAATATTACCAGTACGGAAAGATGGAACCCTTCAGTCTTCTCGACCTCTACAGGACCTATACCACAACCAAGGTGGAACATTTAAAGGCCGTCTACCTTTATCTCGTTTCTTTGGCCGACCTGGAAATCGCCGGCGAAGAAAGGGAATAGCGGAGGAGAACATGAGAAAGATAAAAATCTTCATTCCGGTTTTGACCGTCATGATCTTCGCCCTGGTTTTTCAAAGCTGTAAAAACACCGGCACCGGCGATGCCGAATCGGCGGCGAACGAAGAAGCGGCCCCGAACACCGTGACGCTCACGGCGGAAGCGCTAAAGACGGCCGGCATCAAGGTCGAGCCCGTCCAGTTCAGGCCGGCGGCTCAAAAAATAAGGGTCGTCGGAGACATCCAATTCAATGCCAAGAAATATGCCCACATCACCTCCCGCGCCTCGGGACGCATCGAAGACATTCTGGCTTTCCCCGGAGACAAGGTGAAGCAGGGGCAGCCGCTCCTCAACCTCTACAGCCCCGACTTTCTTTCGCTGCAGGCGGAACTCGTCCAGGCTTCGGAGCGCTGGAAGAGGCTCAAGGGAGACGACGGAGAGCAGGCCACCGCCCGCGCCCTTTTCGAATCCGTGAAGCGCAAGCTCACTCTACTCAATGTCGCGGACGAAGAACTGGCGGAGATCGAAAGGGCCCGTACGATCCGGCCGCTTCTCGCCGTCCGGGCGCCTTTTTCCGGAAGCATCATCGAAGGCTCGGCCGTCGCCGGCGATTATGTGGAGCTCGGCGGAAGCCTTTTCAAAATCGCCGACCTCTCGTCGCTCTGGGCCTGTGTCCACATCTACGAGAAAGACCTGTCGTTGGTCCGGCCCGGGTCGAGCGTCATCATCCGCGTCGGCGCTCTTCCCGGGGAGGAATTCCGCGGCAGCCTTCTCCTTGTCGGAGACGTGGTCGACGAAAAGACGCGCACGATCGAAGGGCGGGTCGAGGTCTCCAACCTGCCGGGGAAACTCAAGCCCGGGATGTATATCGAGGCGGACATCATTTCGCCGGTCGAACGGAAAGCCCTCTTTATTCCCGGAGCCGCCGTCCAGGATCATGAGAATAAAAAAGTCGTCTTTATCCGCACCGGAGAAAATATGTTTTCCCTCAGGGAAGTGACGACCGGGAGAGCATCGGACGGCCTTGTGGAAATTACGGGCGGCCTGAAAGAAGGGGAGAGCGTCGTCACCGGCGGGAGCTTCCTTCTCAAATCCGAGATGTTGAAGAAAAGCCTGGGAGAAGAAAAACCGTGATCGAAAACATCATTTCCTTCACTTTGAAGCAACGTCTGCTCATCGTCATCTGCGTCCTCCTCCTGGTGGGCCTGGGCGTTTATTCCTTCCTGAAGCTCCCCATCGACGCCTTTCCGGACGTCACCAACATCCAGGTCGAGGTCCTCTCGACGGCCCAGGGTCTATCGCCGCTCGAAGTGGAAAAATTCGTCACCTACCCCATCGAAATGGCCATGCGCGGGCTTCCCCGGCTGAACCAGCTGCGGTCCGTCTCAAAGTTCGGGCTTTCGGTGGTCACCGTCGTTTTTGAAGACGGCGTGGACATCTATTTCGCCCGGCAACTCGTGCTCGAACGGCTGACCGAAGCCAAGGAAAAGGTACCGGAGGGCGTCAGCATTTCTATGGGACCCGTGGCCACGGCCATGGGGGAAATTTACCAGTATACCCTGGAAGGTCTCGAGCCTCAGGACGAAAAGGAAAAAATCCGCTATTTGACCGAGCTCCGGACGATCCAGGACTGGGTGTTGAGCCCGATCCTCAAGTCCATCCCCAACGTGAACGAGGTCAATTCGTTCGGGGGATACATCAAGCAATATCAAGTCATCGTCGATCCCGGTCAACTACAGAAATTCGATGTCTCCCTCGGCGACGTGGCGGACGCTCTGAAGCGCAACAACGTGAATGTCGGCGGCAACGTCCTCCAGAGTTACTCCCAACAGTACTTGATCCGGGGCATCGGGCTTTTGCAGACCGAGGAGGACATCCGCAATATCGTCTTGAGATCCGAGAATGGCGTTCCCGTCATCATCCGGGACGTCGCCGGAGTCCAGGTCGGGCAGGCCGTTCGCCAGGGCGCGTCGATCAAAGACGGCTACAGCGAAACGGTCGGCGGCGTCGTGATGATGCTCCGGGGCAGCAACAGCCGGGAAGTCGTCAAGCTTGTCGAAGAGCGGGTCGATGAGATTAACGCCGGCAGCATCCTGCCCGCCGGCATCAAGATCAAGCCCTACTATAAAAGGTCGGATATCGTCAGGAACAGCGTCCACACCGTGACCGAAGCTCTGATCATCGGCGCGCTCTTTGTCGTCTTTGTCCTCTATCTTTTTCTGAGGAGCTTTCGGGGCGCCTTCATCGTCATCCTGGCTCTTCCCCTTTCCGCGCTTTTCACATTCATCATCATGCGGCAGTCCGGGCTCTCGGCCAACCTGATGTCCCTGGGCGGGCTGGCCATCTCGATCGGCATGATCATCGACGCCACGATCATCCAGGTGGAGAACGTCCAGCGTCACCTTTCGGAAATCCCGGCGGGGGCAACGAAATTATCCACGGTCTTCAAATCCGTGCTCGAGGTCCGCAAGCCCAGTATCTTCGGCGAACTCATCATCGCCCTGACGTTCATCCCGATCATGACCCTCCAGGGCATCGAAGGCAAGATGTTTTCGCCCCTGGCCTTCACGGTGGCCATTGCCCTTTTCGCATCGCTCATCCTCTCCATCCTGGTCATCCCCGTCTTTTGCCTCCTCTTCCTCAAAGCCAAGAAAGAAAAGACCAGCCTCCTTGTCCGGGGCGCAAAAAGCCTCTATCTCCCCGTCCTGCGCTGGAGCCTGAGGCACAAGACGACCGTCCTCCTCATGGCGGCCGCCCTGCTGGCAGGGTCGCTCTGTCTCATCCCCAGGCTGGGGACCGAGTTTATGCCGATCATGGACGAGGGGGCTTTCGATATGGACATCCAATTCCTCCCCGGCATATCGCTCCAGGAATCGCTGGAGATGTCCAAAAAAGTCGAGCAGAAGCTCATGGAGTTCGAGGAGCTCCAGACGATCGTCGGCAAAACCGGCCAGACCGGCATCGCCATTGAAGCCAGGGGTGTGGAAAAAACCGGCTACGTCGGGATGCTCAAGCCGCGCTCCGAGTGGAAAAATGCGAAAACACGGGAAGAGCTGACGAACAAGATGCGCCAGGCCGTTTCCTCGATTCCCGGGATGGCTTTTTCGTTCAGCCAGCCCATCGCCTGCCGGATCGATGAGCTTGTGGCGGGAACCAAGGCCCAGCTCATCATCAAGCTTTTCGGAGAAAACCTGGAGACCCTCAAGAGCACAGCGGATGAGATCGCCGGGATCCTGGCGAAGATCCGCGGCACCAGGGACTTGGTCGTAGAGAGCATCGCCGGTCAGCCCTATATTTCCATCAAGATCGACCGGGCCAGGATCTCGCGCTTCGGGATCAACGTCGATGATGTCCAGTCCATGGTCGAGACGGCCGTCGGCGGAAAGTCCGTCACACAGCTTTTCGAAGGGGAAAAATATTTCGACGTCGTGCTGAGGTTTCCGGAAGAAAAAAGGAATTCGCCGGAGGCCATCGGAAACATCCTTGTCGTTTCGCCCCGGGGCCAGAAAATTCCCCTGAACCAGCTGACGGACATCTACTCGTCGCAAGGGCCCGTCCAGATCAGCCGGGAATCCGGCCTCCGGAGGATCGGCGTCGAATGCAACATCTCGGGAAGGGACATGGGCGGCTTTGTGGCCGAGGCCAAGAGCCGGATCCAGAAAAATGTAAAACTTCAGCCAGGCTATTTCCTCACCTGGGGCGGACAGTTCGAAAACCAGCAGCGGGCGATGAAGCGGCTGATGATCATCGTCCCCGCGACGGTCGGGCTGATCTTTTTCCTGCTGTTTTTAACGTTCAGCTCTCTACGGCTGGCGGCCCTCGTCATCCTGAACCTGCCCTTCGCCTTGATCGGGGGTGTTCTCTCGTTGTTTTTGGCCGGCCTTTACCTGTCCGTCCCGGCCTCGGTCGGCTTCATCGCTCTGTTCGGGATCGCCGTGCTGAACGGCGTCGTCCTCGTTTCTTACATCAACCAGATCCGCGAGGAGGGGCTGAGCGTCAAAGAGGCGGTCCTCAAGGGGTGCGAACACCGGCTCAGGCCCGTCCTGATGACCGCCTCGATTACGATCTTCAGCCTGATCCCCATGCTGTTCGCGTCCGGGCCGGGGTCTGAGGTCCAGCGTCCCCTGGCCGTTGTCGTGGTCGGCGGCCTCTTCACCTCGACATTATTGACGCTCTTGGTCTTGCCCTCTCTCTATCATTGGTTTGTTGCAAAAAATCAACACTAAAAAAAGGATTCTCTTCCCTTCCGTGTCGGTAGAAAAGCGAAACGATCCGGAGACGGCTGAAGCGACCATAGAGGGTTTAGCCTTCCCGAGCCCTCATTCGAGGGCAGCCGGCTCGGAAGAAGCCGGCCGGCGAAGTTGTCTGAGCTTCCCGGCGAACGTCCGTAAAATCAAGGCCGGGAAGCGAGTTCTGAGCCG
>Ga0209253_10000611_pt1 | contig 31053 bp, 23 predicted proteins | sample FrelakmetBRP12BR_FD_187145 | JGI IMG/M metagenome (GOLD analysis project Ga0209253, IMG submission 187145) | Freshwater lake sediment microbial communities from the University of Notre Dame, USA, for methane emissions studies - BRP12 BR (SPAdes)... | ecosystem: Environmental > Aquatic >... | reverse complement strand
GCGTACACGGGCACACCGAGATTCACGCGAGACATCCAGAGGGCCGTGGCACCGGAGTGCGTCAACGCGCCAATCGCCCGCACCTTGAAGTGCGACGCAGCAAAGGCAGCCGCAAACGCCACCGCCTGATCGATACGCGTGGCCGTGCGCTCCATGAGGTCGCGTTCGATGGTGGGTTCCATGTTTCGCTCGGCCTCAAAGCAGACCCGGGCCATGGCCTGAACCGTTTCCACGGGATACTCGCCGATGGCTGTCTCGGCTGACAGCATGACTGCGTCGGTCCCGTCAAGTACTGCGTTCGCGACGTCCGACACCTCCGCGCGGGTAGGGATCGGATTCGAGATCATCGATTCCATCATCTGGGTAGCCGTTATGGCGAGCTTGTACTTGGCGCGCGCCAGACGAATCATGCGCTTTTGCAGCGCGGGGACGGCCGCATCGCCCATCTCCACCGCGAGATCGCCGCGCGCGACCATGATCGCGTCGGATGCGTTGAGGATCTCATCCAGGGACGCAATGGCCTCTGCCCGCTCGATCTTCGCGATCATGAGACCTCTGCCGCCAGCCTCCTTGAACAGCGTACGGGCGTGCCCCATGTCGGACGCGGAGCGAGGGAAGGACACGGCGACGTAATCCGCCTTGAATTCCGCGGCGGTCTTGATGTCTTCGAGGTCTTTCTCGGTCAGCGAGGGGGCGGTAAGACCACCCCCTCGGCGATTGATGCCTTTGTTGTTGGAAAGAACGCCCCCCTGCTCGACCTTGGTGAAGATCTGCGAATCCTTTACCTTTTCCACCGAGAGCACGATGCGCCCGTCATCCAGCAGAAGAACGTCTCCCACGGCGACGTCGCTCGGCAGCTCCCGGTAGTCCAACCCAACCCGAAAGCTGTCTCCGACCGTGCACTCTGCATCGAGCACAAAGGGGCTTCCCGGCTTGAGCAGCACCTTGCCGTGTTCGAACGTCCCGACTCGGATCTTCGGACCCTGCAGATCTGCCAGCACGCCGACAGGCCGCCCCGCCGCCCGGGCAAGGGAACGCACCAGCTCCGCGCGTTCTGCGTGTTCCTCGGCCTGGCCGTGGGAGAAGTTCAGCCGAACGACGTCAAGACCAGCGTCGATCATCTTCTCGAGCGTTGCCTCGGAGCCGGAGGCAGGTCCAAGCGTGGCGACGATCTTGGTCCGGCGCCGCATGCGTGCCCTGTGAAACGACCTATCTCAAGAAGGGCCGCGCGACGCGGCCGCGGCGAGCGCCGACCGCTTCAGCCCTTAGCAGCCCTCTGCTCCAGAATCTCCACCGCCGGCAGCGTCTTGCCTTCGAGAAACTCGAGAAACGCACCGCCGGCCGTCGAGATATAGCCGACCTTCGAGCCGATGTCGTATTTCGCGATTGCAGCCAACGTGTCACCGCCACCGGCAAGTGAGAAGGCCGGGGAGCTGGCAATGGCCCGGGCGATCGTCTCCGTGCCCTTGCCGAACTGATCGTACTCGAATACGCCGACCGGACCGTTCCATACCACCGTGCCGGCCTTGGCAATATAGTCAGCAAGCTTCTTGGCCGAGTCAGGACCGATATCCAGGATCATGTCGTCGCCGGTGACATCGTCCACCTTCTTCAGTGTCGCGCTAGCGGTGGCCGAAAACTCCTTCGCGCACACGACATCGGTCGGCAACGGCACATCACCTCCGCGGGCACGGCACGCCTCGATGACGCGCTTCGCCTCGTCAACGAGATCTGCTTCTGACAGGGACTTGCCGATCTGCTTGCCCTGCGCAGCGAGGAACGTGTTGGCGATACCGCCGCCGACGACCAGCTGATCCACCTTCTCGGAGAGATTCTTCAGGACCGTGAGCTTGGTCGAAACCTTGGAGCCGGCAACGATGGCCACCAGCGGCCGCTTGGGGCTGGCGAGCGCCTTGGTGAGCGCTTCGAGCTCCTGCGCGAGCAGCGGTCCGGCACACGCCACCGGCGCGTATTTCGCGATGCCATGCGTGGTTGCTTCTGCGCGGTGCGAGGTTGCAAAGGCATCCATGACGAACACGTCGCACAACTTGGCCATCTTCTGTGCCAGCTCGTCGGAATTCTTCTTCTCGCCCTTGTTGACCCGGCAGTTCTCCAGCATGACCACCTCGCCGGGCTTGACCTCGAAGCCACCGTCAACCCAGTTCTGTATCAGTCGCACTTCGCGCCCGAGCAGCTCCGACATGCGCTTGGCGACCGGTGCCAGTGTATCCTCGGGCTTGAATTCACCCTCCTTGGGTCGACCGAGATGCGAGGTCACCATTACGGCTGCACCCTTGTCGAGCGCCAGTTTGATACCCGGCACCGAGGCGCGGATGCGCGTATCTTCAGTGATGTTTCCAGCATCGTCCTGCGGGACGTTGAGGTCGGCGCGGATGAAGACGCGCTTGCCCGCCAAGTCGAGATCGGCCATCTTCAGAACGTTCATTTTCGGCTCCACGAACGGGGAAAGGGATGTTTCGAATCGCCGCCAGCGGCGTAGCGAGGCCGCCGCACCCTGCGCACAGGGTGCGGCGGTCCCGAAAATTGAAGCCTGCTACTTGGAGATGACGCGCGCCATCTCGAGAACCTTGCAGGAGTAACCCCATTCGTTGTCGTACCAGGCGACGACCTTCACGAAGGTGCTGTCGAGCGCGATCCCGGCGTCTGCGTCAAAAACGGACGTGCAGGTTTCGTCGCGGAAGTCCGTTGCGACGACCTTATCCTCGGTGTAGCCGAGTATCCCCTTCATGGACCCCTCGGAGGCGGCCTTCATCGCAGCGCAGATCTGCTCGTAAGTGGCCTCCTTAAGGAGCTCTACGGTGAGGTCGACGACCGAAACATCCGAGGTCGGCACGCGGAACGCCATCCCCGTGAGTTTCTTGTTGAGCTCTGGGATCACCTTGCCGACCGCCTTCGCCGCGCCAGTCGAAGAGGGAATGATGTTCTCCAGGATTCCGCGCCCGCCGCGCCAGTCCTTGTTGGAAGGCCCGTCGACGGTCTTCTGGGTCGCGGTGGCAGCGTGGACCGTGGTCATGAGGCCACGCTTGATACCCCAAGTGTCATGCAGCACTTTGGCGACTGGCGCCAGGCAGTTGGTGGTGCAGGACGCACACGAAATGATGGCTTGGCCGGCGTAGCTCTTGTCGTTCACGCCGTAAACGAACATGGGTGTGTCGTCCTTGGACGGCGCCGACATGATGACTTTCTTCGCCCCGGCCGTGAGGTGCTTTTCGCCGGTTTCCTTGGTCAGGAAAAGACCGGTGGACTCGACGACGATGTCCGCCCCCACCTCGCCCCACTTGAGCTCGGCGGGGTCCTTCACAGCGGTAAGGCGGATTTTCTTGCCGTTCACGACCATCGTGCTGCCGTCGATGGACACGCTCCCCTTGAAGCGGCCGTGTACCGAATCGTAGGTCAGCATGTAGGCCAAGTAGTCCGGCTCGAGCAGATCGTTGATGCCCACGATCTCGACGTCCGGAAAGTCCTTCACCGCAGCCCGAAAGACCATCCGCCCGATGCGTCCAAACCCGTTGATGCCGACACGAATTGCCATGGCTATTCTCCCTACACGCGATGGAAAAGGCTAGATTCTAGCGCGAAGCCGCCGCCAATACGATGAAAGTGTCGCCACGGAGTTTCCTGCGCTGCGGAGCGCGCGTTCGAAGGCGCGCTAAAGGATACGCTTGACCGTGCTGACGACGTTCTCGACGGTGAAGCCGAAGTGCTTGAAGAGCACATCCGGGGGCGCCGACTCGCCGTATACATCGATGCCCACCGCAGCTCCTTCCGGACCCACGTACTTGTTCCAGGTTTCAGTCACCCCGGCTTCGATGGCCACCCGTTTCACGCCCTTAGGCAGGACCTTCGCCTTGTAATCCGGGTCCTGCCACGCAAAAACCTCCATCGAGGGCATCGAAACCACCCTGGCCGCAATTCCCTCCTTGGCGAGCGCCGTCGCGGCATCCATCGCGAGCGCCACTTCCGATCCAGTGGCGATCAGGACCACGGCGGGCTTCCCGCCCTGGGCCTCGGCCAGTACGTAGCCGCCACGACGCACGTTCTCGATCGTCTGCGCGTCGCGATGGAAAAACGAAGCCTTCTGGCGCGTAAGGATGAGCGACGTGGGTCCGTTGCGGCGCTCAATGGCAGCGATCCACGCGACCATCGTCTCCACCGAGTCCGCGGGCCGCCACACATGCATGTTAGGGATGAGGCGCAGGCCCGCCACCTGCTCGATGGGATGATGGGTCGGTCCGTCCTCGCCGACGCCGATGGAGTCGTGGGTATACACCTGGATCGCGCGAATCTTCATGAGCGCCGCCATCCGTAGCGCGTTCCGCGCGTAATCCGAAAACATCAGGAACGTTGCGCCGAACGGGATCACGCCGCCGTGCAAAGCGAGGCCAGTGACAATCGCGGTCATGGCAAATTCCCGCACACCATAGTGGATGTAGTTCCCGCCACCCGACTTGCCGATTGCGTGCGATCCGAACCATTGGGTGAGATTCGACCCGGACAGATCGGCCGAACCCCCCACCAGTTCGGGCAGAAGCTTCGAGAGAGCATCGAGCGCGTGCTGCGAAGCCTTGCGCGTTGGGCAGGCTTCCTTCTTCGCGGCAGCACGGGCGATCAGGGCCGCGGCCTCAGCGCCCCACGCCTCGGGGAGCTCGCCTGTCATCCAGCGCCGGAACTCGGCGGCGACCTCGGGGTAGCTATTGGCGTAAGCGGCGAAGCGTTCTTCCCAGGCGGCCTCGAGCTCCGCGCCGCGCTTGCGCGCATCCCAGCCGGCATAGATGTCCGGCGGGATCTCAAACGGGGGATAGCGCCAGCCGATCACTTCCCGGGCAGCCGCCACTTCCTTTTCTCCAAGAGGTGCCCCATGCGCCTCGTGGGTACCTCCCTTGTTCGGCGCCCCCTTCCCGATTATCGTCTTGCAGCAGATCAGGCTTGGCCGAGTGTGTTCGGCCTTCGCTGCCTTGATGGCCGCGTCGACCGCGTCACTGTCGTGCCCGTCGACGGCCGGGACCACGTGCCAACCGTACGCCCCAAAGCGCTTCGGCGTGTCGTCGGTGAACCAGCCTTCCACCGGTCCGTCAATCGAGATCCCGTTGTCGTCGTAGAGCACGATCAGCTTGCCCAAGCCCAGCGTGCCGGCTAGCGAGCACGCCTCGTGCGAAATGCCTTCCATCAGGCAGCCGTCGCCGACCAACACGTAGGTGTAGTGGTTGACGATCTCGAACCACGGCCGATTGAACTCGTCCGCGAGGATGCGCTCCGCGAGCGCCATGCCGATGGCATTCGCCAGGCCCTGGCCGAGCGGGCCGGTCGTGGCTTCAACGCCGGCCGTGGTGCCATATTCGGGATGACCCGGTGTCTTCGAGTGCAGTTGTCGGAAATCCTTCAATTCCTGCAGCGGCAGGTCGTAGCCGGTGAGATGAAGGAGCGCGTACAGGAGCATCGACCCGTGACCATTCGACACGACGAAGCGGTCCCGGTCGACCCAGTTCGGATTCGCAGGATTGTGCCGGAGGTGATGGCTCCACAGTACCTCTCCGATCTCGGCCATCCCCATGGGCATGCCTGGATGGCCGGAGTTTGCCTTTTGCACCGCATCCATTGCCAGTGCTCGAATTGCGTTGACCAGATCTTTCCGCGTCGCCATGATGAATTCTGAGTTGTTAGACAGATCGTTCTTCATTGTTGAAATCTTGGAGCCCCTCGGGCTCCTTAAGCGCGCGGCAACCGAAAAAAGACTCTAGTCCTCCACGCGCCGCGACAGGCGCACGCCGAGCTGCTTCAGCTTGCGGTAAAGGTGAGTACGTTCCAGGCCTACCTTCTCGGCCACCCGGCTCATGTTCCCCCCTTCGCGAGCGATGTGGTGTTCAAAATAGACGCGTTCGAACGCGTCGCGCGCTTCACGCAGAGTGAGGTGGAGCGGAAGTGTCTTCGCGAGGGTGGGAAGTTCGACGTCGAACTGGGCGAGCACCCGGTTCACATCCGCAAGCGCGATTTCATCCTGAAGAGCAGTGAGCGCCAGTGTCCTGACCGTGGCTTCGAGCTGCGACAGGTTGCCCGGCCAGTCGCAGTTGCGCAGGGCATTCAGGGCAGCGGTACTGAACGACCGAGGCGGGGTCTCCCGGGCCTCAACAAGTCGTGATAGAAAAAGATTCGCGAGTTCCGGAACATCCTCACGGTGCTCCCGTAGGCTCGGAACGCGAATCGTGAGCCCAGAAAGGCTTTGCAGCAGGCGCGAGTCGAAGGCGCCTTGAGCAACCATTTCGAGTAGCGATCTCGAGCTCGCGCAGACCAGCCGGACGTTGTACTTGTCGAGCTTCGCCACGAGCAGGGCAAGGCCCTTCTGCTCAAGGCGGTTGAGGTCACCCACCTCGGCCAGAAAGAGCGTGCCATCCTTCGCCTCCGTGAGCAGGTCGACCGGTGCCTCAGCGAGCGCGGCAAGGCTCTCCGGCATCACCCAGGGCGTGTTCGGCATGTGCAGGAAGCGCGCGCAAAGCTCCACGCCGCAGCCCGGCTCACCGGTCAACAGAATCGGCGTCTTGAGGTTGTCCACCCGCTCCAGACGCAGTTTGAGTTCAGAGATTAGCGGCGCGCGACCGAGGCTGGCGAGCGAGAGCGCGGGCTTCGGCTGCAGCGTTCCCCGCCGCAGCGCCCGACCGACCGTCGAAAGAAGCTTCTGCAGGGCGATTGGCTTCTCCAGGAAGTCGTATGCCCCGATCCGGGTCGCCTCGACCGCCGTGTCGATCGTGCCGTGGCCGGACATCATGACCACGGGCATCGTGAGCAAACCCGAGCTTGCCCACTCCTTGAGAAGCGTGATCCCGTCGGTGTCTGGCATCCAGATATCGAGGAGCACCAGATCCGGGCGCCCCTGGGTGCGCATTTCGCGCGCCTGGCCGGCGTTCTCGGCGAGCCGCACCTGGTATCCCTCATCTTCGAGGATCTCCGACAGCAGCTCGCGGATACCGACTTCGTCGTCTACGACTAGAATCTGGGTCATGGGTCCCTATGCCTTTGCTTCCGTTTTCCTGGGGGCCGGGCGTGTGGCGAGGAGTGGCAGTGTGATGCGTACCGCAGCCCCGTGGGGTCTGAGGTTCTCGATTTCGACCTTACCGGCGTGTTCCTCGACGATCTTCTTCGCGATGGCAAGGCCGAGGCCGGTACCCTTGGGCTTGGTCGTTACGTAGGGCTCGAACACGCGCGTCATGAGCGCTTCCGGAAAGCCGACCCCGTTGTCTTCGATCGACATCACCAGCGCCCCGTCCTGCCGCTCGGTGCGAATCGTGATCCGCGGCTCGCGCACGTCTGTCACCGCATCCAGAGCGTTCTGAACGAGGTTGTGAATCAACTGCCGGAGCTGGCCTGGATGGCCGAACACCGGTTCCAGCCGCGGGGCCAGCACCGCCCGGATGTGCGAGCCCATCGAGTCGTAAAGCGTCAAGATCTCGCGAACCAACTGATTGATGTCGAGGCTCTGGGGTGTGGCTTCGGGCGAGCGCGCGTACTGACTGAAGGCATCGACCATCCCCTTGAGGGCGGTCACCTGGTTCACGATGGTGCTCGTTGACCGATCCAGCATCTCGGCTTCGGCAACGCCGAGCTTGTCGTGCAGCTTTCTTTGGATCCGCTCGGCAGACAGCTGGATCGGAGTGAGCGGGTTCTTGATCTCGTGGGCAAGGCGCCGCGCGACCTCTGCCCACGCAGCATCCCGCTGCGCCTGGATCAAGTGCGTGATGTCATCGAACACGACCACGCAGCCGGTTGCGTCCGCGGCCTGAAAGCGTGTGCCACGCACAAGCAATGTGCGGTCGCCGCTTTTCCCTTGATGCTCGAGCTGCTGCTCCCATTCCCTGTCTGCTGCACGGTCGAACGCCTGCTGCACCTTCGCCGCGAAGAGGTCGAGCCGCGCATCGAGCGCATTCCATTCAGAGAGCGGTATGCCCTTCAGCAAATTCGTATCGATCCCGAGTATCCCCCCCGCGCTGACGTTGCTCGCCCTCAGGGTGAGCCCCTCGTCGAACGCGAGCACGCCGGCTGAGAGATTCGCAAGAGTACTCTCGATATAGGCCTTCGCGGTTTCGAGTTGTGCCTGATTCTGCTCAACAGCTGCGCGCGCCTCAGCGAGCTGACGGGTCATGGCGTTGAAGGACTGGGTGAGCACGCCCAGCTCATCTCGGCTGGGTACCGGCAGTTGCTCGCTAAGATTGCCTTGGGCAACGGCTCGCGTGCCCTCTGCCAACACGCCGAGCGGTGCTGAGAGGCGCTCACTCAAATAGAACGCGACCGCCAGGGATGAGAGCAACGCGAGAAGCAGCGCGAGGGTGAGGGTCACACCGTACAGGCGTTTCAATCCCACCCGGGAAAGGAGGAGTTCCTGGTAATCCCGGTAGATACCCTGTACCGTGTCGGCGTCGCCGCCGATGTCGGGGGGCACCGGTTGCAGTAGCTGCAACATGCGAACGTCCTGCCCGAGACTTAGCGTGGAGACCGGCACCACGACGCGGAGGTACAAGCCCTTGCCAGGAAGGGACTCGACCGCGCTGTAGGACTGGGCAATACGTACCCGCCGCAGCACGGAAGCGCTTGGCACCTCGGGGGCAAGATTCACCCGCTCCGCGCTGGAGAAGGCGATCACCGCACCGCGTTGCGTGAAAAGCGTTGCCTCCTGGGCGCCGGCGCGTTCCCGGAGAAGATTAAGCCCCGACGGGTGATCGGCGGGTGAGATTTCGGACAGGTCGAAGGCCATCGCTTCAGCCTTCCCATTCAGGTCCTTCAGCATGCTGTCCAGAGCCGAACGCCCCAGCCGCAGGCTGCTCTCCATCGCGCGGTCGACGCGCACGTCGAACCACGAGTCGATTGACCGCGCCAGGAACTGAACGGAAAGCGCGTAAATGAGGATGCCTGGTACCACTGCCATGAGGGCGAACATTACAACCAGGCGCAGCGTGAGCTTGGCCCCGAAGACGCGCGCACGCAGCCTCCTCAGCAGGCGCCATAGCTGGAAGCCGACCAATCCGAGAAGGGCGAGCACCAACACCCCATTGACGAGCAGCAGGGTTGGGTAGTGACGGCCGAACAGTTCCGTGTCGGCAGTAGCGAGGGACAGAACATAGAGCGCGAGCGCCCCCACCCCGAGAACGACGATCAGGGTGTACTGAATCTGGCGCCTTCGCCGTAGCGACGCCCCGCGTGGACGATCCGCCGTCATGGAGTGAAGCTCCAGCGGTACCATTCGGAGTTTAGCGACCAGTCCCGCGAGGCAAGCGCCGTGACCTGAAAGGGCTTCGGCAACTGGGTCATGTCGAGGCGTAGGCGCACGGCGGCCTGATAAGGATCGCCTTTCTCGAGTTCCCGACGCCCCGCAAGCGGTCGATTGCGAATCCGGGAGAGGAGCTGGAGCGCTTCGGCCAGGGTACTGAAATTTTGAAACAGGTTGCCCACGGTGACACGGTATTGCTGCGTCAGCGCGTTATAGCTGAGTCGGTACTGGCTGCGGGTCTCTGCGGCGACTTCGTCGAACCAGTACCACCGCGGCCGGGTGACCTGCGCCTCGAACACGAACGTGAGCGGCACGCCCTTGCTGAGGGCGGATTCCACTGCAGGGCCCAACACCAAGTCGAAGTCCGCGTTGAGATAGTACTCCTCCTCACCCGCAACGATCTCTGCCGAGATTACGTGGATGCCCTGCGCGCCGACCGCGAGTACCGCCATCCATAGCGCCACGATACAGCACGTGATCCAGACCCAGGCTGGCTCAATCTTTCTCGAACAGGGCGTAGAAAAAGCCGTCATGGGCGTGATCGGGAAGCAGCATTCCGTCCTCCGGCAACGCGGACACGGGAACGCGGCGCGCATCGCGATGGTGGCTTAGGAATCGGTCCGCCTGTTCCTGATTTTCCTCGCGAAAGACCGAGCAGGTTACGTACAGCAATTTACCACCTCGGGTGAGCGTCTGCCAAAGCGCGTCAAGGAGGGCGGACTGGTTTGCCGCGAACCCGGCAATATCGCGCGGGCGTCGCAACCACTTCACATCAGGGTGACGGCGCACGACGCCAGAGGCGGAACATGGAACATCGGCAAGGATGCGATCGAAGGGTCGACCATCCCACCACTGTCCGGGCAGAGCGGCATCGCCACGGACCACTTCCGCCGTGAGACCCAGGCGGGTGAGGTTTTCTCGGACCTGCTGCAGTCGAGGCCCCCCACGGTCGAGCGCCACCAGCCGAACCGCGGCGAGCTCAAGGATGTGCGTTGCTTTCCCGCCCGGCGCCGCGCACGCATCGAGCACGCGCTGACCATCCCGTGCGTCGAGAAGTGGGGCAGCGAGCTGTGCCCCCCCATCCTGCACCGATACGAGGCCCGCGGCGAATCCAGGAAGTTCCGAGACCGGGACGGCATGCACCAGCGTCAGCGCGGCCGGACCGGTCTGTCGAGCCTCCAGCCCTGCCTGCTCGAGCATCTTCAGGCACGCTTCGGGTGTTGTTCGGTTCAACCGGACGCGAAGCGTGAATGGGGGGTGCTCGTTGCCGGCTTCGAGGATGGCGGCCCAATTCGTGGGGTACTGGAGCCGGACCTTTTCGATCCACCACACGGGATATGAAAAGCGTCCCTCTTCCGTCGCTCGGGACCTCTCGACAACTTGGTCACGGTCTCTCAGAAAGGTGCGCAGAACCGCATTAACAAGACCTTTCGCGGCACCGGCTCCGATCGCGGGTGCGCACCCCACCGCGTTGTTGACGACAGCATGGGGAGCCGCCCGCGAATGCTGGAGTTGGTAAATGGCAACCAGTAACAGCGATTCCAGCATCGATTGCAACGGCTGTCGCACGAGCTGCGACAGACAGGCACGCAGCGAGCCGAGGTGCCGCAGCGTCCCGTACGCTGCATCTTGCATTGCTGCGCGTTGCCAGGTGTCGAGGCGGTGCCGTTGGGGTGATCCGAGAAGGCTCGACAAGCTGCCGCCACGAAGCACCCCATCAACAACCTCGGCCGCCGTCTTCTGGACAGCAATCAGTCGTCGCGGCGCGGGCGGAACCCCCGGCTCATTCATTACCCGGGCATCGCTAGCAGTCGTTCCACTCGTTCTCGGGTCGACGGGTGGGTGCTGAACAGTCCCTGCAATGCACCCCCGGAGAGGGGATTCACGATCATCATCTGGGCCGTCTCGGGATGCTGTTCGGCAGTGGGCATAGGCACCCCTTTCGCGTTCCGCTCGATCTTGTCGAGCGCGGCAGCAAGCGCCTTCGGATCCCCGGAGATCTCGGCACCCCCACGATCCGCCTCGAACTCCCGCGACCGTGAGATCGCGAACTGTATGAGCATCGCGGCGATCGGTGCAAACAGCATGACGAGTAGGCTCACCAGCGGATTACCGCCGCCCTGCTCACCGTCCCGACTGTGCCCGCTGAACATCATGCCGAGCTGGGCCACCGACGAGATCGCCCCGGCGAGTGACGCGGAGATCGTGCTGATCAAGGTATCCCGATGGCGCACGTGGGCCAGCTCATGCGCCATTACGCCACGCAGCTCACGCGGGGTCAGGACCTGCATGATGCCGGTGGTCGCGGCCACTGCGGCATTCTCAGGATTGCGCCCGGTCGCAAACGCGTTCGGCTGATCTTCCTGAATGATGTACACCTTGGGCATGGGCAGGCCTGCTCGCTCGGCGAGTTCTTGGATCAAGCCATAGAACTCGGGAGCCGAAGTCCCATCGACCGGCTGCGCGTTGTACATACGGAGCACCAGTCGGTCCGAATTCCAGTAGGCCCAGAAATTCATTCCGCATCCCAGCGCAAGCGCGATGAGCATGCCGGTGCTTCCACCTAACACCTGACCAACGACGCCGAAAAGCGCGACGATTGCGGCCATCAACACGAAGGTTTTCAGCCAACTACCTAACATGGGCAAATCTCCCTTTTTTTCTGTCCGCAGAGGCCAGGCACCCGATAGAGGATGCGATCACCTCCGGAGAATTCAAGTGCCGAGCCGCGTGCCAGGCGATAGGGGATGGCCGCGCAGAAACTCGGCCGCAGTCTGGCGACGCCCGCTTGCCCGCTGCAACTCGGCAACGCATAGAATGTCGGTCCCGCACGCAATTGCCAACGTATCGTCCTGACGGTCCAGTACCTCCCCGGGCGCCCGGGAGGGCACGCCACCGGCTTCGACGCGTGCTCCCCAAATTTTCAGCACCTGGCCATCGATGGTCGTGTAAGCACCAGGCGCAGGGTTGTACGCGCGGATCGCGCGTTCGATCTCGGACGCAGTTCTTGACCAGTCCAGGCGCGCTTCCTCCCGCGAGAGCTTTTGGGCGTAGGTAACACCAGAATCTGGCTGGGGCCGAGCCGTCAGACGTCCCGCTTCGAGGCCAGCAAGCGCTTCGACAATCGCTTCAGCACCCAATAGTGCAAGCTTTGCCTCAAGGGTGCCGGCCGTGTCTTCGGGCCCAATCGGCACGCGTCGCGCAAGCAGCACGGGCCCGGTATCCAGTCCGACGTCCATCTGCATGATCGAGACTCCGGTCTCCTGGTCGCCGGCTAGTAGAGCACGCTGGATGGGGGCTGCCCCGCGCCAGCGGGGTAAGATGGACGCGTGAATGTTGATGCATCCGAAGGGGGTCACGCCGAGCACCGCTGGCGGCAGGATGAGCCCGTACGCAGCGACAACCATTACGTCCGCCTGGGCCGCCCGGAGTCTGGAAACCACCGCTTCATCGCGCAAGGACGCTGGCTGCTCAACCGCCAGCCCCTGTTCGACGGCGACCCCCTTCACCGCACTCGCCCGCATCGCGAGACCTCTGCCAGACGGCTTGTCAGGTCGAGTGAGCACTAACACTACATCATGGGCAGCGGCAAGCAAAGCACGCAGCGGGACGGCTGCGAATACGGGTGTGCCTGCGAAAATGATTTGCATCTTCAAGGGGGAGCGGTCGCTGGGAGATTGACAACGGACGCGGTGCCGCACTGCCGGGGGAAGCATTGCTCAATTCCGAAAAAGCCTACGACGAAGAGCGGGCCGAGCGGTGTCCGTTGGGGGGAACTTAGCGATTCTTGCGTTCCTGCTTTCTGAACTTCGCGCGAATGCGAACCTGCTTGAGACGCGATAGATACTCGACGAAGACCCGACCGTGGAGGTGGTCTATCTCATGCTGAATGCACACGCCGAGCATCTCTTCCGCCTCCAGCTCGAATCGTTGCCCCTCGCGATCGAGCGCGCGCACCGTGATGCGCTCGGCCCGTTCCACGGGTTCGTAGATGCCAGGCACGGAGAGGCATCCTTCCTCGGACGTCACGGTCCCGCTCCGCGCAGTGATCTCAGGGTCAATCAAGACCAATAGCTGGTCCTTGGTTTCCGATACGTCGATTACGATGACACGCTTGTGGACGTTGATCTGCGTCGCGGCCAAGCCGATACCTGGGGCAGCATACATCGTCTCGGCCATGTCCCGGACCAGTTCCCTAATCTCGTCGGTAACCTCGCCGACGGCCTCCGCGATTTGGTGCAGTCGCTCGTCGGGGTACTGCAAAATCGAACGGATAGCCATGCTACGTACTGCTCCTGGACGTTCAATCGCAAGTCTCCACGGATAGCGGGTGACTGCCTGGCGCGAAAAAAGCTTCCACTTAAAACCCGCTGGCGCAATGTCCCAACGGGAGTGGAGTAGACGATGATTAAGTCCATTATATCCGCCGTTTTGTTCACCGCGCTCTGGGTCTCCGGGACCTCGAACGCGGCAGTCGCCCTCGCTGACAACCCCCCGGACAGCTACACCGTCGTAAAAGGGGACACGCTTTGGGGGATCTCCGGGAAGTTCCTGAAGGAGCCTTGGCGGTGGCCGGAGATCTGGGACATCAACCGGGATCAGATCAAAAACCCCCACTGGATCTATCCGGGTGACCTGATTGTCCTCGACCGCAGCGGCGCGAGCCCGCGATTGCGCGTGCTTCGTGAGCCCGGGACGGAACGCCTCAGTCCCCGCATGCGGGTCGAGGAGCTTCAGGACCAAGCGATTCCTGCGGTCCCCTCGGCCGTGATCGGCCCCTTTCTCTCGCAGCCGCTGGTGGTCCCCTCCTCAACCCTAGACGACGCGCCGCGGGTCGTCGCCGGAGAGGAGAACCGCGTGATGATGGGCAACGGGAACAGGGCGTTCGCGCGCGGCCTCCAGGCGGCCCATGGCAAGCTGCTCCAGGCTTACCGCCCGGCCGCGCCGATCGTCGATCCCGAAACTGGCGACTATCTCGGCTATGGAGCTGTCTATCTTGGCGCAGCCCAAGTCATCGAGTTTGGCGAAATCAGCACCATTGAATTCACGTCCGTCACGCGGGAGATCGGCATTGGAGATAGGCTGCTGCCCGCAGGACAACCGCTGCCCTACTCCTACGCACCTCACGCCCCCGCATCCCCGGTCAGTGGACGCATCATCTCCGCATACAGCAACCTGCGAGAGATGGGGCAGAACTCCATCGTCGCCCTGAACCGCGGTAGCCGCGATGGATTGGACGAGGGCACCGTTCTCGCGATCTACCGTGACCCGGCGGTGCATCGTCGCATCATGCGAACCGGACGACCAGTCTGGGGCACCCCTGCCGAGCTCGAGACCACGCAGTCTGCTTGGCGAGGACCTCCCTATTGGGGAGATCCAGGACCGGCCCAGGAGCTCACCGCGCTGCAGAACAATCCCATGGCGCAGACGCCACGTCTCCCTGGCCCAAGCTCCGCGGCGGCGCGGCCCGTCATCAACGAGAACAGCCCGCTCCAAATGCTGCCGAAGGAGCGGTACGGCCTGCTCTTCGTGTTTCGGACGTTCGAACGGTTATCGTTTGCCCTGGTATTGGAGTCGAGCCGCCCGGTGGAAGTGCTCGACACCTTCTCCAATCCTTGAGATCCCAACCCTGGCGGGCGGCCGGACACCACCGGCCGCTCTGTTTTTCGGGACGCGGCAATGCCATTCACGGCAGACGAGCAACCATGGATCGAACTCAGCCTGGTTCCGGAGATCGGTCACCGGTCCGTTTGCAAGTTGCTCCAGGCATTCGGTGGGCCGGAAGCGGCCTTGCTTGCAAGTCGCGCAGAGCTGGAGCGAGTCATCACGGGTCGCCAGGCTGCCGCGTTAAGGGCCACCAGACCGCGGGAACCTGTCGAGGCAACGATCGCCTGGCTGGACCAGGAAGCGCACCACTTGGTCACGCTGGCCGACGCCGACTATCCCCAGCTGTTGTTGCAGATCGCCGACCCACCACCGGTGCTGTATCTCGCAGGACGACGCGAACTGCTCGCAACCGAGGCCCTGGCCGTAGTCGGAAGCCGACACCCGACCGCCCAGGGACTTGACAATGCTGAGACTCTGTCCCGCGCGCTGAGTGACGCCGGCATCACAATCGTGAGCGGCCTCGCTGAGGGCATCGACGCCGCCGCCCATCGAGGCGGGCTGGCAGGCAACGCGAGCACTGTCGCTGTCGTGGGAACAGGCCTCGATCGGGTCTATCCCGCGCGCAATCGAGATCTCGCCGAGGCGATCAAAGAACGGGGCGCGCTCATCTCCGAGTTTGCCTTGGGGACGCGTGCTCTTCCCGGCAACTTCCCACGGCGCAATCGCATCATCAGCGGGATCGCACGCGGATGCTTGGTCGTCGAGGCGGCGATCCAGAGCGGCTCTCTCATAACCGCTCGATGCGCGCTCGATCAAGGCCGGGAGGTGTTCGCCGTACCCGGATCCATCCATTCTCCGATGACCCGGGGATGCCATGCCCTCATCAAGGAAGGTGCAAGACTGGTGGAATGCGCAGTGGATATCTTGGATGAACTACGTGTCGATCTCGTGGCGACACGGTCCGGCGCGCGGATCGCCGCTGACGATGGACCGGAAGCCAACCTTCTGTTGCACGTCAGCTACGACCCCGTCGACGTTGACGCATTGTGCATCCGAAGCGGTCGTCCGGCGGAGCAAGTCATGGCGAGTCTGCTGGCGCTGGAGCTCGAAGGACGCATCGCAGCCCTCCCGGGCGGACTGTACCAACGGCGTCGATGACCATGGGTGCTCCCGAGACCTGCCCTTGCGCCGCCTGATTTCATGCGCTTATTATTCCCCACCCTGTGTCTGCCCATTTCGCTTGACTGCCAATGCCCTTCCCGTCGCGGAGCACTGTGCAAAGACGTTCACACAGCAGTGACAAGTCTGCCATCCCGGGTTCGCCTAAGATTCGCGAGGTGGGAAAGAGGCTGATCATTGCGGAGAAGCCCTCCGTCGCCAATGACATCGCAAAGGCGTTGGGAGGCTTTGCGAAGCGCGACGGGTACTTCGAATCGGATGACTACGTCTTGTCTTCCGCTGTCGGCCATCTCCTGGAAATTGCGGCGCCGGAGCAATACGACGTAAAGCGCGGAAAATGGAGCTTCGCACATCTTCCCGTGATTCCGCCGCGCTTCGATCTTCAACCGATCGCAAAGAACGCCGACCGTCTGCGGCTGCTGAAGCAGCTTATCCGGCGCAGGGATGTGGTCGAGTTAATCAACGCCTGCGACGCCGGCCGGGAGGGAGAGCTCATTTTTCGCTACATCGTGCAGGCGGCCAGTGCACGGCAACCCATTCGCCGGCTCTGGCTGCAATCCATGACGCCCGCCGCGATCCGGGAAGGATTCGCAACGTTGCGCAGCGACGAAGAGATGAAGGCGCTTGCCAGCGCTGCGCGGAGCCGGTCTGAGGCGGATTGGATCGTCGGTATCAACGGGACTCGGGCGATGACAGCCTTCAACTCGAAAGGCGGCGGCTTCTACCTGACTACTGTGGGCCGCGTCCAGACCCCCACGCTGGCGATAGTGGTCGACCGCGAGAAGGCGATCAAGGCTTTCTTGCCGCGGGATTACTGGGAGGCACGTGCCACCTTCGAGGTCGAGGCGGGCAGCTATGACGGGCGGTGGTTCGATCCGAGCTTTAAGCGGACGGAGGACGACCCGGAGCGCAAGGATAGTCGGCTCTGGCAACTAAGGGATGCCGATGCAATCGTCGAAACCTGTCGGGGAAAGACTGGTGAGGTCACCGAGGAAGCGAAGCCGAGCACACAGCTCTCCCCCCTGCTGTTCGATCTGACGTCGCTGCAAAGAGACGCCAATGGGCGGTTCGGCTATTCGGCCAAGACGACGCTATCGATCGCTCAGGAACTCTATGAGAGGTTCAAGGTGGTGACGTATCCGCGCACCGATGCGCGTCACCTGCCGGAGGATTATTTGGGTACCGTGCGAGGGACGATGGAGGCAATTACCCAAGTAGAGGCCTATCGACCTTTCGCGGAAAATGTTTTGAAAGCGGGGTGGATCCGTCCGAACAAGCGCGTCTTCGACAACGCAAAGGTAAGCGACCACTTCGCGATCATTCCTACCCCCTTGCCTGCAGTCGGTCTGAACGAAGTCCAGCAGCGGATCTACGACCTCGTCGCGAAGCGCTTTCTGGCAGTCTTCTTTCCGGCCGCAGAGTATCTTGTTACGACTCGCGTCACTCGGGTAGAGGGGCACCACTTCAGGACCGAGGGCAAGGTGCTCGTCAACCCGGGTTGGCTCGCCGTGTATGGCAAGGAAGCTGCCAATGAGGACGCGAACCTGGTGCCCGTGGCAAAGGGGGAACGGCCCCTGGCTGTAACGGTGGAAGCGGTTGCACTCCAAACCAAACCCCCGCCGCGTTACAACGAGGGATCGCTGCTCACTGCGATGGAGGGGGCCGGCAAGCTGATCGACGACGATGAACTGCGCGAGGCCATGGCGCGGAAAGGACTGGGAACGCCCGCTACGCGGTCCCAGATCATCGAAGGCCTGATCGGGGAAAAGTATCTGCTGCGGGATGGACGCGACGTTGTTCCGACCGCGAAGGCATTTCAGCTTATGACCCTTTTGCACGGCCTCGGCGTGAGCGAACTGACGCAGCCAGAGTTGACCGGAGAGTGGGAGTACAGGCTAGCCCAGATGGAACGGGGGGGGCTCGAGCGGGAAGTATTCATGAATGACATCGCACGCATGACGTCGGAAATCGTCAACCGCGCGAAGGAGTACGACAACGAGACGGTACCCGGTGACTACGCCACACTCCGAACCCCCTGCCCAACGTGCGGCGGGGTAGTTAGGGAGAATTACCGGCGCTTCGCGTGCGATGCGTGCGCGTTTTCCATCACCAAGACCCCGGGAGGGCGTCAGTTCGAGGTGGAAGAGGTCGAGGCGTTACTTAGCAGGCGTGAACTCGGCCCGCTGCAGGGTTTCCGCTCGAAGACGGGAAAGCCGTTCGCGGCGCTGCTCCGAATCGTTCCGGACGAGGAGGGGACGAACCATAAGCTCGAGTTCGATTTCGGCCAAGCGCGCACGGAAACCGACGCCTCCGAGAAGGTCGACTTCACTGGCCAGGAACCCCTCGGGGACTGCCCAAGATGCGGGGCTGGAGTCTACGAGCAGGGCCTCAGCTATGTCTGCGCCAACACGCCGCTCAAGAAGTGCGACTTTCGGTCTGGCAAGATCATCCTGCAGCAGGAAATTGCGCGAGATCAGATGCGAAAGCTCCTCAGGGAGGGGAGGACAGACCTGCTGACCAACTTCGTCAGCAAGCGCAATGGTCGCAAATTCAAAGCGTACTTGGTCGCCCAGCCCGAGGGCAAAGTTGGCTTCGAATTCGCGCCGCGGCCGACGAAGCTGGAAAAGAAAGAGCCGGCGCGAGCCGCCCCGCGGAAGGCGCCGCTGCGAAGGGGAAAGTCAGGCGCGTGACTCTTCCCCTTGACATTTTCCCACTCCTGGACGCATTCGGCTGGCGGTGTTGGCGTCGTCAAACGTCTAGATTACGAACCCCCAGCGCGTTGGCTTCAATGAACTCGCGTCGCGGTTCCACCAGATCGCCCATGAGTTTGCTAAAGATCTCGTCGGCGGAGATCATGTCCTCGATCTGTGTTCGAAGGAGGATCCGGGTCGTCGGATCCATGGTCGTTTCCCAAAGCTGATCGGGATTCATCTCGCCCAAGCCCTTGTAGCGCTGAATTGAGAGTCCTTTTCGAGCCTCCTCAAGCAGCCAGTTCAGCGCTTCGCTGAATGACTGTATGGGGCGGGTTTGCTGGCCTCGGCGCACTGATGCTCCTTCACGAATTAGTCCTTGGAGCAGGGAGCCCGTGCGGGAAAGCTGTTCGTAGTCGCCACTCTGAATAAAGTCCCGGTCGATGCAGGTCGTCCGCACATTACCGTGCTGCAGGCGGCGGATTAGGAGAAGGTGCGACTCCGTCCGCTCGTCGAAGTGAGCTTCAATGGAAACATCTGCGCCTCCCCCCGCCGTCGATGCGAGGACCTGGGCAGCGTCCTGCGCCTGATGAGCGTTCTCGAGGGCCAGTGGCCCACTCTGCATGAGTGCGTGTAAAACCAGCGGGTCGATATGGCGACCCACTCGGTCGATGACGGCTTCAGCGAGGAGGTACTCCTTTGCGAGGCGCGCCAGTGACTCCTTACCCAAGGGGGCGGCCCCCGCTCCCGTTGTGAGTTCAGCATCGTCAAGGGCGATGTCGAGAAGATGGTGCTTCAGTTCGTGATCGTCCTTGAGATAGCGCTCTTGCTTACCGTGCTTGACTTTGTAGAGCGGGGGCTGAGCGATGAAGATGTGGCCGCGCTCCACGAGCTCCGGCATATGCCGATAGAAGAACGTCAGCAGTAGAGTGCGGATATGAGACCCATCTACATCCGCATCCGTCATGATGATGATGCGGTGATACCTCAGCTTCTCTGGCTTGTATTCGTCTTTCCCGATTCCAGTACCCAAAGCCGTGATCAGTGTGGCAATCTCCTGCGAGGAAACAAGCTTGTCGAAGCGTGCGCGCTCAACGTTCAGAATCTTGCCCTTCAGCGGAAGAATCGCCTGAAACTTGCGATCTCGCCCCTGTTTCGCCGAACCACCGGCGGAGTCCCCCTCGACAAGAAACAGTTCGCTCAGCGCCGGGTCCTTTTCCTGGCAGTCGGCGAGCTTGCCAGGAAGACCCATGCCGTCCAAGACCCCTTTACGCCGGGTCATTTCGCGTGCCTTTCTCGCCGCTTCCCGAGCGCGCGCCGCATCGATGATCTTGGATGTTATGACTTTCGCGTCCGCAGGGCGCTCTAGCAGAAACGCCATGAGCGTGTCCGCAAGCACCTCCTCAACAACGGGCCTTACTTCCGACGAAACCAGCTTGTCCTTGGTCTGCGAGGAGAACTTCGGTTCGGGCACCTTTACCGACAGCACGCAAGTCAGGCCCTCTCGCATGTCATCGCCGGTGGTCTCAACCTTGGCCTTTTTCGCAATTTCGTTCTGGTCCAGGTACTGATTGAGGGTTCGAGTTATCGCCGCACGAAGCCCAGTCAGGTGAGTCCCACCATCCCGTTGGGGAATGTTGTTGGTAAAGCAGAGCACGGATTCCTGGTAGGAATCGTTCCACTGCATTGCGGCCTCGACCGAGATGCCATCACGCGCTCCGAGGGCGTGATAGACGTTCGGATGCAGTACGTTCTTGTTGCGGTTGATGTACTCCACGAACCCCTTCACGCCGCCCGAAAACTCGAAGTGGTCCTCCTTTCCACTGCGCTGATCGGAGAGATTTATCCGAACTCCATTGTTGAGAAAGGAAAGCTCCCGCAGTCGGCTCGCGAGTATGTCATAGTGGTATTCGACATTCCCGAACATCTCCTTTGCAGCAAGGAAATGCACCTCCGTGCCCCGTCGCTCGGTGCTCCCTATCACCTTGAGCGGTGCTACTGGAACCCCGAAGCGAAACTCAATAAAATGGACACTGCCATCACGCCTGACCGTGAGGCGCAGCCACTCGGAAAGCGCGTTTACGACGGATACTCCGACGCCGTGGAGGCCGCCCGAGATTTTGTACGCATTGTCGCCAAACTTGCCGCCCGCGTGCAGTTCGGTCATGACGACTTCCGCTGTGGAACGACCCTCGGAGGGATGAATGTCGGTCGGAATTCCGCGGCCGTTGTCGATCACGCTTATCGAGTTATCCGGGTGAATCACCACCGATATCTCGTTGCAGTAGCCCGCTAGCGCTTCGTCTACCGCGTTATCGACGACCTCAAAGACCATGTGGTGCAGGCCACTGCCATCGGACGTGTCGCCGATGTACATGCCAGGGCGCTTCCTTACCGCGTCAAGCCCCTTAAGAACCTTGATGCTGCTTGCATCATAGTTTCCGTTTGGTACCGGATTCTCGCTATCAGTCATGTAACTCTCGAAGTTTGTATGTCAAATGCGCATCGGCATGACAACATAAAGGAAGTTTTCATTGCCGGGCACGGTGATTAGGGCGCTTGAGTTTGAAGCGCCAAGGGCGCAGTCCACGGTCGGCGCGTCGAGGTTCGCTAGTACATCCGTGAGATAGGTCACGTTGAAGCCCATGTCTAGGGTGTCGCCCTGATAGTCGATCTCGAGTTCCTCCTGTGCCTCTTCCTGCTCCGTATTTGTGCATGCGATGCGCAGGCTTCCGCTGGACAGTATCCAGCGAACGCCTCGAAACTTCTCGTTGGAAAGGATCGCTGCGCGCTGCAACGCGTGCAGGAGCGCTAATCGATCGATAGCAAAGTGTTTTTGATATCCAGTGGGTATGACGCGCTTGTAGTCCGGAAACTTGCCGTCGACAAGTTTGCTGACGAGAAACGTGGTGCCGAAACTGAACCTTACTTGGTTACTTAGCACTTCGAAACGTACAGGCTCCTCACCATCAGCGAGGAGCTTGATCAGTTCAGCGACTGCCTTTCGCGGGAGGATAACCTCCTGCCGTGGACTTGGCTGATGAGTGTCCAGGCTAGCCAGCGCGAGCCGGTGACCATCCGTCGCGACAACCGTGACCGTGCCTGCATCGACAATGACTAGCAGCCCGTTCAAGTAGTAACGAATATCCTGCTGCGCCATCGCGTACTGCACGAGAGAAAGCACGTGTCTAAAGTCGCGCTGCGGAATCACCAAGGCTGTGGCCACTTCGGTCGCTTCGGCAATTCGGGGATAGTCTTCAGCAGGCAGGGTCTGGAGATTGAAACGACTCCGATCCGCCTTCACATGAAGGCGGCTATCGGATATTTCCAGAGTGACATCCACGCTGTCCGGCAGGCAGCGCAGGATCTCCTGCAGCTTGCGGGCCGATACCGTGATTGCGATACCTTCGCCGTCGGATGGGCACTCGCTGGAAGTCATCACCTGGATTTCCAGATCCGTCGCCGTCAAGTTCAACGCGCCCGACTTCCGTTCGATTAGCACATTCGAAAGAATCGGCAGGGTGTGCCTGCGCTCGACGATGCCGGTAACCGCTTGGAGGGGTCTCAGGAGCGCGTCGCGATGCGTCTCTATCAGTTTCATTTGTTGTTTCTATGGTAATTAATAAAGGCGGTTACATACTCTGAAAAGAGAATAAAACTGCCTTATTTCATAACGTTAATACCAAACAAAACGGTGGATAACGAGGCCTTGAAATGTGTGTTGATTGTGGGCAGTTGATGGGATGGGGCAATACTTCAGTTGTGTCCACATTTCGTGCACAGCTTTAGCCGCGTAATGTCTGGAGTAGGGCAGAAAAGTCCCGCGACATATCTGCGTTCTCGGATCTGAGCTCCGCAATTTTTCTGCACGCATGCAACACGGTGGTGTGGTCGCGGCCGCCGAACGCATCTCCGATATCGGGGAGGCTGAGCTGGGTAAGTTCCTTTGCCAGAGCCATGGCCACCTGCCGCGGTCGCGCAACAGTCCGGGATCGCTTCTTTGAGTACATCTCAGACACCCGTATCTTGTAGTAGTCGGCAACCGTCTTCTGGATGTTTTCGATGGAGATTTGGCGGCTTTGCACTGCAAGAAGATCCCTGAGCGCTTCCCGGCAGACGTCGACGGAAAGGCCCTGTCCAGAAAAACGGGAATAGGCGAGGACCCGCTTGAGCGCGCCTTCCAGCTCGCGAACGTTTGACTGCACATGCTTTGCGATGAAAAATGCAACGGCTTCATCCAATGTGACCGCCTCTGCTTCGGCCTTCTTGATCAGGATCGCAACCCGCATCTCCAGTTCGGGCGGTTCGATTGCGACCGTGAGGCCCCATCCGAAGCGCGAAATCAACCGGTCTTCGATCCCATCGATCTCCTTCGGGTAGCTGTCGCAAGTGATGATTACCTGTTTGTGTGATTCGATGAGGGCATTGAAGGCATAAAAGAACTCCTCCTGGGTACGGCTCTTGCCGCCGAAGAATTGGATGTCGTCGATGAGTAGCAGATCGAGCGAGTGATAGTAGCGTTTGAACTCATCGAAGGCCTTGTGCTGGTAGGCCCGGACCACATCCGAAACGTATTGATCGGCATGGACGTAACGTACCTTGGCCATTGCGTCGCGTTCGCTCAGCAGGTTGCCGATCGCCTGGATTAGGTGTGTTTTCCCGAGGCCGACGCCGCCATAAACGAACAGCGGGTTGTAAGCAGTTCCCGGTCTCTCTGCGACTTGAACAGCCGCGGCCCGGGCAAGTTGGTTGGCTTTGCCGGTAACGAAATTGTCAAAGCAAAAAAGGGGATTCAGCCTTGACTGGTCGCGTGCTGCCTGGCGCTGTGCGAGCTCGGTCCGCGCGGGTGGCGCCGGAGCGGCGTTTGCCTTGACAGGCGAGAGCGCGATATCGACCTGCATCGGACGGCCGAAGTGCTGCATGGCGTGATGCGTGATCGACTCCAGGAAGCGGTCCTTCACCCATTGAAGCACGAAGCGGTTCGGAACGAGGAGCACCAGCGTATCGCCCTGAACGGTGAGGCGCAGGGGTTTGATCCATGTCTTGAATTGTTGCGGAGAAAGCTCCGCTTCAAAGCGGAAAAGGCACGCTTGCCAGAAGCTATCCGAATGAATCATATAGAGTTTTTGCTGCTGACCAAGGCATGCTAGGCGATGCTGGGGGAAGGAAGTTTACCTCCAACCACGTGAGTTATCCACAGCGCCCAGGCGGGGATTGACAGGAGGCTTCACCAGGGTTGTAATGATGAGCTTTTTTAGCACAAGGCCGATTCGAATGAAGCGCACCTATCATCCGTCGAAGGTTCGACGCCAGCGTACGCATGGATTCCTCGTGCGCATGCGTACTCGGGGCGGGCGAGCCGTTATTAGCGCCCGCCGCGCGAAGGGGCGAGCTCGACTCGCGGTGTAGGGACGACCACTGGCGCGTCTCTCTCGAGTTCAGCGTCTTTCCGGCCGAGAGCGATATCGTGCCGTTCTTTGCTCTCCCGTGGCCAAGCGAACGCGCCTCGTGGAGGCGTTTGCGCAGCCGAATCGCGGCGAGCTCGCTCGGCTTGGAATCGTGATCGGGCGCAAGGCGGCGGTTCGCGCGGTTGACCGAAATCGCTGCAAGCGGTGGGTTCGAGAGGAGTTCCGGAGGACACAGCACCAGCTGGTAGGACTGGACATCGTGGTGAGAGTGCGTCCAGGTCTCGACCCGGATTCGACGCGGGACCTGCGTGCGGAAATCATTGAAGCCCTGACGACCATAGCTCGATGTCGCGATTCCTTGCCGGCGTGATCCGCTGCTACCAGATCGTTGTCGCGCCACTCTACCTGCCGTCTTGCCGGTTCGCGCCGTCTTGCTCGGAGTACGCCAGGGAGGCGGTGCTCCGGTACGGGGCGGTTCGCGGCGGTTGGCTGGCCGCGAAGCGTGTTCTGCGATGTCACCCCTGGCATCCGGGTGGATTCGACCCGGTTCCCTGAGCTTTCCTAGAGCGCCATGGATACCCAGCGCATCGTCCTCCTGCTTGTCTTCGCTGTGTCTCTGTTTCTGCTGCACGACGCTTGGCAGCGCCAGCAGATGGCGGGGCATCAGACGTCCACAACCGCATCGACGTCTCCGTCGGTGACACCTTCGAGCAGTGAGAAACCGGGAGATGTACCTTCACCAAGCGTCGCCGTCGCGCCCGGCGCAGCGCGTCCCGCTGCACCGCAGGTCGAAACACCAGCAGCGGGTGAAGCGGTGACAGTTGCCACCGACCTGGTGCGCGCAGAGATTAGCACCGCGGGTGGGGATCTGCGGCGCCTGGAGTTGCTTAAGCAAGCTGACATCGAGGACCTGAACAAACCTTTCCAATTGCTCGGCGAAGCGGCGGGGCGCACTTACCTTGCCCAGTCAGGCCTCATTGGCGAGGGGCTTCCGAACCACAAGAGCACTTGGATACCGCGGGAGAAGTCCTATCGGCTGAAAGAAGGGGAAGACGTCCTTGAGGTCAAGCTCGATGCCCACGGTGGCGGTCTAAAGGTCACGAAGACATATCGTTTTCGCCGCGGCTCATACCTGATCGAAGTCGACCATGAGATCGTCGGGGAGGGCAGCGCCACCCTGCAGCCGCATCTGTACTTTCAGTTTGTGCGGGATGGCCAGCCGCCCCCGGGCGACTCCAAACTGGCGCCTACCTTCACGGGCGTGGGAGTGTATACGGCCAAGGACAAGTTCCAGAAGATCACCTTCGAGGATATCGCCAAGGGAAAGGCATCCTATCCGCGGAACACAGCCGATGGTTGGATCGGCATCATTCAGCATTATTTTCTGAGCGCTTGGCTTCCCGCTGCCGGGGTCCCGCGCGAGTTCTACACCAAACGGCTTGCCGACAATCTCTTCTCAGCCGGCGTCATCGTCGCTTCCGAGGCTGTGGAGCCGGGGAAGAGCGTCAGGGTGGGGATGGCGCTGTACAGCGGGCCCCAGGACCAGGAGCGGCTGCAGGAGCTTGCAGCGAGGGCCGCCCCCGGTATCGACCTGGCGGTCGACTATGGGTGGCTCACGGTTATCGCGTACCCTCTGTTCTGGGTGCTCGCTTGGCTCCACAAGCTGGTTGGCAATTGGGGCTTCGCGATCATCTTGCTCACGATTCTGATCAAGCTGGCGTTCTATCCGCTTTCGGCCGCGAGCTACCGCTCGATGGCCAAGATGAAGGTGCTCGCTCCAAAGCTCCAACGTCTGAAGGATCAATACGGGGACGATCGCCAGCGCCTGCATCAGGCCATGATGGATCTCTATAAGACAGAGAAGATTAATCCCCTCGGGGGGTGTCTTCCGATCGTGGTCCAGATTCCGGTGTTTATCGCCCTCTATTGGGTTTTGCTGAACAGCATCGAGCTTCGCCAAGCGCCTTTCATTCTTTGGATCGATGACCTGTCGAAACCCGATCCGTACTACATCCTCCCGGTCCTTATGGGGATCAGCATGATCGTGCAAAGCCGCTTGAGCCCGACGCCTCCGGATCCTATTCAAGCGCGGATGATGCAGCTCATGCCGATTATCTTCAGTGTGTTCTTCTTCTTCTTTCCAGCCGGATTGGTGCTTTACTGGCTCGTGAACAATATCATCTCAATCGCGCAGCAGTGGTACATCACCCGCGCTCTCGATCACCCGAAGGGTTCGGCGCCGAAGAGCTGAAGGGACGCGTCGAGCGGGTAGGGGACGGTTGATGCGCTTCCGGCCTGCGCGGCGGCTAAGAGCCGGAAATGGCTGCTGCTCACCGAGCGACGTATCGGATGATTACTTCCCAGGACACCATTGTGGCGGTGGCAACGCCGCCGGGAAGGGGTCCGGTCGGTATCGTGCGCGTGTCCGGTGCAGACCTTTCGGCTGTGATCAATGGAATCCTCCGGAAGACTCCCCCCCGGCGGCGTGCATTGCTCACCGAGTTTCGCGATGAACACGGATCGGTGATCGACCAGGGGCTCGCAATCTACTTCCCTGCGCCGGAGTCGTACACGGGCGAAGATGTCTTGGAACTGCAGGGGCACGGCGGCCCGGCCGTGCTCGCACGTTTGGTCCGCGCGTGCATCGCGCTTGGGGCTCGCAGCGCGAAGCCTGGGGAGTTTACGTACCGAGCGTTCCTCAACGAGAAGCTCGACTTGGCCCAAGCCGAAGGGATTGAAGACCTAGTCGCGGCAGACACCGAGGAGGCCGCCCGCTGCGCGGTGAGATCACTCTCGGGCGAGTTCTCGAAGGCGATCGAGAGTTTTTGCCAGGAGCTCGTCAGCCTTCGGGCCCTGGTTGAGGCGACGCTCGATTTCCCGGACGAAGAAATCGAGTTCCTGAGAGCAAGCGACGCGCTGGGTCGGCTCGAGCGTGTGCGCCACCGAATCGCAGAGACCTTTCGCCTGTCGCGACAGGGGAGTCTGCTGCGGGAGGGGGTGCAGGTCGTTCTCGCCGGGCGACCGAACGTAGGGAAATCGAGCCTGCTGAACCGTTTGGCAGGAGAGGAGATCGCAATCGTAACCGACGTACCGGGCACGACGCGGGACGCGATACGCCAAGCGCTCCAGATTCGCGGTGTCCCAATGCACGTCATCGATACTGCTGGTCTGAGGGTGTCTTTCGATCCGGTGGAACGCCTGGGAATCGCTCGAACCTGGTCGGCAATCGAGCGGGCGGATCTGCTTCTGACCGTGAGTGCGGTCGATGATGACCGGGAGAACTGCACCGAATCTGTCCTCGAGGGGATTCCGAGCTCACTGCCGAGGATCGAGGTGCTGAACAAGATCGACCTCACGGGCGAACCTCCGAGCCTCGAGCGCAAAGGCGGGGTGGTGAGGGTTCGTCTTTCCGCGCTTACCGGCGCAGGCATTCCGATGCTGGAGGACGCGATCCTTGCGGCGGTTGGGTGGGAGGGCAAGAGCGAGGGGCTCTTCATGGCCCGGGAACGACATCTCGAAGCGTTGGCACTAGCGAAAACGCACCTGGACGCGGGAGCCGACCAGAACGGGCAGCTGGAACTGCTGGCGGAGCAACTGCGTCTGGCTCATGACGCGCTCGCTGCAATTACCGGTCCGCATACCCCCGACGATCTCTTGGGGGAGATTTTCTCCCGCTTCTGCATCGGCAAGTAGGTGCACTTCCGGGGGAGTCCGGCGAGGTCCGATGGTTCAGTTCAGATCATTGTATTTAAAGGATATTTATTCCTGAAAGCGCCGACAACGACCGGCAGCAGCCGATCTCTTCTGTGTACACATATGAGTACACATGGCGGGTATGATGGGTGAGATTCCTCGTGTGTACACGGAGATCCGCTCATGCCGCTCACCGACACCGCCATTCGCGCGCTCAAACCCAAGGCCACCCGCTACTCCAGGACCGACGAGCGCGGTCTCGTGCTCGAGGTGTTCCCGACCGGCGGCATGCTCTGGCACTACCGGTACCGCCTGAACGGCAAGCAGGAGCGGGTGACGCTGGGCCGCTACCCGGCGCTGTCGCTCAAGCTCGCGCGTGCCGAGCGCGACAAGCGCGAGACCTTAGCCCGAGTTCCGCTATTCAGGGGTGAGCGCGAAGGACGTTGCCGCGCGCAGTCATGGCGGCGCGCCAACGGCGTGTGCGGCGCCGGCTTGCGCCGCAGGCTCACGGCCGCCCGCGGAACGCGATGCGATCGGCACGACGCGCGCGACGACTCGTGCCCTGCGCAACCGGGATCGCCATCGGGATTGCGGGAACGCGCGGCCGCGGGCTACAGTTACTCGAGCGATTCCACGCTGGCTGAGTCAGCCCGGTTGATGCCCGTCAGCGCATCGCCCAGCCCGCAACAGCGGGCGCCCAAGCCGGCCTCATCTTCTGCAAGCCGGCGGCCGCGAGGCCGGAGATCCACGTTGCATCCTTGAAGCCGAACGAGAGATCGGCACAGCTTCGGTCCCTGCGCCAAGGCTCGGCGGACCGCCTGCGTCAGTCGCAGCGACGGATCCTCTGCGCCAACTGCGTCGTCACTGCACGGCGGCAGCCGGTAGTGACGACGCGCGAAATGCACCAGCCATCAATGGGTTGACCCAGGCTGGCGCAAGTGACGACCCCACGTGACGGGGGTCGCCGACCTGGCCGGCAATACCGGCCGACGAGCGCGAGCCGTCCCGCCACAAGCGGGCCGCGTCCGCCGCGCGCCGCAGCACATGAACTGCACGGCGCCTGCCCCGAGCCCCGGGCGATGACATCAGGGGTTCAACCCGAGGAATCGACTTCCCACCGGAAGCGACCTCGGCGGCCATGCCGCGTGCCGCGGCGGCCAGCGATGCAACAGCGGCACAAAGCGGGAGTGGTGTCCCGCGTCCCTCGCAGTTCCCGGCTCGCCTCGGCGATCGGGACGGACAGAAACACTGACCTGAAACGACGACACCGCACGACGACGACAACGCCCTGCAGACCAACCGAACGGAGAAGACCGACGAGCAAACGCTCCAGTCAGTACATGAGCAACCCGGTGCAGGCATCGGCTCGATCACGCGCGCGCACGTCACGACGCGCGGTTCGATCAGGCGGTCGCCCATTCCTCCGACAGGAGCGCCGGGTGCTCGAGCACGGTCTCGGTCGCCTTCTCCTGCTTGTCCGGCGAGGAGCCGTCGATGAAGTCGTGGCGGCCGCGGTGCGCTTCGACCGGGGTTCGGCGCGCCCAATGCGCTCATGCGGCAATCGCCTTCTGGCGCACCTGTTCGATCGCCGCCAGCAGTTCATCCACCTGCACCGAGCTGAAGAGCCCGTCGGGCCCGCGCGGCGTCAAGTCAGTGAACGGGGATTCGTAGAGCATCGCTGCGTCCATTACGCCGTGCTCGGTGAGGTGGTCCACGATCAAGTTCACGAACTCGATCTGGTTGGCGCCGAGAGATTTGCCGTTGAGAAACCCGGCCAAGGCTTCCTTTGCCGCCTGGCGGTCAAGACCGACCAGTGAGCGCACGAAGAGCCCCAGCCCTTGGGACTCCTCGGCGGCGCGCTGGATGTCTTCCGCGCCGCCAACGCCGCTCTCGGCGAGCATACGTTGAAGCTCAGGTAAACATTCGGTGATCCCGTCGGGCGGTGCCTACCGGCACAGCGTGGCACGGAAGTCCTTGCGCAACGGGTACAGCCAGATGTCCTTGACCGGTATGACGGCCTCGTGCACGGGGCACTTCTTGCCGCGGCCGGTGGTCTGGCCGACGAGAGTCCAATTGGCGGCCTTGTAGCAAGTGCCTCGATGGCGCGCGCATTCGACGAATGTCTCGAGCAGCACGGGGCGGTAGCCGTAGCGTCGATGCCAGTCATGGGGCAGTTGTCGCGCCGCCAGCGCCAGGATCTTGGAGGCCAGGCCTTTTGATTGGATCCACGGCAGGATGAGGAAGCGCGCGTTGTTGACCACCAGCTGCAGGTTGCGGCGCCGCTGCGGCTCGTGCCAGCCGATGAAGGTCTCCCGCGCGGCGAGCTTCCAGGCACTGGCGCCGAAGCTCAGCAGGGCGACCAACCGGTCGCCGGCGAAGACGTTGTAGCGCAGTTGGCTGCCGGCCAGCGGCGTATAGCCCAGGTAATGGTAGCGAGCGATGTACTCGTTCCAAAGCCGCGACGCCGCGCTGTTGGCCGGCGGGCGCAGTGTCAGCTCGGCGAGCTCGTGCACCGGTTGCATCAAGGCAGTGTGCGCGTCGGTGGCGGGCGTGGGCGGGAAGTGCGCCCGGCTGCGCGCGCGGCTCATGCGCGAGGCGGGCAACCTGATCAGGCCGTCGGCTTGCATGCGCAGCAGCGCCACGCGGCACGTCATGTCCTTGAGCTGGCCGTTGGGTTGGATCCAGTCGAACAGCTCGCACAGCTTGCGCGACAGCGCCGCGCGTCGCAGGCCGGGGTGGTGTTCGATCAAGTGGCGAATCGCCTGAATGTCCTCGGCGCTGAACTCCCGGCCGCAGTAGCTGCTCATGAGCTATCGATGCCATGGTGCTCGTCACAGCCCGTGCGCACCGTGCGCATGGCCGCCAGCCGCGCAGCGTCCATGGCCCAGGGCAGGAAGCCACGGATGTCGGCCGGTGCGCGGTTGCCGTTGGCGGCGCAGGCGTGCAGGTACTGGGTCAACCAGGTGCGCGCGTTCAGCTCCCACAGTCTGGCCGTCATGAGTAGGCTGTACATCGTCGCGGCGAGCTGCCCCGACCACTGGCTGCCCGAGCCGTAGAAGTTCTTGCGCCCCACCACTGCCGGGCGAATCGCGCGTTCGGCGGCGTTATTGTCCATCGCCAACCACGGCTGCTCGACGAACACCGTCAACCCTGCCCAGTGCTTGTTCATGCTGAGCAGCACCTTGCGCGCCGCGCTGTGCGT